>Ga0123353_10015594_pt1 | contig 11053 bp, 6 predicted proteins | sample TergutLab28metaG_3_FD_92763 | JGI IMG/M metagenome (GOLD analysis project Ga0123353, IMG submission 92763) | Labiotermes labralis P3 segment gut microbial communities from Petit-Saut dam, French Guiana - Lab288 P3 | ecosystem: Host-associated > Arthropoda: Insects > Digestive system > Gut ... | reverse complement strand
GGATTGCACCCGATTAGCCCCGATAGGTAGTGGGATGTCTTCAATAGATTTTTCAACATCAGCCTCCGACTCGTTTTTGAATTTTTGCAAAAGCCGTTCGCTTTCGTAGGCGAGGGTATCCCAGTTCGATGAGAATTCATTCCAGACTTCCGCTTCCAAAGCGGCTCCGTGCGCCAGCCCGCCAATGCCGCGAGTACGAAGTTCAGGATCAAGACGAGCGATGTTACCGAGCTTCATACCAACCGACGAAGGGCTGCGTCCAATAATTTTAGCCAACGCTATCACCTCGGGATTGCCTTTGTGCATTTTTCCGAAAGGAATTTTGCAATACAAATTGAATGCGACGATCGTTTCTTCACGTGTCCATTGTTGGCGATTGCTCATGCGATTTCACTTGATAATCTCCACCCACGATGGATCGAAGTTGATGGCTTCGAGAACATCTTCTTGGGACACGACTGGCGGTTGCTTGATGCGGATGGCGAGGCGGTCTTGAGGAACATCCTCAATGACGGTGAATTGCGAGCCGTGCGGCTGCCACGTGAATTTGTGCGTGTCGCTTTTGCGGTGGAATCCTTCGAGGTTTCCTCGCGGGTTCCATCGCCAACCGTATTCCTCCTCAAGGAACATGACCGTCTCGTACTCGAACACCGAGAGTTCCAACAAGTCATCGGCTTTAATGAGCACGACCGTTCGCAAGTGGCGATACTTTTTTCGAACTGCGGAAACACGTTCATTCCAAATGGCGAGAACTTTTTCACCGAGTTCGTCGGGATCGCGTTCGCTGACAGTGCTGTCCCCGAACGAATAGACAGGCGAGTTGCGGCCGCAAATGAGGCGCACTTTTTCAACATGAACGGGATCGGAATTTTTTACAGTTTTTGCACCCCATGCAGTTTGCTCGAACAACACATCGTCGAGGCCGACATTCGAGGGTTTCCACGCAGCCCCAATGAGACGTGAGAAAATTTGTTCCCAGTCACGACCTTCAAGCGAAGCATCACCTCGCGTTGCCAGCAGATAGATGGCTTCGCGTCCCAAACCCAATGCAAAATCGTTGGGGAATTTGTTAAGAGCGAAGGGAGGCTTGTATTTTTCGACGTTACGCAGCTTTGGATTTTTCATTGGTCAGATGTTCGTTATTTGTGGAATGGGAAAGATTGATGGCAGAAAGCATTTGTGCGGCGACGGCTTGAATGACAGGGACAGCAACGCTGTTTCCCGCTTGCTTGCGCAGTTCACCGTATGAAACGACGATTTTATAATCGTCGGGAAATCCTTGAATTCTCAGCATCTCGCGCTCTGTAGGGCGTCGCTCGTTGTTGACAAGAAGATAATTTGCTGACGCGCCAGCACGAAGGGCACAGGAAAAATGGTGGGGAGTGATAGTGCCGCCTACGTTTTCATGCGTGATGTAGGGTTTGGTGATTTCACGCTTCATGCGCTCGATGCGAGATGCCTTGATGTTTGGTTTCACGAAATATCGAGCGTCGATGTTTTGCTCGAGAATATCGTGCAGTGTCTTTCTAGCCTTGTATGGAATCGGCGGTGGAAATGAAAAAGCAACATCCTCACGGAATCCGCAAATCATAATTCGCTCGCGCTTTTGCGGAACACCGTAGTCGAGTGCATTGAGCACCTTTGCGTGGACGCGGTATCCCAAATCGTGAAGGCGAGACATGATGATTTTAAATGTACTGCCGCCTTCGTGCGCAGTAAGATTGCGAACATTTTCGAGAAAAAACGCCCGTGGCTTTTTGCCGCGCAAAATTGCCTCGATATCGAAAAACAGATTGCCTTGCGTCTCGTGCTGGAAGCCTTCCTTGTCCCCGATAATCGAAAACGGCTGGCACGGGAAACCCGCGCAGAGGATGTCGAAGCCGTCGGGGATGGCGGCTTTGGTTTCGGGCTTGGTAATGTCGCCGTAGGGGAATTCGCCGAAATTAGCCTCATAGGTTTTTTGCGCGGAGGTATCCCATTCGGAGGAAAAAACGCACTTGCCGCCGAGATTTTGCATGGCGATGCGGAAGCCGCCGATGCCCGCGAAGAGATCGATGAACGTGAATTTCGGTTTCTCGGGCGGTGGGAATGGCACACCTAACAAAGCGCCGATAAATGTTCCTTGCCCGTCCTTCAACACGGTCACGTCGCTTTCGGCGAGAATGCGCATCAGCGAGGGTTTGATGAGCTTGCGGACGTGCTCCTCATAGGTCTTGGCGAACGGTGTTCCTATATTGTGTAGCCAGTGCGTGAACGCAGCTCGGTCGGACTCCCCTTTGGCAAGCTCGCCGAGCGAGACAACCACCGTGTGCTTTTTCTTGTTCTGTCGAGCGATTCCTGAGGCGGGCAATTTTTCGTCGGCTTCCAGTGGAACCAACTTGAAGAGCGCGTATTTATCGTGGCGAGGAGCCACGGGATAGTTAAGCTTTTTTAAATCGGCCACGGTCACTTCGCGATCAAACACGGCGCGGAATTTCATCAGCTCCGCCTTGCTGTTCCGTATATTTTCCAAAAAAACCCACCCGACGCGCTGTAGTTTCGGCAAGTCCCCATCATCGAAAAGCGGAAAATTGTAGAGATTGTTTTCCTGAATCCATTTTTTGCATCGGTAAGTCCCGATTAAAATCGTTCCGGGAGGCGCATTTTCCTTGCCTCCGTAATGAATTGATTTCTTGCTTCTGCCTGCCACGGTACGTACTTTATAAAATTCCGGCACTTTCGACAAGGTTCTTAAAATGCTATAATCGGGTGAACTATGGTGATTCGGAATCTTGAGAAACAGACGGCGTTTACGACGAAGGACGGTTCGCGGATTCGGAGCATTCTGGACAAGGCGAACGCGCCCGTGCAAAACCAGAGCCTCGCGGAGGCGAGTTTGCCAGCGGGTGGGACGACGCAGCGGCATTTTCATTCGAAGAGCGAGGAGTTTTATTTTGTTCTCGAAGGCACGGGGAGGATGGAAGTTGATGGGGTCGTGCGCCACATCGGGCCCAATGACGCGGTGCTCATTCCGCCCGGCGCGGCGCACGAATTGGTCGCTACGACGGATATTCGGTTTTTGTGTTGTTGCTCGCCCGCCTACTCGCACGAGGATACGGTGTTGTTCAGCAAGCAAAATTCGATTCTCCCGATTCCCCCGATTTTCCCGACTTCCCCGACACAATCGAATAGGCGACCCGCAGGGCTCGCCGCTACATCGAATGGAATCCACAGCGGCAGTTCGCCTCAAGAAAAAATCGCATTGTTCCTGTCGTTGTTCGCGGGGCGCGAGGATGTGTTTGCCAAGCGGTGGGAGAATGCCAAAAAGGGCACGGCGGGTTACGCGCCGATGTGTCGCAACGAGTGGAGCCACGTGTGCCCCAAGGCGGGCGGGGGCAAGACGATGAAATGCGGGGAATGTTCGAATCGGAAATTTGTCGCGCTCGATGCGGATGCGGTCGAGAAGCACTTGAAGGGTCAGTGGACCATCGGCACGTATGCGATGCTGCCCGACGAGACGTGCCGCTGTTGGGTGTTTGATTTCGACAGCGACGACACCGCCGCTGGGGGAGAATTGCAACGCGACGTGACGGCGATTCGCGAAGTGTGCGCGGAGAGAAAAATCAGCGTGGCAGTGGAGCGTTCGAGGTCGGGGAAAGGGTTTCACTTGTGGGTGTTTTTCGTGGAAAATATTCCTGCTGTCGTGGCGCGAAAATTCGGGAGCAGTCTCATCTCTTGCGCCATGAACGAGCGTCACGGGCTGGCATTCAAGACGTATGACCGTTTGATTCCCAATCAGGACACGATGCCCAAGGGAGGTTTCGGAGGTCTCGTTGCGTTGCCGTTGCAACGGGTGCCACGGGAGCTGGGTAATAGTGCGTTCGTGGACGAGAGCTTCGATGTCTATGCCGACCAGTGGGCTTTTTTGCACGGCGTGAAAAAGCATACTTTTGATGAAATAGAACGGTTCATTTGTGAGCTTTCGCCCATAGGCGAATTGGGCACATTGCGCAAAGACGAAGAGGAAGATGAAAAACCATGGAAGGCTCGCAAACCCGCTCCCGAAGCGACGCGCAGCGATTTTCCCGAGACGGTGGAAATTGTTCGGGTGAATATGTTGTTTGTCAGGACAGAAAACATCTCCCCACGCGGACTCAACGCCTTGAAGCGACTGGCGGCGTTTCGCAATCCCGAGTTTTTCAAAGCACAAGCGATGCGGCTGTCCACCTTTGGCAAGCCGCGAATTATTTCATGCGCGGACGAGACGGAGCAGTATTTGTGCTTGCCGCGTGGGCTTGAAAACGAGGTCGTCGAATTGCTCAAAAACGTCGGAGTCAAAATCAAGTGGAGCAACAAAACCAGCAAGGGACGTAAGATCGACGTGGCGTTCAATGGCGCACTGCGCGACGAACAGCAGCAAGCTGCCGACGCGCTGATAGCGCACGACACGGGCATTTTATCCGCCACCACGGCGTTTGGCAAAACCGTCATCGGTGCGCACTTAATCGCGCAACGCAAAGTGAACACGCTCGTGCTGGTTCACCGTACGAATTTGCTCGCGCAGTGGGTCGAGCGGCTCGGAGAATTTCTTGCTTTTGCTGGGAGTGGTGGGAGTGTTTTCGATCCCACAACTCTCACTACTCCCAGCACTCCCACAATTCCCAAAAAATGCTTAAAAAAGATTTCCCTCATCGGCCAGATCGGCGGCGGTAAGAACAGTCCGAGCGGCATAGTCGATGTCGCCGTGATGCAATCGCTGGTGTCGGGCGACGAGGTGAAGGAACTCGTGAAGGACTACGGCATGGTCATCGTGGACGAATGCCATCACGTGTCGGCGTTCAGCTTCGAGCAAATCCTCAAAACCGCGACCGCCAAATACGTCTACGGCCTCACCGCCACGCCCACGCGGCAGGACGGGCACCACCCGATCATCACCATGCACTGCGGCGCGATCCGCTATCGCGTGGATGCCAAGAGCCAGGCCGAAGCGCGACCGTTCGAGCATTTCCTCATCCCGCGATTCACGCGCTTCCAAAAGCCCACCCGCCAAGACGAAGCGAAGTGGACGATCGTCGACATTTACCGAGACCTCCAAAATAGCGAACCCCGCAACGAGTTGATCGTGCAGGATGTCGTCGCCGCCGTCGAACAAGGACGCAATCCCATCGTGCTCACCGAACGCACCGAGCACGTTAAAACACTCGCCGAGCGATTGCGTCCACACGTCAAGAATGTGATTCCCATGATCGGCGGCACGGGGCGCAAACAAAGCCGCGAGGTCTTGCAAGCCGTCGCGGAGATTCCGCCGAACGAGTCCTTCGCGCTGATCGCCACGGGACGCTACGTGGGCGAAGGCTTCGACATGCCGCGCCTCGACACCTTGTTTCTCGCGATGCCCGTTTCGTGGAAGGGTACCGTCCAGCAATACGCAGGGCGGCTCCACAGGCTCTTCGAAGGGAAACGCGAGGTGCAGATTTACGACTACGTGGACGTGCGCGTCGCGATGCTCGAACGCATGTACCAAAAACGCCTGAAGGGTTATTCCTCCATTGGCTACAAGGCGAAAGGAACGCCGCAACCCTTCGATGATTTCCATTCCATTTACGACAGCACCAATTTTTTTCCCGTCTACTCGGCGGACATCCTGGCGGCGCGAAACGAAATCATCATCGTCAGTCCGTTCCTCACGAAACGCCGCGTCCTCGCCTCGCTCGATTACCTGCGCACCGCCGCCGCGCCCGTGACGCTCATTACAAAACCACCCGAAAACTACCCCGCCGCCGACCGCCTGAAAATCGCCGAGTGCGTCGCCCTGCTCACCGCGCACGGCATTGCCGTAAAAACAAAAGACCGCATCCACCAGAAGTTCGCTATTATGGATCAGCGTCTCGTCTGGTACGGCAGCATCAACCTCCTGAGCTACGGCACGTCCGAAGAAAGCATCATGCGCATCGAGAGCCCGGATATCGCGGCGGAATTGGCAGGGACGGTGCTTAAACCCTAGCGTAACCCGAGCACGTCTTCCATGTCGTAGAGACCTGCACTGCGGGCGTGTGCCCATTTGAGGGCGCGGAGGGCGCCGTGGGCGAAGGTGTCGCGGCTGGCGGCTTTGTGGGTAAGCTCGACGCGTTCGCCGGGGGCTGCGAAGACTACCGTGTGGTCGCCGACGACATCGCCTCCGCGCAGGGCGTGCATTCCGATTTCATCGTGGGGGCGTTCGCCGATCATGCCTTCACGTCCGTGAGTCACATTTTTTTCATAAGCGAGGGCGCGGCCTTCGGCGAGGATTTCGGCGAGGCGGCGGGCGGTGCCGCTCGGCGAGTCCTTTTTGAGGCGGTGGTGCATTTCGACGACCTCGAGGTCGAAGCCGTCGCCGAGGATCTCGACCGCCTTGCGCGTGAGCCAGAAAAGAGTGTTCACGCCAATACTGTAGTTGGCGGCGAAGACGACGGGGATTTTTTTTGCGGCCTCGGCGATGGCGTGGCGCGTGTCGTCGTCCTGCCCCGTGACTCCGACAACGAGCGTCTTTCCGGCGGCGGCGCAGGCTTGCGCGATGCGGGTGGTTTCGGTGGCGTGGGAGAAATCGATGACCCCGTCGCACAATGGCAACGCGGCATCGAAATCGTCTCCAAGGTCGATCTCTGCGGCGACCTCAAGAGCAGGGTCGGCGGCGGCGCAGCGGATGATGGTTTGCCCCATGCGGCCACGGGAGCCGTTAACGAGGATTTTCAGGCGTGATGTGTCTTTCATTTTTCTTCAAGGTTGTGAGGATTTTTTCGGTGATTGCCGAGGCGGTCAAATGGTATTTCTTGCGGAGGGCGGGAAGGGAGCCGTGTTCGATGAATTTGTCGGGCCAGCCGAAGCGGAGGATGGGTCGTGTCGGTGGTGGTCGGTGTAGTCGGTGTAGTCGTGTAGTCGCGTAGTCGCCGTCGCCTCGCGCCACAGGCGAGGTATCTCGACTACCATCGACTACGCGACTCTTATCGACGCGGCCGACGATCTCGACAGCACTCGTGCCTTCAGTAAGATGCTCGGCGACAGCCGCTCCGAAGCCTCCCACGATGCAATGATCCTCAATAGTACAAAGAAGCGCATGCCGTAAGGCGCATTCGTCGAGAACGGCGGTGTCGAGCGGCTTGATCCAGCGGGCATTGACGAGTGTCGCGGAGATGCCGTGCGTTGCGAGCGTGTCGGCGACTTCCTCGGCGAGGGCGACCATATTGCCGAGAGCTACGAGGGCTACGTGTGTGCCTTCGCGCAGGATTTCGGATTTGCCGATTTCGAGTAGTTTGGGCTTCACGGTGGGTTTGGCACTCGTGCCCGCACCACGCGGGTAGCGAATGGCGATAGGGCCGTCGTTGTAGTTGGTCATCGTCCAGAGCATGTCGGTGAATTCCGCCTCGTCCTTGGGTTGCATATGGACAAGGCCGGGAACGGTGCGCAGATAGGCGATGTCGTAGAGGCCGTGGTGCGTGGGGCCGTCGTCGGCGGAAAGGCCAGCTCGGTCGAGACAGAGGGCGACGTTGAGGTTCTGCAGCGCGATGTCGTGGAGGATCATATCGTAGGTGCGCTGCATGAACGTCGAGTAGATGGCGAGGAAGGGTTTGAGTCCGCGAGCGGCGAGGGCGGCGGCGAAGATGCCCGCGTGACCTTCGGCGATGCCGACATCGAAGAATCGATCGTGGTGCTCTTTTTCAAACGCCGTGAGTCCCGTGCCCGTGGACATGGCGGCGGTGATGGCGACGAGGCGCTTGTCGTCGCGGGCGAAGCGGGCGAGCGTGTCGCCGAAAACCTGCGAGTAGGTGGGCGTTGCGCTGCACGGCGACACGCCCGAATCGGTGTCGAATTTGCCGAGACCGTGGAATGTCGCAGGATGCTGTGCGGCGGGTTCGTAGCCCTTGCCTTTCTGCGTGATGATGTGCAGGACGACGGGGTTGGGTTGCTGCTTGAGGAATTGGAGCATCTCCACGAGCGCGTCGATGTTGTGCCCGTCCACGGGACCGTAATAGCGCATTCCGAAGTCCTCGAAAATCACGCTGGGCGCGAGGATGTTTTTTACGCCGGCGGTGACTTTGTGGACGAGATTACGTATGGGCTTGCCTGCGGTGCGCTCGATAAATTGCGCGGTTTTTTCGCGCAGGCTCACGTAGGCCGAGTGTGTCGTGAGGCGGTTGAAATAGCGGGCGATGGCGCCCACGTTTTTCGTGATGGCCCATTCGTTGTCGTTGAGAACGAGGATGAGTTTGCGCGTTGCCACATTGTTAAGCGCCTCGAAGCTCACGCCGCACGTGAAGGTCGCGTCGCCCGCCACGCAAATGACGTGTTCGCCACCGCCGTGCAGGTCGCGTCCGACGGCCAGCCCGAGCGCGGCAGAGAAGGCCGTTCCCGCATGTCCCGCTCCGAAGGCATCGTGCTCGCTCTCGTCGCGGCAGGGGAAACCGCTCACGCCGCCGTGTTGACGCAACGTGGAAAATTTCTCCGCGCGTCCCGTGAGCAATTTGTGGACGTAGGATTGGTGGCCGACATCGAAAACGATTTTGTCCTCGGGTGTATCGAACACGCGGTGGAGCGCGATGGAGAGTTCGACCGCGCCGAGGTTCGAGGCGAGATGCCCGCCCGTGCGCGAGATGACTTCGACGAGATAGGTGCGCATTTCCGTCGCCAGCGCGGGCAGCGAGGCCGCGTCGAGAGCCTTGAGGTCGGAGGGCGAGGCGATTCGGGCAAGCAGAGGGAATCTTTCGGCGTCGAGCAAAGATGATGTATTTTCAGAAGATTCCACGTACTCATTATGACACAGAAGGCGAAGGGACGAAAAGGACATAAGGGACATAAGGGGTTCGCGCGTCGGCAGAGCAAGCGTCCCTTATGTCCTTCTCGAACTGCTTTAAGCTTGCCTCGACATACCGAAAGTGATTTACTTGCCAGTATGAATTCTCGCATGTTACTTGTTCTGGCAGGGCTGGCCGCCGTGGGTTTTGTCGCGGGACGCATTTTCGCTCCGCAGCCCGACGGTGGAAAAGGACAATTCAAGATGGCGGTTCGCGTGGGCGGCGATTTCGCCGCCTCGCGTGACGGTGCGGCAAGTACGCGCAGCTCGGGCAAGCTCCCTCCCGTCAAGAGCGCGACGGAATTGCGCGACGAGTTGAAAAAACTACGTGAGTCGCCACGCATCGGCCTCAAGAGCCTCAAGGAATGGGTGAGCCTCCTCGAACGCCTCGATGCCAGCAACACCGCTGCGCTCATTCGGGACTACGCGCAGGAAACGCTCACGCCGGGCGACATGCACGGGTTGCGTGCGCTTTTCGACGCAATGGCGGAAAAAGACCCCGATGCCGCTTGGAACCTCGCCCTCACGCTTCAACCGCCGATGAAAAATTCCGCCCTGCAAGCGGCGATGACGGCCTTGGCGAAAAATTTCCCCGATGCCGCACTGGCGAAACTCGACGGCATCGCAAGCCCCACCTTGCGCCACTCGCTCCGTTCCTCGGTGCTCCAGACCATAGCTCAAAACGACCCGCAACGAGCGATTGCGCTTTTGGAGGACGCGCCAGAGGCGAGGAAGAACTCTCTCGTTTCCACGGTTTTTTTCAACTGGGCGCGTCGCGACATGCAAGCCGCCCAGGCGGGATTGGCGGGCTTGGACGGCGATTTGCGGAAGCGGGCGATGAATGCTATCACCCATGCGATTACCGAGACCGACCCCGCAGCCGCTTGGAAATTTGCCACGGAGGACACCTCCGATTCCAAGGACACCAACTACTATTCCATCATAAGCCGATGGGCGCAGATCGATCCCGAAGCCGCTCTGGAAGCCGCTTCCACGCTGGAGGACAAGCGCAATCGCGAGCAGCTTCTTTCGACGGCTTTCGCGACTTGGGCATATGCCGACTATGAGGCCGCGTTCCAGCATGTGATGGATTTGTCCGACCCCGTTGTGCTTGCCAGTGGCATTTCCGCGCTGGCGGATATACCGGGCACCAATAGCGCCGCGCTCTTCGATGCGCTCTTGGATCGCGTCCCCGTAGGGGAACAGTTCAATCGGATTGTCGATTCGCTCATTCGCCAATGGACGAGCGACAATCCGCGCGAAGTCGCAGCCGCGCTCGGCCAGCTCCCGCCGGGGCAGACGCTTTCCGATGCCATCGTGCAATTCGCCTCGCAGTGGTACGAGGAAGCCGACGACAAAAACGAGCCGCTCCAGTGGGCACTCGCGATGCCCAGCGGCGAAACCCGCTCCAACGCGCTCGAACGCATCTTCGACGAATGGGCAGGGAAAGACCCCATCGCCGCCATGACGGCCGCCATGAAGCTCCCCGACGAGGAAAGCAAGGACGACATTGTCAATTCCATCGCCTCCATTTGGGGCAACAAGGATCCACAAGCCGTCATCAAATGGGCTTCGCAACTTCCGGAAGGCGAACAGCGTAAGGAGATCATCGAGGGCGCTTTGGGAACGGTCGCCGGGAACGACCCGCGCAAGGCCATCGAGATGCTCAACTCGCTCGGATTGAGCGGCGATGCCGACGCCACCGGCCGAATCGTGAGCCGCTGGGTTGACAACGATGTCGATGCGGCATCGGCTTGGATCAAAGCATTGCCCGACGGCGAAGCGCGCAACAACTCGCTGAAAACAGTCGCGGATCATTTCGCCGGAGACGACCCCGAGACCGCCATCGAGTGGGCCCAAATCATTACCGATTCCGAATCGCGCACGAGCGCCCTCAAGAGCGTCGCCCGCACGTGGAGACGCCACGACACCGAAGCCGCCTTGGCCTGGGTCGCCTCCTCGAACCTCCCCGAGGATTTCAAGACAAGCTTCGCCAACGGCACCGACAAGCCCGAGTCCACGTGCCGCTGTGGCAAGTGCGACAAATGAGCAATAGTACTATGGAATACGTCATTGGCATTGCGGTTGTTGTCGTTATTGTGATTATCCTGATTTACAACGGCTTTGTCTCCAAGCGGAATGCGGTCGGATTCGCGTTCGCGGGGATCGACGTGCAGCTCAAAAAGCGTTTCGACCTCATCCCGAAACTCGTCAGCACGGTAAAGGCCTATATGCAGCACGAGCGCG
>Ga0123353_10015593_pt1 | contig 11053 bp, 7 predicted proteins | sample TergutLab28metaG_3_FD_92763 | JGI IMG/M metagenome (GOLD analysis project Ga0123353, IMG submission 92763) | Labiotermes labralis P3 segment gut microbial communities from Petit-Saut dam, French Guiana - Lab288 P3 | ecosystem: Host-associated > Arthropoda: Insects > Digestive system > Gut ... | reverse complement strand
GTTGCGCTGACCACGTGACACCCCTCTATCCGCAAAAGTTGGCACTAACTTCGCCGACCGGCGGCGGCCGCTCTGTCGGTATAGTTCGCGTGCGGACTAAGGCCACGGAGTTTAGTTTTTATTACACCTTCTTCAGAAGTTCACAGTTGGTATATAAAAATGCCCTCCTCCTCACATTTAAGTCCATGGCGGTGGCAGGTTTATGCTGAAACACACGGACAGGTGAGCCTCACTCCAGTCTAGTGTCGCCTTTACAGACGCAGATATTTCGAAATTTATAGGTGCTTTGTGGATGCCTCTTTAATAAAATGACGAAGCTGGGTGCTAAAAACCAACGTCTACGCCGAAATTTAACCTTGACGTCGAACATGTGACGACAGTATGTCAGCACCGCATACAGCTATGGTGTGTGGAAAATAGCAAGACGGAAGATATATTTAATAAATGGCATTCTTTCATTTTGGTTTAACTGCCTGACGATACGTTGAATTTTCAGGAAAGGGCATGATATATAAACGTTTTTTTTTAAATTTTAAGGTCCTTTCGCCTAGTTGTGAAAAGGGTTGTAGCTTCTTCATGTTAGTCTATCCGTCTGCCTGTCGTCATCCATCAAGTCGGCTCCCGCTGGACGGATTTTCGTGTAAATTTATATTGGCGGGAGTTTACTGAAATCTGTCAAGCAAATCAAATTCGGTTAAAGTCTGAAAGAAAACAGGGACTCTTATAATGAAAGCTAACGAGATGCACTATTTCTCAAATTTATTTGATAAATTACTCTACATGTTTAGGACAAGTCCACTGTGTACCATCAGAAGTAACTCAACACTGTATACACTCAATAGGTATATGTCATGCTAGTTATGTTGCCGTCTGCTAGCGTTGTTTTATCCTGACCTCGCTAACAGACGCCAACGGAACTAGCAGGACAAATACCTGTTGGTTGTATACAGTGTTGAGACACTCCTGATAATGGACAGTGGACTTGTCCGAAACGTGTAGAGTACTTTATCAAATACATTTGAGAAATAGTGCATATCGTTTGCTTTCATTATAAGAATACATCACGATGCACGATCCCCTGAATGTCACAAACAGACACGTTACGTCAAGACATACATATATTTATGTCCACCATGGTTACTTACGTTACCGTGATTGTCGTCGGTAATAATCGACAGCAGTTTTGTCTGCAGTTGAGGAAGGTTGTTTCAAGATATTAGGGTGCGGTAACATCGATGGTAAAGGTTCGGATTATTCACAGACGTTAAATAAACTACGTGGGCTTTGCAAAATTAGCTAATGTGTGAACGTATTATGTAGGAATGAGGCAGTGATTTAGGAATATCTTGGAAGTTGTTTAAATTTTATACTACGATTCCAATTTCCTTGAATTTTAACTCCTTTATAATGTTCATGTTACTGTAAAACACACAAACCTTAAAAATCTTCATGTTTGTACCGTGCATCAATGACGATTAAAACACTTTATTATCTAACAGATGCACAAATATATAATTCGTAGATACAATTAGAATTATTATAAAATATTTACAAATATTTAAAATTGCTCCAACATTTTTCGGATCACAAGGGATCCATCATCAGGGACTTTTTATACAGTGCTTGGCTATGGTTATGGCAGCATATTTGCTACAGCAAATATGCTGCCATAACACCGACTACGTCCATGTCAACGGACACGATAGAACCATTACTGTAATTTTAGCCAAGCACTGTATAAAAGCTCCCTGATGATGGATCCCTTGTGATCCGAAACATGTTGGAGCAATTTTAAATGTTTTTCAAATATTTTATAATAATTCTAATTGTATCTACGAATTATATATTTGTGCATCTTTTGGATAATAAAGTGTTTTAATACACAAACCTTACTTTCATTACGCCATTGAGCGGAATTAGTTCGCTTCTCGCCGTTGTTCCAAATTTCCTTGAGTTCGGTGTCCATGCTTTCTTATACATTGTGTTGTAGTTAATATTACGTTTTTACTTGCCGTATTGGAAGTATATGCTGAAAATGGTTTCCTTTAGCTCTCACACTCGTTAATCTAACAAACAAGTTTTCTGTTGTAAGTCGAAGTCACGCTGGTGACGCAGAAGACGCCACATTTTAAATGCTTTCTTTCAGGTCGTATTCGGTGCGAAGTGTTGCAATTTGTGGCTGAAAGAAAGTCGCGTGCTTCCCTGTAATCGGACAGTTGTTCAAAAGTGATGCCAGAATAAGTTCAATGCTTTATTATTGAATATAAAAGGGTCCCAATAGTCATATTTTTCCACAGAACATATCGCTCACCAGAGTTGTAAAAAGGCTGTGAATGGCTGTTTAGCGTTTGTTATTGACTTAAGCTACATGAATGTGAAACGGAGATAACAAAGTAATATAATTTATAATAGCCATGGCGAATTTGGATTGAAGACTGTAGATACCGCACGTTTTTCACATTCCATTATATCTCTCGCAACTTTTACCTTGAAGTATGTCTGCTATAGCAAAAAAAAACTGCCACATGTTAGGGAATGCAATTAAGAGATTCTTTTGGGTTGAAACATTTTTGTTGAGATTTTAAAAAAGAAATAGAAACTGTGGAAGGTTTTTTTTATATGTGACGCAGTAAAGTACATCGGTCTGTGTACAGCGCAATGACGACGGGCCGCATTCCATTATACTGTTTCCTATATTGAAAACATTCTTGTCGTAAAAACAGTAACGCCTAGAGAGTCCTTAGTACCCTGACTGTAGTCTGCTGACAGTTCTCAAGTGGAAGTTGGCAAGACAGGCGAAATTTCAAATGAATATACTGAATGTATTGGAGGTTAAATGGATGCGTTTGGTTTGTTTATAATCAGCTATAAAAATAAATGGTAAATGTGGGAAGAATAAATTTTGACGTTGTTTGAGGCATTTGGTACAGGTTACAGCCATACAAAATGTGCCTAAACATTTGGGGTCTTAGGCGGTATCGTAGTATTGTGGAGCTTTTATCCTTTGTCATTAACACTAAAAAAAACAAAGAAACGACAGCTATAGCGCTCTGCTTCATTAAAGTATGTAATTGCAAAGTAGATGAGATTATTGTTTTTTTACAGTGGTGTTTCTTGACTTTCTCCACTTCGAATTTCCCAGAACTCGTATGGCTTCAACCTCAGCTGTTAGTGATTTATAAAACCTGTTACATTGTTGTAGTTTTTATTGTAATTGATTTGTAAGTTATTTCGATATGTGTGTGTTGTTCGGAATTCGAAACACATCTTCCTGTACTTGACCAGGATTAGAGTCGAGTACTATAATATGCGTTAATTTAAATAAAGAACAGGCAGTTTCTTTCCAGCTAAATGAATATCGACTTCGTAATAAGGACTCTGTTCCATGCGGTTACCAAAATAAAGCTGTTAAATTTATTCCTCAGATAAGTGTACCGTGAGATATGTATTGTTTCAGTTATAGGTTATTTTTTTTTGACAAACGAATCGAATTTGATTCTAAGTCCGATTACAATCTAATTATTTAAGCTCACACGAAATTCATGATGACGAAACGCCACTTAAATAGTATTCCTTAGTGTGCGGTGGTGCCTGGCAACAAGAAACCTAAGGAATTTGATTTGAAGTCGTTTTGGAGTTGTGCACTTTGTTTCTTGAATTTAGCACACATACCTCCCAGAGCAGCCGACTCCATGGGAGTTAAAATCCAATTGGCGAATTCCAGGGCATCACAGACGCCCACTCGTAACCGTCTCTTGCTTGTATGGCAGTGGAAATTGTTCTGGGGTTTTGCTTTTCTATTTAGACCTCTAAAGGTTTCAGGCACGCAAGACTTATGAGCGCGATATGGTCTTTGTACAGTTTATGATCATGAAACTGCAAACTGATCAGACTTGCGACAGTGCGAAAATGCGCATTCTACAATGTTTACCTCGCTCATGACAGAATATTAGCCTGAAACATAGGAGCGAATAGGACGATATTATACAATATGATTTTAAATTAGTAGTGTGAGGATATGGGCCGTTTCCATCTGTCATAGGAAACGGAGTTTGAGGTGATTCGTCCCATCGTGCTTAATATTACAGTAGTAAATATTACCTTTCAGTTTCTCTACACAGGCTGATGTGACTTATCTATAAGGTGAAATATGTAGCTATTTTAGATACAGTTGTGTTTGGCGGAAGAATATTAGTTTGTAATGAGAAGGAATTCATTCGTTCAAAGCAGTTGTTAGTTTCTGTGTCAGAACTCCGCTGCATGGTGTTTGTTTGCTGTTTTATGTGTGGTGTGACATTATGTGTCATATACATAACTATACCATATCACTCACAATTTCGGACGACTGGGTGGCACTTGTGCATCACATTCTCGAATTACCGGGTTAAAGCATCGTTCAAGAGAGCATTAATCCTGTCATATTTGCCGTGGTTTTCGTGACTGCCTCGAAACAAACGTCGGAAGGGTAGGCTACCTCAAGTGAGTCCGTGGTTGGTTACTTCCACTTCATTTCCAGCGAATTCATTCGTTATCCTACAATTCGAAGCTAATACAGACTGTGCTACAGATAGCAATTAACCGTAAAAAAACACATATATCATCAAACTAAATGCCAATTAAAAAGCTAGTTATTAACAGTATTTAATCCCATTATTTTTACGGACATCTGATATCGTAAGCGTCATTTATATTTTAATAATAAAGGTATAATTCCTTTTTTTTTTGCAACAGTAAATTAACTGAAATGGAAGCATATTAGTAACTGAACTGTGGGTTGCCATGGCGCAGGCCTACATCTAAACTTATTCTGGGTCGCTGCCGATGAAGTTTCAGAAACTCTGATTCTGAAAGCGCTAATTTCGAAGAATGTTCAACATAACTACTCCAGACCACAGACACCAAGAATTTTAAATTGAGACGGAATCGGGTATGGGAAGGAAGCCCCTTCCAGTTTTCGTAACTGCTGGTCACCAGAATAACTCCTTTCAAGAAAACGTTAGAGTTGTGCCTCCGGGAGCTGGGCACCAAATGAAGAGGGTGTCAGAAAAGATGAAAAGTTTCTTTGTCTAGCTGAGGGTATCAGATCTGACGGCAAAGATGTGGAACCGTAGAAGGGGTGGCCGTGTAGTTCAAGAAGCAGGGGACGAGAATGCAACAAGAGGTAGGTACACGTATTTGGATGTTTGGTTGCTGAGATCTACTGGATGAGGGAAGAAAAGTTTTTAATTGTCGACGGTCGGAACTACCCTTCACTCTATACCATCCCCTATTCCTTTGTGGTATAAGGGCAACTCAGCGGCCTTTGCTTTGTTTTTTTTTAATTTTGTAAGGAAGGGGGTTTGGCTGTTTCTTTTCTCGTATGTTGTCCCTTGTACGGGGAAAGTTGGAGGATTAAGAGCGAATCTTTCGTCTTCGTGTGTGGTTGCCTTTCCACCATCTAGCTAACAACCAGCACTTCTCGGTTTTTTTCCCTATCCTCTTTTAGTCTTTACTTGCTGACCCGGTGTGACCTTTCCAAGACTGCCTATCTCATACGAGACAAACCTTCCTCTACTGAAGAAATACATCCCCGTATTAGATGTAATAAGCTATGAATGACTTATTCGTGGTAGTAATGGGACTTGCATCTGAAATGACGAGTGACCACGAAAAGTAGTGGTTCAAGAATTACCTAAGTCCCAACACATCTCACTTTATAGTGACTGATTTTAGGAAATATCAGGCCATTGCATTGATGCTTTGAAAGCAGAATTATTACACAGGAAAAATACGACAGATGTAATCACGATAGGATTTTTTTGTCAAATGTTATATTGCAAGCGGCTTTCATCTTTTGTTTACCTACTTTTTAGTCATATCCGAGTAAGAACTTGATCCATATGCAGTTGCTTGTATGTAATGTAAATGTACGCATCCGTCTTAGCTTAAGACAGGCACCAAATTGTTTATTGATTTTCCGATAAATACAACACTATAAATGATTGTATTCGTTTTTCATTATCTTCCCTACAACATGTTCCGCCCGTTAAAAAAACACAAAATTAACACAAGAACATTTTGCGAGTGTTCTAAGGTAGTGTTTCTGACACGTGTATGCGGTATAACACCTATGTCCTATATCATAATTTGTACACATTGTACATGCTCGAACCCTTCCGATTTTCTTTAACACTGTCCGTACTTTACGAGGTGCCGTGTTTCTTTAAGCGGTTGCTACTTGGATCTGTGACATGTGATGAGACACGTGGCCTTTCTGTAGACTATGATAGCCTCTCAACTGACCGCGGTTTTTTCTGTCTCTTACAGAACCAGAAGTTGGTGTAATGTGGAGCCTACCACATGCCAGCTGATTTCAGTCGACATACCGTCACGCTATTTACCTCACATAAACCTGATTATTACCCGACTTTCTAACCCTCGGTATTACAGGTGTTCTATCTCCATCGAGCCTTTCTAAATAAAATATTGTACACATTTATGAACTCTGTCATGCTCCAGCAATCTCATTCCAGTGCTGATCACCCTAATAATACTTAATGGTGTGAAAAAAGTTCTATAAATACTCAGTTTACAGCGTTCAGTCTCTCTTCTCAGACGCCTTGGAACTAATTTCTTTCCCGTAGGGTGAAAATCCATATTCACATTCAGGATTAGATTAGGTTACGGTTTTATGTGTTAACAGTTTTCCTGTCAGACTGAACAGTTAAAAAGAGACTAAACGGAAAGGTAGCAACATCCAACCTACACTTTAAATTTTCTCGCATCATCATCGTGAATATGATTTTTATGTGTCACTTATATATTGAAACTTTTCTAAATTTGTAAATGATTTATATATTATAAATTTTCCATAAATCATGGTCTTAAATATACTCGTATAAGGAAACCTTCTCTAAGTCTATTCGTGCAGTGTTCCCCGTATTAGCATCCAATAGTCTTCTGTGGTTGTAAAAGCTTACATTATGTACGGGAAATTAAGACTGTCTGCTACTATTTAAAGAATGTCTTCTTTTCAGTAAGAGTATATGACATGGGTTTTTAAGCTGAATACGGGTGTTCTTCACATTATTTAAGGCGAAGTCCTTTGCATACCGTGAAGGCATATGGACGAGCGGAGGTATGGCGGCACGCATTTTAACGACACTAAATGAGAGTAAGTGGTCAGATTTACACTCTGAACCTTCATGCCGGTGAATAGCCCGTGATACTCATTGAGTAGGTGGCTGGCGGAACAGCCGGAGCTACTCTGCATAATTTGAGAAGAAAAATCTCTCGCCTCTACCAGGAATTAAAACACGATTTCTCGGCTTTCAAGCCTTGTTATTATTATTTTAAATTCCAGATTCACGTCATCACTCTGCAATCGATGCACATGTGTCTTTGCCGGAAGGCTGAAGCTCGTACCTTAACCTCAACACATTTTACTGTAGGTCTCCTGGCGGGAACCTCACGAGTACTCATCCGTCCTTCTCGAAGTAATTCCTGTCTTTCGTAAGTTTTTCTGTGGACTGCAAAAGGAGAAATGTCTTTGGTGAATTTCAAGAACTATCACACCCTCAGACCACATGAATGGATAGCGGATCGTTTTTTTCTCATATTTTTGCGATTTATAAATGATAAACTTGCCTGAAACCCACTGAAAACCAGCTAGTGACGCTGATGCAAAGCTAATATTAGTTATAGCCCTCTCCTTTTTTATAAAAATTTTTAAGTAACTTAAAATTGACTTTACTGTTTTACTTCCTCTCGTATTGGTCACTTCAAACGCGATGGTATTGGCACTTGACCCCAATGTTTTGCTGGAAGTGCGCCTGTTAGCTGATGTCACCACTTGTTTCCTTAGTTCGTGGAGAGTCTCGTTGAAACACACTGGTCACCAGTGTGTGTGTGTGTGTGTGTGCAACACTGGTGACCCTCAAGTTGAAATATGCTAACATGGCTGGTTATTGGTTCCAGCTCCAGCGACTGTTTCATCCTGAAGTGATAATCGAAACTCTTGTCTTGTGGGAGAGCGTAGTTATGCTGTCCAGTGCACTTCGCACTGTGTACATGACATATTTTATCAATGAAAAGTTTTCAAGGAAAATTGTATGCCAAATTTTTCATAGCGCGAGGTTTTCTTTTCGGCAGTCACGTGACAAAGGCCAAGTGACAGATACACTGCTATGTAATGTAATGTAATCTTAAGATATAACTTACATGTATACTGCTCTTAAAATCTCTGATGTTTCTTACGTTTTTATGTATGAACCTAAAGATTCAGATACACAAATGTCTAACTTCACCCTTTATTTTCTTATGGTTGTGAAACTTTTTCTGTCTACTTGAGAAAATAAAATGGTTTGAGTGTGTATGCGAAAAAAATATTTATTAGACGAATGGTGCCTGCGGTAGAGAAAGTAAGAGCAGGCCTGAAAATCTTTGCAGAATGAGCGTTGTTTTAATTTGTTTTCTTCGCCAGGTATCATTTGGACGATCAAATAAAGGAAAATTACATAAGTGGTGTATGTAGCACGCATGGAAAAATGACAAACGTGCGCGAAATTTAGCTGGACTACTTGAGAGGAAGAGACAACTTGATACAGGTGCATGTAGGTGGAAGATAATATTAATATAAATCTGAAATAAATAAGGTGTAATTTTATGGACAGGATTTAAATTGTTCAGGACATAATCTATTACCAGAACGTTCAGTATGGAGCCCGCTGACCAAGTGCTTCTCTCTTGACATCGGGTTAAGAGGCGCCTTGGAGTTTAAGCCAAAAAACACCCAGTTCGTTGGAGAATAAAAGACCAACTTGATGTCACTTGCTATTTTATTTCACTTCTTATGTGCTCAAAATGATTCGTAATTAATATATCCATAATCAGGAGCTTGCGACTATTCTGTTGAATTACCGCATTGGTCGTATTGTTCTTAGTTCGATGTGTGCTGGAGATTCCACTCCAACCCAACCACACCGAATCTCCAACACACAACGAACCAAGAACAATACGACCAATGCGGTAATTCAACAGAATAGTCGCAAGCTCCTGATGATGGATATATTAATGTCCGAATCATGTTGATCACATAAGAAGTGAAATAAAATATCAAGTGATATCAAGTTGGTCTTTTATTCTTCAACTATCACAATGGTGCATGGTCCAATAAACATAAGAACCAACCAGTTAGTTAGCATATATGAACTGATAGGCCAGTAGGGCCGAACCACTTGCCCTTCGCTACTGTTGTGTAGTATAACTAACTTCCGCTGGGTGTCATAGCAGTGAAAATTTTATTGCTCATAAAATACGTATTCACATTTCCTAACAGGCGATACTTCAACACACTTATAATTGCATACTAATGGCAAGTATGTATGAAGTCAATAACACAACTAATGTTTAATTAGATGTTATATTCTAGATCAAAAGACTACATGTTTCGGCCGGTAGTGGCCATCATCAGGTCTTTGTCATCCGACACACTTAAGATTATTTGTATAATTGTGTGGCGGCTTGTTTGATGAGGAAATCTCTGCATCAAGGCCTTTGTCTGAGTATAATATATCTATATTAAGTGTGTGGGTGAACTGCTTCATAGTACATAAATGTATGCTTTGATAATATCAACAAACCGAAGAAACAAGGAACAAAAAAAAAAAATAAAAAGAAACAAAACAAAACCAGATGCAAAAAATCATAAAACACAAAACACAAAAAATCACAAAAGGAGGGGAGTCTGGAGGTCCTGTCGTGGGGAGGCTGCTATGTACTGACCTCGTGCGCGTCTGGCTTATTGCGTGTTTCTTCATTCATCATTGGGTCGCTGTGCATGGAAGTTCTGTGTGTGACCTGGTTATTGCATGTGGGTTTGGAGAGAGAAAAATGTATGAGAATTCCTTGGGTGATAATAGAAGCGTATTAGGTATTTGTGTTAAATATTATATTATGACCTAGAATATAACATCTAATTAAACAATAGTTGTGTTATTGACTTCATACCTACTTGCTAGTTTATACTACACAACGGGGATGGCACAATTCAGAGTTACATACTAATGCTGCCAGCACACATACGGATTTCTGATTATGTGGTGCAGTAGGTGAAAATCTTGGACGCCTTTGGTGTATAAGAAGACTGTTGCAAAACGGTAGTGAATTTTGTTTCAAGGACAGTAATTTTTTTTTTTATTACGACAGTAATTTTATTACATGACGGCAAACTATCTTTTCCTTAAGAAGGCGTGTATTGAATTTCACAGTGAATTAGATAACGAATCCTTTACCTTATAGAACTTTGTTCTATAGATACAATTTTAGTGGTTCCACACATCGCTTGTCAAACTAACGTTTCGCGTGACAGCAAGCAGGGCAGCGAAAGCGGCTAATATTAGGCTTCTACTAAACATGCTGAAAAAAGGTGCTGGGAACCGCCTGTCATGTGAATTATTGCGTCGTGTTTACTGCAAAGAGGCGTATGCTCTCGTGTAATCAGACAGGTGTTCAAAAAATTTGGTCAGAATTTGTGTTACATATCGGTGTGAATTTATATTGTGAGGAAGTAAAAAAGGACCCAATTATCATAGTTTTTTCTTATAGCAACACACACGAACTTTTAACATCACGTAATGGTAATCCAAGGGATTAAAATGAGATTTTGTCAAACCACTACTTACAATTACGAGATCTCACGTATCCACTGACATGACACCAGGCTTAGCTGCAAACAGCACATGTGTTCTATTTACCCAGCGTACACCTGCTGAAAATACCCGCTCAAAAATTTAATTTTTATTTCGCGATCTGTGTCGTGTTGTCTGTGAGCCAGAGCTGCCTTGTAAATAGGTAAACGTGACTGTTTTATTTTTTTGCGTTTCGTGGCGTCAGCACTCACATATAAATTTTCTTGGAGATTTCTTAGATCTAGCACTCTCTCTTCCAGTTTCTTCTGCGTACTTTCTTTATTGTTTAAAACTTCGCCTGTTTCAGAACTTTTTACTCGTTAGCAAATTGTTTTCCTATGTATAATTAAACATTCGGGAATTTTCTTCTGAATTAGTCAACAGAT
>Ga0123353_10015591_pt1 | contig 11054 bp, 7 predicted proteins | sample TergutLab28metaG_3_FD_92763 | JGI IMG/M metagenome (GOLD analysis project Ga0123353, IMG submission 92763) | Labiotermes labralis P3 segment gut microbial communities from Petit-Saut dam, French Guiana - Lab288 P3 | ecosystem: Host-associated > Arthropoda: Insects > Digestive system > Gut ... | reverse complement strand
TAAGGAGGGGGTTCTTAGGGGGAGGGAAATCGAATCCCTCCCCCTGAGCGTGTCTTTTGGTTACTTTTCTGCACGAGCAGAAAAGTGACCCGCCGGAGGCCGTACCCCGCCGGAGGCCGCTCCCCGCCGGAGAAATAAGGACGGTACGAAATTGTCAAAATCAAAGTTGACAATAACGTACCGTCCCCAACTGTCCCAACTGTCTTATTTATTTCGCCTTTTACGGATGTCTTCGCCGCGGAAGGTCAGCACTTGGTACTCCCCCTCCAGGCGCGACATTATTTGCCCAGAATAGCGACGGCGCAGTTCATTTATCGTCAGGTTTGAACTGACGATTGTCTTTTTGCCAGTCACGAGCCTTGTGTTGACTAGCTCGTAAAGCGCGCTGACGGTAAACGCGGTCGTCATCTCCGTGCCCAGATCGTCCAGTATTAAAAGGTCGCATTCCAGGCATCTCCTGACTTCCGCGCGCGACTCTTCCGGGTCTTCCGTGCGCGAGAACTTCGCCTCTTCGAATTTGGCAAATATCGACGCCGCCATATCATAAACGACAGAGTAGCCGTTATCCGCAACTACTCGAGCTATGCACGCGGACAGGAATGTTTTTCCGAGTCCGGGAGCGCCGTTGAAAAACAGATTCATCGACTTCTGCCCGAACTTTCGCGCATATTCAACGCACGTTTCGTATATTATCTCCATGCTCCGGCGCGGGGAAACACCCGTATCCGGCGCAGGCGTGTCATCATAGTATAAAAGATCGAACCTGTCAAAAGTCTCGTCGCCCAGTTTAAATAAGCTGCTCAACGATTCCCTTTGCTCCATCCGATATAGATCAACGAGGCACTCGCACATTTCTGTGCGGATATACCCTGTGTCGTGGCATTTCTGGCACACATATCCATCGTCGAGATAATCATCCGAAAAGCCGGCGCGTCTTAGCTCTACGCGTCTGAGTTCCTGCAACTCCAGGTTCTTGAGGCGTATATCCTCAATTTGCCCGTTGTCGTCCGCGCCCAAAGCTATGCCGATAAGGTCTGACATTGTCGCTCTGATTTCTATGTCAAGCGCCTGGATACGCGGTGCGCGAGAGTACGCGATCTCCAATCGGCGCTCGTAACGCTTATCATTTTGTATTCGCCTTTCCTCAAGCGCTGTCTTAGCCCGGGCAAGCAGTTTCCCATCGATGGACATCATCCCTCATCCTTTCACCGGCCAAATCTCACTCTCCGCTCGAATACACTCTCCTAAAAAGGTTGTGACTGCTAGAGCGGATCAAGACGCGCCGACCAATAACTCCGCTCAAACTCCTCTTTCCTCACTAAAGGCGCGAAGCAACTCTATGTCTCCTTGATTTTCTCTAGCAAGCGCTGCATCCGTTCGATTTCCTCCTGGTTTGGCGCGCCGAATTTCTGTTCTGGAGATTTTAAGCTGTTTTGAGCGTCGTTCCAGTTTGGCATCCTGTCTTTTTCCATTATCTCCTGCGGAGTGAAAAGGTTCTTTTCGTGCCAGCTTTTCATTATTCTATCCATATAATTCCATGCCAGCTTCCCCGTCTTCACCAGCGTCCTGTCGTAAGCTATTTCGACCGCGCTGCTGTGAAACCCCATTCCGATCCAACTGTCAACATACTGTTTTTCAGTCTCTGATAACTCACGATCCCTTATTTGCAGGGCGCTTTTTATCTCCCCCCGCACGCTCTTGCGCACCCCCAGGGCTTTCAGGTACTCCTCGGCTCTGTCGAGCGAGAAAATCCCCTCGCGCTCCCATTTATATGCCGCTTTTTCAATGTAGCGTATCGATGGCATTCGGCCTCCGCCGCGCCCCCGGCTTTCCGCAATGCAGTGCGTTATGAGCTGCAATATCACCTCCGGCGGTATGCGGAGCCCGTCATATATTCCGAACAATCGCAACAGTTCGTCCGGGGACAGTATTTTTCCCAAGCTGTTTTGCGTCTCCTGGACGAGGGAATAAAACTCTGTACCGGATTCCAACTCGCGCTTGATTTCGTCAATCGAATACTGGCGCGGCTCGTCGATGGGAGGCGCAGCAGGAAAGCCTGGAAGAGCCTCCGGCGTTGACGCGTCGTCCTTTCCATCCAGTCTGACAAGCCCGAGGCGCGAGAGCACGGCCAAAGCAGTCGCGATCGCGCCCGGGTTTTTCCCGAGCGCGGCAGCGGCTTGCGCCGACGTGCTTTGACCGTGCGTTTTTGAAATGTATAGGTACAACAGCGCAGCATCCCCGTCGCCTGCGCGTATGAGTTTGTCGATCGTCTGTCCGGTGAGCGTGACTGTCTCCGGTCCGGGCAATATGAATTTAATATCGGACATATCGGAAGCCACCTCTCGGTATATGTAAGGATCTGTTGATAAATAACATGCACATCTTGCCGAGCTTATTTATCAACCGCTCCTAATGCTGCAAAAAGAACGCGTGCTATCCGATTTTCGCGATAAAGTCCTTCAACACGTCTTCCATGTTCGGGTTGCCGATTTCCTGTAGGCTGTACTCGACCCGCGTGTGCGGCTTTGTGATCTTTATTACCCGCGCCAGGTCGATCGGCGTCGCTATGACCACGCTGTCGCAATCCGTTTTGTCAATTGTTTCCGACAAATCGCTCATCTGCTCTTCGCCGTAACCCATTGCCGGCAGGAGGTTACCTATGTTGGGGTAAATGCGGTACGTTTCGGCCAGCCTGCCCACCGCATAGGCTCTCGGATCGATGATCTCCGCCGCGCCGAAACGTTTTGCGGCTACGATGCCCGCGCCGATCTTCATTTCGCCGTGAGTAAGGGTCGGGCCGTCTTCGATGACCAAAACTCTTTTACCGCGTATGATTTCGGGATTTTCCACGCTGATCGTGGACGCAGCGTCGATCACTACCGCCCGCGGGTTCACACGTTGAATGTTGTCCCTGACTATTTGAATCTTTTCAAAGTCTGCGCTGTCTATCTTATTGATCACCACCACGTCGGCAAGGCGCAGTGTGACTTCGCCCGGATAATATGACAGCTCATGCCCCGGCCTGTGCGGGTCGGTAACGGCTACCATCAGGTCGGGCTTGTAGAACGGGAAGTCGTTGTTTCCGCCGTCCCAAAGGATCACGTCGCATCCGTCCGGATCGTTCTCCGCCGCACGCAGGATAGCTTCATAATCGACGCCGGCGTAAATGACGTTCCCGCGCGCTATATGAGGCTCGTACTCCTCCATTTCCTCAATAGTGCAGTTATGCTTTGCAAGGTCTTCTATTGTCGCAAAGCGCTGTACTTTCTGCGCTTCAAGGTCGCCATAGGGCATGGGGTGGCGAATGGCGATGACTTTCAGACCGTGTGCTATCAGGACTTCCGCGATACGCCGCGATGTTTGGCTTTTACCGCAGCCTGTGCGGACGGCTCCGACGGCGATCACGGGTTTCGTGCTTTTCAGCATGGTTTTTCTATGCCCCAACAGTACAAAGTTTGCGCCGGCGGCGTTCACTTTTGCTCCAAGGCTCATTACAAACGAATATGGGACGTCGCTGTATGAGAAGGTGCATCCGTCGGCGTCAAGCTCCGTAATGAGGTTCTCAAGCTCATCCTGCGCATAGATGGGGATCCCATCCGGGTATAGGTCGCCCGCCAGCGAGGCTGGGTATTTGCGCCCCGCTATATCCGGTATCTGCGCCGCTGTGAATGCGACGACTTTGTATTCGGGATTATCTCTGTAGTATGTGTTGAAATTATGAAAATCCCTCCCTGCCGCGCCGATTATGATGATTCTACGTGCTTCCATGTTTAAAATCTTCCTTTCTATTCTTCAATATGATACAGTCCTCAGCGTCCTTACCGGGTAAACCCGGCTGGGAACCTATGAACCTTTATTCGCGTCATTCTACCATTTATCAGCGTCAACTGATTCTGTCTATTCCGGACCGTAGGGTCCTCTCGTTTATCGACCCCTCCGCATATGCTACTAAATATCCTTCCGCGTTGATGAAGTATGTGGCCGGGATAGACCACACTTCGTATACTATGGCCGCTTCCTGCGTCACATCGTAGTATACCGGGAATGTGAAACCATTTCCCACGACATGCGCAGCGCCGGTCGCTGTGGTCTCGCGGCTTCCGTCGACTAAGCACACCATCATGAACTCGATGTCCTCGCCCAGTTCTATGAACACTTTTTCAAAATCGGGCATCTCGACCCTGCACGGCGGGCACCAGCTTGCCCAGAAATTCAGCACTATAGGTTTGCCAAACATATCGGACAGTTTGACTTCGTTCCCGTTTATATCCTGAACTGTGAAGTCAGGCGCCGGCAGCTCCCCCGTCCCCTGCCCCTGGCTTTGGTCCTGGCCTTGATTCTGTTCCTGACCCTGTCCCTGATCTTGTTTCTGACCCTGCCCCTGCTCCTGACCCTGACTCTGTCCCTGACCCTGACCCTGACCCTGACCCTGACCCTGACCCTGGCCCCCGCCATTTCCCTGTGTCTGCGCCGGAGGGGTTTGCTGCGACGACAGGCTACCCGCGCCGTCTGCTTGCTGCCCGGGCGCCGTAACGGGCCGTAACTGCGATCCCGTAAGATCCTCCATATCGCTCAGCACATTGTATAGTATCGTCGCCCCCACAAGAACGACGACCAGCACAACCGCGGTCACAATTGTTTTTATCCTCATTCTGCCTCACCTTCGGGAGTCGGTTCAGTCTGCTAACTCAGCAGGTCAAATAGCCTGTACATCATCCAAATGGTTGCCGCCGGTTTCGGTAAACTTATCACTGCTAACTCAGCAGGTCAAATAGCCTGTACATCATCCCGGTCATCATTAAGACGCCCATTACCACTAAAAACAGGCCGGAGACCAGGTTGACCGTCTTGTAATGCTTCTTGATCCAGTCAAACGCATTTTTCAATCTTTCTATCAACACCGCGCTGAGCAGGAACGGCAAACCTAATCCGGCTGAGAAGCATAGCAGCATAATGACGCCGCGTATCATCGAAGCTTCCTGTGAGGCCAGTGTCAGCGCGGAGCTGAGAAACGCTCCCACGCAGGGCGTCCAACTGATGGAAAACACTATACCAAAAAGCACGGCGGAAAAGAATCCGGATATCTTCCCGGTTCCGCCCGAGCGGGCCGTATTGAGGAAGCGGATATTGATCAGTCCTGTGTAGTTTAACCCGAGCAACACGACTATCGCGCCGGTAACAATGTTGATTATCGTACTATATCGGCGCAGAAGCCCGCCCAGTAATCCCGTGACTGCCCCGAGAATGATGAACACCGCCGAAAATCCCAGGACAAAGCCAAATGCGACTTGAAGCGTCCTCTTTGTGTCCTTTACCGTCCCGCCGGCAAAGTATGACAGATACACCGGCAGCATCGGTAAAAGGCATGGGGAGATAAACGCCACTATACCTTCCAGAAACACTAAGATGTACTGCATGTTCTATCCTCCGCTGGTTGATTATACTACATCGCTTCGTGCGCCGCAAGAATAAAATAGTAAAGAAGTCACTTGATAAAGCCGGCCGGATGTGCTACATTGTACATCTATTATCAGTTTGGGGGTGTGGCAATGAACGTATGGCATAACGTTAACCCGGATAGGATCGCGCCCGATGATTTTCTCGGCGTGATAGAGATTTCTGAAGGTTCGAAAATGAAATATGAGCTCGATAAAGAAACCGGCTTGCTCATTCTTGACCGCGTCCTGTACACAAGTACGATATATCCTGCAAACTACGGCTTCATCCCACGCACTTTCGCAGACGACAGCGACCCGCTCGACATCCTCGTGCTCTGCACGGAACGTATCCTCCCGATGACGCTGGTGCGGTGCTATCCGATCGGCGCGATCATCATGACCGACGGCGAGTCGAAGGACGAAAAGATCATATCCCTTCCGTTTAACGATCCGCGATACAATTGCTATCATGACATTTCAGAACTACCCGCCCACGTATTTCAGGAAATGACGCACTTTTTTAGTGTGTACAAAAGACTCGAACACAAGGAAACAGCCGTTTCCGAAGTCGTCGGAAGGGGCGAGGCGGTCAAACTTGTCGAGGCCGCCATGGATCGGTATAAGACTCAGTTCGCAAAATACGGTTATTAATAACAGGGGGCTGCACTCAGCCGCCCCCCTATCGCGTGTTACCGGTGACGTTCGAGAAAAGCACTCGACCTATGCAGGGGGCTGCACTCAGCCGCCCCCCTATCGCGTGTTACCGGTGAAGCTCGACAAAAGCACTCGACCCATGCAGGGGGCGGCAACCAGCCGCCCCCTCTATTGCATGTTACTAATAGTTGCCCGCTATACTATTCTCAGGATAATACTGTGGCTCAGTTTGCTGACAGGGTCGGTCACCGTCAAGGTCACCGTGCCTGTTTTGTTTAGTATCGTGACATTTCCGTCGCTTACCGTAGCGTAAATCGGATTGCTCACCGACCATACAAGGCCCTCGGCGGATGCCCCCGCGTTCAGCAGCACGTCAAAGCTTATTCTTTCGCCGCGCTTCACGGTCACCGTTCCGACGGCGTCGATCCTGATCAATGTGACCGGTACCGCTTTGACAAAGGTGATTTCGTTCCGGTCGCGCACCCTTATACGCGGCAACGGGGAACCGCTCGCGTTTTCGCCTATGGAGGCAAGTCCGGTCACGCTGACCGTCGCGCCGCTCAGGATAAACGAGAGGTCGACGTCGCTTGTTATATAGGCGTTGATGAAAACCAGCGCCCCGACTCCCGAGACGTCCGTCACTGTAAACTGGCTGATTTTACCGCTTTCCGTAAGCACATCCGACACGACGCCGCTCACCGTGATAAGCAGGCCCGTATTGTCCGGCGCCATTGCACCTTCCGTCGTCAGTTCAGTCGGCACGACTTTGTGTATTTGCGCATCGACGACCTCATACTTTGTCACTTGTACCTGGATTTCCCCCTGATACGAGCCGACTGTGCCTGTCACGCGGATCTTTTGCCCTTCCTCAACGCCCGAAGCCACGGGGAACAGGTTTATTCCGCCGGTTTCGTCCTGCATATAGATACAATCGAAGAACCCGGTGTTGATCGTTTGATCCACTCCGTTGTGAACGTTGCTTGTGGCAATACCTTCGATCGTCACGCGCGTTCCTTCAGGCAACGCCTTAGCGTCGGCGATATCGGTGATTTTCGCCTGCGGCATGATCGACTTGAGGATATTCATGCATATGATCACATTGCTGTACTGGTCATAGACGTTGTCCAGGTCTGTCTTCACTTCGAAGTTGCTCATGAACGCCCCGCCCGCGGCTATTACCAGGGATGTGACGCCGTTGTCGTGCTGCACTACTTCGGACGCCAGCACCATGAAACGGTCATTGAACTTGGTATAGTCGGTTCTGTAATTGGTGTTGCTTCCAAGTCCTGTCTCCTGGTTTGCGGAATCGCCTTGCTCGGAGAGCATCATTATCGGGGTAACGCTTGCCGGGAGAACTGCTGACGGCGCGGCATTCCACTTGTCCTTATTGGCGCTGTCGACGGTATAGATCGAGGAACCGCCGTACTGGCTGAAAATCTGTACCGGGTTGACCCCGTCGAGCCATGGGCTGCTCCAGTTATATGAGCCATACCTGTCTGTGAGATATAACCTGAAAGTGTCCGTCGCAGACGACCATTGCAGCGGATCCCTGACTTCGTCGTCGGACAGGCGCAGAGTGGAGCCTACCGCAGCGAGGACTTTGTTTTGCTGTGACGACATATGCTCGTCGAGCGGCATGTCGATCAGTCCGGGGTATCCTTCGTAGTAGTTGCCCCAACTGGACAGTATAAGCATCCCGCCGCCCCTTGCAAACGATTCAATAGCCGCAAGTTCCGCGCTGTTATAGCATTTGTACTGCGCCGGATCCTGATAAAGCCTCCTGCTGGGCGCGGTGAGGATCATGGCTTTGTACTTCGGGTTCTGCGTCGCGCTTATGAGGGCTTCGCTTGTGTTGAGGATTTCGATCCGCACTCCGAACCCCGCCGCGATCGTGGTGAAGTTAGTCATAGCGTCCTTATAGTTGCCGCTTACATATTCGTTGTAGTGGGAACCGTCGATGCCGATATATACAAGCTCTTCCGCATCCCAGATCTCAAATGAAAGATCATGGATATATTTCATTTCCGCGCCATCCGCGAACAGCACCGTAGCTGTTACCGTCACTGTCGCAGGCCCGGCGACCATCGGCGTGAATGTTATGGAATGGGATACTTCTCCGGTGGAGGCTATCGTCATGTTCAGCCCGTCAAACTTCCCGAGAGTATTGCCGTCCTGGTCTTTATACTCCATGGACAGCAACGTCGCCGCCTGGCTTTCATTGTTGAAAAGCGTCGATACGAGCGACAGCGCTTCGCCGGTCACCGGCATCACGGAGCTCTTGGTCACTTCCACAAAACCCGCAGCTTTCCCCTTGCCGAGCCATACGGGCGCCGTAACTGCGTAGCGGTCGCCAAGCGGGGTCGATACGACGACCTTAAGATAATAGTAGCCGGCAGCCGGATTCTGGATCGTGACGTCATAATTGTAGTTTTGCGTACCCGGCGTCTGCTTTTGGATCTCCGCTCCGCCGTTTGTGACGAGGCACACGGACTTGACGATGTTCCCGGCAGTCGGGTTTACGATCCCGGCGGTGAAGTTTGCGTATGGGGGCACGACGTCCAGGATCGACCCTAATGGCTGGCCGTTGACCTTGTAAACTATCTCAAGGTCCTCCACCTCTGTCGAATACACTCGCATATCCCTCAGCGCCTGGTAAACGCCGCCCAGTGACAAGTCGTTGGTCCAAATGGCTGTGCGCGCCGTGTTGGAATTGCCCCACTTGCCTAAATGGTTATCCTGGTTGTTTGCCGGCGCCAGGTGCCAGCCCTTGTCCAAAGCAAGGGTGTACTGCTCGTATGACGGGAAATAGCCTCCGCTGCCTATGGCGCCTTCCCCGTTGCCCACCTCTATGAGCGTGACACGCTGATCTACGACGGGATCGTAGTATGCGAAGTTATTGAAATTACCGAAAGTCGTGCCCGGGTGGTTGAACATTGATATCGACTCGGGATACCTTTTTAGCAGATCATAATATGCCCGAAGCCCCGCGTCGCCCGGCTTGGCGTTGAGCGCGGTATTGTTCCGGCTGACGAATCCGCCGGTGTTGAAGGTGTTCATGTGCCCCGGCCCGCCGCTCCATGTCATCTCATAGCCATAGAAGCTGATGAAATCACTCCTGCGGGCGTCTTCGGCTGCCTTCAGGCCCCTTTGCCATTTCGTGCTGGCGATATTGTACGTGTCAAGGTCGATCCCTTCCGGATTATCGCTGCTCGCGCCTGTTTCGTCAAATGAGTTGCTGTGGTCGGTTATGGCGAAGAAGTCCAGCCCCGCAGCGTCCCGGGCGTAAGTAAACGCGTTTTCCACTTCGCCTATGCCGTCGGACAATGCTGTGTGCGAATGGAGCTGGCCGAAGTAGACCCTCTCCCCTCCTGTGACGGCTTTCGTGTAGTAGAATGTCGTCGGGTCGCCTGTTATATAACCGTCCATCTCCGCCCATGCTTCAATGGTGAGAGCCTCCGGGTCTCCGATAAACAGTTCCTCGCTGAGAATAAGAGCTTCCGTATAAACGGCTTCGCTGCCGCCGTTGATTCTATACTTGATCGTCGCGCCGCTCACCGAGCAGTTCAAGGTCAACGTGGCGCCGGGAATAACCGCGCCGGAGTTCTTGCCGGGGGTGACTCTCGGCAGCTTCGCGTGAGTGTAATCGTAAACCGTTACGCGGCTGTCAGTCTTACCGGGAGCTGTCGCCTTGACTAGTATTTCAGCAGGGAGCGAAGAGAGCGTGTATTTGTTGCCGGCGGAGGCGCTCCATGTCAAGCCGTCGTCCGCCGAGATCATTATACTGTACCCCGCAACGCCGTCATCTTCCGATGCGGGGGCGAATGTGACCACCTGCCCGAGCGGGACTGCGCCGCTTGGGGTGTCGGAAAGCGGCCTGTGGAGTTGATTTTCGCCGATAAGGTAGCCGCCTGCGATCACTATGTTGTTGATGGAGTTTGTGCCGCCGGAAGCGATGGTCCCGCCGCCGGCTGATGTGTTGGTATCCAGCAGCCATCGCACATACAGCTTTGCGCTGTTATTTGCGCCGGATGGCAGTGCTTTACTAAACTGACTGGCGGGGGCGCCTATCCCAAGCGCGTTGCCGACGGCAATCGTAGGATTGTCTGCGTCATGCCATGCGCTGCCGTCCGTACTGTATTGGAGCCTGAAGTCCCTGGGCCCTGTTCCTGATGAACGCATACTCCATGAGACTTCGATATTCGCAAACCCTTCGCTGGAGAGTTCCGCGAGCCAGTACGCGACGCCGGCTTTACCGTCGAACCCGCCGGCGCGGTTGATCGCGCTGTTCGCCCAGTTGAGCGCGGTGGATGTGGTACCGACGATCTTAAACGTTGAACCGTCTTTGTATTCCCCGCCTGTCGCTCCGATCAAGTCCGTGACGCTCGGCGAGACCCACTCTGCGATCGTGCCTTCGCCGTCTGTCGGGAGGACTATCACCGGGGGCGGTTCCGTACCGGGGACGATCCCGCTTTCAAGTGCGAACAATTGTGGGGTATTGAACATATATCCGCAGCCGCTGATAGTCAGCCAATCGCCCTGGGATATCGCGTTGGATAGGGCAGCCCTCAGTGTGACCGATGCGCCGCCTTGCGATATAGTATGATTCTGTGCGGTAACCGCTGCATTTCTGTAAGTGAGCTGCACGTCCTTGACGACGACCCAAGATCCGACGTACTTTCCCGCCGACAGGTCTGCGACCGTGATTTCTTTCGGCGCCGTGATAAAAGCGGGTTCGCCGGTCGCCGTGATGTCCGCAACCGTCGCGGGGACGACTTCCTTCAGCGAGGCATAATCCGTCCTGAGGCCGGTCACCTGAATGACTTGCCCGATGTAAGACGAGAAGTTCGCTCCGCTCATGTAGACGCAAATGCCGTCGTTTTCCCCGACGCCGTCCTGCACCATAATAGAATTATTAGCGTACAGGTATGTGGCCTGGCCTTTGATCGTGACGGTCTGTCCGGC
>Ga0123353_10015590_pt1 | contig 11055 bp, 6 predicted proteins | sample TergutLab28metaG_3_FD_92763 | JGI IMG/M metagenome (GOLD analysis project Ga0123353, IMG submission 92763) | Labiotermes labralis P3 segment gut microbial communities from Petit-Saut dam, French Guiana - Lab288 P3 | ecosystem: Host-associated > Arthropoda: Insects > Digestive system > Gut ... | reverse complement strand
TGCCGCTGCGATGACTCCAAAAACGTATCCCGCGTTCTCGTGATTTCTTTGCCTGCCGTCAAACATAATTCAATCGCTAACGCTTCAATCCGTTGTCTTAATGCTTCGGTTGCGGCTTTGAAACTATCAGGATACGGAATGCCGTATAAATCCTGACTCGGATAGTCAACGCCGAACTTTTTCTTGTACGTTTTGTTGACCATTTCGTATGACGTGCGGTATTGATACAAGCCTAGCCAGACACCGCTGCCTTTGTTATTGCCGTAAGGCGTTTGCAAGGTCCGCCACTTGACGCTGTTTTCGCAATAACTTGTCAACTCGGCAAATGCTTGTCTGCCGACAGACGATAAACTGCTCCAGTCGAACTTCGCTGCGTCAAAGGGGTTGAACCAATTCTGCAAAAGGAATTTTTCGCCCTTGATTTCGACCGTTGTCGTTGCCGTGTTGTTCTTGCCGTCAAGCAAAGCATAGAGCAGGCAATCCGCTATTTCTTTTTTTGTTAAATTGCGGTATGGAGCGTAAAAGATGTCCTCGTGTCTTGTCCATTCGTATTTAACGGATTTATACAAGGCAAAACCGGTGAGAGTACTTTTGTAATTTCGTTGCGTGACACACACTTCGTGAGAAGAAGGTAAAGACGACTGCAAATAGCACATCTGCATACCTTGAAAATCGAAATGTGGAAAACAAATTGAACCGACAAATTCTGTCGAAACATTACCGCCTTTCCGGGACTGACCACTGCTTGGAATAACCGCTCCACTCATTATCGGTCGTTTTATCTTTTTATCGGCAGTATAAAACGGAAAAAAGTAATTACGAAACGGCAACCGATTTGAATCAAAAATAAGAAACGTTTTACCATCGATTTTCTTAACCGATTTATTGACAATATCGTATGTCCAATCCTGCTCTTGCCATATCGTCTTTGTTTTTGTCCGGCGGTCAAGCAGTGAAAATAAAATGGGAAAATTTCCATGCGCCTTTAATTCAAGTTTGTTTTTCGTTCTCTGCTGAATGAAATGTTCACTAGCATTAAGCATAATGCCGCCCTGAAAAATAGGATGCCAAATCTTACGGAAACTTTCAACAGACGGTTTTGTAATCCATTTCGGTGTTGAAAATAAACCGAGATGATATCCCCGTTTTCCGAAGTCCCGCTCAATACGGTAGAGAAATTGCAGTGCTATTTCGTTGGCACATTGCCCCATTTTTCCTTTTTTCATTTCGTCTGCGATGTTGCCGAATTTCACTCCATACTTTTTTTCTTTCCCAATTCCAGTTCCCGAGTCAGCATACGGCGGATTGATAAAAAACAGCCACTTGAGTTCCTTGTTATGCAAATCGTGTTTCAAGTTTTCCGGCAGTATGCTCTCGTTGTCATTGAGCCAATCGAATTGAAAAATGCCGCCGCACTTGCCTTTGAAATAATCGTTTTCCTGAATGGCAGAAACCTCCGCCAATCCCTTGTCGGAAAGATAAGTATATTGCAAAGCGTCCGGCGGAACAATTTCGTATTGCAGATTGCCGATACCGGCGCAGTTGTCCCAGATGCGCCATGTACCGTCTTCCCAAAATCGTTCACCAAGTTGGCTGACTATCATATTCCAAGCATGTTTCGCAAGAGAATACGGCGTGTAAAAACTGCCGGTCGAGCGGCGTTTGTCCATTTCACAAAGTTGATACAGCCGCTTGTAAATCTCTTCTGCTTGCGGTGTGTTTGCATCAATGCGTTTCCACTGCTTTTCAAACTTGCGGTATTGCCCTTCAGGAATTCGATTGATAGTCGCTCCGTAATTCTCGAAAGTTATGGTCAGCCGCACGCCGTCTATCTCTTTCATCACTGCCATGTACCGTTTCGGATTGTTCTCGGTAATGTCTTCATAAAAAATGAACGCCGAAGGAACGTTATTGCTGCGTAAAAAGTTGCGGACGATTTCTATCCAATCGTCAAATGCTTCGATGACGTTATTTACTTGTATCGGTCTCTGTTGCGGCTGGTCGTACTGTTCGATTTCCTGCAATTTTTTTATGCCCTTTGCAATATCGCGAAAGTACCAGCGGGTAATGTCCCGTGAATGAATTGCGTCCATTAACGAGACGCTTTGATGTGCATCGGAAGGACGTTTGACTTCGTTTTTGACTTTGGAAAAGAGGGCATCATTCGTCCAAATGTGCTTCAATTCTTCTGCTTCGAAAATACAGATTTCGTCTTCGTCAACAACGGCTAGATAGGGACGTGTTCTTTCGCCGAGAGTATGCAGTGTGTTTTGATACCATAATGCTTGGGCTAAAATGTCTGCCCATTCTTTTTCGATATTTCGGTTAAATTTGACTTCGATGAGCAGGTTGCGGGTGAGAACATCGATGTCGAGATAATGCTGTTTTATATCGGTGAAGATAGAATCGTCAAATATGTTGACGTAAAACGTTTCGACTTCGGCTTCTTTTTGAAAGGAACGGACGGCGGTTTTCTTTTGATGAGTCACGGTTGAGAACGTAAAAAGGGAAAATTGAAACAACAAACATTGTATCGTTTTTTGTGAGGGATGCAATAGCGGAGGGACAGACGGCGTACCGGCTAAATAACAGCAGCCGTTTTATAACACCGCCGATTATGGTAAAATCAAAGCACTAAAAACGTTTGTCGACATCCAACATTTATAAGGAAATTTTCATGCGAAACATCTCCGGTCTTTTCATTTTACTCTTCGTTTGTTATGCAATTCCGGTCTTTGCCGAAGTCCAAATCGGCGATACGGTTTTCACCGAGTCGTTTGACAGCGGTAAATTGTCAAACGACTGGAAAATCAATTCGCCGCAATTCGTTTCCGTAAGGAATAATGCGCTGCAAGTTAGTATTCCGGCAGACAGTCAATCCAAGAATGCATCGGCAGTGATTACATTGCCCGCCGGTCAACTTGCCGGTGCGCGGTTGCGGGTAACCTCACGAATAAAAGCGGAGAACATTGCCGAACCGCCGCAACCGTGGAACGGTATTAAAGTAATGCTGATTATCGATACCCCCCACGGAAAACAATGGCTGCAAGCAAACGAAGGCAGCGGTTCTTTCGATTGGAAAGGAAACACTTTCAATGCCGATATACCCCGTGATGTCAAATCCATTGAACTGCTGCTCGGTATCGAAAACACAACGGGAACGGTTCTGATTGACGATGTAAATATCAGAGTTATCGGCAAGCAGCGTTCCAGACCGGCACAAAAAGCAGATAAGAGCAAACCGGTCTATAAAGGTCACAATCTTCCGCGTTTGCGCGGGGCAATGATTTCGCCCGGCAGATTCAAATCGGAAGACATCAAGGTCTTCGGCGGCGAATGGAAAGCGAATCACGTCCGCTGGCAATTAACTTGGAGCGGGTTCCCGAATGGTCCCGCCGACACCGCAACGGTTGAAGAATATAACAAGTGGATTGATGAGCAGTGCCGTCTGCTTGACGAAATGCTGCCGGAGTGTAAAAAATACGGCGTTTATGTTTGTCTCGATGTACACACGCCGCCCGGCGGACGAATTCCGAAGGACAAAGGAAGCACTATGCGGATGTTTCACGAGAAGGAATTTCAGGACGCATTCGTTGCCCTTTGGGAAAAGTTAGCAAAGCGGTATAAGGACGAAAAAATGGTGTGGTCTTACGATTTACTCAACGAACCCGTTGAGGGCATCATACCGGAGAATTCCGGTCTTCTTGATTGGCGTTCTCTTGCATTGAAAACGGCTAAGGCAATTCGGAAAATTGATGCGGAGAAAGCAATCGTTCTTTCAGCAGCACCCTGGGGCGGTCCTGATACGCTTGAATGGTTCGAACCGTTTGACCCGAAAGAAGTACCGAATGTGATTTATACTGTTCACGTTTATGTACCGCATAGTTTTACACATCAAGGTGTTCATAGTAAGTCCGAACCGCTTGATTATCCCGGCAAGATTGGCGGACTGCATTGGGATAAAGAGACGCTGCGGAAAGCATTGCAGAATACTTTGGATTACTCAACCGATTACGGTGCCGCTATTTACATCGGAGAGTTCAGTGCAATCCGCTGGGCTCCGAACGGAAGTGCTTACCGCTATTTGAAGGACTGCATTGAACTTTTTGAAGAGTACGGCTGGGATTGGTCCTATCATGCTTTCCGTGAATGGGACGGCTGGAGCGTCGAACATGGTGAAGTGCAAAATGACCGAAAGCCAACTGCCGTTCCGACTGAACGTGAAAAACTTCTCCGCAGTTGGTTTGAAAAAAATGAGCGGTAATAAGACAGAACCGAAGTGTAAAAACAGCATGACCGCTGCGCCGCTGGAAAATCTTGTCCGCAGAAGCGAGGTGCTGCGGCTGATACGGAAGTTCTTCGAGGAGCGGGGTTTCATCGAAGTGCAAACGCCGGTGCTTTCTGCCGATACGATTGTTGACCGCTTTGTTGAACCAGTTGCAGTACATAATGAAACCTTGCCGCTGACGCATCGCAATGACCGGCAATACTTTCTGCAAACATCGCCGGAGTTTGCAATGAAACGTCTTCTCGCAAGCGGCATGACGGCGATATATCAAATCACGCCGGTTTTCCGCAGCGGAGACCGCGGGCGTTTTCATAACACCGAATTCACAATGCTGGAATGGTATCGGGTCGGCGATGATTATCAAACCGGTGTGCATTTTCTTGCGGAGTTGGTGAAATTCATAACCGCTAACATCTCTTTTAGTGAAAAAAATATAAATACGGACTTTTCGTTTGCGACATACAGGAATGTGTTTGAATGTCATACCGGCATCAATCCGCATACAGCAACAGCGGCGCAACTGAAACAGACGGCGGAGCGTTTTCAAGTGCCGTTTCCCGACTCCTTTGATGATAATACACACAAAGACGAATGGCTTGACTTGTTGTTTTCGGAATTGGTGCAGAAACATTTGCGCAACTTTATCGTCTTTGATTTTCCGGCATCGCAATCGCAGTTAGCGACAACACGTCTGATAAAAGAAGACGGGGAAGAATACTATGTTTCGGAGCGGTTTGAATTATTTCTCAACGGATTGGAAATTGCAAACGGTTATAATGAACTGCTTGATGCGGAGGAGTTGCGGCGGCGTTTTCGGAGTATTGCGGAGCAGCGTCAAGCGGACGGAAAGAAACCGCTGCCGCTTGAAAGCCGGTTGATTAAAGCGATGGAAGCGGGACTGCCGCCGTGCAGCGGAACTGCGCTGGGAATAGAACGTCTGTTGATGTATCTATTGAAAGCGGACTCGATTGACGAAGTAATGGCGTTCACGATTGATAAGGCGTGAAATATAAGCGGGGGCTAAAGCCCCCGCCTCTTTGACATTAGCACTGCTTCGCAATAACCGGTCAGCGAATCGCCGCTGGTTACCTTTGCGGAAAGGAAACCGATTTTAACGTTCTCATCTGCCGGTTTGAAAGTCCATTCTATCGAATGCTCCTTTCCCGGTTCGATAGTCAGCGTCCGAACACCATCCGCCGGCATCATCTGAAACGGAAATGCCTCGTCCGGTTCAAGCGTAACATGAAATTCACTGCGTTTGTCAAAATGATTAGTAATCACCATTTTGAGTTTAATTTCTTCGCCGGAATTAAACTCCGCAACAAACGGGTCGAAGCGGCACCAAGCGTGGTCTAGACCGAAGTTGATTTCCGGCACATCAAGCAGGTTGGCAAGCAGTTTCATTCTTTCCCGCAAGGCGCGTTCCATGTAATCGAGCCGTTCCTTATCGAATTCAAACGGCGGTTCAACATGCGCATTAACAAGCAGCGGTGACGGTTCAAGAGAACGTATTTTATCAAGACAATAAAGGTATCCTTTGCCGTCTTTTAACAGGTTTCGATTCCAAGCGCAATAATCGTCAATGCCGGTTGGTGTAAATGAGTCGCCGACAAACAAAATCTGGCGTTCATTTCCTTTGCGTACCAAAAGAGCGTTGTGGTACAAGGTTTGACCGGGAAAGTCGAAAAACGTGAATTCGAATTCGTTCCATTTCATCGTTTCGCCGTCCTTCTTTCGTACAACTGGTACTACTATGTTTTGTATGCACGGCATCCGATATGCACCGGGACGTTCCAGAATATCTGCAAGCGGTTCGACAGCATAAACGGGAGCGGAAAAGAAATTCGCAACTTTAGGAACACCGGCATTGTGGTCATAATGATAATGCGTTACGAACATTCCGCTTACGTTCTTAAATTTGCCGTCTTTGTGCATGTTGATAATTTGGTCCGCAAAGCGGTCACTGCTGACATCTATCACGAAAACATCGCCCGTTTCGGAGCGGAGCATACGGGTTGTTGAAAAACCGAGCAGCCAGTCGGGATTTTCGTACTTCTTTGCTTCCGGCATACGTTCAAGTTTCGCAGGGTCGAAGTCCTTCCCCAGAATTGCCGCAGCACTTGCATTCATACGCTCTTCGCCGAAGTACCACCACAAGGCGGAAGTGCTCAAGTAATTCCGATATACCGCCCGCAAGCGTGTAATGAGTGTGTCGATGGCTTCATTCGGATTTTCGATTATTATACCGTTGTTGGGTCCAAGTTCTGTCGGGTTAAGAGCGCGGATTTTTTCCAAACTGGCAGTCAAACGGGGAGCGCGTGCCATGAAGCCGTGATACGCATCGATTTTTGCTTCAGGAAAACGGTCTTGCAAATCGTAGAGGTTGGTAATTTTGCCGTCACCGAAAATCAAGTTGCCGGTACCAACAGAACCAGTATCTTTATTCCAAATGGAAACAGAACCTGCTCCCATGCCGGGTGTGTCCAAAAAGTGCCATATACCAGCATTAACTTCGATAACATCACCCTCTTTGACACCGCGAATTTCTACATCGGGCAGAATCAGCGGCGTAAACGGTCGATTTGTCGGTGCGCAGGATGATTCATTGAATCGTCCTTTGACGAGATAGTTGTTCCAGAATGTTCCTTGCGGGTCGATAAGAAATTTCTTTTCTTGTTCGCCGACAATCAAAATGTCTGGACTATGTTTTTTGACATTATTCACAGCATGCCGATGAACGTCTGTAAGGAATAATGCTACTTGAATTTCCTGTTGAGCAACACCGGAAGAAGCAGTTAGAACGGCAATACAAAATGCGATAAAGATGGTTTTGGTTGTCATGGTCTAGAGGAAATTGAGTGATGGATGGTTCCGAAACATAGCATTCACTATACACTGATTCATTCGGCTTGGCAAGAGGTTTTCTATCTTGCAAAAAAAGCATGACATTTATCAGGAAATGTGATATTATTTTAACCGTCATTTAGTTAACTGTTACTTTCTTGATAAAGTTCACGATTTATAATGAATTCCATGCAGCGGGTACACACTTTAATCATCGGCAGCGGAGCGGCAGGACTTTGCGCTGCTGTACGCCTGAAAGAACTTGGCATTGACGATATTCTTATCGCAACGGACGGTCTCGACCAAGGAACGTCTATCAATACCGGCAGCGATAAACAGACCTATTACAAACTTTCGCTCTGCGGCAAAGAAAGCGATTCGATTTACGATTTAGCAAAGACGCTCTTCAACGGCGGCAGTATGCACGGCGACATTGCGCTCATCGAAGCGGCATATTCCGCACGGTGCTTTTTGCATCTCGTTCAACTCGGCGTGAAGTTTCCGACTGACAAATACGGTCAATTCGCCGGTTATAAAACCGACCACGACCCGCGGCAGCGGGCAACGTCCGTAGGTCCCTATACATCACGGGACATGTGCCTTGCGTTAATCCGCCGCGTGAAAGAATTGCAGATTCCCGTGCAGGAACAGTTTCATTGCGTTGAACTTTTGAAATACGGCAACCGCGTTTGCGGCGCAGTGTTTGAAGACACGAATAACAACACAAAAACCGTTATTGCCGAGAATGTTATCTTTGCTGTCGGCGGTCCCGGCGGCTTGTACGAACACAGTGTTTATCCCGTTCAGCATCAAACGGCAAGCATCGGACTTGCGTTGGCAATCGGGGCAGAAGCGCAGAACCTGCCGGAAATGCAATTCGGTTTAGCGTCCATCAAGCACCGCTGGAATGTGTCGGGAACTTATATGCAGGTTATTCCGCGCTTTGTTTCGACCAATCAAGACGGCAGCGATGAACAGGAATTTTTAACGCCCGACTTTTATTCCAAGATATTTTTGAAGGGCTACCAGTGGCCCTTTGACGTGAAAAAGATTGACGGTTCATCGTTAATCGACATTTTGGTATACAACGAGACCATCAAGAAAAACCGAAGGGTCTTTCTTGATTATCGCCGCAATCCGACCGGCTTTGATTTCGAACAATTATCCGATGAAGCCCGAATTTACCTCGAAAAAAGTTTGCAGCAGGATTCTGCTGTCTGCCGTCTGCCGTCTGCCGTCTCCACTCCGATAGAGCGTCTCGAAAAGATGAATCCGGCGGCGATTCAACTTTATGCTGACAACGGAATTGATTTGCACAGCGAAATGCTGGAGATAGCGGTTTGTGCGCAGCACAACAACGGCGGACTAGCGGGAACGATTTGGTGGGAGTCAACGAACATCAAACATTTGTTTCCGATAGGCGAAGTTAACGGTTCTCACGGCGTAACACGTCCCGGCGGTGCAGCGTTGAATGCCGGTCAAGTCGGAGCGTTCCGCGCCGCCGAGTATATTGCCAATCGGTACAGCGGCTGGACGGTTGATAATGAAACGATTGCATTGATACAAGAAAAAATGCAAAATTATCGAGAGCCGCCGACTGTGTCGGCGGAAGCAGACCGCAAAGTGATGTCGCAATACGGCGGTATGATACGGGATATAAATCGTTTAGCCGCTTTTCCCGACTTATCATTAACAGCGCAAATTTATCTTGATGCGATTGCTTTCGCTTGTTCCATAGGAAGCCGCGGCAGCGGACTTGTATGCAGAGATGGTTTAATATCGTCGATGGTGCCGGAAGATACGGCGTATCGTGATAAGGTCTTGGTCAGCCGATATATTTCCGAAGAGCATATCGAACACCGTTTTGAACCGGTGCGTCCGATTCCCGATGCGGAGTTATGGTTCGAAACGGTCTGGAAAGAATACCGTGAAGGAAGGACTTATGATTGAATTCCTTACATCATTACGTAAAACAAGATACAAAAGAAGTGCGCCATCGTTCCTGCCAGAACGAAGACATGCCAAATTGCATGATTGTACGGCAGATTGCGCCAAAGAAAAAATACGACTCCTAATGAATAAAGTACGCCGCCGAGAACAAGCCAAACGAGTCCTCCAAACTCGAAGACCTGACTCAAGGGCTTAATAAGTATAACACCGAACCAGCCCATCGCAAGATAAGTGAAGGTCGTGATATATCTGAATTGGCGTTTGGTAAGAATCTTGAACAAAATCCCCGCTAGCGTCATTCCCCAAACTACAACGAAGGTAGTCCACGACTGAATTGGATATTCTTGCCGGAGGGTTACCAAACAAAACGGCGTGTAAGTACCGGCAATCAAGGCATAGATAGCCATCTGGTCGAAAGCGCGGCACACTTCCTTGACCTGATGATTGGTCACGGCATGATAAAGAGTCGAAGCCGAATACAGAATAATGATAGTTGCTCCAAAAATCGAACCGGAAACAATTTTCCAAGCAAGTTGTGTGTCGCTCCAAATTGCAAACAGCACAAGAAGCACGACTGCTGCCGCACCGAGATAACCGCCGACAGCATGACTGACGGCACTAATAATTTCTTCAGGAAGATGATATTCAGGTCTTTGATTTTTCATTTGTTGTTTGTGGGTTATTCAAAATTCGTTTAGTCCAGAAAGTTTCCTTCCTTTAACCGCTGCGGTACATACTCTTCAGTTACATAACTAATATCTTTACTGACAAGTGACTCAACTTCGAGTTTGAAACCGTTTTCGAGCATCAAAGCGATTTCTTTCTGCCAACTTTTTTTCTTTGCGAACCACGGATATTCGGCAATTTGTTTCGCCCGCTTTTTGTCCGTGTCGTTCAAATCAATTTTCACGCTGTCCGACAGTCCGCATCGTTTGAAATCAATACTCCGCAAGCCGATGAACCTTGCCTCCGGCACCGCCATCCGCTGCGATTCAAACGCAAGATTGATTGAACCCTGCTTGATGACGCTGTAAATGTAATATCCCCAAGGGTCATTATCGAGCAGACAATAGACCGGCAGTTTCAGTTCATTCTGAAACCGATAAAGGAGTCGGCGGACACCGCGCGGCGGCTGACCGGCACCATGTGTTAAAATACAGTTGTGCTTTTTCCAAAATTTGTCTTCGTTGAACCGGTTCCAGACGGTTCCCTTTTCAACATGTAAAACAAACGCTGCCGGACATTTTTGGAATTGAATTTTATTGGGTTCAACAATCGACGGAATAGCATAACCGCCGCTGCCCATTCGTGAACAGTCGATTTCGTCACCGCTGTCGTTGAGAATAATGTTGCCGACCATTGCGCCGCGGCTTTCCGCTGCCAGATGCAGTTCTTCCCGCAGCGAACTAATCAATACCTCCATATCTTCGATAATAGGGTCGCATTCATCCTGGTCGTTAAATGTTTCTTCTTTGATACCCTTAATTGTATGCTTCAGCATATAAAACAAATTACGGATGCTGGCGGTCTTATCCTGCATAAGAAGTTGTTTCACACCGCTGGCGACAAGCATCGTCTGCATGAAACTTTTCGCCTGCGACAGATTGAAAAGTTGCCGCTGCGAAGTCCGTCTGCCCATTTCGATAATCCGTTTCCGTTCATTGAAAGTGACATTCGACAGAGCGCGGACAGGAATATCGACCTGCGGGTCGCGCCGTTTCCTTATTTGTTTAGTGACATCTTCAGCCAGCGACAGTATTTTCTGAAGCGTTTCCCTATCTTTTTCACTGATGGCAGTTTGACTCATAGTTAAAGTAATAGTTAAAAAAACAGCATTTGTAAAGGGACAAGTAAATTGAGTATAACGACCGAAGGCACGAAGTATTTTTCTGGAATCAGTTTATAGATTTTTCTTCCGATAACAACGCCGACCAGCACGCCGGGTAATACCGACAAATCGAAAAGCAGCGTTT
>Ga0123353_10015589_pt1 | contig 11055 bp, 11 predicted proteins | sample TergutLab28metaG_3_FD_92763 | JGI IMG/M metagenome (GOLD analysis project Ga0123353, IMG submission 92763) | Labiotermes labralis P3 segment gut microbial communities from Petit-Saut dam, French Guiana - Lab288 P3 | ecosystem: Host-associated > Arthropoda: Insects > Digestive system > Gut ... | reverse complement strand
TTTGTATATGGAGTTGCCGCCGCAATATTAGCTCTTATGGTTTGAGATTGTCCAACCTGAGGTTACAAATGTTAATAAATGCATCCATCGAAGTTATAAAACATCTCTTCTTACATCTTCTTAACCAGCACAATATAAACCGGAAAATGGTCGCTATATCCACCTTTATACTCATTTCCAACGTATGTACGTTTTGGATACCCTTTATATCGTCCTTCAGTTTCCTGAAGAAATAAATCATTAAAAACTCTCGAACTAAGATATCTGTATCCTGATTGTTTTTTATCAATAAAGGATTGAGTTATAATTATTTGATCAAAAAGATTCCATTTATCCTGATATGCTAACGAACCGATACCCTTTTTAAAAAATTTACCCATTGTATTAAACATTTGATTGGGTTTCAGTTTTTTAATATCGTCTCTGGCATTCAAATATACTCTAATACTTTCATCAGTTGGGTCGTCATTTAAGTCGCCCATAACAATAATTTTTGCGTCTTTGTCAATATTGATAATTGAATCAACAAGAGATCGGGTCAATTTTGCCGCATCATTTCTTAACCATTCGTTTGGTGTGCCTCCTCGTCTTGCTGGCCAGTGATTTACAATAAAATGCATCGGTTCTCCGTCAAAAATTCCGGAAACCACCAATTGGTCGCGGGTGTAAATACGATCTTCCGTTTTTTGATCATAAATAAACAAAGGAATAGCGCGTGCATTTGTTACGGTAAAATATCGGGGTTGATAAAGTAATGCTACATCAACGCCTCGTCTATCCGGAGAGTCAAAATGTACAATTCTGTAATTCAGATGTTTGATACGTTCAGACTGCACTAAATCCTCGAGAACAGCACGATTCTCAACTTCAGCAACGCCAATTATTGCTGCTCCGGGGATGTTTTCGTGATGACCTAACTTTGAAAAAACTTCCGCTTTTCTGTCTATTTTTTCCCAATAACGATCTGAATTCCACTTTTTTGATCCAAGAGGCGTAAATTCAGTATCATTCACACCTTTACTGTCAATCGTATCATAAAGGTTTTCCAAATTATAGAAGGCGATAATCCCTGCCCGAACTTGTTGAGATACTGCGTTTTGGATGGTTAAACATCCGATAATCAGTAATAGAAGTAAAAATTTTGTGAGTTTCATAATAATAACTGAATAATTGAATAACAGAATAATAGATTTGTTTAATATGAATTTTAATTTTGCAAAAATAGTTCTTATTGATTATAATCCCAAAACTTTGAACTTTTTAAATTATTATTATTTTTCCCTGACAGGGTCTTATTCTTTTACCCTGACAGGGTCTTTGACCTCTTCTTTACCCTTTTACCCTGACAGGGTCTTTGACCTCTTCTTTACCCTTTTACCCTGACAGGGTCTTTGACCTCTGTCAGGGAACGAACCTTCAAACTACTAATTACTAACTACTAACTACTATTTTCTAATTCTTAATTCTTAATTTACTATCCACTAACCACTAAAATGCCTCCCCAGCACCCTATGCGGAACTGTTCCATGCGCCACCAAATCGATCGGGCAATTGTAAACTTTCAATAATTCTTCTGTCAATTCGTTTGAGTGGTGATAATGAAGGGTTACATTTACGCAGGCAATTGTTTTCACTAAAGATGAGATTGTTCCTACATCATGGGAAACCAAAATAATAGCCATTTTATTGTTTAGTTGTTTTAGTTTGTCGTACAATTCGTACTCAAAATTCGTATCAACATAAGTACTTGGTTCATCGAGGATTAATAGTTCAGGGTTGTTTACAAGAGCGCGGCAAAAAAAGACTCTTTGCAATTGACCTCCGGAAAGTTCTCCGATTGGACGTTTTGCTAACCCTGAAAGTCCTGTTTCTTCTATTAAAGCGCAAATTTGTTTCTTTTCTTCTTTATTAAGACGCGGAAACCATTTATTTTCGGGTTTAATTCCGCTTCCAATGGTTTCTTCTACTGAAATAGGGAAACTTTTATCAATTTGAGATGATTGTGGAAGGTATCCTGTAATTATTTTTCCTGAAGGAAATGATACTGTGCCTTTAAAAGGGTATAATAATCCAAGCAATACTTTAATTAAAGTGGTTTTTCCTCCTCCATTTGGTCCTATAACTCCAATAAAATCATTTTTATAGACATCTAAAGAAACATTTTTTAACACAACTTCGGTATCATATCCTGCCGTAATTGATTCTATTGACACTAAAGGTTTACTCATTTTCTCGGCTTTTTCAGAAATTTAATCATCTCTGAGTCAGGAGTTTGACTATTTAGCTGGTATTGAAGCGTTCTAATAATTAAATCCATTGAATTCATCCAATCGTATGCCATAGGATTTATATGAACAATTTCAGCTTCTGCCTCTTTTGCAATTTGTTGAGCATTACGGACGTCATATTCTTCTTGAACAAAGATTACGGAAATTTTTTCATCTTTTGCTATTTTAATAATAGAAGCAATTTGTACCGGAGATGGTTCTTTTCCTTCATATTCAATGGATATTTGTTCCAATTCGTAATCGCGTGCAAAATATGTGAGCGCTGGATGAAAGATGATAAATTTATTTTTTTGAACATTTTTCGACATCCGTAACGCAGCTAAATTCATTGCTTCCACATCTGCCATTAAATCTTTATAATTCAAATTGATAAATTCTTCGAGATCAGGGTAATTTAAAATTAAAGCATCTTTGATTTTTGGTAAAATTTTTTTCATTATTTTTGGAGACATCCAGATATGCGGGTCAACACCGCCATCGTGGAAATGGTCGCCATGCTGAACAGCTTCGCTGCGTATCAAATCAACACCTTCCGATAGGTTAATCATTTGCATATCAGGATTTATCTCCTCCAATCTATGAATCCACGCCTGTTCGTACCCCAAATAACCGATTCTGAAATAGAGTTTTGAATCGGATAGTTGTTGAAATTGCTGCGGAGTTGGGGAATATGTGTCATGTCCGGCTCCTGCAGGCAACATAACGTTTACTTTGATGGTTTCTCCTGTCAGTCTGTCCACAAAATATTTTACAGGGAAAATGCTAACGGAGATGTTCTCTTTTTTTCTTGTTTCGGTTTTAGTTTTACATCCGAAGGGGAGTAGAATTACCGAAGTAATTAAAATTATGCAAAATGTTTGTAAAGTTGTTTTTTTCATATTTTAAATATTCATTTTATTTGACGCCACAAAGATAGTAAATTTATGAATTATTCCACAAATATGGCAGCTGCCATACCATAAAAATGGTCATTTTTGCCAACTGACAGTTCGGTACGTTTGCTGTTTACCCAATAGCACGGTAATCGCTGGTGGTCATTGTTTCTCCATATAGTGTAACCGCCACATGTGAATATAATTCCGTCCTTAACAAAAATAGCGTTAGCGTACGAATCATATACTTTGGAATTATACTTATCCAACATCGTTTGCACATTATCTTTCCAGTAACAAGCGTAAGGATTAGAAAAAACGCGCGTACCTAAAGTATATACCGTTCCGTTATCAACAAATATGCCGGATATGCCTGCACATCGTTCTTCGATTTGCAGGTCAATTTTTTGTCCGTCCACCCAGTAGCAAGGAAGTCCAATCTTCGTATTATTATGGTTGGCAAACTCGTAATCGCACCCGCCGGAAACGTACACCTTGCCGTTTTCTACAAATATGCCGGTAACAAATGATTGATTTCCGGGCAAGTCGGTTCTGACGTCGTTTTTCCAATAACATGCCTGTTGTCGCCCAACTTCGTAAACCCCATAATTGCCGCCGATATAAACATCACTGCCGGATACATAAATGCAGGTTGCTTCCACAATTCTGTCCGTGTAATCGGTAATATCAATGCACGTTGTATTTTTCCAATAGCAGGGTTTTTTTGTATCACTATTATATATTTCGTCTTCTGTTTTATAGCCAACGGTATAAACATCATTGCCCGCCACAAAAATATCCGTTGCGTACGCTTCATAGCAGTCGTCGGCAGGCAAATCGGTTCTTATGCCGTTTTTCCAAAAACAAGGTCGAGGTCGATAATGATTTTCAACGCTGGAATAATCTCCTGACACATAAATATTTCCATTGCTGATTGCCATGCCGTTATAGGTCTTATACACGTCATTGTTATTATAGTTAAAATCTGTTCGCTTGCCGTTTTTCCAATAACAACTTATCCATTTAAAGTCGTGCATAGATTGCCCCGCTATATGAATTGTGTACTTGGAAATATCGGGTTGCAGGTCGTCCTTTGTACAGCTGTTCATACATGTAAGGGTGATAATACCCGTTATAATCAATAAAATATGTATTTTTTTCATCTTTTTGTTCGTTATGTTACAATGTTTTTTTACAGGAAAAAGTACCCGAACTTGTCCCGTCATTCCATGTGTTTTTCCATGTGCCGTTCAAATTGTCTTCGACAAACCTGCCTGTAAAATCAAACGAATAATTTATCCCGTTAAACACGGTTGTTGCATTTGCGTTGTTAAAACCGATGCCTGGGTTAGCGCCACCATATTGATAGATTTCTCCGTCGGAAGAAAAAGTAATACCATCATCACCTTTCGATAGCATGGCAAATATACTCCTGCCCTCAAAGCCAAGTCCACTTGCAACATTGAACACCCCATTGCAGTCGCCACTGAATATTCCTTCATAACATTCTACTCTACCATAGTAATACTTGTTTTTGAGTACAACAGCCGATACATTTTCGTGTCCGTCAATACTGATATTTTCTATAACGGGATTTCTGCCGTCGCCACCCACACTGAATGTAAACGACGAAAAAGACCCTTTAAACGTAGCATTAACAATTTTCTGATGGAAAACCTGTTGGAAAGTCAGCGCACTTGTACAGGTCAGTTCGTCGGTTTGACTGCCAATGGTTATACGCGCTTTTGCAATATTACTGTTATTGAAAACCTCCATATCTACTGTTCCCGACAAACCAACACCGGCAATTACGCCTCTGTAACGTCCAACACTTGATTTGTCAAAAGAGGATTCTTCATAACGATAGTATGTATAGGGATAAGTTATATCTTCATGTGTTTTAAATTTGTTAAAAGATATGGTGTTATTCCCTTGGGTTATTTTCATTGGAGCAGTTTCTCCACCCCAATAAAATGTTGTACCTGGTATGCCTTCAAATTCCAATCCATCACCGGCAATATAAAAAGAGAATATGTATTCTCCCTTATCGGTAAAGGGAACAGGCTGAATATAATCATAACCAGCCGGAGCAACTGTAAACATTTCTGTTGTTACTTCACTATTGTTTATTGTACGCTGATAACTGTCAGCACGGATATTATAATCAGGATCAGGGTCATTCTCAATTTCTAAATATGATTGTACATACCTGCCGTTATATTCCGCCGGAATATCTGTAATTCTTATTTTTATTTGAGTGTCATTCAACTTTTCACATCCCGTGACAATTACTGTGATTGCCACATACATACTGATTTTAAAAAATGTTTTCATATTTTCAGTTGATTTTTAATTTGTTAAATATTATCCTAACTGTTTCCTTGCACTGCTGAATTTATCAAAGCGGATTTAAAATCTCTAATCCCTGCTTTCCTTGTGTTAAATAAATGATGATATTTATATCCGAAACCTCTCCACAATAAATGGCGCTATTTCACTCAGTCCCAGTACTTTTTCAGCGGCTCCTAATTGAATTGCTTCTTTTGGCATTCCGAAAACAACGCATGAATTTTGGTCTTGAGCAACTGTATATGAGCCTGTTTCTTTAAGTTCGAGTAATCCTTTAGCGCCGTCAGCGCCCATACCTGTAAGCAGTATTCCTAAGGCATTTTTACCTGCATATCTGGCGGCAGAGCGAAACAACACATCAACTGCGGGGCGATGGCGATTGACTAAAGGTCCGTCTTTTACTTCAACAGAATATTCTTTTCCTGTTCGTTTAAGCATAAGATGTTTGTTTCCGGGCGCTATTAATACTCTACCTTGATAAATTCTATCACCGTCAGAGGCTTCTATCACTTCCATTGCTGATGTTCTGTTTAATCCGTCTGCAAAAGATTTTGTAAAACCTTCAGGCATGTGTTGAACTATTGCGATACCTGGGGTTCTTGCGGGAAGTTCTCTTAATAAATATCGAATAGCTTCAGTTCCTCCGGTTGAAGCGCCTAATACAATTATTTTATCGGTATCAATGATATGTGATTTCAGATTTCCCCGTTCAAGCATTACATCTGCGGAATATTTTGGAGGGACGACATAATCAGAAATTTGGATAGTTTTTAACCGTGAAAGTTTTGCTTGGGAAGCAGCTTTAACGGCGTCACAAATCATTATTTTTGCCTCGTTAAAAAATTGAGAGGCATTCATTGCGGGTTTTGCAATTATTTCGGAAGCTCCATATTGCAATGCTTTCATGGCTGTTTCTGTACCTCTTGCTGTAAGCGATGAAATAATGACAACCGGAATAGGGTGTTGGGACATGATTTTTTGAAGGAAAGTCAGTCCATCCATTCTTGGCATTTCGATGTCGAGCGTAATAACGTCAGGGACTTCGTATTGTATTTTTTTAGCTGCGATAATAGGGTCAGCAGCAGTTCCCATTACTTCAATGCATGGGTCGCTTTGCAGTATTGTACTTAAACTTTGTCTGACTACTGCTGAGTCATCAACAATCAGTACTTTGATTTTCTTTTCCGAATTCATAAAAAGTTATCTCTATTTTTCCTTATTTTTAAAGAGTTTTCATTAAAAATTTATGCCTAACCTCACCGGTTCCTGTATGAAATAAAATTTTTCTACCTCTGTTTCCGCCTGTACTTGATGCAATTACGGGAATTTTATGTTCTGCAAGCATCATTTCGGCTACTCTAATGTTGCGTTCTCCAATATGCAGGCTGTTTTTCTGTGGGGAAATAAGGTCTCCGCCTCCAAAAACTTTTGCTTGAAGATTGCTTTTTTTGCTACCCATTACCAACATTTTTTCTATAAGTTTTTCGATAGCGATGTTGCCATATTTAGGAGAAACCAAATCGTTACCGCTCCAGTTGGGCAGCATGTAATGATTCATACCTCCAATTTTAAGGATTGGATCATACAGACACACTGCAATGCAAGAACCAAGTATTGTATTAATTACGTATGGTTCTTTGCTGGTAAACAACGTAGAAGGATATAGAAAATGTTGTAAAAAATGATGCTCCATTATTTAGTTCCTTAAAAAATCTCATCGTCGCCATCAAAAAATAAATCATTACCATCCCCGCTGAAACCTTCAACAACATTTCTTGATTCAGGAATAGTGAATGAAAATGTGGAACCTTCTCCTTTTACGCTGTCAATTTCAATTGTTCCGCCAAGAACGTCAAGCAACGCTTTTGTAATCGAAAGTCCGAGTCCGTGCCCACGATTGATTGAGTTAATACCTGAATCCAAACGTTTGAAACGTTCAAAAATGATTTGCTGATTTTTTTCTGAAATTCCTGTACCAAAATCCTTTAAGGATATGTGAAGTATATCTTCGTCTATCCATACTCTAAGGATAACTTTACTATCTTTATAACTGTATTTCAGCGCATTATTCAGAAGATTGCTTAGAATTAGTTTTAATTTTTCGTTGTCGGTTTTGAAATAAAAATTCTTGCCGAAACCGTATGCAATGTCATATTGATATTCGATTTCTATTCCCATTTTTCTGGCGACTAATGTAAACGAGTCTATAATAGACTGAATGATAGTCCTGATGCATACTTTCGAAATATTGGGAGTTATTTCGCCCGCTTCTATCTTTGCCGCTACAAAAATATTTCTTAATTGAAAGTCAAGATTGAACGCTTCACTGTGTATAAGAGCGACCATACTAACGACTTTCTTCCAGTCATTTTTTTGAACAGAAAGAATTGATTTTGATAACCCGAGTATTGATGTGAACGGGTTTACGATTTCATTTGAAATATTAGAGATGAAGTGACTCTTCATTGATTCAGACTCTTTGTAATTATACGTAACAGTCTGAAGTTCTGAAGAAAGCTCTCTTACCTGATCTTCAAGTTTTTTCGTTTCATCTAATCTGGTTTTCAGTTCTTTCAGCAATTGTTTGTCCGAGATATTTGCCATTTTTCCTGTAAATTTATTAATTATTTATTTATGTTTTTCTGAATATTGTTGGTTTAACGTGTTCTAACGGTAGATTCATGCCCGAAGTTGATTCGGAATGTCCGATAAAAAAAAATCCACCTGTTTTAAGAAACGAGCAAATCTTGCGAATTACTCGCTCTTGTGTTTCTCTATCGAAGTAAATCAATACATTTCTACAAAAAATAACGTCAAAAAGTACCGGATGTGAATAATTTTCCATCAGATTAAGGTATGATAATGTCATATTTCGCTGTAAAATACTGCTTACTTTAATTGTTTTATTTTCAGGGTTTTTGCTTTTCAAGAAATATTTTTTTAAAATATTCATTGGAACCCCGTTTATTTTATCTGCCGGATATATTCCGCTTGCCGCTTTTTGGAGCACTTGCGTAGATATGTCTGTGGCAGTTATTTCGAATCTAAACAGCGGATTAAGCTGTAGAAATTCATTTAATACAACTGAAATAGTATATGGTTCTTCGCCACTTGAGCATCCTGCGCTCCAAACCCGAAAGATTTCGCCTGGTTTTAACTGTTTTTTTTGAGGAAGGACTACATCATTCAGAAAATTGAAATGAATCGGTTCTCTGAAAAAGTCTGTTTTATTTGTTGTTACAACATTTAAAAATTGCAGTATTTCTTTTTGTTGTCCTTCGCTACTAAAAAAATAATCTTTGTATTCTGAAAATGAATTCATATTCAACTCCCTGATTCTCTTCAACAATCTGCCTTGTAACATAACTCTTTTAATAGGGGGCATTTTTATTCCGTATTCAGAATAAATAAATTTACTGAAATCGTTGAAATCCTTTTCTGACAGTTGCGCTTTGAAACAGTCTAAATCATTACTTCTATGTGTTGGAATGCTTTTGTTCATTTCAAAATATATACTTTTCAATCGTGCTAAACTTCTGTTTTTCTTGTTATTCTTCTACATCAGAATCAGACATAGCGTTTTTCAGGGCTACAACTTCTTTTTTGTTGAAAATAACATCAGCATCAAGAATGTATATCATTTTGTCGCCATATATATAAAAAGAATTTATATACAGGGGTTTATAATCATCAACGGTAACATTCTTAGTTTTCGTTTCGTCAATTTCTAAGACGTCAGAAACGCTGTCAATAGAAATTCCGAGTTTATAATTCTTTGAGTTTACTTCATCAAAAAGTTCCAAAACAACTATACAAGTTGTAGTTGAAATTTTTACAGGCGCCATTCCGAACTTTAAACCTGTGTCTATCAAAGGAATAATCTCGTCCAGATATTCAGTTATACCTACTACATATTTGTAAGTATGAGGAATTGATTTCGGCGTCGTATATTCGCGTATTCCCATAACTTTGGAAACATTAATTCCGAAGTTTTCTTCTCCGATTTTAAATATTAAAAATGAATTTAATTGGGCGCTCATAATTTTTCTTTTTTTATTTGTCAATAATTTCAGAGAGATGTTTAATATCAATTACATGTATGAAAGTACCTTTATATAAAATAGTTCCTTCATACGAATCTATCATCCCTTTTTTACTATCCATAACTGTTTCTTTCAGTTCTTCAGGTTTAATTTCAATCACTTCGCTTATCATATCCACATAAATACCGAATTTTATGTCGTTTGCATGTGTTGGATTTATGATAATTATGGAGTTTTCTTTGGATTTTTCTCCTATTTCTTCTTCCATAAGGACTCGCATATCAACAACAGGGATTATATTTCCCTGATGGTTGATTACGCCTGTCATAAAATTCTGGGTGTTTGGAACATGGGTGATTTCATCCGGAACTTCAAGGATATGAATTACTTGAAGAGCGTCAAGTGCGAAAACATTGTCCCTTATTTTGAACGATAAAATCGTATTGATTTGATTATTCATTTTCTTTTGTTTTAAATAGTTATTTTGTTTCGCGGTTAAATTCTTTTTTAAATTTTCTCGCATTGAACAGGCGCGATGTGTCAATTACTAATGCAATTGTTCCGTCTCCAATGATTGAGGCGCCGGAAATATAGCCCTGTTTTTCGAGATACCGTCCTAAAGGTTTCATTACGGTTTGATATTCACCTATTACAGAATCTGCGACTACTCCAAGTTTTTTATCATCAATTTTGATAAGAATCATCTGAGAATAATCGTTTTCTCCGCGTTCAGGTTCCTGAAATATTTCTCTCAAATCTATATAAGGTATTTGTTCATCATTTATCGTAACGACAAAGTTAAAGGATGTATCTTTTTTGAATTTTTCTTCCAAATAGATTGTCTCAATGGCTGAAATCGGTATAACGTAATGATTTTCCTTTACTTTTATAAGTAATCCGTCAATTATTGATAGTGTCAGTGGTAATCGGATTGAGAGTATTGTGCCTTTACCTTTTTCTGAATCTATTGTTACGTCTCCGCGAATACCCGCAATTTTTCTCCTGACTACATCCATTCCTACTCCGCGTCCGGAAAGGTCGCTTACTACTTCTCTTGTGGAGAAACCGCTGATAAATAAAAGATTGAGTATTTCTTCTTTTTCGAGTTTTGCATCTGCTTCTATCAATCCTTTACTAATTGCTTTTGTTTTGATAACTTCGGGGTCTATTCCTTTTCCGTCATCAGATATTTCAATCATTACGTAAGCGCCTGAATAGTATGCCTTGAAAAGGATTGTTCCTTTAGGCGATTTTCCTGCTTTTATACGTTCTTCTTTTGATTCTATACCGTGATCTACTGAATTACGAAGTATATGCAGTAATGGGTCGGTAAGATTTTCGATAATTGTTTTGTCTAATTCTATATCGCTGCCTTCAATTACGAAATGAATATCTTTATCCTGCTCTTTTGAGAGGTCGCGCACTAACCGTTGGAAGCGCATTAATTCGCTTTGAAGCGGTATAAGGCTGATTTCGAAAGCATTATCGCGTAACTGGCGGGAT
>Ga0123353_10015588_pt1 | contig 11055 bp, 5 predicted proteins | sample TergutLab28metaG_3_FD_92763 | JGI IMG/M metagenome (GOLD analysis project Ga0123353, IMG submission 92763) | Labiotermes labralis P3 segment gut microbial communities from Petit-Saut dam, French Guiana - Lab288 P3 | ecosystem: Host-associated > Arthropoda: Insects > Digestive system > Gut ... | reverse complement strand
GGAGGGAAAGAGACCACTGGGGAGGCCTAGGCGTAGATGGGTGGATAATATTAGGATGGATCTCCAGGAGGTAGGATGTGGGTATATGGATTGGATTGGGCGGGCCCAGGTTAGAGATAGGTGGCGGACGCTTGTGAATGCGGTAATGAACCTTCGGGTTCCGTAAAATGCGGGGAATTTCTTGACCAGCTGCAAACCAGTTAGCTTCTCAAGAAGGACTCTGCACCATAGAGTAAGTAAGTAAGTGTGTGTGTGTGTGTGTGTGTGTCTCCGACAGCGTCCAGTGATGTACTTTTGTGACGACGGCAATAAAACCTCAATTCCATGGAATCAATGGAATTTTTGAAGAACCTTAGTGACGTATCATTTAAATAAGAACGCCGCTCCATGAGGTGGTTTATTGATTGGTTGATTGGTCATTTATTTGGTTTGTCACTTAATTTGTTAGTTCTCTAGTTTTGGGGCTTTTGTTTGTTCGTTGACTACTTCGTTGGCCGATTATACGTTTTTGTGGTGGACTGAGGTAGTTTATTCGTCGATTAATTAGTTCACCCTAACCCCCAGGTTCCCATCTTTGGTACTTTGGTACTTAATGAAACGCTTTGTTGGTGGCCGTGAGCCGAGTCTCGCGTCGTGCCACTCTCGGCAACGCGGTTAGAGGGGAACGAACACAGGACTCAAAGTTGATTTAGCCAATCAGTTGGCAGGAGCCCGAGTTAGTCCATTCGCTCCGGTTGCATGTTTGGTGTGTGAGGCATAGAAACTCTGATGGTGATTGTGGACCTGCAATAACCGCGTTAACCTGCGAATATCCTCCCTGACGGATGGGCGCCGACTTTTCGTGCAAGTAAACGTTGTTGCCTGTGCTTAATACCTGGCTTTGTCCTACCAATTTACAGGCAGTCAACAGCCTGTAACATTCTGGAGCATGAATTTCGTGTTTGTGTAGGGTCTAACATGTACTGCCTTAATAAAAGTTGAACGGTTTTCAAAGATCTGTTATTATCTATACGAACAAATTCATCTATACACAATATTAACAAAAGGAATAAACATAATCTTCATAGAACAAAGGCCAAAGCACCTTGTTTTCAGAAAAGTACCTTTTGTGCTGGCATATAAATTCTCAACAGTTTACCGCCTAGTGTAACAATCCTCAAAATGACAAGACTAAATTTAAAGCAGACTTAAGAAAATACCCACATAAACTCTCCTCTCACTCAGTAGATGAATTATTTAATGCGTAAAGATAATTTATAATATTGTTTTTGTAAAATGTTTGTAGTATTTTACTCTGTAAATTTGAATATTTTGTGTATTTGTGACTTGTTACACATCGTACTGTCTTTATGACACACATATGGGTCCATGGAATGTGTGTGTGTGTATATATATATATATATATGCATGGCCAAGACATATCCTGCCTCGATGGAAAAGAAACGTCAATCACTGTGTTCACAAAAACCCCAACAATGAACCCTACCAAACAAATTAAATCAGCTTCCTTTTCATATAATTTCCGTAAAGGCCAGTTTAAAATACTCCAATCACGTCTAGGACTTACGCTAAAATCCGTGCTCTTTAGATGAATTTTTTGTATGTAAATATGATTTATAATACTGTTTTTGTAAATCGTTTATAGTATTTTACGCTGTAAATTTGTGTATTTTTTCCACATATTGTTCCACATCCTGCTGCACTCATGACACACTAATGGATCTATGGGATGCGTGTATGTGTGTATGTTTGTATGTATGTATGTATTTATGTATGTATGTATGCATGTATGTATGTATGTATATATGTATGTATGTATACATCACTGCAAAATCTAACAGTTGGTGCTGCTAGTGTTGCTTCCGCTTCATAGTAGCGGTCATCAGCCATTTTGTTACCACTGTTTGCGGGAAAATATGATATAAGGCATTTGGATACCCTCTATTGGCATATCATTTGCAACAAACTTCTTGAAAATCGGGCATATGTCTTAAACGTTGTATAGTGACACACACACACACACACGCATATGAATAGGAACACAGACACACACAGGCAGCCTGGTGATCTCACAATTTTATTCTTTTCCTCTTTTGAAATGAAAGGACGCTAAGAATTCGGCTTATACCTCGCATAAAACACACTGCTTTCACATTGCAAAAGTCAATTGGTGAATGCAATTTAAGCAGGTAATCGCTGTTGATTGCGAGAATCACATAGAAGACGTGTATGCATTATTATAGCACGTGACACAGAGTTGCCCTTGCGTTTACAGCATTAACCTGCGTTCCAAAATTATCCTTATATTTCCCGTCCGTCTTGCACATCCAAGAAAACTCACAACTTAAACGTTAAGACCAATTGTTGTATCTCTCATATCGGCGGTGGGGTTGTTTAAAAAGTCAAAGATTATACGCTTAGCGTTGCGTTTATTTAATTGCAATATCTCCAAAAGTGTCACGACTTACGCAAAGGAGTCCAGGACATTTTCCTGTACAACGTTCTATCTGAAGAGATTTCGCTCCAGTAGATATTTAGCGAGTTAAGCTTAAGATGATCGCAGAAAGGCGTATATATCTTTACGTCATGTGCCCCTTATTACTGTCTAATATTAACCAAACTCCGAATGTATAGTCAAATATTAATAAAAGTCTTCACTATTAAATATCAAAAAAATTCCATCGAAAATTCTCCAGTTGATACATGCAGAAAGACAAACATGTTATAGCTAGTAGCACTTAGCAGCTTTCCGTTGCGGACGCGTTAAAGGCATAGGCAAAGACAAATCTGCCTGCAGATTGGAACAGCCAACAAACCTTGGCACAACGAGTGTACGCTCCGGGGAATTTGGACAAACACTGCATTTGTGTCGCTCTTCCATCAAGGTGAACCAACACTCAGGACCTAGACAAAAGCGCATAGGAAATGCTAGAAAAATTAAGAATGCAGGAAAAAATCTAATAGTAAAAGGTCACCTTGATGTCCTTGGTTGCAAGCCGACAGCATTAGATTTGTGGGACACGTCCGTATGTGTGTACTTGCAGTGCTCATTTAGAGTTTCGTCGCAGTCGTTGCTTAGCAGCCTTGCTGATAAGCTGACAGTAGCGCTTTCTCTGATGTATTACCAAGTTGAGACCGCATGGCGAGTACGTGATTTAAGGCAGCTGCAGGGTGCAGTTCTACTCTTTCAGGACGGGCGTAAGGCTATTATGAAGCGACATACCCTATCTGATGTATGGACATCATAGATAGTGGAAAGCGGTCAGTTGGAAGACCATAAAAGGGACGGGGGAATGACACTAAAGTGTAGCTTGAGGAAATCGGATCTGGGAATGAAACAGACCCCACAATGTGCCGCTTGACTGTTTTCTGCATTAAAGGCGACGAGACATATGATTCTGTCAAATGATATTATGACTAACCAGGGCTTCTGTAAATGTGTGGCGATGTCTTGAATCTGGCCCTGTGACTGAGCAGTGCTCACGATGTCTCTCCCCGTATCTCGGGGACATTATTTTCTTCAGTTGACCATATCACCACCACCCCCCACCCCCACCCTCCCATAGTAAAAGCAATTCAATGCAGATTGGGGTAGCGTGAGGAGGATTAGCAAACCACAGCATGACAGTATCAGCACTGCAGATATGGCATTAACAAAACGCCGCGGAATTCCACTAAGATATGATAAAGAACATTATTCAAACTAGCATACCACCCAATGTGAAATGTCATCCAAATCCAAATAATTTGGCTGACATTTCACATTGAGTGGCATGTTACTTTTACACACACGGCTTTTCATTGTGGGTTCACTTTGTGAAAAAAAGAATGAAGAAAAAGTTCAACAGCCCTTGGGGCGTGCAATTCTAATGTAGGCTACAGTGTGAAATTCATTTCTCACCTCACAAAAAATTTAAGTTTCTGGGTATACTTTACGAAGACACCCCTGTTAATGAACTTTAGTGAAATAATCATTTCTTATTATCGAAACATGCGAAATGTGCCAACACGCGGTGAGAGCAATATACAAAGCTTTTTTAGTGTCAAGTCTAATTGGATCTATTTATCACTCGTCTCGAATGAGATAAAGAATTTGGCACAATTTTGTACTCAGACGAAGTAACGAGCGATCTTCAGGTTGCCGGAATTCACAAATTGTTCACTCTACAAAATGCAGACCGATCAGTGAATATTTCTGTTTTCTTTGGGATATCTACAAAGACGAATTGCTAAAATATGCCTATTAGCTTCGTCACACCTATTTCTCGACTAGTGAAAATTAGAGACACGCAGAAAGGGTTTTCGCGAAATTAAATCATGTATAATTTGAGTAATGTTTATAGAAAAGCTTTAAGTTTGGTTAAAGACTTCAAAGACGGCTCTAAAACAAAGTGATAATTTGTGCCATCTTTGTCAGACAGACAGACCTATTGACCTGCGGCCAGTTTTCCGTTGATTCTCATTACCTGCTCAAGGTTGGCCCCTTGAGTATGACATTTTCCAGTAAACATAGGTTTCCACTGCCGACAAGTTCTCGTACGAAACGAACACATCCATGCCGACTACACCTTTGTGGATATCCATAATGTTTGTGAAGGCCTGAGGGCTGGAAGACCATGGTTCAGTCTGTGGAAGGCGAAAGAATTCCTCTTCACCACAAGAGCCAGGCAGATTCTGTAACCCACCATTCCTCCTATCCTTTAGGTAGGCCTACTGTGGTCAAGCAGCTTATCATGACCTTCTTACTCATTTTTATTTAATATTTAAATTAAGAATGTGTGGCATGTTACTTTTACTTTCTCATTGTCGTGACATTGAGCTTAATTAAGCAAAACAAATTTTCTTGATTTTGTTTCCCAGTAACTGGGTCTGCAACGCTGGATGTAGAGTCCTTTGCATCTACAATGCGTAAGAACCGGATTTTTCTCTACTTCACTTCGCCTAAAACCAACGGATCCTATATTGGAGCCTCGTCAGTACTCCCGACAATTTAAAAATTCATATCCATCTCAGTCGATGCTGTTTACACAAAGCTTTTGATATACAGCCTTTAAATAACCTGAAATTTGATTAACAAGGCGTCACCTTACTTTGTTTCATTTAGTGTAAGTGTCATAAATATATGAACGGAGAAAGAACGTACGACCTCTGTGAACCGAGGCCAGTCAGTTCTGAGTCTACGCGTGTATGGAGTTACATTTTGTTATAGCTGCAAAGCATCTTGGGTTGGAAAAAGAGAGTTGTATAGGCCAGTTTTGTCGTGCGTTTATTTGTGGCGTACATGGATGTTATGCATACCCGTATACAAGGATGGCTAGGAAGAATGTGTGCGCGTTCAGCGTATAATCTATCCGTCAGTCCGTCCGTACCTTCCTGCAATTTCCCAATTCTATTTTCTGGTCGCCATCGGCTGGAGAAATAAAGATTGAGTTTTCATATTTTTTCCAGCGGTGACTCGCTTTGTCTACAAAGGAGGTGTAAAATTATTTTGGCTGACGGAACATACAACGTTCATGGGAACATATGTGCTTCCATAGAAATTTGTAGATATTCAATGTATTGCTCCGATTTCTGCACAGATGAATTTTAAGGTGCTTAGCTGACATGACTTGAAGAAGATTTGTAATGGTATAGCTTAGTCAGTGTAGAGATAAAGCTACAGGTTGGAAGACCAAGGAATCATATTTCGATTTTTCTTTTCTTCAAAGTGTCCAGACCAGCTCTGTGACCGACTCAGCCTTTTATTTAATATGTACCAGTGGTTCTCTCCGCTGGCATAAAGCGGGTAGGGCGCGAAGCTGACTACTCACCTCTTTCTAAATCTAAGATTAAGAATGAGTGGAATTATTCCGCTACTTCCCTTATATGCCTCCATGTGATGGGAAGGAACAAGTTTACCTTTTCCTGCTAAAGAACGTTCAGACTCAACAAAACACAATACAGACCACAAGCGTTCTTTTTCTTAAAACTATTTTAATCTTACGTCCAGCACAATTAATATAATAACAAACAGAAGTGCCCTCTCTTTCGCTGTTAGTATTACGATATAGATTATGGTAATTACAACTGTTCGCAAGGAACACCACTAATTATCTTTTACTCATTTAATTAAAAATGCACTGTGAATGAGGATTCGAAATGCATCGCAAGACTCTGCCACAACACCTGAACATGGCCTTAACGACCGTGGTTGCAGTACATAGTGGGGAAAATGGCAACGAAATGATAAGAGGTTCGAGCTCTTAAAATAGTTGTTGTAGTGTTGTCATATTTTGACTGGGACGTTATGTCCGGACGGATCCGATCCAGAGTTTCGGGCGGCCAGTTGTTCGGACGCGGCCGTGTGTAAGGCCGTGCATGTGCTGCCCCGTCCCTGTTCCCCCTCAGCTCTTCTATTTTACGGCCATAGCCTTGATGCAATCCAAATGCAACTCACCGCCTGCACTTTGCACATGCAACCGAAAGTTGTTTTGGTGTGTTGCTTGGTGCTGCCTAATCGCCTGTAGCCGCTTCCACTTCTCGCGCTGCCATTGTTTCTGAATGACATCACGTGCTGACTCGGCAGCATTAGGTTCTCATCAGTCCTGTAACCGTAAAATGAGAAAACTACGAGGGCGCAGTGATACGGTCAAGACAACACGTGGAACAGGATTTTTCTTGAAACATTGATAGTCGCTAAAAGAAAACCAATCAATTCCCTCTGTGGAACCTGAAGTTAGATTATCGTGTTCACACTCTTCCGTTTCAAGGGCGTATTTTGTGTCAGTTCGGTCCAGCTCACACCATCACATATTACTGTTTTTTTAACACTCGTTTCAATATTACTCGCTCACGTACGACTAGGTCCTCGCTAGTGGTATCACCAAATCTTGTACTATTTCTTGTGTTCTGTGTCTACATTACATGCCTCGCTAATCCCATCCTTCTTTATTTGATTTCCTAACTTGGTGAGTAGTTAAAAGTAAAAGCGTATAGGGGAGTAGAGGCATAGCTCTACTCATTCTTAATCCCGAAGCCAGATGCAGGCGAGTAGCCAACACCACTTTCCGTCCGCTTTATCCCAGGCAAAGGACAATGGTACTCAGTGAGGCGAGGAGTAGTAATTACGAAATTTTTTCCTTCTGCAGTTTCCTCCTGTCTGCCTTTCCTTTCTTTCACTTTATTCCACATGATCTATTCAAAACTTTATTATTAAGCATTACTTATGTACTTCATCCTCTATGTGAGAAACAAAGTTTCACATCCACACACAAGAGAATAAGCCAAACGCTGTCTGATCGTGCAGCCCGAAGGTTGAATACAAGTAATATCACGGACAAGTTCACCAACCTACCTATTCTAAGACCCATTGTAATATTACGCTGTCTTCTCGGCTTTCGAAATGGTTTGCTTATGTAAATGCCGGGAGTTACTGGCTTTTCTATTCTAACAAACTTCACTTGTGATAGTACATGAACTGCACAAATTTTGCAAGTCTATCATTTCACAGCTTCATACTTACGAAACAAAAAATTAAAACTATAGGCTTTCAATAAAAAAATTTGAATTTAGAGGAATTTTGCTTGCGATTTCTCCACTTATAGATAGGAGAATGATAAAGTAAAGGATTCTGCATTGAACAGCAGCATGCTTTCGAACAATTCGATCTAGTCTTAATTTCACTGTAAGTGTGATTATGCTTTAATAATGTCGTTTCCAAGCATTTGAACTTTACAACAGTTTCAAGGGACTGTTAGCTTTGCTTAAATTATGTTTCTGCCCTGCATTCTGAAGAAGAGACAAGAACATATACGTCTTTTTCTCAGCATTTACTTCTAGACCCAATATGCAAACAAACAGGACTTTACATTTATTGTGCACTAGAACGTTCAGTTTGTACAATGAGTGTCTATTAAATTATTTTAGAATGTAGAAAATTAAAAATGATCTATTTAGGGGCAATAGCAACCCATCAAGATGAAGTTAAAAAAAATCTGGGCCAGTTTTTTTTGTAATGTATTCCGCGTTACCTCCATGTAAGGTGCCCAGATTTGAGTTAATATCAATGCTATTTCAAGATAGCAACTATGTGAGACATTATCAGACTAAAACTGTAGCAAGGGTAAGAAAATTGGTTTTGTTTTAATGGATTTTTTGGTACTTTAATAAATTATTAATATGAAAATTAATTATTTTAATATGTTCCATCTTCCGTGCATTAATCAATTCAATAATATTTAAATAACCAACAAAAATACTTCAATGATTCTGATGGATTTTATTCAATAATCACAAATATTGAAATGTATTTTGTTGGTTATTTATATATTGTGAAGATTAAGTTATGTCTATATACCAAGTTAGTGTAAGTGCACATAACTTGCTCCTATCTTCAGCAAAGAATACTCACCCTTACTCAGAAGAGAATTCTTGCCATCACACAGAGCAGAAAGCTGGCTGACAAAGGAGCAGAGCTTTTTGCCTTGATGCACCCAATGCAGGCCTAAACAAGACGGTACTATTGCATACTGGAGTTAAACGCGTTCTTTCGTCGTAAGGTAATGACAAAAATTGAGAATGCTGGAGAAGAGTATGCTGACAGCAGTGTTGATACCTAAGAGGAAGAAGAAAGGGGAGGGGGAAAACTACATAATGAGGAGGTTTATTACTTCTTTCACCTAATAGTATTAGAATGATGAAAGTAAAGGAAGATGAACTTGACATGCAGCACGCAAAGAAAGGCGAACAGTGCATACAAATGATATTCGTTCGCCAAGCCAATAATATTTCCTTTCATTTTAGAACCTAGTTTCCATTACCGTGTATGCAAAAGCCTGCCATTAGACTCTCAGAAAATTTAGTTTATTCCACTTATTCACACCATGTTTCTGTAACATCCATTTTAATATTATTGTCAAATCTGCTTCTAGGAGTCTCGCTTTATTTCTTCCCTGAACTTTCGTTAAATAGTGTTGTAGTTTTGGCCTATATGCACTTCACTTGTTTCGACCCTCTCTCATTTTTTTATTATATTACTTTTATTTGGTGGAATAAAATTATGAAGTTACCCCTATGTGACTTTCTCCAGTCCTGTGTTACTTTATTGTCTCTTAATTTTAAGTTCTTTTATCAGCAGTGTGTCGCCAGCCTCAAGGATTTTATGTATCTGACAGAGATTGATAGAACTCTTTTCGTATCCATAATAGTTATACAGAACATTTTGGCATTCTTAGGTGCTGCAATCCGAACACTTCGCTTTCGATCTGCTTATCCAGTTTGTTACTGTCCTTCTGGAACCTACTATAAATCTCACGGTTTCTTTCGGAATTCGCGCAGTCGCATTATCTGAAATATGACGTCATTGAACTGTTCCTCGAATTGGGAACACAAAGGAAGTAAGAATGTACACTGATCTCTGCTCAATACCACTCTGAAGCTCATACACGCTACACCAAACATTTGTGACATAATTGAAAATTTCTTTTTGTCTTCAGATTTTTGGTCCTTAATACGGGTGTGTACATTCTTTATACTGCCACTATATTTCTGGCGGAAATGTTTCTCTATTAACGAAGGTTTTCTTTAGTCTGGACTCTTCTGCTTACTCATTGTGGGTGTAGAGGGTAACTGTTGTACTTGATCACACTCAATAACACACACACACAAACACCCACACACACACACACACACACACACACACACACACCACCCACCCACACACACACACACACCCACACACACACACCCATACCCACACACACACACACACACACTCGGCCCGACACAGGAACCTCCACCTCTACAGCAACAATATTCACAACAGAAATACATCCATGCCCCGGGCGGGATCCGAACTCGCAATCCCAGCAAGCGAGCGACCGCTGGCCTACACCTTAGACCGTGCGGTCACGGGTATCGGCTAGTAACAATGATAATTACCCATTTTCGCGCAGAATAAAGTCTCTTCCCTTGTCACTATTGCAATACACGGTAAACATAATATTGTAGGAGAAATACAACTCAAAACAAGAAATGATTTTCAAGATGTGTCACAAGTCAACACATCATAACCTGAACAGGCTCGGTTGTGTTGCCCCTCATGTTTTTATCCATTCCGATAATTATAATGGGTATTCTAAAATATCATTCAGATGATGAAGTATTATATCCGGATTACGTATATTATCACGTAAAGGATCATTTTATTCTAATGTTAAATATTAAGACAAGTCTGTCTAATTTCAATTCGAGTTATCAAATGTAGAAAGCGAGAAGACAAAAATCTTCAATAAAATGTCCCCGAGGGTGATCAAGTTAAATTGAAACATGAATATAAAATGATAACTGTAAATGTTATAATGTTTTTAGGCGTCCTGTGTCGGGTCCGCAGTAGAAAACGAAAAACAAAAGAACTTTATGAGATCTATGAGAACTGCGCTCTTCTGGGTTATTACGCAGCGAGTAGTGGTCATTTCTTACTGACGTTTCGGAACATTTATCGGTCCCATTTTGATCCTTGAATATGGGACCGACAGTTGTTCCGAAGCGTCGGTAATAAATTATCACTACTCGTTGCGTAATAACCCAGAAGAGCGCAGTTCTTATCTGCTTCGCGGCAGAAGCCTGAAATCACACAAAAGAACTGTATTTTTGTTTGTATGACTTAAGGAAACGTTAAAATGTGTAAAATTATTTCTTCGCCAATGTACCGTGTTGATGTTATTAACTGCATGGAAATGAAAATGCAAAAGGAAATGTGGAATCCTAAGGGATTTGTTTACGTAAACTTTTCTGTGAACATTCTGAAATAGCTCAAGATATTTCTGGGGACAAACACATGTGGGCATCTGATGTTTATTGGACCGTGCGTCATTGTGTTAACTGAAGAATAAAAAAACCAACTAGATGCCACTTGATATTTTATTGTACTTCTTATAGGCTCAACATGTTTCGAGCATTACTATGCCCATCATCAGGAGCTCGCTACTATGATGTTGTTTACCACATTGGTCGTCTCCTTCTTGGTTTGCTGTATGTTGGAGGTGAGGTGCGGTTAGGCTGGAGTAGTGTCCGGGT
>Ga0123353_10015586_pt1 | contig 11056 bp, 10 predicted proteins | sample TergutLab28metaG_3_FD_92763 | JGI IMG/M metagenome (GOLD analysis project Ga0123353, IMG submission 92763) | Labiotermes labralis P3 segment gut microbial communities from Petit-Saut dam, French Guiana - Lab288 P3 | ecosystem: Host-associated > Arthropoda: Insects > Digestive system > Gut ... | reverse complement strand
TTGAGGACTATCACGGGACGCTGTTGGTTCCCGATTTCGATATGCTTTCCGATGAAGAGAAACAAGCCGTCGCGAATTATAGAAACGGCGGCGTAGTTTGCACAGCTCCTGACGGATTTGACTTGACAGCTTATAATATTCAACCGAAATTTCAGATCACCGACCGTTTCAGCAATCATCCGTTGACCGCGTTCATGTTCGGAGCGGATATAAGTCGGGAAGTTATCGATAAAATTGAAGCGTTACTGTCCGTTGACGACGGTACTGCGAATACCGAACCCGCAGACTTAGGCGATCATTACTACACGCTCATCGACACGCTTTCGTTTGTAAAAGTGACAACCGGGTTTCGTGACGCTATCGCGTTGCTTCTCAAAGCAGCACAAGGCGATATGATCACGTGCGACATGCCGTATATAGCGAACAAACTCACAAACGGCGCGTGGAGACTGTATATTTTCAACACTGTGAACGAACATTACCGTCACGCGTTCGTGACAATCAACAAACCGGTCGCCGATGTGCGGATCGTTTCGAGCTTTCCTGTTCTGCCCGTGCGGTTTATCGAAAACAAGAGCGGCAACCTCACACATAAATATACCGGTGATCCAGTCAATAAACAAAACTTCGAATTGAAATTGCAACCCGGTGGTGTTACGATTTTGGATGTGGAATTGGAGGGGTAACGAAATCCCCCCTGTCTAACGCTAACGTTGTTGGCGCTGACATCCCTTTTTTAAAGGGGATACGACCACAACCGAGGGGGATTCGAAGATAATCATATGAAAAAGTTATTACTATTAATACTGTTGTTAATATTCTTGTTTTCCTGCACGATCGCGCCTCTCTCCGACTCCGGTTCGCCGACAGACGCGGGTGACGCCTTTGTATCTACAACTTCACCGGAAATAAAACCGGACATTCCGGCGAGAAATATGGGCGGGCGGGAATTTAAAATTCTCACCACCGGGTGGTGGACGCATTTCCCGCTCGACGTTATCGACGTCGCGCCTGGCGAGCTCAACGGTGAAGTGGTAAACGACGCGGCCTATGAGCGCAAAGTGCGCGTCGAGGATCAGTACAACTGCAAGATAATCCAAATCGACGAAGCCGATCCCGCAGCGTCTGTGACAAAACTGCAAAACTCCGTGATGGCGAACGACGCCGACTACGACGTCGCGCTCATTCGCGGCACAAACTTCGCGAACCTCATCACGAACGGAAGCTTGCTCGACCTGGACGATATGCCTTACGTCGACTTCGAAAAGCCGTGGTGGAACAAAAACGCCTACGACGCGCTCGCGCTCGGCGGGAAACATTTCGGAATCGTCGGCAATATCTCCACGAATGAAATGTTAGCTACATGGATCTGTTGTTTCAATAAATCCATAATCGTCGATTTTCATCTGGATAATCCGTATGAGCTTGTGAAAGACGGTATTTGGACGATCAACCGCGCCGCATCTATGGCGAAAGAGGTTTCGAACGACATAAACGGCGACGGCAAAATGGACGCCGACGATTCGTGGGGTATAAATTATACTTCCGATACGGTCATGGGTATGCTAAACGGTTGCGGCGTAAATATCGCGCAGCTTGATTCCGCAGGTGTGCCGCAGATAACGATCGAATCGGAAGCTAACATCACTAAGATCCAGAGAATAAACGACGTCCTGCTCAACGACACTTACAGCGTCGATACGCTGAGGAAGTTCGCGATGGCGGGTAAAGACGGCTATATTTTCGGAGACAACAGATGTCTGTTCCTGTTTGCGGCAACACATATAGTCGGCGAGCTGCGGCAAATGGACGTGGAATTCGGGTTGATACCTTATCCGAAATATGACTCGGATCAGAAGGATTACCTGTCAACTACGTCGGGCATATTTCTGCCGATCCTGTGTATTCCGGTGACAATCCAGGATATTGAAAACACCGGGATATTCTTGGAAGCGTTCACTTACGAAGGCAACAAAACCGTTCTGCCTGCATTCTACGAGAACGTCCTGAAAGGCAAAATGATCCGCGACGTCGAATCCATCGACATGCTCGACTACATCTACAGCAACATCACTTATGACACGGGTAATCTTTTCAACTTCGGCGGATTCGTCGGCACGCTTACCAGCGAGTTGTCGCAGGGACAGGCTTCGAGTATCGCGTCGTTTTTAGCGAGCAGACTTACGGTTGTTCAGAGTGCGATTGATAAAATGATTGATGAAATTAATTAAGTAAGGAGATTTTTAACATGGCAGGAAAGAAAAATTGGTACATTGTAGACGGCTACAAACCGCCGCTCAAAGAGGGCGGCGACCCGAATTATATCGGACACGAGTGCATTATGATTTTAAACACGAACACACAGGACGCACATTGCGTCATTGATGTGTATTTCTCAGACCGCGATCCGGTTTTGGGGATACCGTACCTCGCGCCGGCACAGCGGATAAGCGCGTTCTATTCGCACGATGAGTTTCTTAAAGATGTCGGCTTGGGTCAAAACGTTCAGTATTCGCTGTGCATAACGAGCGACGTTGACGTTATCGTTCAGTACGGGCGCATGGACGTGAACCAGAAGAATCTGGCTTATATAGCGTTACTGGGACATAGTGAATAAAGGAGAATTGAAAATATGATTAAAATACCACTATCAGAATTTAAAGAAAGAATCAACAAACTCCGCGCACACATGGCGAAACAAAATATCGACGCAATGTTCGTGTACGGTGACGAATACCGCAAAGAGAATCTGCGCTACGTTTCCAACTTCTGGCCGATTTTCGAGCGCGGAGCGCTGCTGTTCGGCAAAGATAGCGAACCTATCCTATTGTGCGCGCCGGAAGGTGAGCAAGTCGCGCGCGAGATGAGCGTCTGGGAAGATGTTCGGCTTGTTCCGGACTTCCTGTGCGTCACCGTTCCGGATGAAATCGAATATCCGCATGCTAAATACACAAGTTTCAAGAAACTTTCCGCTGAAATGGGTAATATCAAAAAACTCGGAATTATCGGAATGGATGCGATGTCAGAGTCTCTTTTGAAAACTCTGCGCGAAGCATTCGGTTGCGAAATCGTGGACGCGAACTCCATCATTTTTGAATTGCGCGCGAAAAAGAGCGCGAACGAAGTTTTGTGTCTTCGTGAAGCGGCACGGATAGCCGAAGTAGGTTACCGCGCGATGATGGAAGCGGACGTTATCAGCAAGACCGAACTCTACGCCGCGGGTATCGCGGAAGGCGCGGCGCGTCAGGCAGGCGCTGAAAGCATTATCTTCACAGTATTCGGTTCGGGTGAACGCAGCGCGAAGATTATCGGTCGTCCGACGACCAAAATCATCGAGGACGGCGACATGATCATGTGCGCGATGGCTGTTCAATACGAAGGTTACGTCGCGACATATGAAATTCCTTACGCGGTAGGCAACTATTCCGCCGAGACGAAGCGCGTCATCGACGTGCTGATCGGCGCGAGTGCGGCAGGTTATCCGTATCTCAAAGCGGGTCTTCCGATGAATCAATTCGTGAAAGCGGTGCGCGATTATTTCCGCAAAGAAGGTTTGGAAGAATACGACATTTATCCGCCGCTGCACGGTTCAGGATGCGCGGAAGCTGAAAGTCCTTACCCCAACGAGAACACCGAAGCTGTATTCGAAGCGGGTATGACCGTCAACACGGACATCAGTTTGTTCGGGCTTGCAGGCGGATCGAATAGGGTTGAGGAAGGATTCGTCATCACCGAAACCGGCGCGGAAACATTGTTCCCGTACATGCGCAGCTACTATGAGAACCATAAATACAATTAGCGGGCGGAAAATTTCCGCCCAAGAAGTTAAGAAAATCCTTATCCATGAGCATTTGCTCATCGACATGACGCACGAAGCCGTCCGTCCTACGGACGAGACGGCTTTGGAGTTGTTTTACAGCGATGTGACGAGCGAACACATCGAAATGCTGCGCAAGAATCCTTACGTAATACGTTCGAATCTTGTGCTGGACGATGTTCAAATAGCCGTTGCCGAATTGAAACAATCCGGTGTTGATTTACTCGTCGATTGCACTTCAATCGGTCTTGGGCGCGACATCGAAAAACTGCGTTATATCAGCGAAGCCGCCAATGTGCAGGTCGTTGCGGGTTGCGGATTGTTCGTCCACGATTCACTTCCACCGCAATATGCGAATTGGCCAATTGAAAAGATTGCTGATTGGATGCTCGGTGAAATCAACAACGGCGACATTGGAATTATCGGCGAAATCGGCACAAGTGAAATCATCTACCCCATAGAGGAGCGTTCGTTACACGCCGCTGCAATCGTCCATAAAGAAAGCGGCTTACCCGTCATGCTGCACACCTATCCGTGGAGCGACGCGGGCTTGCATGCGGCGCAACTGCTACTAAGCGACGGCGTGCCGCCGGAGAAGATATGCGTCTGCCACGTGGATGTAACATTCAACGAAGATTTGATGTTAGATCTTTTGAAGTTAGGCGTATATATCGAGTTCGACGATTTCGGCAAGGAGTTCGAGTTCGAACCGCAAGAAGGTGCGTTCGCGGGTGGATCGTTTGAAAAGGATCAAACACGTGTTGAAATGCTCGCGAAACTCTGCAACGTCGGATACGCGAAACAAATCCTGCTCGCTAACGACGTTTGCTTGAAGTCGCTGTTACGCGCCTATGGCGGGAATGGGTATAATCATCTGTTTGAGAATATCGTTCCGATGATGAGAGAAGCGGGGGTTGATGAAAAGACACTCCTGCATGAAAATCTTGTGAGGTATTTGTTTTTATGAAAATAGCGGTTTTATCAGATATTCACGGCAATTATTATGCGCTTAAAATAGTTATCGACGACATTCTCCGCCAAAATGCGGATGAAATATATTCGCTCGGCGACCAAACGGGTTTATTCCCATATCTTGACAAGGCGCTCGATTTATTGGATGAACATAACGTGATATGTCTTCAGGGTAATTTCGAAGACCCGAGTGCAAAACACTACGGAATTAATCGTGATTTCAGTATTTTACCCCGTGTGCTTCACATAGAAAGAGAAGGCGTACAGATTATGATGGGTCACATGGAAGAATTGGTGGAATGTCCTGAAAATGGTTTGCATTTGTTCGGTCATACTCACGACAGTTACTTTCATAAATCCGGAAGTAAATATAAATTAAACCCCGGTTCGGTCGGCGACCCTAAAGGGCGGGTAAATCTTGCGGAAACCCGATACGCAATGCTTGAAATATACGACGGTGTCATACAAGTATCGCACCGCGCGCTTACTTATTCGACAGAACAGATTTGGAGAGATTTTATTTCCACCGGTTGTTATGATGTTAATCCGGTATTGTCGCGCCTTCTAATGGAGATGATGGAAACGGGAGTTTCAAACTCTATATTCGGGCGGTTTTTCAGGCATGTCAAAAGTATGGGATATTTAGACGAAATGCCCGATTATCCTCATGAGATTTGGGACAAAGCCGCCGAAAGTTTTGCTTGGAAATATCCGAATAAATTTGATGGTTGGAGGCAATCGAATTGAAAAACAAAATTATTTTAGTCGGCGGATATTGTGCGGCGGGAAAATCTACGTTTGCGCGTATGTTGTCTCGGGAATTGAACGTCCCGTGTTTTGAAAGAGATACGATCGATGAAACGATCTGCGACGCTTTCCGACGCGAAAACAACGTAGTTGCCATGGATATTGCGATGAGTAGCAGCGATGTTGCGGTGCGCGTTATGCTGCATATCGCCGAACGGTTTTTGCAAACCGGGAAAGTTTGTATTCTCGAAAACGTTTTCGTTTTAGAAGAATTAAATGAAATACAAATCTTACTTGATAAGTATAATTGTGAATGTCTTTTCTTTATTTTACAAGGCGAACCCCGTGTTATGTTTGCCCGGTATGTCGAACGGGATAGTTCCGGCGAGCGTCATTGGATTCATAAACTGCCTGAAAAAGATTGGTTTGTAAACAATATGCCCGATTTATACAAATTTGACGAAGTGGAAATCGGACAAAAAATCTTCGTCGATACTACGGATTTTGAAAAAGTTAATTACAATGAATTGTTCGAAATAGCGAAAAAATTTATTGCAAAGGATTGAAATAATTGAAATTTTTCGACGCTAACGTCCGTTTCGGCACGGAAACGGTCAACCACGAAGTCGTCAACCACGAGCGGTTCATCGTATTGGAGAAGGTGGATACCGCGCCCGACGCGGCGAACCTGCTCGATTACATGGATCACGCCGGAATTGGCAAAGCGCTCGTCTGGCACACGACGATGTACGAGTTCGACCCCACTTACGGGAATCAGTTCTTACTCGATGAAATAAAAGGTCACGAGGAACGTTTGATTCCATCGTGGACTTTGCTCCCGTGCATAACCGATACGCAATACCGCCCCGAAATTTTCTTTACCGCTATGAAAAAAAACGGAATAAAAGCGTTGCGCGCCTTTCCCGACAAAGACCGCTTTTTCTTAAACGGCGTAACGATGAAAGAACAGCTCGACCTATTATGCGAATTAAAAATCCCATTATTTCTCGAACCGCAGGCAGGTTTTGAATATGTCTACGCAACACTCACAGAATTCCCATACCTCACAGTTATACTGTGCAACATCGGAATCTGGCCGAGCGCGAGATACGTTTATCCTTTATTGAAAACTTACAAAAACTTCTACTTTGAGACGGGCGATTTCGGAATGCTGCGCGGTTATGAGGAGATTTGCGCGTCTTACGGCAGCGAGCGGATGCTGTTCGGCAGCAACTTCCCCACCAACAGCATGGGGTGCAGCATGTACCATCTAATGCGGGCAAACATTTCCGACGACGCGAAAGAAAACATCGCGCACAAAAACCTTGAACGGTTGCTAAGCGAGGTGAGATTATGATCAATTGGACTTTGGATTATCAAATCATCGACATGCACACGCACATGGGTTTGCAATACTGTTTATATCACCCCGACCACGATGCGGATTCGATGGTACGTTTCATGGATGAAGTCGGTGTTGAGTTTATAATCTGCTCGCCGTGCGAGGATTTGTTCAACGGCGGCACCAAACGCAAGCATATCACGGAAGCCATGCAAAAATATCCCACGCGTATACGCGGTTATTACGGAGTGAATCCGGCGTTCGGATTTAATAAAGCGGAGATGAAAAATTATGTCGGATTCAAACTGTTACCCGACTACCACCGAACGGAAGTTACAAGCGATTTGTACCGCCCCGCTTTGGAATATGCAGATGAGAACAAAATGATTATACTTTCGCACACATGGGGCGTGTCGATGAACGGCGAGTCGTGCAATTCCGCCGATAAAATCGCGAGAATCCTCGAAACATACAAAAATATAAAATTTATCATGGGTCATTCGATACAGGGGCAAGTCAATCTCGCCATCGAACTCGCGAAAACTTATCCCAACGCGTATCTCGACACGTGCGATACGGGGCGTTTGAACGGCGTGCTGGAGAAGATGGTGCGCGGAGCGGGCGCCGAGAAAGTCGTGTTCGGCACGGACGCGCCGATGCAGTCGTATTATTACATCATGGGCGCGGTATTGGCGGCGCGAATAACAAAAGAGGAGCGGCGGTTGATTTTTAGAGACAACGCGCTGAGGATAATTATATAGGAGGTTCACACCATGCTTAAACCAACAATACGCCCGAAAATCGGGCTTCTGCCGACGGGGCACAAGATGTACTGGGGGCAATATCCGGGTTTGAAAGAAATGGGTACGCGCATGTACAACACGCTCGTGACGCGGCTCGAATCATTCGGCGACGTTATATCGCCCGGGCTTGCCGACGATTTCGAAAGCGCGTCGGAAGCGGCGGAACTATTTAAAAACAACGGCATCGACATTCTCTTGATTTTCCCGTTCGGCTACACGACAGGCATGATGATCGTACCTGTAATCAAAGCCGTGAATGTTCCGATTCGTCTGCTCAACGCCCATGAGGACGCAGTCTACGAGTTCAAGAACGCCGGAACGGACATTTATCTCCACCACGAAGGCGTGTGCGGGATTCCCGAATATTCCTGTGCGCTTACTGCGATGGGCAAAAAGTTCAAAGTCGTCAGCGGCCATTTCGGTGAGGAGCGTTTCTGGAAAGAAATCAAAAGCGCGTGCATGGGTGCGGCGGCAGCCGCGGCTTACGCGCGGTGCCGCTTCGCGGTCATCGGTAACACCTACACCAACATGGTCGATATGCCGACGGACGATCACCGGATTATGCGCGCCACGGGACAATTGCTTTGCCGTCCTGAGGTTGAGGAAATCGAAGAAGCGTACAAGCAGGTCACTCAAGAACAAATCGAAGCTATGTATGCGGAGTTTCGCCAGTATTATGAGGTTGACGACACCGTCACGGACGAACATTTGACCGAATCCGCGAAGATCGCGGTCGCGTTCGACGAAATAATCCGCAAATACAAAATCGACGCGTTCGGCTATTACTGGTGGGGACAAAAAGAATCCACCGTCGAACTCCGCGCGCAATCCGCTTTAGCGGTTTCGCGGCTCTCGGCGATGGGAATCCCCGGCGTAACCGAAGGCGATATAAAAGCCGCCATGGCGATGAAGGTTCTCAATATGCTCGGCGGCGGCGGAATGTTTATGGAGTTTATGTCGCTGGATTTCAACGCGAACGTTTTCTTAGCGGGTCATGACGGACCTGCCAATGTGGATTTGGCTGTCGGCAAGCCGTTGTTGGAGCATCTTTCGGTTCATCACGGCAAAACCGGCGAAGGAATCGGAATCAATTTCCAAATGCGTGAAGGCATTTGCACGATACTGAACATTTCACAATTCGGTACGGACAAGCCGTTCAAGCTGATTTACACGGTCGGCGAGATCGTTCCCGGCGATATTTTGAAAATCGGCAACCCAAATTGCCGCGTCAAAATTGACAAGCCGTTTCACATCTTTTTCAACGAGTGGTGCCAGCAGGCGCCCGGACATCATTCCGCGCTCGGTTTGGGAGATTTTTCGGGCGAAATCGAATGTTTCGCCGAGAAGATGGGGTTTGATTGCGTATGCGTATAGCGATTATTTCAGACATCCACGGCAATTATCCCGCGCTCGTAAATGTAGTCGAAGACGCGCTTACAAACAATGTTGACAAGTTTGTGTTCGCGGGAGATTATATTTTTGATTTACCGTACTCGAACGAAGTGGCGCGTTATCTGATGAAATTGCACAACGCGTACATAATCAAAGGCAACAAAGAAGTGTATTTGCAATGGTTAAAAAACGACGATCAGGCAAACTGGACGTACAATCAAATGGGTGCGGTGTATCAGACATTCAGAGAATTAACTCCGGAAACGTTCGATTTTCTTGATGGTTTAAAAGAAGAATTATACATTCCCGAAATTTCACTTTACGCTATTCACTTTTTGAAAACTGTGAGAATATCGCAAAAATTTAATTGCAACAGTTATAAATATCACAAAAAAATGTACACAAAAGAGCAATATTCGGTGGAGTTCAACGAATGTATTAACAGCGACGAAATCAAATCGCAAATCGATCAGATCGACGCGAAAATTATCGTTTTCGGACATAATCATTTGCAGAGTTACGGTTATTGCGGAGATAAACTTATAATAAATCCGGGATCATGCGGACAGCCGCTCGATTTCAATACCGCCGCGCCGTACACGATTGTTGATACCGACGACTATTCCGTGACAGAGAAGCGCGTTACATACGACATAGAATCCGTTATCGAATACGCTAAAAATTCCGCAATGTACGAAAAAGGCAAAATCTGGGTGGACTTGGTTTTTCTTGCGTTAAAGACAGGAAAAGATTATTTCGGCATACTTTTTGAAATCGCACACCAAATAAAATTATCGAAAAATGAAACGGGTGTGTTCTTTAGCAATGAAACTTGGGCAGAAGCGAATGAGATTTTCAATTCATCACGGCAAAACCGGCAGGTGTAGTGATTATAATTTTATAATAATTAGTAACAGAGAGGAAGTATTAAAATGTCAGAAAAAGTAAAAATCGGATTCATCGGCGTAGGGCACATGGGTCAGCTCGCGCATTTGCAGAATTACGCGCAATTGCGGGATTTGTGTGAAATCGTGACGCTTTGCGACGTTAAAATCAGACAGGCGCAGCATTTGGCGGACTGGTACAACGTGCCGAAAGTTACCGCGGATTACCGGGAACTGCTCGCAGACGAGGAAATCGATGCCGTCGTGTGCATACAGTATTTCGAGAACCACGTCGTATTAGTGCCGGACGTACTGCGCGCGGGCAAGCACGTTATGACGGAGAAGCCGCTGTGTGTGTTTCCGGAGAACGGCGCGAAACTCGCGCAAATCGCGAAAGATGCAGGCAAAATCCACATGGTCGGCTATCATAAAAGATCCGATCCCGCGACCGAATACGCCATGAGTGTCATCAACAAATGGAAGCAAAGCGGTGAAATGGGTAAGATGACATACGTCCGCATTTCGATGCCGCCCGGCGACTGGCGCAAGGACTGCGACATGCCGTACATGACCGACGAACCTCCCGGGCCGGTTCCGCCCGAACCCGCTCCTGATGGAATGACCGCAGCCGAACGCAACAAAACCATTTGGTTTGTGAACTATTACATCCATCAAGTCAACCTCATGCGGTTCTTACTGGGCGAGGATTACCAGCTCACGTTCGCTGACAAGCATTTCTTTTCAGCGAGAAGCGAAAGCGGCGTGAACTGTATTCTGGAATTGGAGCCGTACAGCACTTCGGTAGATTGGCACGAGCACGCGCTGGTGTGCTTTGAGCGCGGATTTGTGCGGATAGATTTGCCCGCGCCGCTTGCGCTGCATTTGTCGGGCAACGTCACGGTTTACGAGGGCAAAGGCTGGGACAGCGTGTCACATACGCCGATATTGCCCAATACCAGCGCAATGCGCAATCAAGCGAAGAATTTCCTGCTTGCTGTTTCGGGACAGAAAGCGCCGCCGTGCGTTTCGTCGGAAGCGGTGAAGGATTTGCAGATCGCCGCGGATTACATCAATATGGCGCAGGTCGGCGAGAAGGCGA
>Ga0123353_10015584_pt1 | contig 11057 bp, 7 predicted proteins | sample TergutLab28metaG_3_FD_92763 | JGI IMG/M metagenome (GOLD analysis project Ga0123353, IMG submission 92763) | Labiotermes labralis P3 segment gut microbial communities from Petit-Saut dam, French Guiana - Lab288 P3 | ecosystem: Host-associated > Arthropoda: Insects > Digestive system > Gut ... | reverse complement strand
CGCAAGGTCGGCCGTATTGAACCGAAACCTTTTCGGCGAGCCTTACAGAAGATACAAAGTATACTTTATTGATGTATAACTCGGATTACAAAAGATATGATACCGCGTCGGGGTTGCCGCCCGAGTGGGACGGATTGACGGGCGACAACCCGTATATGCGCCGCGAGTTTTTGGTTTTTTTGGAAAAAGAGATTCCCTGCGGGCAGGCGTACTATATTTTTTACGGCACGGACGGAGCGCCGGACACGATTTTCGCGACGCTCAGGAACAAAAAATTCAATATCGGAATGCTGACAAAGCGAAAACTGATTGCGGATATGACGCTGGTATATTTCCCCGTTTGGGTAAAACGACCCGGCATCATTTTAGGCAAAGAGAGGGCGGCGGATGCACTAAAATTTATTAAAAAAACGAAAGGCTTTAAGATGTTGCTCTGCATACCCGACCCGAATATCAAATCGGGTTACATAAAAGGAAATTCCGCGCCCGCCTGTATGTTAGACATAAGGTGGGACGGCTTTGACGGATACATGAACAATTTGAGAAGCGGTTACCGTTACCGCTATAACAAAGCGCTCAAAAAATCCTCCGCGTTAAGGATAACGGTACTCGCCGACAACGCCGGATTTTCGGAAGAACTCTACGGCTTATACGAACAGGTCGAGCGAAACGCCAAAATAAAAATCGACAAGCTGCCGATAGGATTTTTCAGAAGCAATTTTTTCAAAATTTTGGTTTTCAGCGATCCCGGCGGAAAGCCCGTCGGTTTTGTTCAGATTTTGGAAAACGGAGAGGAATTGATTTTTGAATTTACGGGGTTTGATTACGCCGTCAACGCCGAGTTTCAAGTTTATCACAGGATGCTGTTAGAAATTATCCGTTACGCGATCGAGGGCGGTTTTAAGCGCGTGGACTTCGGGCAAACCGCCGACGACACCAAGCTGAAATTAGGCTGCCGTTACGAATATTTGAATTTATATATCAATCATTTCAATCCGTTCGTCAACTTCATATACCGTATATTGGCGCGCTTTTTGGATTACCGCCCGCTTAAACCCGAATTTAACGTCTTTAAGGAAACGTCGTTGCACGATGAAACGCCATCGCGCGGGGAGGAATTGCCCTGAATATTTTATTGATAAGGCCGTATGCGCATAAGGACACGATAAATTTGGCTAATTTTGCGATAGCCGAACCCTTGGAACTCGAATACCTCGCCGCATACGCTCAAAGCGAGGGTTTTGACAGCGAGATTATAGATATGCTCGTCGACAAACGGCGCAATATCACAAAGATTTTAAAGGGTAAAAAATACGATTTAGTCGTCTTTACGGGTTATATGACGGCGATCAATACGCTTAACCTTCTCGCTCGACAAACCAAAGAATTTGACGGCGGTATAATTACCGTCGTCGGCGGCATAATGGCGGAAGTCAATCCCCATGTGTTCGACGGGCGGTATTTCGACGCGGTCGTAAAAATCGATCCCCTGAACACTTTCAGAGAAATTCTGCGAATGGTTAAGAGCGGAAACGGGGATTTCAAAACGTTGAACGGCGTCTATGATAAGGATAAAACAAGCTATGAATTTATACGTTACCTGCCCGAAATTTTTCCTCTCCGTGAAAAGGCGGCGAAATATAAGGAGCATTACCGTTACGCGTACCTGGGGAAATGCGCCTCGGTGCGGACAAGCTACGGCTGTCCCAACCGTTGCAATTTTTGTATCTGTACGCAGGCGGCTAACGGTAAATACTGGGAAAGAAATTTAGACGAGGTGATTGAGGAAATTAAAGGTATCGACGCCGGGCTCGTAATGTTAGTTGACGATAACTTTACGGCGAACATCAAGCGCGTCGAGGCGTTTTGCGACGCGGTAGAAAGCAGCGGTATAAAAAAGAAGTTTTTTATTTTAAGCACCACGCACATGATTGCGAACAACGAAAGCACGATAAGAAGGCTCCAAAAAATCGGATTAGTATGCGTTTTCTTGGGCTTGGAGGCCTTTGAGGACGACGAACTTAAAGAATTGAACAAACGCGCTACGGCGGAACAGAACAGGCAGGCGCTCGCCCTTCTGACGGAATTAAAAATAGACATCTCGGGCGGCCTTATATGTATGCCCGAATGGAAGCGGGCAAACTTCGACACTTTAATAAAAAACCTCTCAACTTATTTCCCCGTCACGCCGATGGTCAACGCGCTTATCCCCATGCTCGGCACGCCCATATATCAGGTATACAAGGACAAAATCGCCGCAGACGAAAAAAGATTTGAAATTTTCGATATGGCGCATTTGATAATCAAGCCGTATCATATGTCGCCGCGCGCGTTTTATATAAACGTGTTAAGGGTTTACAAAAATATCACCGCGACCAAAAGGATGAAAGCGCACATTAAAACGAATTACGGAAAGGCCGAGTGGAAACGCCATCAAAAATCCTCGCGCAAGATCTTTTGGCAGTACGTTAAGCTGATTATAAGGAATAAAGTATAAATGAACATTCTTCTTGTACGCCCGAAGCCGCATAAAAATACGGTAAATTTGCAAAGTTTTATGATTTGCGAGCCGTTAGAGCTCGAGTATTGCGCGTCTTTTTTGGAATCCTTCGGGCACAGCGTCACTATTGCGGATTTGATTTTGGAAAAGGCGGGGCTTGTTTCGTTTTTAAAAAAAGGTAAATATGGTTTAGTTGGTTTTACAGGATATATCTGCCATGTCGGGATTATCAAAAACTACGCCGGGCAGGTTAAAAAGTACGACAAAAATATCATCACCGCCGTGGGCGGCGTTCACGCCGAGGTCGTCCCGGAGGATTTTATAGACCAAAATATCGATTGCGTTCTCGGCCGCGGCGGATTGAACGGCATAGCGGATATAGCGAACGGCAAGGAATGCCGCCCCGCAGATACGATAAACACGGAGTTTAATTTCCCTTTCCCTGACAGGGAGAAAACACGGAAATACCGCGACAAGTATAATTACGTTTTTCATCAAAGGTGCGCGACGATAAAAACGTCCTTCGGCTGCCCGTATAATTGCGGCTTTTGTTTCTGCGCCCGCGTCAGCCCTTATTTTACCCGGCCGCTGTCCGAGGTTATCGAAGAAATCAAGATAATAAAAGAGGATAATATCTTTATCGTCGATGACAACTTTTTATTCGATACGCAAAGGGTAAGGGATTTTTGCCGCCTGTTGAACGACAACGATATAAGGAAAAGCTTTATAGCGTTCGGAAGGGCGGACTTTATCGCGCAGAACGAGGATATTATGCGTCTGTTGAGGGCGCACGGCTTCGAGGCGATTTTCGTGGGCTTGGAATCGTTCAAAATCGGCGAGCTTGACGACCTTAATAAAAGGACGACCGCGGAGGAAAACATCAAAGCCGTGCGGGTTTTGGAGGCTTGCGGTCTGCGGTGTTATGCGGGAATAATCGTGCGGCACGATTGGGAGCGGGCGGATTTCGACGCCCTCATAGATTACATAAATTCCTTTAACAATATTTTCGTCAATATCCAGCCTCTGACGCCCATGCCCGGCACGCCGCTTTACGCGGAATTAAAGGGTTTAATATCGGTTCCGAGAAGCAGATACGAGCTTTGGGATATGGCGCATCTTTTAATAAAGCCCTCAAAGATGAGTAAGCGGCGGTTTTATTATCATATCCTGCGGGCGTATTTAAAAACAGTCGCTTCGAAAAAAACAAGAACGTACATTCTACGCGAGTTCGGCGGAAAGGTTTACAGACGGGTGAGGCATGGCGCGGCGAAGATATTCGTACAGTACTTGAAACTAATGATTAAAGGCAGGCAATCACACTAATGAATAAAAAAATACTATTCATCCAACCGACCATTTACGACGACCGCGGGATTCCCGTTAAAAAGAGAAAGCTGTACTTCGTGGGAATGGCTTTCCCGTTGCTCGCCGCCATGCTGCCCGACGGGTGGGAGGCGGAAATCTGTATCGAAACTATCGAAAAGATACCCTATCATACAGACGCGGACGTTATTGGGCTCGGCGGCATGGGGCATGCGGCGAAAAGGGCGGCGGACATAGCCGTCGAATTTAAGAAAAGCGGGAAAACCGTAATCATGGGCGGCCCTATGGTCAGCCTCGTGCCCGCCGTAGCGAAGGAATATTGCGACAGCGTTATAATAGGCGATGCCGAGGACTGTTTTGCGGAGATGTGCGTGGATTTGGAAAAAGGCTGTTTAAAACCTTTTTACAATAAACCGCTTGAAAAATTATCTACGCCGACGCCGCGTTACGATTTAGTGGTTCATAAACGTATCGGGGATTTTTTGCCCGTTCAGGCGGGGCGCGGCTGCCCGAACAGCTGCAAATTTTGTTCGATATACTGCATTTACCGTAATAAATACCTTAAACGCCCCATTGGCGAGGTGATAGGGGATATAAAGGCGGTCAAATCCTTAGGCTTTAAAAAATTTTTGCTTATCGATGACAACATTGTGTCCGACGCGGAATATATGACCGAGCTTTGCTCTGAAATCAAGCCCCTGAAAATGAAGTGGATGTCGCAATGCGCGATTCAGATTGCCGATAACCCCGAGCTTTTAAGGGCGGCGGCAGAGAGTGGCTGTTATGTTTTGAGCCTGGGCTTGGAAAGTGTAAGCAAAGAGGTTTTAGACGGCTTTAACAAAAACTTTTGCGACCCGTCGGATTATCTGCGTATTTTGAAAACGATAAATAAAGCGGGTATCGAGGTCGCCAGCGAGATGATAATGGGCGCGGATCGGGACACGCCCGAAACGTTTAACGACACGATAAAGTTCGTGCGCCGCTCCAACATCGTCGCGCCCAAATTTTACTGCCTGACGCCCATTCCCGGCACCGATTTTTATAACGAATGTAAGGAAAAAGGGGTCTTATCAGACGACGACATATTTTCTTACCGTCCGTCCGTGGCGGTGATAAATACTCCCAACATGACGGCGGCGCAAATAACCGCCGAGTATTGGCGCGTTTATGAAAAGCTGTATACCGTCGGCGCGATCCTGAGAAGGACGATATTTAACAAAAGGATGTTAAAACGCCCTTTCCGCACCCTGTTTTTCTTTATGGTCAATATGGTTTACCGCTCGCAGATAAAACGCAAGATAGCGCCCAATATTTTATAGGTTCGTTTTACTTTTTTCTTTTTTTGTGCTATTATTTAATCCATAATAAAATCTTTAACTCCTCACTCCTCACTCCTAATTCCTCACTCCGCAAAAATGTCAACAAAAGAAACAACCAAATCCGAAGCCCGTCTATGGGATTACCTCGGGCAAAACAAGGCGCCGCTTTCAGGGGCTTTGAGTTTAAAGGCGCTCGCGACGGTATTCGAGCTGCTGATACCGTGGCTGTTGGCGTATTTGATTGACGAGGCTGCGCCGACTGGGGATTATTTGCTGATATTCGGATGCGGCGGCGCGATGCTGTTTGTGAGCGCGCTGTGCTTTATTTTCAACGTCGTATCCAACCGTTTGTCGGCGCGGGTGTCTAAAAACGCCACGTTCGCGCTGCGGCGCGATTTATTCCGGAAAACCTGTTATCTGTCGAGAAAACAAATCGACGGGTTTACCGCGCCGTCCTTGGTCACGCGGCTGACGAGCAACACCTACGACGTCAACCGTATGCTGACGTTTATCCAACGGATCGGGGTGCGCGGGCCGCTGTTGTTTTTTGGGGGCATAGCGGTGACGCTGACCTTGGACCCCGTTTTGACGCTGACGATGGCGGCGTCGCTTCCGCCGATAGTTTTATTGATTTGGTTCGTATCCAAACGAGGGGTAAGGCTTTACTCGAAAACGTATCAGTCCGCCGACAAAATGGTGCGGACGGTGCGGGAGAACGCGGCGGGCATACGGGTGATAAAGGCGTTTTCCAAGGCGGAGGACGAGAAAGCAAAATTCGAAGCGGTAAATAACGAGGTGTCAAACAGGGAAAGGGCTGCGTCCGCGGTGATGGCGGTCACGACGCCCTCGATGAATTTGATATTCAACCTTGGCATGATCGCGGTTATAGCGGTGGGGGCGTTCAGAGTAAATTCGGGGCTGACCCAAACGGGCAAGATAATCGCCTTTATGACCTATTTTACGATGATTTTGCAGGCGCTTATAGCGATAACTCGGGTGTTTGTGATATATTCGCGCTCGTCCGCGTCGTCAAAGCGTATCTTCGCGGTGATAAATGCTCCCGCCGACTTGGTTCTTTTTCCGCCCGACAAGGTTGAAACCGATAATCACATTGTTTTTGAGAACGCGGGCTTTTCCTATCTGGGGCGGGCGAAAAATTTGGACGGGGTTTCCTTTTCGCTTAAACGCGGCGAAACGCTGGGGATAATCGGCGATATCGGGAGCGGTAAATCGACGGTCATAAATCTGCTGATGCGCTTTTACGACGCCGACTCGGGACAAATAAGGATAAACGGCGAGGACGTCAGGGGTATTGATTTCGACAGATTGTACAATATGTTCGGCATCGTATTCCAAAACGACGCGCTTTTTGCCGATACCGTAACGAATAATATCGACTTTTTCAAGGGCGCGGACGCCGAACAAGTCGAGGCTGCAGCCGCGGACGCGCAGGCAAGCACCTTTATCGAAGCGTTCGAGGATGCTTATGAACATAAAATCGCTTTAAGGGGCAACGATTTGAGCGGCGGCCAAAAACAGCGGGTGCTTTTGGCGCGCGCGTTTTCCAAAAACGCCGACATATTAATATTGGACGACGCGGCGAGCGCGTTGGATTACAAAACCGAGGCCGCTCTGCGCCGCGCTATGAAAAACCGTTACGCAAGCGCGACCAAAATAATCATCGCCCAGCGCGTAAGCTCAATCCGCCACGCGGACAAGATACTTATGATGAGCGGGGGGAAGGTCGTCGGGGAAGGTTCGCACGGCGAGCTTATAAAAACCTGTCCGAGTTACGCGGAAATCTATAAGTTGCAAACCGAGGGGGCGGCGGTATGAAAGGCCCCTATATCGGCGGAGTAACGGCGGGCGAGCGCCCGTCGCGCAAGGGCGTTGCGCTGAGGCTGTGGAAATACCTGTATATTTTCAAATGGCGTATATTTTTGGCGATTCTCTTGACTTTGGCTGCCAACGGTTTCGCGCTCCTTATTCCGTTGTTTTCGCGCGAAGTAATAAACGCGATAGCCTTGGGCAAGGGTAGCGTCGATTTTCAAACGGTGCTGTTTTACTGCGTTTTAATGGCGGGATTTTACCTTATATCTGCCGTCAGCTCGTATTTTTTATCTCTTCTGATGATAGATATATCCCAAAAAACCGCCGTGACGCTGCGCCGCGACGTGTTCGGGAAATTGATGTCCTTGCCCGTTTCGTTCTTCGACAACGCGCAGACGGGCGACCTCATAAGCCGTATCTCCTACGACGTGGACACCGTATCGGGCTCGTTGGCGGCCGACCTTATACAAATCGGCGGCAACGTTATCACCGCCGTCGGCGCGTTCGTGCTGATGCTGATAATTTCGCCGTTATTGGTTTTAGTTTTTGCCGTGACAATTCCGATTTCGATTTTGACGACGCGGTATATCTCGCGCAAGGTGCGGCCGCTGCACAAGGAGCATTCGACGCGGCTCGGGGCGATGAACGGCTACGCCGAGGAGATGATAACGGGGCAGAGGACGATAAAGGCGTACCGCGCCGAAAAACACGTTCTGTCGCGCTTTGAGGAAAGGAACGGAACCGCCGCCGAGGCGGGCTACCGCGCCGACTATTACGGCTGCGTCGCGATGCCCACCGTGAACCTGATAAACAATATCTCCATATCCTTGGTGAGCCTGTTCGGCATCCTGCTGTTTATTTTGGGCGGCATAAATATCGGGGGAGCGGTTATGTTCGCACTCAATTTGGGCGGCGTTGCGGCGTTCACCCTGTATTCCCGCAAATTCTCCGGGCCTATCAACGACGTCGCCAATACGGTAACCGACCTGCAATCCGCATTGGCCGCCGCCGAGAGGGTGTTCGGCCTAATCGACGAGCAGCCCGAAAAGGCCGACAAGCCCGGCGCGTTGACGTGTGTAAGCGTTCTCGGGAACGTTGAAATGCGCAACGTGGATTTTTCCTATATGCCCGGCAAGCCCGTATTAACCGACGTCAGTTTCGAGGCTTTGCCGGGCAAAACGGTGGCAATCGTCGGGCCGACCGGCGGCGGCAAAACGACCGTTATCAGCCTGCTGATGCGCTTTTACGACCCCGGCGCGGGCGCGGTGTATTTAGACGGCCGAAACGTCGAGGACTTAACCCTGCGCAGCCTGCGCGGCGCGTACTCGATGGTGCTGCAGGACACTTGGCTGTTTTACGGCACGGTCTTTGAAAACATCGCCTACGCAAAGCCGGACGCGACGCTCGAAGAAGTAACCGCCGCGGCCGAGGCGGCAAGCATAGACGGCTATATCGAATCCCTACCCGAAGGTTACGGCAGCGTTTTAGAGGAGGAGGGGCTGAATATATCCAAGGGGCAGAAACAGCTAATCGCCATAGCCCGCGCCATGCTCTCCGACGCCAAAATGTTGATTTTAGACGAGGCGACAAGCAACGTGGACACGATGACCGAGGTCAAAATCCGCCGCGCCATGCTCCGGCTTATGCAAGGTAAAACCTGCTTTATTATCGCGCACCGCCTTTCCACCATCGTAAACTCCGATGTCATATTAGTCGTCAAGGACGGCCGGATTATCGAGCGCGGTACGCACGGCGAGCTGCTCCAAGGGAATACGTATTACGCCGAATTGTACGGGGCGCAATTCGAGTAAAAAGTAAAGAGGGATAAGAAAAAAGCAAGGTCAGCGTACAACTATTTAATTTTTACCTTTTACTTTTTACTTTAAAAACTTGCATTGTAACGTTAAATAGGTTATACTTATCTTATGGATAAAAACTGCACCTTAAAGGATTACAAATTCGAAACCGTTGCGCTGCACGCGGGGCAGGAAAAGCCCGACGGGGATTTCGGCGCGCGCGCCGTGCCGATATACGCCACGACCTCGTATGTGTTCAAGGACACGGAGGAGGCCGCGGCGCGTTTCGCGCTGTCGGACGGCGGGCATATTTACTCGCGAATTTCCAACCCGACGAACGACGCTTTCGAGCGGCGCATAGCGGCGTTAGAGGGCGGCGCGGGCGCTTTAGCCACGGCGTCCGGCGCGGCGGCAACGGAATACGCGGTGCGCAACATAGCCTGCGCGGGGGACCATATCGTGTCGTCCAATTTGATTTACGGCGGAACCTATAACCTCTTTGCCAACACCCTGCGCGAATGCGGGATCGAAACGACTTTTGTACCGGGTTACGACATACAAGCGTTCGATAAGGCCGTAAAACCGGCCACCAAAGCGATTTTTGCCGAAAGTATGTCTAACCCCAACTGCGACATAGCCGATACAGAGGCGTTGGCGCGCGTGGCGCATAGGCGCGGCATACCGCTGATAATAGACAACACTTTGGCGACGCCCTATCTTTTGCGCCCGATCGAATACGGCGCGGACATCGTCGTACACTCCGCCACGAAATTCATCGGCGGGCACGGCGGCGTCGTGGGCGGCGCAATCGTAGATTCGGGTAAATTCGATTGGGCAAAAGGCGGCAAATTCCCCGGCCTGGCCAAACCCAATCCGAGCTACCACGGCGCGGTCTTTACCCTCGTTGCGGGAAATACGGCGTATATCGCGAAGGCGCGCGCCGTCCTTATGCGCGACGCGGGTGCGGTCATCAGCCCGTTCCATTCGTTCATCTTTTTGCAGGGCTTGGAATCCTTGTCCCTGCGCGTCGAACGGCACGCATACAACGCCGGGCGGGTAGTGGAATATTTATCTCAACACCCCAAAGTCAAAAGCGTCAGCCACCCCGTCTGCCCAAGGCACCGCGACCACGCGCTTTATAAAAAATACTTTCCGAACGGCGGCGGCAGTATATTTACGTTCGAAATAGCGGGCGGCGCGGAGCCTGCGAAAAAATGGATTGACAGCTTGCGATTATTTTCGCACCTTGCAAACATAGCCGACGCCAAATCCTTGGCGATTCATCCCGCCTCGACGACGCACTCGCAAATGACGGCGAGAGAACGCGCCGCCGCGGGCGTCAGCGACGGGCTGATACGGCTTTCGGTCGGCGTGGAACACGTCGAGGACATTATAAACGATATGGAAGGAGCGTTCAAGCGATTAAACTAATACTAATTCACTTTAAAAATGACCTTTTCTTCGGTGTCTTTTTGGATATAAGCCGTCGATTTTCAGGCATATTACGTAGCGCTGCTACGCTTATGCCCGAAAACGCCGCCTTATATCTCAAAAATGCATCCGAATTCATAGGACATTTTATAAAGGAATTAGTATAACAAATACATTATTGGCCGACGAGCGAGGGTCGCGGCCGTGCTTACACGGACAGGACAGAACGAGGAAAGTCAGCAAAGTGATATAATATACCAATTATATCATCAAACATGAATTTTTGACAAGCGCGAAAAGCATTTTAATTGATTTTTAATGAAACAATAGTTATTGCCGCCCAAAATACGATTAACTATCACGAAAAGCGGACAGGCGACAACGGTATCGGAACGCGATCTGCGCATGATCAAAACCAAAGGTAAAGTCTCGGGCTGTTTCAGAAGGGCACCTCTAATTATTAAATTTATGTTGGGACATTCCCGACACGAGAGGTTTTTTTAGTTCGGTTTTTGGGTTTTGGTGTCGGGCGGTTGATTTTTGCTGTGATTTATCGCGGTTTTAGCCTATTGAGCGTTCCTGTTTCGCGTTCGCTTCGGGTGTTCCGTTACCGTGATGCGCGTAAATAGTTAATTTTTCAAGTTCGCTTAAACTCTGGGCCTGTAAAATTTAAACCGAAAAACACTTGCAACAATTGATATTATATGATAAAATATTTAAACATTCATGAGTTTCGTGCTGGTGTAGCTCAATCGGCAGAGCAGTTGATTTGTAATCAACAGGTTGCGGGTTCGACTCCCATCACCAGCTCCAAAAAATTATACTCGCTGGCTACTGAATTCCGACGAATCTGAATCT
>Ga0123353_10015583_pt1 | contig 11058 bp, 10 predicted proteins | sample TergutLab28metaG_3_FD_92763 | JGI IMG/M metagenome (GOLD analysis project Ga0123353, IMG submission 92763) | Labiotermes labralis P3 segment gut microbial communities from Petit-Saut dam, French Guiana - Lab288 P3 | ecosystem: Host-associated > Arthropoda: Insects > Digestive system > Gut ... | reverse complement strand
GTAGTAGTAGTAGTAGTAGTAGTAGTAGTAGTAGTAGAAGTAGTAGTAGCAGCAGCAGCAGCAGCAGCAGCAGCAGTTGCAGCAGAGTAACAAATCTCTTTCGAAAACAGCAAAAAAACTGGTACAGTCAAAACCCAAAACGAGTTAGAGAAGCCGTAGTTGGGTTTCTGGTAAGAACACAGAACTTCCTGTTCGGCATCAGATCAGACAGGTCCTGACCTCGAACAGCGTCGTAACCAGTGGCTACGGAGGGGCTATTCGGCAGTACTTCAAGCAGCCAGACAGCAAGGTTAGTTCAATTCCTGTAGCCACAAGGTCTACAATGCGTGAAGCATTACATGCTATGCACCCTATATACCTGCCTAGAATAAATAAGTATTCCAAACATGAACAAATGATACCGACAAGCTTATGAAGACACACCATACCTACCCAAATACATGCATACATATATACATACATACTACGTACACACACAAGAACTTCTACTACTATTCGTTAGTTCGCGTGTCGAAAGACACTAAACTATTTAAATTCCAATGTGCTGTCAAGTGAAAAAACGTCGAGAAACAGGGACAGAATGCCACATACTGTGTGTAGTTTTTCTCACCACCTGTATTTTTGAACAAAATTAACTTCGTGTATTAAACTTCTCTTTCAGGTCCGCTAATTTTTAGCAATTACCTATGACGTCAATGCTAACTCAAACACACTAATTACGAACTAAAAAAACGCATGTCGGTCCGTGAAATGTGTAACGAGATTAATTATTTTCCCTGACTGCGTGTTGCAGGCAGCAACAATGGAAATATCTTACATTAATTTTTTACACCGATCTACGAGTAATAATGTTACAGATCAGTGAGACGTGTCTGCAGAATGCTGCTGCTGCAAACACCTGCAAACAAACCACTGTGCACTTCTTACCAGAACTCAAGTACAACACTGTATCATTTTCATACACTTTCCCTTATGTCCGTTTCTCCATCCGTTTACATTTCGTCCTTCGATGTCACCCCAACCAATTTACTGTTCAATACCGTTCTTGTTCTTAGCGTTCCACCCACGTATGCCCAAGCATAAACACCACTGAACACAATTTTCCTTGTTAAACCAACAATGGCTCAAATAATCCCCACGTTGTACGGAATCCGATGGTTCACTACCGTTTTCACAAAACCTCGCCAATGGGTCCTATCTTAAGTCTGATTATACCAGTCCTCAACCTCATGCCAAACGCACGAACCTGATTAATATTATTCTCCAATCTACGCTCAAGTAGTTCATGTTGTCCAATTTCCTTCCGGTATTCCAGCCACAACTTTGTACGCATTCCTCGCCTCTCTCATGCGTGCTACTTACCATGCCTATCCACCTCCCTTGACTTGATTTTAATGGCATACGTTCGTATGAAGCTCTACATTACGACAATTTTCACCGTCCTGTTCCTCCTACGTGCGTCCAGACACCCTCGTCAACACCGTGTCCTCTTAAAAGCACTCGCCCCGTCTTCAAATTCTTCATGTCGTACTGTGTATCAGGTTTACAATTTCACTTATCTCTAACATCAAAGTACCATAAAGTTCACCCTAGAACAGGCCATGAGGGCCCAGAGGTGGAGTAGAAATGTAGCTCTACTATTTCTTTAACCTCGACGCTAGTGGATGTGGGTGGTTAACGCCAAACCCCGGTTGCTCCACCCCCGGGAAAGAAACCCCACTGTACAGGATGGTTGGGCCTCAGGGATGGTGTGTAAGATCAAAGTACCACAGTGGTAGCATAATCCTCTGTATTTAAAACCGTCTGCTATGTTTTCGATCATTTGACTATCTTCAGGACTAAGGGTTCAGGAGTTCCACGTAATGTAATGAACTGTATTCTCTTTTTACATACAAGACGCTACCCTCCGAAACGTCGGTGCCCATCTTACAGTTACACAGTGTGACAACCCACACAACCACAACATGAAGGCACTCTGTTGCTAGTCAGCACAACAGTCACACATTCAGTATGAGTGGTTGGTCTGGGCTACCGACAGAGCGAGTGGCCACAGATGTCTACCACAGGCCCCTTGTTATGGTCACGGTAATTTAGGCTCCTACGCCGACGACACGAGTACAGTTGATTATGAGAGTGATTCGCCGCCGCTGTTTGTGTAGGCAGACACAGAAGAGAAGAACAGATGAGGCGACCGATTAATGACAGATTTTGCCACTGGGCAGATTCTCGACAACAGACTACGTTGCTACAGTCGCACATCTTTGACGCGTTATTGGAGGGCGATATACTTGTGTTACGGAATAAGGAGCCACCCAGCGACGGCTCTCTGTGAGAACTTCTAGCTGATCGAACACGTGGCTACAGACGTCGACCTGTGGCACCTTGTTATACAAAACGGTGTGACACAAACCTCCTCCCTCCACACCGGCCACAGACATCTACCGCCAGCGCTCTGTTATGGTTATATTACGCAATAAGCAACGGATCGACTCTTAGATTCTGATTCAGCCCGCCCAGCTGGGCAGAGACACCTTAATTACGGAAAAGATATTACCCTATCAGTGACCGACTGATGGTACAGATTCGAACAGTGATTCCAGCCCACACTCATGCCGACCGTGCAGGCCGTCTATAGGCTCACCCTACGTCCATCTGAAGAAAACAGGTCATTTTCCATTTATTCACTATAAAAGAGGACATCAGAGAAAATGTATATTAAAAAAGATGACACATAAATAGTTAATGTTTTATTACATAAAGCTTTTATTTCCGTGTCAATATATAGACAATTACAGACAAAAACTCTATTCAAGTCTGTATACAAAATACATATACTTCGCGGTCTGTCGCCATCTCTTGCACGTCTTCCTTCTTACGTGGTCCTTCATACTTCTGTTACCTCCTGATACACCCCGCTGTCCTCTGTTACACTCTTTATTCTCCGCTACTGACGTAATGAACTGTCACAAACACTGCTAAAGTTTCCGAGCCATACCTATGGTCCATTCCTGTATTCCTATGTTTTCATTTTTTGCCTCGGCCAATTATACTATAATTGCATATTTATTTCAAAGGTGGTAGAAATATACTTCCATCGTTTTTGTACAATTAAAGCATGCAAAACCTTTAAGGAACAACAAATAGTGAAAACCCCGGAAATTTCTTGGTCGAAAAAGAGGACGTGTTATGGTCCCACGTCTACCACAGGCAATCTGTTGCAGAGAAACACGCTGCAATAAGTAGCAAGAATCTGTGGCGCGAGTATAATTCTCGGATCCGTGCGCTAAGTGTGACAACCGAACTTTGGACGTCCTTGATACTTATGTCGGCTGCCTGAGATTGTATATCTAATGCTGGCTGTGCACTGAGTGGGCAGCATACTTCCAAAGAAACCATTACTATCCATTACAGAACAAGTGTTAACGCTATGCCCGATTTGTAAATGCAATTTCAATGTAAAGCATCAGAAAGTAGGTCATCCACGCACGCTGTCAGCCTTATGCAGTTGACGACATCGGCCCGGAAAGGCCGTTGCTCCGCCTGTAGAGTCAAACTCCTACATCCTGGCTGCGTGAGGCCACACGTCACCCTGTTCGTGTACGCTCCTTACGGAGATGAACTTCCGTACTTTCACAAACACTACGCCGTGTCATGTGGCGTTATAACCAGGCGCAGCGGAGTGAACACAACCAGCTCCATCAAACCCTTCCTGAGAAGCTAACAGACGACAAAGTAGTCGCGATATTCTCCGCTATTTACAGAACCAAAACGCCCATTACTGTGTTGACAGACGCCCATCACTGGCCCCTGTCCCCACCCCGACGAATCTAGCCCACACCGTACATCCTTACGATACACTTAGCATTATCCTGTAACACATGCCGAAGTCTTTCAACTGTCCTCTTACTTCCCGGGTTTCTATCTAAACTGTGTGTGCATTTATCATCTGCCCATGCTCCCTGCATACTTACTTTACTTACTTCTTGGCTCTGCGGCCTTGGCCTCCACAATTACGGATGCCCATTCTCCCCTGTCGAATGCCTTCTGTCGCCATCTCTTAAAGCTTCATCTCCCGCATATCCTTCACTACATTTTCCAACCATCTCAGTCTAGGTGTTCCCCTTCTTCTACTTCCCTCCAGTTTACTCTCAAATATTTTCTTAACTGTCCTTCCCTGATTAATTCTTACTACGTGTCCGATCCATTCCAATGTCTCCTTTTTATTATCTGCTACTATGTCTAGATATTTATACAGCTCCCTCAATTCCTCATTAGTTCTTTTTCTCCACATTCCTTGCTCCACCACCGGTCCATAATATTTAATATTAATATTTTCCTCTTCCACACGCCCAGTCTGTTCATATCCATCCCAGTCATAGCCCGTGTTTCACTTCCATACACTACAGCTGGTTTCACCATCGTATGATCCCTGCAAGCCAAGTAAAAAATCAATTATTTAACAATTTTTCCCTAAACTTCAGAACATGAGGTTGGGGTCTTCGCTCTTCTGGATTGCTGGGCAGCGTGCGTTGGCTTGATACCGACTTTTCGGGACAGCGTATCGGTCCCGTCTTCAAGCGTCTAAATATCCAAAAAGAAAATGAAGCTGATTAACTAATTTCACGAAGTACAGTCCTTGAGAACCCAACAGACACAGTGTAGATCGCAAAATTCCACGCACTGTATGTTCGCCGACGGCTCGCTGCCGTATTGACAAGTCCCTTCAGTGGCCCCTGTTCTGTGACCGATGATGCCAATCGTCGTCGTCATAATCTGCCTACTTTATGCCCTAAAGACAGACGTACGCCATAGATCAGGTTTTTGTCGCTATGTACTTGAAATCGTCGATTTTCTGGGGCATCCTGACCCTGGAACAAAGGAACCAATACGAAGGTGTCCCGAAACATCCGTAACCAACCAACCTACGCTGCGCAACAAACAGACGAACGCAGATCTCGACACGCGCAAACTTATGCAGGACTCTTGTTCTCTGTGCCCCAAATTTCAATTTTCGAAAGAAATGACCTGCCATCAGAATGCCACTGGAGGACATCCGAAAGCCATAGTTTTTATAATCTCCTGTGGTCAAAATTGGCAACAACATGGCAGACACGCCACGTTTTGAGGTGACGTGTACGTCCTGAAACGGTGTACAGCCACATACTACAGAAAAATAAGCATCTCATGTAATATTTATGCAGAATGTAGGCTAATAAGAAAACGTCTGTGCGATTTGTTTTTTGTGTTCAGTGCGGCAACGGCAACTGGTGGAGACAGGCAAACTTTGGTAATCAGACAGACAATAACGTACCTATACAATGGAATTTGGTACTGAAACACACCATAACGTATCTACACTCTGGAATTCGGTACTGTGACAGATCGTAACGTATCTATACACTGGAATTTGGTATTGAGACAGATCATAACGTATCTATACAGTGTACGTGAAATGATCGTCGCAGAGTAACAGTTCCAAGCAAGGCGACAACATGAAACTTTGAGGTAACATACAAATGTACAAGATATAGAATCTCTACTTAAGGAACAAGCTCTTCACAGAAATACAATAAAGCACAAGTAATAGCAGGAGTGAAGGACGAGAACTCTATACAATATGAAACATGCTTTTGAGTTCTGCATGGAACTGCCTGTTGGTTACGTACTGTTCCTTCAAGTCCCTTCCTTCCATCGGTTTAAATTTCTCTGTAAACTTTGCTTAAACCCAGATGATGGGACGGGCTAAGGTCTCGAAACGTCGGCGAACCTTAACCCAGGAGCGCCTGATTCTAATGTGCTGTTGCCGTCTCCAACACTCACGGCTTCCTTTCGATATCCAATTTTCTGTGTCATTTGGCACGAAAGTATCTGGCGGGATGCGTCAGCAAATAAACCAAATTTGATCAAGAAGAATGAAGCGGTCTCCATTCTCTTGCTGCTGAAAACAACACCCTCTCGTACACATGCAGGCCACGTCCCTGTTCTCCCTTTCTTCAGACAGCAACAATCTAGTGACGGTTTCTTACTTGCTTTTCCTCTCCTTTTCTTGCCCCCACCACCATCGTCCCTTCACTCCAACATTCTCGATGCGTGTAACAAAGAATTAATGCAGTGAAAGGAGAATTACAGATAACCCAAGTCAACGTTGAGGCAGAACTACTGCCACTGCCCACGGTTCCTCTGACAAACACAACACGAGAATTGGGTACTCACTTCGTTTTTTTTCCTCCACGTTTTTATCACAGCTCAGATCCTTCAAAGATCAATTGCGATACTCAAAACTGATCTCATGCTAAAGCCTCACGCAGCTGAAGAGATATGGTGAAAAATATGATCACTATTTTCAAATTGCTCTATGCTGTATTAGGAATACTTATTAACCAATTAATGAATATTATTCCAAACGGTTTCTTCTCTTCACGTTCCCAGATCCAAAATTTTGTACACATTTCTCTTTCCACCCCAAATTACGTTACATGCCGTCTCTGTCTTAAGCACACTAGCAGTTTTCGGCCAGGGTAAGTAGCAAATAAAATCAACTACATTACGGGTAAAAGCAGCCTACCGTTCTGTAACCGTGAATTGTCAAAACAAATTCTGAATATGACATGCAAAAATGTTCTTCCCTTGCATTTCATTAAATATCCACCACACCGCCAAAACGTTTCCAATATACACTACACATCTAACATGCTTCAATGCCAGGCGCTACTTACTGTCTTATGGCATGAGGGGCCTTGCTCTGTATATATGAACCACATGGAGATGTTACAGTTGACAGACAAGCGCTGAAATTAAATTCTCTCCTTGCAATACAGTGCACACCCTCCATATCAAACTTACGTCAACATTCGTGGAATAATTTTCGAAATTTAAGATTGGGACGGGCAGACATACAAGACCTTCCCATTATGAGATTCAAGAATTAACTGATTCAAGGCTACTATGGTAAAAGACACAGTCCTTTTCTGTACAGTGGATATTTAAAGCTGAACACACATTTAGGGGAGCAAAACTTATGTCTGAACAGGTTCAGGTTTCAAGGAACCTCTGATTACGGAACGCAAGGTTTGAATCCAGCTGTTGCGCCAGGAGGAGGAAGAGGAGGAGATGGAGGAAGAGGAGGAGGAGGAGCCCGAGGTGGAGGACAATTCTCACAAATACAAAGGAATCTCAATTTCTGGTAGCTGCCGAAGACTGGTTATGTTTCGACTACAGCCGACCGCGATATGATCCCCGCGGTGAGGTGGGGAGGGGGGTGTCTGGCGCGGCGCGGGTAACTCCTGGGCTGCTATTGGTCGCAACGACAGACTGTTCTACACACAGACTGAAAACATCAAGCATTTCAAGTAGCGTGCAGTCAGCGGGTGCACTGTGCAGATGCCTTCAGGAGGGATAGTAGCAACTCGTCATTCAAGACAAAATTTGACACACGTGCATCTACCGCATTCCTAGCAGGGACCATCTCCTGGTCTGTGGACAGTAGGCGACGCTCTATCATTTCCTACGCCGCGGTGTCTAGGAGTAAATCGGCATCCCACGCAGCCTACAGCTGCCGCGATTCCTTAGCGAATATACGAATCCCACGTCCTCCTTCAAACTGCAACTGCGCTAATGCGAATGAACGAACGAACCTCTCACACTGTTCCGCTGTGAGGAAAGCTGAGGATAAGTCCCCTGCCTGCAATGAGGAAAATTCTCTGTGGAAATGGAAGGGGGTTCTTTTTAACATTGCAATCACTTTCTCTTGATCGCTTCCGACTGCAAGCTATAGGTTTACGTACAAGGCAATTTAACTTACAGCCGGGGACGAAAAAAGAATCCACAGCCAAATTCGGTGGCACGGAAAAGTGGAAAAAGTTTTTTGCAGGAAGGAAAACATTCAACGAAATTAAAAACGCCGTCCAGTTGGAACACACACGCCGTACTGTATCGTTAAAAGAAGTGTGGTGTATTCCTTCTCATTTAAGGGGCTCAATCAACGATGTACTTACTGGTAGCTATATGTACAATAACTTACCGAAGCAAGTTACAAGCTTATTACGTTACGTGACAGAACAGGAAATGGAAAAAAATGTGGATGCAAAAATAATGATATTTTACGTTCTTACACCGTGTAGGGTTATTCTGTTCCAATGTTTCATATAGTGTTAGCGTACAGTTGAAAAGCCTCCTTAAAATAGCCCAGATGTGCTTCATAAATTATTACCGTCACACACACACACACACACACACACACACACACACACTCCAGTACAGTTGTCCATGTGCAGGTCACGAAAGGATACGTGGAAGTGGTGGTACAGCTCCGCTCATGTTTCATCTTGGTACTAGACGGGGTGTGTAATAGGTTTTACGCTCCGTCCTGTTTAACCAAAATGCCGTACACACTAAATAGAAGGCTTGGTGGGCACAAAAGCCGATCTAGACGTTTCGGAGGAGGCTCAAATATCTTTGATTCCTACCGGAGTCGAACCATAGTACCTCGATTCTCCGGCCCGCAATATTGTTTCTATATCGACTGAACCATCCCCGCTATTATGTCTTGATGTCCGTCAGCTGCCAGAGTCTGCAGCAGTTACGAATAGGAGCAAAAGATAACAATAAAGCACAGTGTAAGGCATTAGTCAGTACTGCACAAGCCATGTCGAATACATTTCACAGCGTACCTCCAGACAGTAAACGAACGTAAATGTATTCGTACTCTTAGCCCTGTCGCGGTGTACACGCAAATAACTCTCTCTCCCGAAACTACTCAGATTCACCGCACACACGTTCAGTGAAACTGCGATATCAAAGCGTTTAAAAAAGGAGCACAGTAAAATTAGGGCGGCGTGGCAGGGTATGATGTTGATAACACGAAAAATATCAGGTTGAAATCTGAACAGGTGTATGATGATTATCCAATAATAGACAAAGGTCAACACGCGTCCGATAACTGCTATTCGCATAATTGGAACTCTTTCTCTCTACCAAGCTCAACACTGACACGTGGGTGCCTACTATTGATCCAGTGTATCATACGTTCACCCCAGCGAAGTTCTTATCCGGAGCGAGATGGCCTGCGTGCCTACACTGCAAGAGAACAAAGAATCCGCGGATTACACAGTGCAACAGCTTGCGGACCCCACATCTGAACTAAACGAAAACAATGCAGCAGGCTGGTAGAGCAACAATTCAGATGTGTTCTGGAGGTATACAGTTCGAATCTTGATCCCGTAACCATTTACAATGAAAGAAACACTCTTACCCACGGCATGTCCAGGCAAATACAAAGAAACAGCCCATGGAGGCCTGTTCCCAAAACCTAATCTATTTATCGTTCACTGCATTAATGTTTCATTCGACGGTAAGTAACCGCTGCAGGTGAAACATCACCGTTAAATTAAATAAGCTGCAAAGGACGCAGACAGAAACACGATAGAGACAAAGCGGTTTCTGCAGGAGACACGAAAGGGAAAGGAAAGCGGCCTCTTACATTCATGAGTAGGTACGTCGCTGCTTTCTCTCGGTCTGCAGCGAAATTCGACTAAACTAGAATCTCACAATGGCCGACAGCTGGCTATTTGTTTTTGTAATAATCACTGCGAAAATCAAATTTCAGACAGATACTGCACAGCACAACGATCCGTAACTTGCGGTTTTCACCCAAATCACAGCGGGTGAGAGACAGACGGGTTATGTGGCACACAGATGAGGCATGAAAGCAAAATTTCAGTCCGTCACTATGAAGGGAAGAGGACCACTTGGAAACCCAATGCGCACATGGAAGCTAATATTATAATTAATCATTAAGAAACCGGGTGAAGACGCGGACCAGATTCAGCTGTCGCAAGACAGGGTCCTGCCGGGGGCTGTTACAAACATCGCAATGAAATTTTTCGCCCATTAAAACGCAAGAAGTTACTTGACACGTTGACGTACCAGAATTTCAAGAATTATAATCTCTGAGCCGGTGAGTTTAGCTAGCTGCATGCACGAAGACTCAGTGGCGAATATGTACCGGAAACGGCGACAATACAATTGGCACATGCCGTACGGTTTTAAAATTTTCTTCCCGTATTCACGTTTTAAGCATCAATTACAGAGGACAATTCTAAACTGCATAGTTACCAACGCATCCAACTAATCACCACTCAGCCAGTCCCGACAACCTAACGGAGACACTGTATTTGTCTTCGCAACTGAATTTATCCTTCGGGTTCATAGGATCTCAGTATGAAACGCTGGTGGCACACTGTCTTGAATGAGATATAATTATACGCATTACATGCTGTGAAGTGGAAATGCTGGGAGAAGAGCTCCATGGATTAAACTTGAAATAATAAAGAAAATCACGGTTAGCTTCAAGCATGGCAGTCGCTGCTTCGCCATCTTCAGATTGAATGATCGTGCATACTGAACTGATGCACAAAGGACTAAGTACGTCGCAGACGAACTGCATGGACGAGAGTTACGTAACACAGTTCCATAAAATGACAGCGACGCTACTATATAAATGGACAACGCAAGACTGGCGTCACGTCGGGGGAGGGAAAAAAAGCACGCTACATAATATCTGAGCAGACAGATTTCAGTAACTGATTTACCAGACATCCGCAGCGCATTAAGGGGCTCTCAACTACAACACCGTACCTTACTGATCGTACGTCGTTGCTTGTTCTGTCACATTCGCGAAGGAACCCCTTTAATGCTGGAATGAAATTTCAGTCTGCCGGTTACTTTGCCTCGTAAACGAACTACGTTGTAAACACCACCTAGTCACATACAATCAATCAATTCAAATTATCGACACTGTCAATACCAACTCTTAATCCAACACAAGAACGGTATCATTCCTAGTTACAAACTCCAGCGCAATTCGATATTCGATATTTATGTCTCAGTCAAGCAATAACGTCGCTTTTCATTAGTGAAGAACCGAACAAAAAGTTTCAGATAACGAGCAGGCCTCGCGGCGCTTTCTACAGCACAAACTTCCAGTTCTACGCATCTGTTAGTAGCATTACTATTAATATATATAACCTTATATGCTACAATATATATATATATATATGT
>Ga0123353_10015582_pt1 | contig 11058 bp, 9 predicted proteins | sample TergutLab28metaG_3_FD_92763 | JGI IMG/M metagenome (GOLD analysis project Ga0123353, IMG submission 92763) | Labiotermes labralis P3 segment gut microbial communities from Petit-Saut dam, French Guiana - Lab288 P3 | ecosystem: Host-associated > Arthropoda: Insects > Digestive system > Gut ... | reverse complement strand
GGGTGGTTTTATGCGCGGCTCGCCCCGCCCGCCCTGCACAGAGTTCATCAGGCTGGTTTCCTCGCCGCAGACAAACGCCCCCGCGCCCAGACTTATGCTGACCGAAAAATCGAAGCCCGAGTCTAAAATATTTTCACCCAGCAGCCCGGCGTGTTCGGCTTGCTCAATGGCCGTTTTAAGCCGCCTGACCGCCAGCGGATACTCCGCGCGGATGTATATGACGCCCTCGCCGGCTCCCACGGCAAAGCCGCAGATTGCCATGGCCTCCAGCACCGAATGCGGGTCGCCCTCAAGGATGGAGCGATCCATGAACGCGCCGGGGTCGCCCTCGTCGGCGTTGCAGATGACGTATTTTTTCGCGCCGGGGGATTTCGCGCAGATTTCCCATTTTGTTCCGGTGGGGAACCCCGCACCGCCGCGCCCGCGCAGTCCGGAATCCCTGACCGCTCCAACAACGCCGTCGGGCTTCAGCTCAAACAGCGATTTAGCCAGCGCGTCATATCCTCCGGCGGCGATATATTCGCGCAGATTATCCGGGTCGATCACGCCGCAATTGCGCAGAGCGACACGCACCTGATGCGCAAACGGGTCGTCGCAAACACGCTCCGCGCTGTCCGGTTTGCCTTGTAGGGGACGCTGTCCCCGGCGTCCCGCAGCAGAAGGCTCATCGATGAGATGATATCTGACAATCTCCCTCGCCATCTCCGGATTGACATTTCCATAGCGCAACAACGGCTTGTCCGGCCTGCGTATCTCTACCAGCGGCTCGGCGTAGCAAAGCCCTATGCACCCAAGAGAGACAAAAGATATATTATCAAGTCCCGCAGCCCGCGCTTCCTTACGCAACGTCCGCATGGTTTCCTTCGCCCCGGCGGCCATGCTGCAGGTGGCCATGCCGACGGATATGACGGTCTGCTCCCCGTCGGAATAAGCGGTCAGCGCGTCGTCCCGAATGGTTTTCAGCTCGTCCCGGCTGTTGATTCTGCACATAATGATTTCCTCCAAAATTCCCCTCCGTGGAGGGGTGCCGTGAAACGGCGGGGTGGTAAAAAGAGAGCAAATAAAAAATACTTTTATATTTTTATTTACGCATTATCTTTTATGCATTCGTCTACGATTCCCCTTACATCGTCGGGCGTCACCCTGCCGTAGACCTTTTCACCGACCATGACAACCGGAGCCAGCCCGCAGGCTCCCACGCACCGCAGACAGTCCAGGCTGAACATGCCGTCCTGACTGGTTTGGTTGACGCCGATCCCGAGTTCTTTTTCGAATTCCTGCGTGACGGCGTCGGCTCCGCGCACGAAACAGGCGGTGCCGGTGCAGATCGAGACGGGATGCTTCCCCTTTTCCCGCATGTTGAAAAACGAATAAAATGTAACCACACCGTATACATTCGCGGCGGGTATATCCAGCCTCTTTGCGATGTGCCGCTGAGTCTCCTTCGACAAACAGCCGTATAATTCCTGCGCCTTGTGCAGCACAGTGATCAACGCCCCGTCGGTATTTTCCAGTGAATCAATATATTCATCCAACGCCGCATTCGCCAAAATATGTTCCCCCCCAAGCAAATTATTAACTATTAATTAGTAATGCCCCGTTTGTAATGTGCGAATTCGGTCAAAAAAATAAAAAAATGCCAAATCTTGATAAAATTGTTGAAATAATCCCAGTTATGGAATATAATAATGTAAATGCTATGTAAGGGGGGCGCAAAGGTGATATATACGCCGGAGCCGGATGACGTCCGGATACGGGAACGGAACATGATAAAACCCATTGAGGGGATCGGGAAAGCACGCGAGCGGAGAATGGCGCAGCCTGACCCCGTGCAGGAACGCAAAATTTCCGTAAAGGCAGACAGCCTTGAAAAGGCTTATGATATATACGATTCCGAGTACCAAAAGACCATAGGTCTGTTTTTCGGAGGTAAAAGCAAGCGCAGGTTCGCGGCGGTCACCGATATGACGTTTGAGATCAGATCGGGCGAGGTTATCGGCGTGTTGGGGATAAACGGATCGGGCAAGTCCACGCTTATGAAGCTGATCGCCGGGTCGGACACCCCCACGAAGGGAGACATAACTGTGGACGGCGAGGTCGCGTTGCTGGCGGCCACCGTGGGAATGGACAACATGCTGACCGGAATCGAGAATATTGAGTATAAATGTCTGCTGCTGGGATATTCAAAACACAAGATCGAGCAGATAAAAAAGCATGTCATTGATTTCGCGGACGTTGGAGTGTTTATCAATCAGCCGCTGAATGCTTACTCAAGCGGAATGCGCGCCCGGCTCGGGTTCGCGATTTCCATATCGGTCGACCCTGATGTGTTGATCATAGACGAAGCGTTGAGTGTGGGCGACGCGACATTTTCCCACAAGTGCATAACCAAGTTCAAAGCCATGAAGAAATCGGGAAAAACCATATTTTACGTGTCACACAGCGTGGCCAACATGAGCGAGTTCTGCGACCGCATCATGTGGATCAACGCGGGGCGGCTGATGATGCTGGACAAGCCCAGGATCGTGCTGCGCAGCTATAAAGAGTTTATAAAAGAGATCAACGAGCTGGATTCATATCACCGCAAGGAGCTTGTACAGCGGTGGGAAAAAAGCAGGATGTATGTTTGACTATGCAGGGGCGGGGTCAACCCGCCCGCACATCAAGCAAAAAGAGAGGGATGCCGCATTGAAAATATGCGTGGTAGGATTGGGGTATATCGGGCTGCCGCTGTCGGCGGTGTTTGCCGATAAGGGCGTAACAGTAACGGGAGTTGATATTGACCGGAAAATTGTTGACGCCGTAAACAGGGGCGAGGTTCACATTGAGGAGCCGGGGCTGCCGGAGCTGGTCGCGCGGTGCGTAAAAGACGGAGTACTGTCGGCTTCGCAAACGCCGGTGACGGCCGATGTATTTATAATAGCCGTGCCCACGCCGAATAAGTTGGATCAGCATTACAGCTGCGACCTGAGTCTGGTGAAATCCGCTTGCAAAAGCGTAATACCAAGGCTTCAAACCGGCAATACTGTTATTGTAGAATCGACCATAGCTCCGGGCAGCATGGAGCAGGAGATATGCCCGCTGTTTGAGCGGGCCGGTAGGGAAATCGGCCGGGATATTTTTCTGGCGCATTGCCCCGAGCGTATATTGCCCGGGAAAATGCTGCATGAGCTGGCGAGTGAAGGGCGGATCGTGGGCGGCATTACTGATGAATGCAGCGACAGGGCGGCCGGTGTGTACAGCCTGATTACCAACGGAGTGATCTCCAAAACCTCCGCCAAAACCGCCGAGCTTGCCAAATGTGTGGAGAACACGTTTCGGGACGTCAACATAGCGTTCGCCAACGAGCTTGCGAAAATCTGCTGCGAGCTTGATATCAACTGCTACGACGTGATAAAACTGGCCAACCGCCACAAGCGGGTCAATATCCTGCAGCCCGGCCCCGGCGTGGGCGGGCACTGTCTTGCGGTGGATCCGTATTTTATCCACGCCAGAGCACCGCAGACCGCCAAAATCATCAAGCTTTCCCGCGAGGTCAACAGCGGAATGCCGGAGTTCGTGGCCGGGAAGGCGGCGAAGCTGCTTGGCGGGATCGACAACCCCAAAATCGCGGTGCTGGGAATCGCGTTCAAGGGCAATGTGGATGATTACCGTCAAAGCCCCGCCCTTGAGATTATCAGAATATTGAAGGAAAAAGGCTATGACGTGCAGGCCTGCGACCCGTATGCCCGGTCGGACATGCTGGTGCCTTTCCCGCAGGCCATGACAGGTGCGCATCTGGCGTTGATTCTGACCGACCATGACGAGTACAGATCAATTGACAAGGAAAATCTAGCCGGAATGATGGCGAGACCCGTGCTGTTTGACACGCGCGGTGTCGTGGAAATTTGCGAAAACTCAAAGCTGGAGGTAGTAAATTATGGAAACATATGGGCATACGAAACCGGGGACGCCGGGGAATAACGATCCGGGCGGACTTTCGAAGCTTGAGGGCGTGTTTCACGCCGAGATGGACGTTAAATATATCTTTATACAGGGGCGGGCGGATTCCCAGAATCTGGCCATAGGCTTTTCGGACATTCCGGAGGTGGGCAGTCTCCCCGGGTATCAGCATGTGAAGGATCTGGCCGGGATCGACTGTCACAAGCTGTTTATACTGGACGATTTCGGCGCGCGGGCGAGCTATTATGCCTGCCGGGGCAAACGCTTTGAGATCGAGCGCAGCGTAACCGCGCTGATTTCCAAAATCATCACCCGCAACGAAATCGAAACCGTGCTGTCCTTCGGGCAGGGAGCGGGTGCCAGCGCCGCGCTTTATTACGGCTTTAAATACGGCTTTGACCATGTGATCGCCTCATCGCCTCAATATTTTATCGGCACATATCTTTATGAAAACGACGGGCTGATGGACATATTCAAGTTTATGGCGGAGGGCTACGGCGAGGGCGAGCGGGACTTTTTGAACAAGATATTGCCCCGTGCGATTTCCTCGTCGGGCAGCACGCCGATAATTCACCTGATCTACAGCGAAAACGGCGCGGCCATGAAGGGGCATATAAAACCGCTTATAAGGCATCTTGACAAGAATGAAATCCGCTATGTTTTGGATACGCAGGGTAAGATAACAGACGATGAGCTTGCGCGGAGATTCCCGGAAAAGCTGCGCGGTCTGGTGGCGAAATGCTTCAGGTATCCCCAGATTTCGGTCAAAACTACGCTGGAAAACGGCTATTACATCGCTGACGTCACCTGCGACGACAGCCTGACCTTGGGATATGAGCTGTTTGTGGATAAGCAGTCGGTCGCCCAGACGCTTTCGTCCTTCAAGAGGAATTATTCCTTCCGGAAAGTCGAGGGCAGGGACTACAAGCTGAAGATTACGGCGTTGAACTCGCAGGGGAATGTTCTGGTCGAGACGGTGCGGTTCAAGGGTCTGCGCGAGCAGCCGCTGACCGAGGAATTTGTCGGGTCGATCACCGAGGATTTTACCAAAGCTTTTGCAGAGAAACCCCCGAAACCCGCCGCCGAAAAACCTGCAAAACCCGCCGCGAAAAAGTCGCCTAAAAAGCCGGCGCAAAAGCCCGTTGTCAAAGAACCGGAAAAACCCATTGAAGAAGAATTCTCAATTGATATAACAGACGATCTCGCGAAACTGTTTGAAGAACTTGACGAATATGACGGAGGAGTTTTTAGTATGAAAAGCATTGAAGATTTTATCATGTCGCCGCCGGAGGAGCCTTCGCTGGAGCCTTCCCCGGACAAGCAGACAAGCCCCGCGAACCCGGTTGAGGACTTTCTTGCTTCATCCTTCCCCGGTCTGGATTTTACCGGGTCGGCAGAACAGCCACCCGAACCGGAAAAGCAGGCCAAACCCGAGGCTAAAAAGGACGAAAAGGCAAAAGAGGCCAAGTCCCCCAAACCGCCGAAACCCGCAAAGACCGTCGCTGATCCGGCCGTGCAAAAAGACAGGGAAGAGCTGCGGGCATATCTGAACGGCATAATCAGCCCGGAGCTGCTTGATTTTGACTTTAAGATAAAGCATCTGCTGAGAAAATGGAGCGACACAAAGGACGTTTGCATCGACGTCGCGAAAAAGGCACTCAAGGGCGTGTATAAGGTATATGTCTCGATCGATCCGTCAAAACCCAAAACGGTCAGGGAGCTTTGGACCAGCCGGGTTGAACCGGTCACGACCTACTGCACCTATCTTTATTCCCTTACGATTGTCAGCCGTTTGATCAACGCGTGCAAGCACACCGGCGACGACAGGTATTTTCAAAAGGCACTGGAGCTGGTAACCTCTTTTATTGAATTTGCAAACTCGAAGGATTCCGAGAAAGCGCTCCGGCTTCAGCACGAATTTTCGGTTGCGGGGCGGATTATTGTGCTTACCGAATTTGTGGCCATCTCCGTTAAGATGAAGAAAACCATCCCGCCCGTGGTTCTGCGAGCCATAAAAGATCATATTATCCAGAGCACCAAGTTTTTGCTGGGTGATGTTTATACGCAGAACAACCATGGCCTGTGGCAGAACAATGCGCTGCTCGTGTCCGCGCTGGTTCTCAAAAAAGACGCTTATGTCAGCAAAAAGTTAAACGACATCGCGTTGTCCCGTCTGGTCGAGCAGATGAACGACGGTTTTACCAAAGACGGGGTGAGCGTCGAGAATTCGTCATTTTATCATTTTTATAATTTGAACGTCATCAGAAAGACCAAGCTTTTTATAGAAAACAACAAAATCAATGTGTCCGGCTTCAAAGAGAGCTTTATGGATTTCTTTGCTCTGGCCGAAGAGGTCGGCGGGCATTTTATCCGTCAGGACAAGCATCTGCCATTTGACGGCGATACCGAAAGCAAGACGTACAAAGACCGGGAGTTCATCCCCAAAAACGCTTTTTTCCGCAATTCCAATCTCGTAATACTCAAAAATGAAAAGGCCTATATCCTGACCCGCGCCGGCAACAAAACTCTCACGCACAAGCACCGGGACGATATGGCGCTGACTCTGTTTTACGACAACAGGGAATTCATTCTGGACGCGGGCAAATATAATTATGAGTACAGCTCAAAGGAACGGGAGTATATCGTTTCGGCACTGGCGCACTCTACCATTGTGGTGGACGACAGCGATTATCCGCTGAAAAAAGCTCCGGACTGCGATATCGTATCGTCCGGCGAGAAATCCGGATGCGCCTGGGTCAAGATGTACAATAACCAATACGAAGGCGTCAAGCTGACCCGCACGCTTATCTGGCTGGAGCCCAACCTGATCTTTTTGTCGGATCACTGCGAAAGCGAAGCTGAGCATAAATATACCCAGAATTACCTTTTGAGCGACTTTGCCGAGATACAGAGGTACGACCAGGGAATAATCATGGAAAGCGAGGACGTGCATTTTTCTGTCCGACAGCTGGACGGGGAGCCGCATAACTGCCGGATTTTCCACGGAGACAACGAAACCCTGCGCGGCAAGGTGTCCTACAAATACCAGCAGATGACCGACAGATACAACGTCGCGTTTGAAAAAAACGGCAATCAGGTCAGCTTTTATACCTGTATCGAGGTGCACACGGGCGTCGCGGGCGAGCTTACGCTGGACAGCATCGGAGTCGACGGCGACTCGTACACGTTCAGCTGCCTGAATGCCAAGGGTGAGCAGAGCTCTTTCAATATTGACGCATAGATTGCGAAAAAAATCAGTTCAACCCCTTGACAAACAGTGTGAATCCTGATAAAATGATATTCACAATAAAGCAGAACAGTTCCGTTCTCACCCGCTTTGCCTGTCGCGGTTCGGGTCAATACATTAAAAAATTGGCGGTTTGCCGATTTGTTGTTGTGTTGAAGCGCGGGCGGTTTTGGCTGTTCGCGCTTATTATTTATTTTATAGTTGGAGGTGCTTTAGTATCAGCAACAGGGAACTGCCCATCAATGAGGAAATTTTCGACAAAGAAGTCCGAGTGGTGGATTCCGACGGCTCGCAGTTAGGGCTGATGTCCGGCAAGGACGCCCTGAAAATGGCTATTGGGAAAAACATGGATCTGGTCAAGATTGCCCCGCAGGCTCAGCCGCCGGTGTGCAAGATCATGGACTACGGCAAGTTCAAATTCGAGAAGCAGAAACGTGAAAAGGACGCCCGGAAAAACCAAAAGATCGTTGAGCTTAAGGAAATCCGCCTGTCGCTCAAAATCGACACCCACGACTTTAACACCAAGGCCAAGCAGGCGTTGAAGTTTTTGAGCGGGGGCGATAAGGTCAAGGTTTCAATACGTTTTCGCGGCCGTGAATTCGGACATCCGGAAATCGCCAAGAAAAACATGGATCGGTTTGCGGAGGTCTGTTCGGAGTGCGCCAATGTCGAAAAACCGCCCAAGATGGAAGGTCGGCACATGCTGATGTTCCTTGCGCCAAAAAAACAATGAATAATTTATAATTAATAATGAACAATTGCGGTGTGCTGGCGCACATAATTTGATTAGTCCGCTTATGCGGACTCCACAATTATCAATTATCAATTATCAATTGTCAATTATAATCAGAGGAGGAAGAAAGATGCCCAAGATCAAGACCCACAGCGGAGCGAAAAAGCGCTTCAAGCTGACAAAAAACGGTAAGGTCAAGCGCGCTCACGCGTTCAAGTCTCATATCCTGACCAAGAAGAACACCAAGAGAAAGAGAAATCTGCGCAAGACCATCGTGGCCGACGTCACCAACACAGCGGCGGTAAAGCGCATGATTCCCTATAAGTAAAATACCCCCGCCGCCTTAGCGGCACCAGCTACTGCGCCCCTCAAAACACCCGCCCCTGCGGGGCACCCTCTTTACCAAAGAGGGCTTTAGGACGGGATGATAACTAAGAAGGAGCTTAATTATGGCCAGAGTAAAAGGCGCGATGATGACGCGTAAGAGAAGGAAGAAAGTATTAAAGCTCGCCAAGGGCTATTTCGGAGCAAAGAGCAAGCTGTTCAAAACCGCGAAACAGGCGGTTATGAAGTCCGGCCAGTACGCCTACATCGGCAGAAAGCAAAAGAAACGCGACTTCCGCCGATTATGGATAACCCGCATTTCTGCGGGCTGCAAAATGAACGGCATGAATTATTCGACCTTTATGAACGGGTTGAAAAAGGCGGACATTCAGCTCAACCGCAAAATGCTGTCCGAGCTTGCTATAGCCGACGCGGCGGCGTTCACCGCCATAACCGAACAGGCAAAAGCCGCCCTCGCGAAATAAGAATCGTCTTAGCAGTTTGATTGAAAAATCAGGCTGCTAATCTGTATGTTGAGGAATGAACATGAATATGCCCCAAAGCATAACATCCAAAGAAAACCCCGCGTGCAAACGGGTAGTGAAACTGTCGTCGGACGCGTCGCACCGCAAGGCGCAGGGTGTTTTTGTTATTGAAGGTTTGCGGCTGTGCTATGACGCGGCACTCAGCGGGATTGAGATTCAAGAGACCTATTTCACCCGGGAGGCCGGGGAGAAATCTCCTGAGGAACTCGGGTTCATTCTGAGCAAAGCGAAAGAAAGCCACATCACCGACTCCCGAGTGTTCGCGAAAATGTCCGATACAAAATCGCCGCAGGGCATCATCTGCGTGTGCGGCGGGGTTGATCTGTCATACGCGGCGGAAAAAATAGACGGTTGCGGCAAATATATCGCTCTCGAGCAGATAAGCGACCCGGCAAACCTTGGGGCGATCGCCCGGACTGCCGAAGCGTTGGGGCTGTCGGGGATGATCATTCAGGGCGGCTGCGATATATGGAACCCCAAAACGCTGCGTGCGTCCATGGGCGCGTTTTTCCGTCTGCCGGTGATCAAGACCGACGACATGACCGGGCTTATCCGCGACATGCGCACACGGGATATGCTGGCTCTGGCCTGCGTGGCCGACAGTGACGCGGAGGATATCCGCGATATCGGTGCAATACAAAAAGGCATAATCGCCGTCATCGGCAACGAAGCCAATGGAATATCGCCCGCGCTGAGCGATGCCTGTGACCTGCGGGTAACAATACCCATGACCGGCCGGGCGGAATCCCTCAACGCGGCAGCCGCAGCGGCAATCGTGATTTGGGAAATTAGATGTTAGACGTTAGACATTATACATCAGACATTAGATGTCTAAATCAGGAGTCGATTTGCAGATGAATAAAAATGCATTATATTGGATAATGCTGTCCGAGCTGTTGGGTCCGGGGAGCTACAGAATCAATGAGATCATTGATTATTTTGACACGCCGTATAATATTTTTTCATCGACTCCCGCCGAGCTGGCCGGCAGCGGGGTGTTTTCGGGCAGGAAAATCGAAGAGCTGCAAATGCACAACGACAAAAAGGCCAAGCGGATAATTCAGCAGTGCGCGGCTTCGGGGTATGCGGTTCTGACTCCGGACGACAGTGAATACCCCGCGCGGCTTCGGGAGATTAAGGGCTATCCGGCGGTGCTGTATGTATGGGGAGAGCTGCCGCGTATTGACGATGAACTGACCATCGCCATGGTAGGTGCGCGGGACGCTTCCGCTTACGGGTTAATGGCCGCCGGTCAGATGTCCGGGGCGCTGACCCGGGCGGGCGCTCTGGTGATAAGCGGCGGCGCGTTGGGAATCGATACACAGGCGCACAAAAGCGCGATCGAAGCCGGCGGCAAAACGGTGGCGGTGCTGGCCTGCGGGTTCAATGCGCCGTATCTCAGCGAAAACGCGCCCCTGAGGCAGAGCATTGCCCGTTCCGGTGCGGTGATATCCGAGCTTCCGCCGGACGGAAAGGTGACCAAGGCGGCGTTTCCGATCCGCAACCGGATCATTTCGGGGCTGTCGCTGGGGACGCTCGTGGTCGAAGCGTCTGAACGCAGCGGCTCTCTTATCACCGCCTCTCACGCGGCGTCGCAGGGACGCGATGTGTTCGCCATACCGGGCGGAATTCTGAGCCAGTCCTACAAAGGCACCAACAAGCTGCTGCGGGACGGAGCCAAGCCGGTTTTCTCCGCCGTGGATGTGATTGAAGGGTATCTTTCGAGATATAAGGACAAAATAGACGCCGAGAGCATGTCGGATGATATTTTGGAACGGGCGCGGGAAATTGAACTTAAAGCCGCCGACAAAGCTCTTATGGAAAGGGAGAAGCTGGAGAAACCAACCAGGATCCGCCCCGGTTCAAATCAGCTCGAATGGGGAGAAATTGAAAAAAAGAAAAAAAATCAGCTTCCGGAAAATATTTGTGGTAATTCGCGTAAGATATATGATATAATAAACTTTGAGCCATTAAATCTGGATCAGCTGGCTAACAAGACCGCGCTGGACGCGGGTCAGCTGCTGGGTGCGCTGACCGAGCTGGAAATGCTGGGTTATATCGAGTCAATGCCCGGCGGGAGATACGTAGCTAAAGGCTCGTAGGGTTCGATGCCCACATCGAACCGCAGATAGGCGACGGGCGGATGAGGGCATCCGCCCCTACAAAAGGCAAAAAGGAGAGAAAACCATTTGTCCAATCTGGTAATTGTAGAATCACCGGCCAAAGCCAAAACAATAAAAAAATATCTGGGCGACAATTTTGACGTC
>Ga0123353_10015581_pt1 | contig 11058 bp, 8 predicted proteins | sample TergutLab28metaG_3_FD_92763 | JGI IMG/M metagenome (GOLD analysis project Ga0123353, IMG submission 92763) | Labiotermes labralis P3 segment gut microbial communities from Petit-Saut dam, French Guiana - Lab288 P3 | ecosystem: Host-associated > Arthropoda: Insects > Digestive system > Gut ... | reverse complement strand
TCTTGCGGGTTTATTTACTACCCTGCGGAAAGCTACTTCATCACGCGGATTTACGAGTAACGCCAGAAGAGCAAGGGCATCTTTTATTTCTTCCCTTTCGTAGAATTTAAGAGAACCCACAACACGGTAAGGAATTCCTCTTTTCAAAAATAATGTTTCAAATCCAAGAGACTGGGCATTGGTGCGGTAGAGGACTGCCCAGTCAAACCACGAAGTTTGCCCCTTTTTTACAGAGCTCTCTATTCTGTCCGCGCAAAAGCGGGCTTCTTCATCCTGATTTTGCAGATATGCAAGAACAGGCAGAGAACCGTTCCCCTTTTCGGCGCGGAGAGTTTTCCCCAAACGGCCGTGATTGTAATCCACAACAGAAGTCGCCGCTTTCAAAATGGGATCTGTAGAGCGGTAATTTTGTTCAAGGCGGATAATGTCCGCTTCATGAAAACGGTCAGGAAATTCAAGAATATTTTTCACTTCTGCGCCGCGGAAACGGTAAATAGATTGATCATCGTCACCTACCACGCAAACATAGGCATCCGGGCCGCAAAGTTCCTTGAGCAGGTGAAACTGCGCGACATTTGCATCCTGATACTCATCTACCATTATTACCTTAAAACGATCCTGAAAACGCCGCGCAACTTCCGGCTGGGTACGGAGAATCTCAACAGGTTTTTTAATCAGGTCTCCGAAGTCAACATTGCCTATTTGCGCCATTCGATCTTCATAACGGGTATAAATATTGCGGAATGTTTTCCGGCTGTCAATTTTCGCAAGCATCGGATCTTCAGGAGAAAGAAAATAATCTTTTGCGCGGGAAATATTAAAAGCGCATTTTTTTACTTCAGCTCTGGAAGAATTTTCCATAATGGTTGAAAGCAGTGATACGACATCATCATCATCGTAAATGACAAATGACGAATTAAGCCCCGTTAGGCTGCCGTTGCGCCTTAGAAACCATGCCCCAAAGGAATGGAATGTTCTCAGCATCGTGCCTTCCGCCCGTGGATCAATTGTTCTGGCTCGTTCCGCCATTTCTCTGGCTGCTTTATTGGTAAATGTCACTGCAAGGATGGAACGGGGATCCATTCCCTGTTCTCCGATTAACCACGCTATCTTTGTGGTGATTACCCTTGTTTTGCCTGAACCTGCGCCAGCGAGTATCAATAGCGGTTTTCCGGTATGAAGGACAGCCTGTCTTTGTTGGCTGTTTAGTGGTTCAAGATATGGAGGATACCCTTCGCGCATTTTTTGATTATAACAGAAAATTATGACTGTCACTACCAGTATGATTTTGCAGGCGGTTTTTTATATTGTTTATTAGGTAAAAAATATAGTATTTTTTTTTTATTTATGCTAAATTTTACTTCGGAGGAATAATATATGCATCACAAACAAGGGATGCGCGCCTTATTGGCCGCAATCGCAATTCAGCTAACGCTCGGAGTTGCCTATATTTGGAGTGTATTCCAAACAGGCATCGCAAACAGCCTTTTCGGAGGCGACAATGCTGCAGCCAGTCTTACTTTTTCACTTTTGCTGGCTACGCTTACTATCGGCAGCGTCATTGGCGGCAAATTGGCAGTAAAGTATTCAACCCGTATTGTAGTACTTACAGGCGGCATTATTTTAAGTATTGGTTTTTTTCTGGCTTCTTTTGTGACAGCAAGTTTTCCATGGCTGTTATGGATTACTTATGGAACAATGGGCGGTATCGGTATGGGTTTTACCTATTCTACGACTATTGCCTGCGCCCAGAAATGGTATCCGCATAAAAAAGGACTTGTTACGGGAATAATAGTTTCTGCGCTTGGTTTTGGCGGTGTAATTTTTACTCCAATTGTGGAAAGATCAATTGTGGTTTTTGGCGGAGCGGGTATGGGCGAACCGAAAACGTTTATGGTTTTAAGCGCGGTTTTTCTTACCGTATGCACCATAGGAAGCTTTTTTCTGAAAAATCCTCCCGATGGTTATTTGACAACTAACGCTTCCTCAGCTGCTGTGGCGGCAAAAATTGTAAATGATTATTCGCCTTCGCAAATGGTAAAAAACCCTAAATTTTATTTACTAACCGGTTCATTCATGCTCGCCTGCATGGGCGGACTCATGATGATTGGTTTCGCAAAACCAATTGCTGTTGCAAAGGGGCTTGAAGCAACCGCTACAATCGGCGTTTTGGCAATTTCAATGTTTAACTCAATCGGACGTCTTGTTTGGGGTATGATTTCAGATAAACTTGGACGAAAAAACACCATTATCATTTTGCTTTCCGGAGGAGCGGTACTTTCACTTTTTGTCAATGCGGCGGAAGGTTTCTGGGTTTATATTCTGATTGCGCTTATCGGATTTTTCTATGGCGGTTTTTTAAGCAATTACCCGTCATTAACCGCCGACCTTTTCGGGCCAAAACACATGGCATCCAATTACGGATTTGTGCTTTTGGGCTTTGGCGCCGGCGCTATTATTTCATCACAAATAGCCGGACATTTCAGAAACATTGCCGCGGAAGCCAATGACATTAATCTTATGTTTCCTGCGTTTGTGATTGCGTCCAGCTGTGCGGTTATAAGTATTGTTTTGATGTTGATCTTAAAAGCAATAAGAAAACGGGAAAGAAACTTATAACTATAATAAGTGTACTTCCAAATCGAATCCGCGGCGGGCGGCAGCTTTGCATTTTGCAAATGTCCCTGTTTGCGGATTTTTTTTGCTCCCTTCATTGAAAATTACTGCCGCTCCATCAATTTCCGGGGCATGACAGTAGAGCCGTCCCAGCCAGATAGTTTCAGAATCATCGGCTTCTATTTTTTCTTCGACCAGTACTTCCAAGGTTTGCCCTGAAAAACGGTTTATGTTTTTTTCTGTAATGGGTATTTGCCGCTCTTCGATAATTTGTTTGCGTGAAACTGCTGTTTTCTTTGAAACTTGTCCCTTCATCGAAAAAGCGGCCGTGCCTTCTTCCCTGGAATATGTAAAACAGCCAACCCAGTCCAGAGCGGCTTTTTCCTGAAAATCAAGCAGTTCGGCAAAGTCTTCATCTGTTTCGCCCGGAAAACCCGGCAGAAAAGTGGAACGGATAATCGCGTTCGGCAGCCTTGCGCGGATAGTTTCGAGTAACTCCAGATTTTTTTCCGCACTCCCACGGCGGTTCATTGCAGTGAGAATTTTTGTTGATGCGTGCTGGAACGGAATATCAAAGTAGGGCAGGAAACGCTGATCTTTTTTTATAATATCAAGAATTGGCAGCGGGAAATTGTCGGGGTGAATATACAACAAACGTACCCAGAAATGCCCTTCAAGAGTTGAAATCGCGTTTAACAGTTCAGGTAATTTTGAAACCGGAGAGGTATCAGTCGCAAACGCTCCTGTGTCCTGAGCGACAATACAGAGTTCTTTTATACCGCGTGTTAAAAGAATGCGGCATTCTTCCAATATATCGGGAATTGTCCGGCTGCGCAGTTCTCCGCGGATTAGCGGAATTGCGCAGTAAGAGCAGCGGTTATTGCAGCCTTCGCTTATTTTTACATAAGCCGAACCCGGCAAAGAAAGAAGCGGGCGCTCTCCGGCTGGCGGAACTAACTCCGTATTTTTATTGATATTTGAATTCTGTTTCTTTTTGTTTTCTGTTCCCTGTTTTACCGTTTTTAATGCAGCTTGGGTTATTTCTGTAATATTTTCCACTCCAAAAAAACCGTCTGCTTCGGTAAGGCTTTCCGCCAGCTCTTTTTCATAACGCTGGGCAAGGCAGCCTGTTAGGAGTATTTTTTTATCGGGATAAAGCTTACGCCATCCAATGACAGCTTCGATGGATTCCTGTTTTGCGCTTTCTATAAAACCGCAGGAATTTACAATTATTAAATCCGCCGTTTCGGCATTGGCGGTATTTTCCCATCCTGCTTTGTTAAGATAGGCCATCATATTTTCAGCGTCAACTTGGTTTTTTACACAGCCGAACGGATCAAGGAAATATACCCGTTGATCTGGCTGTGTGGATGAAGAATTCGGCACAGCGCGGCGCAAAATAAAATCCCCTTATACTGATTGATTTTGTTAGCTGTTATGCTTCCAGTCTTATCAGGACAAGGCGGAACTGGTTGTTTTCATCCCTTATCCAGCGGATATCTACGACAACAACTTCACCAGCGCCGCCGATTTCTACCGGGAATGTCCGCCCGCCGCCAATAACCTGAAATCTCGCTGTTTGGGCGCTGGATGACCAGATACGGATACCGTTTTGCGCTTGGATATTAAGTTCATCATTGCGCTGAAAATAACGCTGGTTTCTCCCGCTGCGATCACGCTCATTGAGTATTTCCCAGCGGAACATACAATTCCCCAGAAAAGCTATCTGTAATGTGAAGGGATATGCGCTGGGAGAAGCAGGGATAATTGTTGTGCTTATGGTACTTGCGGGAGTTGGAATGTTTTGTTCATTTATGGCGCCATCATATAAAGCTAATGCGTCTATCAGGTGAAAATACAGCAGTGCTCCCATATCCGGATTATTCTTCGCGAAATCGGCTACAGTTATGCGTAAATCAGGAATCCCGTCGTTATTAAGATCTATATTGGCTTCCTGTCCTAAATCCAGAATTATGGGGCCTCCGGGACTGCGTATTGTTACCGCTTCGCCCAGATTGTACAGTTCCAGTTTATATATATTATTGCCTATCTGAATCAAAATCGAATCGTTTACATAAAAACGCCGTTCCATGGAACCGCCTTCCATCAGGTATTCAAGAGGAAGGCGGCTGACGGTTCTCTGTACAGGATTCGTATTTCTGTTTTGGAGAAAAAAGAAAATCCCTGCGCCGCCTGCGCACAGGATAGCAAGCGCTATCAGAATGGAAATGATGGATTTCGGTAATTTGGGCGGGGGTTTTAGGAGCTGCTCCACTGGAATTGGTTGTTCCTGAATACGGAGCGACCTGTAAAGTGAAATTATTTTTTGAACATCAAGATCAAGATATGCGCTGTAATTTTTCAGGAACCCGATTACATAAGGCTCGCCCGGAAAAACAGAGAAATTTTCAGCCTCCAGCGCTTCAAGGTAGCGAATTGTAATATTTGTATCACGGCTTACCTGATCAATGGTAAGCCCTCTTTCATTACGGGCAGCTTTTAATTTTTCTCCGGGAGATTCCATTAAGTTCCTTTTACTTTTTAATCAGAATCCCTGAATAAAAAGTTATGATACATATTTGCAGATGCAGGAGAGTCATATATGAACCGCTGTTCCGGGATACCTTGGTTTACCCTCACATTAGTAAAATCAAAACGTACTTCGCCGTCCGCTATGGTACGCCCTTCGATCCTGCGTATTAACCTTGTTTCAGGATTAACGCTTAATATTATCTCCCTGAATCCTTCGGAAACTGAACTTCTTGTAAGGCGCAGTCTTACAACTCTTTCCCCTGAATTGCCGTCCAGAGGTTCCGGAGTTGGCCCGGTAACAAATGAAGGAACATAATTGCGCCTTAACATGGTAAGCCCCTGAGCGCTTGCCATTGACGCCGCCGAGGCGCCCGTTCTTCTGCTTTGGTTGATGCTTTGATTCAATACTGCCCTTAGCTCCGGCAGGTAAATAGTCAGTAATTCACCGTTGAATACAATAACCTGTTCCGCCGGCCTTGTAAAATCTATCCTTAAAAAAGACGGCGACAGGTGGCTTACAGTTCCAACCATATCCTGATTACCGGAGCGTATTACAATATTTGCCTCATAGTCCCTGATCGTACTGTATGTTTCCGATACCATTTCCAGATATCTTCCCGCGGTAATAATTTCCTGTCCGAAGATTAAACCAAGATTCAATATTAATAATAAAAACAGGAAAATCGCTCGTTTTTGCATAATAAAATTCCACTTTGTCATTCGTTCATTTTAGATAAAAAAGTTGTTAAATGCAAGTGTTAAATTGGAAATACTGGCAGCGTTGACAGTGTACTTTATTAAATGTTATCCTTAAAACCTGCAGGTCCAGTAGCTCAGGGGATAGAGCGGCCGCCTCCTAAGCGGCAGGTCGGCTGTTCGAGTCAGCCCTGGATCAGAGTTAAAAAGCGCGGCCGTCGTATAACGGCATTACCCTAGCTTCCCAAGCTCGTGACGCGGGTTCGACTCCCGTCGGCCGCTTAGATTTATTATTACTGGAAGGCGGTTTTCGCCGGCCACTTTTAAGGAGATAATATGTCAAAAAAAGATAATGTATGCAAATGCCCGCACAGCTGTTCGCGCCACGGAGATTGCGAAGCCTGTCTGGAATACCACAGGAAAGCCGGTTCCCCCACTAACTGCGGGAAAACCGGAAAAGAAAGCAAAAAATAGAGCCATTTTCAAAACGTAAGGTTCGCAGTTTTAGAAAATGACTCAGTAAGTTAGCCCAATAATTCCTGCGCTTTTTTTACCAAACTCCCGACATCAAGCCCAAAGCGGTCTACAAGGTAATCCTGTGTTCCCACTTCGCCGAACTCGTCCCGGATACCGATACGGGCAAATTTGCAGCCGCAGCCTGCCTCGGCGATAATTTCCGCTACTGCGCTGCCAAGGCCGCCCGCTATCTGGGCATTCTCGGCGCTGATAACGGCTCGTACTTTGCCGGCTTGGTTCAGTATTGCTTCATGGTCAATGGGTTTAAGCGTGAGTACATCCAAAACACCTGCGCTTATTCCCGCTTCAGCAAGTTTTTCACATGCTTTCAATGACTGGTTCACCATGAGACTGCCCAGCGCAACAAAACACACATCTTTTCCTTCTTTTAATACTTTTGCCTGACCGAACTTAAAAGTTTCATTTTCAGGGTACAGGTATGGAACAGGCTTTCTTGGAATCCGCAGATAATGGCAGCCGTATTCTTCGGCCATAAGGCGGACAAAGGCGGCGCATGAAGCGGGATCAGAAGGTTCAACCATAGTGAGTTTTGGAATGGCCCTCATCAGGGCAAGCTCTTCAAAAGGCATATGAGTGCCGCCGTTAAAAGCAGCGGTTACGCCCGGATCTGTACCGATCAGTTTTACATTCAATTTCGCGTAATTGGCGGAAAGGAAAAATTGATCATATACTCTGCGTGAAGAAAAACAGCCAAAACCAGATGTGAAAGGAATTTTACCCAAGGTACTCAACCCGGAAGCAATACCGATCATGTTCGCTTCTGCGATACCGCAGTTAAAAAAGCGGTCCGGATATGCTTTCTTGAAAATACCTGTGTTTGTACAGCTCATCAGGTCTGCTTCCAATACGACAATGTTTTTATTTTTTTCCGCAAGCTCTACAATTGTATCAACATAGGCCATGCGCATTTCTTTTTGTTGTTCAGACATCATTCTCCTCCTGCTTCAAGCGCCGCAATTGCTTCTTTGGCCTTTTCCATGTCAAAGACCATGCTGTGATTTTTTTCGACACCTTCCGCGAAATTACAGCCCTTTCCCTTTATTGTATGCATTACAATCATCGAAGGTTTTTCTTTTTCCGCCAGCGCTTTTTCAATGGCGGCATCCAGAGCCGCAATATCGTGGCCGTCAACTTCTTGTGTGAACCAGCCAAAAGCTTCCCACTTTGCGGCAAGGTTTCCAAGATCAAGAATATCCTTTGTAAAACCGTCCAGCTGCTGTTTGTTATAATCTGTAAAAGCTACAAGATTGGAAAGTTTCCGGTAGCCGGCAAAAAGCGCTCCTTCCCAGACCTGTCCTTCCTGAGATTCTCCGTCTCCGATAATTGTGTAAACTGTTGAATCTTTTTTATCCATTTTTAAGCCAAGGGCAATGCCGATGGCGGCTGAAAAACCCTGACCAAGAGAACCGGTTGTCATATCAATGCCCGGAGTTTTATTGCGATCGCAATGGCTTGGAAGGCTTGTCCCGCCCTTGTTCAGGGTAGAAAGCCAGTCCTTGGGGAAATATCCCTTGAGCGCAAGCGCCGCGTATACGGCAGGCCCTGAATGGCCCTTTGATACTATCAATTGATCCCGTTCTTCCCAGCGTGGTTTTTGCGGATCAATTTTCATGCGGTGAAAGTACAATAGGGCCAAAAGATCCACAATGGACATTGCCCCTCCGATATGACCCGTTCCCAAAGTCGCGATTTCTTCAATTGTCATTTTTCGGATTTCTTTTGCCTGACTTTTCAGGAATATTTCAACTTCTTTATCCATGTTCAATCTCCTAAATATTTAGGTCATATTAACATGAAAAAACATGACTGTCACCATACACATATACTGAAGAAGAAAAACCACCGAGTACACAGAGGTACACAGAGTTTTTAATCCAAAATTATCTTTTCTCTGTGAAACTCTAAGCAACTTTAGTTGCAGAACTCTGTGGTAAAACTTTTCTAAGTACGTGCAAGGTGCCTTTCGCCGCCCAGCATAACCTGCGCCAGCGCGAAATCTCCGGCGGAGATGGCAGCGCGGATACGGCTTGAACTGATTGGAACGGAATCTTCGATACCATCCGCCGGATAACAAACTTCCGGTACAATTTCGACAGGAATATCGCGGGAAGCAAAATAATTTTTTACCGCTGCCGCATCTGTATCCAGCCTGTAACCGCACCGGAAATTGTTTCCAACCGCGAAAAAACCAACCTTGCCATGTTTTAACAAAATTTCAAGGAATTCAAGCCCGGGCATTTTCATGAATGTTTCCGTGAAATCAATAACAATTGTTATCTGTATTCCGGCATTTTCGAATATCGTTAATCTTTGCTGAAAAGTCTGAATATTATTCTGTTCTGTGTTTTCATTGCCCGTTTTGTGTGTTTGCCGGAAAGTAACAACTACCGGAACAAAGTTCGCGTTATGCGAAACAATTTTTTCCAGCAGCGCCTGATGGCCCAGATGTACCCCGTCAAAAATTCCGACCGTCATGGAAGAAAATTTTCCTTCCAGCGGCAGGCCGGTATCCAGAAACTTTAACCATTCAATCACTTGCATGACATTTTCTCCGGTGTATCAGCCAATTTTCATTATTTCTTCCAGTTTATCCCGGAAAAGATCGTAGTCCGGGGCAAGTTTTACAGCTTTTTTCAATAGGCTTATTGCTGTTTTGTTTTTTCCCTTGAGGTAAAAAATAAGGCCCCATAAATAATAAATCGCAGGATCAGCTTTAGGCCGGGGTTTTAGGGCGCATCTCAGTTTTTCGGCAGCGGCAAATTCCGCGGCGCAGTGGTTGTAATCTTCGATACTGAAAGCCCATTTTCCGGTAAAGGCGCGCGCTTCCCAGTTTTTTTTGCCAAGCAGGGAAAGCCTTGGGTTTATAGCTTCAAGTTCGCTTTTATTGTCCTGTTTAAGAAAAACTTTTCCCGCTTCAAGAAAAAGAGCCAAAGCTTCCTTTTTTTTCCCCGCTGATTCCAGAGCATTAGCCGCGTTTGCCGCGTAAATACCGGCGTTTGCGTCCGCTTCTTCACTCGTCATTCTGAAGGCTTTTTCCCATGCTTCGGCGGAGTTTTCATACTCTTTCAGTTCCCAAAACATTCGCGCCGTTATTGTGTAGTAGTCAATATCCTTATCAAGAGTATCAGGGTGTTTTAACACAAATTCTTTTAATTCTTCGAATTTGTTCAGTTCATTCAGAACCTTTAATTTTTCCGCATGCGCTATAAATCCTTCGGCGGAATCAGACCATTGTTCAAGAATTGAATCAATATATTCTTCTGCTTCCTGATATTGTCCAAGGGCGAAAGACATTCTCGCCGCAAGAAGAAGTTCTCTTTTTGTTCTTACCTGCGTATAAGAAACTGAAACAGATCCGATAGCTTCGTCTCTGCGGTTCCACGCTTTTCTTATCTGATCCAATGCCTTTGAATATTTGCCCATAACCGCAAAAGTTTCGGCAAGCCTTAACCGGCTGTCCGCGTTGATATTTGAATCGTTTGTCCATTTTTTGAAACTGTCTTCTATCGCCTTAACCCGTGTATCAATGGAAATATAATCAAGATACGTTATACAGGTATATCTTTTTTTATTCTCTGTCTCATATTCATTATTTTCTGTTTCCTGCTCTTCGTCCCCCGTGGCATAGGAAGCCAAAACAAAACCCAGCCGTCCGCTATTTATGGAATCATCGTTTGTTTCCCCTGCCCATTTGCCGTTAACAATAAAAATGAGGTAAGTGCCGTATGTAATAATATTGAAGTTGATATTTATTCCGTCAAATTCAGAAATTTCCGTCCATGCGATAAGGGTTTTTGGAACACTGTCTTTTACAACATCAAGCCGGAAATATCCCTTGCTTGAAACAAGCGCCAGATAATAGGAGTCTTGATCAATAATACGGAATATGATACCTGTGGATACATAAGCGCCAAGGCTGTCCATCCGGATTTTTGCTTCTATTACGTGATCGCTGTATTCTGTTTGAGGGATTTCAACCCATGCAATACAGTTTGATTTTTTCAGCCCAAGCATAAGAGAGCCGTTTGACAGACAGGCATTGTAAGAAGATTCTGATTCGATATTAAATGGAGATTTTTGTGTCTTTGAAAAATCCACAGTCAGCTTGCTTTCCGTATCCTGCTGCCGGCTGGCAAAAATGTTTGTGCGGACTTTATTGGAGAGCGCGTATATGAGCCTTCTTGAAAAAGCAAACATGATAAAGGTTTACTGCAAAAACATAAAAAAGTCGATACATTTTTCAGCGCCAATAGACTTATTTTTGGTTCTCTGTATTTTGATATTGATATCAAGCCCCTTTTTTATTACTTTTTTTAATAGAGTTAATACTGAAGTTTACATGGTAAATTTATACCTTTCTCCGCGCTTTGCAGAATTGTTTGGTGCAGAAATGACAGAAAAGCTGTTAGAGGGGTTTGGTGAACAAAATCCCGATTTGCAAATCCGGCTGTTAACCAGAGAACAAAATGATATTTCGCCTGATATTTTTGTTTTTGATCAGGGGGAATTTAATGCTCTTGTCGCGATGGAAGCGCTGGCAGAATTAAACTCTTATACCAATTATGAAACCGGTATGCGGCAGTTTGCGATCCCGCTTGTTTCATTCATGGATTTGCTTTTTTACAATATTGACGTTCTTTCTGCCGCCGGCTTTGACCGCCCGCCAAAAACAAGGGA
>Ga0123353_10015580_pt1 | contig 11058 bp, 8 predicted proteins | sample TergutLab28metaG_3_FD_92763 | JGI IMG/M metagenome (GOLD analysis project Ga0123353, IMG submission 92763) | Labiotermes labralis P3 segment gut microbial communities from Petit-Saut dam, French Guiana - Lab288 P3 | ecosystem: Host-associated > Arthropoda: Insects > Digestive system > Gut ... | reverse complement strand
TCGTGCCCACGGCGCAGCCCCTGGGCAGGGCCCTGGGCTTCCCTACGAGCATGCTGCCCGCGATGGTCCTGTTCATGTCCGCCGACAAAGCGGGCGGCGTGAACCGCGTCCACCTGCGCTTTTTGGGGGATCACCTACGGTTCAGCTGGTCGGAGGGCCGGGAGCGCAACACCGTACTGTGCGGCATGGACGGCCATTACCGCAAATGCAAAATTACCCTGGGCGGCGTGGCATTCGTGCTGGCCTGCTCGGCCGCGTGGGAGGGGGATACGCTGCATATCCGGCTGCGCAACCTGAATTCCGTGGCGGAGCGCCTGCTGGCCTTCCGCTTTCAGGGCCGCGTGGCGCGCATGCTGCCCCGCAGCCTGCCCGGCCTGGAAAGCATGACCGCCGACGCCGCCAATGCCGTGCGGGATGGCCTGGGCAGCAAGGCGCTGGGCCGCGTTGCCGCGGCGGCCATGGGCAGAATCACCGCCCTGGCGGAGCCGGAGCACATCGGATATATGAGATAATTCTTTACATATTTATCACACATTTCACTTGCAATCCGGTGGGCGCTGTGCTATATTTGGTAATGTCAGGGAAATCATTTTTATGGGAGGTGTCAATATGCAAAACGCAAGCATCTACAGGAGGATACCCGCACTTCTGCTCGCGGCAGCTATGCTGCTCACCCTGTTCGCCTGCCACGGCAAAAAACCGGACCCCGGCCCTACGGACCCCACGCAGCCGGTCACCGTCCCGGCGGCGGGGGCGTCCCTCGCGGCGCCCGCCTACAAGCTCAACTTCGGGCAATACGAGGACTACGCCGGCAAGCTCAAGCCGCAGGTGCCGGCCTACAGCGTCGCGGCAGGGCTTGGCAACATCGCCAACAAATCGCAGTTCCTGGCAAACAGCGACGAAGACGACGTCTACTACTGGTATCACAGCTACGCCAACCTGAGCAAGCAGGCCATCGGCCTCATCGAAAAGAATGGCTTTGCCGTCACCGACGGGAAAAGCTGGGCCGAATACTTCGGCGCCTATGAGGATAACCGCTACAACTACATACCCAGCTTCATCACCACGGATTCCGCCGTGCATACCTTCCACCTGATGTTCGACTACGTGCTCAAGGATTTGGAGCAGAGCAAGCTCCTGGGCGTGCTGGCCGAGCTGGCGCAGGCCATGCTGCGGGCGGCGCAGGCGCAATACACGCAGCTCAAGGGCACTTCGTTCGAGAACGCGGCCCTGCGCAACATGGCGTACTTCGCCGTGGCGCGGCAGCTGCTCGACCCGAAGGCCAAAGCCCCCGCCGAGATCAGCGGCTTGGTTGCGCAGGAGCTGAAATTGATCGAGGCCCACGCGGGCCCGGAGCCCTCGCCGGTGATCAACCTGAACGCGGAATATGAGGACCCGCAGCTGGAGGAATACCAGGCGGACTACTCCCAGTTCGTGCCCCGCAGCCACTACACCCAGACCAAGCAGCTGCAGCAGTATTTCAAGGCCATGCAGTGGTTCGGGCAGATGACCTTCCGCTCGAAGTACGAGGACGAAGTGAAGTCCGCCCTGCTGCTCACCGCCGCGCTCTACGCGGACAAAAAAGCGGAGCAGGGCTGGATCGACATCTACGAGCCCACCACCTTCTTCGTGGGGGAAAGCGACGACATCACGCCGTTCCAGTACAATGCGGCCCTGGAGGGGATCTACGGCGATCTCAGCGACGCCGCCGCCCTGAAAGACGAAACGAAATTCGCCGCGGCCCTGGAAAAAATCCGCAAAATGCAGCCGCCCGAGATCAACTCCGTGCCCATCTACGAGGACGTGGAGGACCGCGACGCCGCCATCACGGGGCTGCGGTTCATGGGGCAGCGCTTCACCGTGGATGCCGCCATCTTCCAGCGCCTGATGGACCGCGAGGTGCCCGACCGCATGCTGCCCAGCTCCCTGGACATCCCGTCGGCCCTGGGCAGCGCCGAAGCGGCGGCCATCCTCAAGCCCGAAACGGACGAATTCCCCGAGTACGATAAGCAGATGGCCAAGGTGAAGGACTACCTCAAGTCCGTGCCGGACGAAACCTGGCACTCGAACCTCTACTGGTCCTGGCTGCACATGCTGCGGCCCTTCGCCGGGGAGCGGAAAGGCGCCGGCTACCCCTTCTTCATGCAGAATAACGCCTGGGCGCGCAAGGACCTCAACACCTTCCAGGGCAGCTGGACGGAGCTCAAGCGTGACACGCTGCTCTACGCCAAACAGCCCATGGCCGAGTTTGGCGCCGGCGGCGACGAGCCCCCGCCCCCACCGGACGACCGGGGCTACGTGGAGCCGAACCCCACCGTCTACGCCCGGCTGGCGGCGCTGGTGAAGCTCACCACCGAGGGTTTACGCACACGCAAGCTTCTTACGGACACAGCCGAAGAGGCCCTGGATACCCTCTATAAAATCTCGCAGCAGCTGACCGCCATCGCCGAAAAGGAGCTGGAAAACAAAGCGCTTACCGACAAGGAATACGACTTCATCCGCACCTACGGCGGCGAGCTGGAGCATATCTGGCAGACGGCGAAAAAGGACGAAATGGTGGAAAATGGTTTCGCGTACGAGACGGAGGACGGCTACGAGTACGACCAGATGCAATTCCTCATGTTCCACCCCGACGCCGTTGTCGCCGACGTGGCCACCGACCCCAACGGCCTGGCCCTCGAGGAGGCCACCGGCTACGCCAAGGAAATCTACGTGGCCTTCCCGCGGGACGGCAAGGTGGTTCTGGGGCGCGGCGTGGTCTACTCCCAATATGAGTTCACCGTGCCGCTGGCCGGGCGCCTGACCGACGAGGCCTGGCACCAGCGCCTGCGGGATGGGGATATCCCGCCCTACGCGCCCTGGAAGAGCGCCTTCATCGCCGACATCACCGACGACCATTCGAACGACTGGGGCAGGGTCTACTGATGAAACGGGCGGTTCTCGCCGCTATACTGCTGGCCGCCCTGCTCGCCTCCTGCGGGGAGGCGGGCGGGGCGGTCGATGCCCTGCCCGCCGAGTTCAAACAGTTTCTCGCCATACGCCGGAGCCAGCCGGAAAGCGCGCGCGCGGAAGAGATGGACGGCTATGCCTACGCGCTGGATGCAGGCGTTTTACAGGTGCTTGACAGCGCGGGCGCGCTGGTCTGGCAGTCGCAGGACAGCTGGTACGTGGAGGATTTCCGCCTGGGCGATGTGAACGGCGACGGCGCCGCCGACCTGCTGTTCAGCCTGTGGAAATCCTACAGCTTCGGCCCATACCACCCCGAGCGCATGGAAAATGACGACCCCGCCGTGCGCTGCCACCTGTTCCTGTATACGCTGCGCGGGGGGCATATGAAGCAGCTGTGGGGCTCCTCCAGCCTGCCGCGGCCCATCTACGCCTTCGAGCTGACCCTGGATGGCGAAAAAACCCCCGTGGCCTCCGGCGCGCTGCTGCGCACGACGGAGGGGCGGTACACGGACGATTTCTCGCGCACAGATGCGCGGCAAGTCGTCTATGCCTGGCAGGGCTGGGGGTTTGTGGAAGAATAGAGGGGGGGTAGTATCATGCCCGGCATCTGCGTCATCGGTAGCCTGAACATGGACCTGTGCGTGGAAACCCCGCGCGTGCCCGCCGTAGGCGAAACCGTCCTCGGCGGCGGGTTTTTCACATCCCCCGGCGGCAAGGGCGCCAACCAGGCCGTGGCGGCGGCCCGTCTGGGGGCGCGGGTCACGATGCTTGGCTGCGCGGGCCATGACGCCTTCGGCACGCAGCTGGCGGAAAACCTGCGCGCCAACGGGGTGGATACAAGCCATCTCCGTATCACGGGGGAGGCCCCTACGGGCGTGGCCGTGATCCTGCTGCGGGGCGGCGACAACTGCATCGTCGTGGCCCCCGGCGCGAATATGCTGCTCTCCCCGGCGGATATCGCCGCGCTGGAGCCCGTCATCGCCGCCGCCGATATGCTCGTGCTGCAACTGGAAATCCCCCTCGAAACCGCACGGCGGGCCATGGCGCTGGCCCGGTCCCACGGCGTAAAGGTGCTGCTCAACCCGGCCCCGGCCCGGAAAGCGCCCCCGGATTTCCTCGCCCTGGCGGATATCCTCACCCCCAACGAAAGCGAGTGCGAAATCCTCACGGGCCTGCCCTGCGATACCCTGGGGCATGCCGAACTGGCCGCGCGGGCGCTCCTGCGCATGGGCGTGCCGCAAGTCGCCGTGACGCTGGGCAGCAACGGCGTACTCTACAATGATGGCGATCATATGGTCCATAAACCGGCGTGGCCGGTACAGGCGGTGGATACCACGGCCGCCGGGGACTCCTTCACGGGCGCGCTGGCGGTTTCATTGGCAAAGGGCGCCCACTTCAACGGCGCCGTCGATTTCGCCCAGGCCGTGGCCGCGCTGACGGTGACGCGTAAGGGCGCGCAGGTCTCGCTGCCATCCCTGGCGCAGGCGGAGGAATTCATATGGAAAAACGCAGCATCATCCTCGACACCGACCCCGGCATAGACGACGCCGTGGCCATGGCCGTGCTGCTGCGCGCCTGCGGGGGGCGGGTCAGGCTGGTGCTCACCACCTACGGCAATGTCTCCGTGGATAACACCACCCGCAACGCCCTGCGCCTGCTGGCCCTGCTGGGCGCGGGCGAAATTCCTGTGATCCGCGGCGCGGAAAGGCCCGGGCCGGGCAACGCCGTGTACGAGGACGCCTCCTATATCCATGGCGGCGACGGCCTGGGCGGCCTGCAAAGCGCCGATTTATTGAATGGCCTCCCGATAAAGGGGGCCATAGAGGGCGATTATCTCCAGGCCGTCCACGATGCCATTGTGGAAGCGGGCAGCGCCGACTACATCGCCCTCGGCCCGCTGACCAACCTTTCGGCCCTGTTCACGCGCTTTCCGGATATCGTGGGGCGGCTGCGCCGTGTGGCCGTCATGGGCGGCGGCATGGGCCTTGGCAACGTGACGCGGTTCGCGGAGTTCAACTTTCACTGCCACGCCGAAAGCGCCCGGCACGTTCTCGCCGCCGTGCCTGATATCGTTCTGGTACCCATCGATGTCACCGGGCAGGTATACTTCAACTTAGAACAGATCGCCGCCGTCGGCGCGGCGGGCACGCCCGTGGCCAGGGCCATGGGGGCCATGCTCAACGCCAACCATGACTTTTGCGTTGCCTGTGGCGATCCGGGCGCCATCGCGCACGACGCCACGGCGGTACTGGCCTACCTCCGCCCTGAATTGTTCGAATTCCGCACCTGCGGCATCCATGTGGAGTGCGGCGCGCAGCGTTACGGCGAAAGCACAATCACACAGGGAAACAACGTGCGCCTGGCAACCAAAACCGACCCCGCGCGCCTGCTGGATATCATCGCGGAAAGCCTGCGCTGACGGCACGAAAATTCCCCTCCGTGGAGGGGTTTCGGCGTAGCCGGCACGGCCAAAGGGAGCCGCAGGCCGGGGTGGTAAAGGAAAAATATATAGAGGAGCCCCACCCATGCCCAACCTCAAACCCCTGACCCTCCTGCATTCCAACGACCTCCACGGGGACTTTTTGTCCGGCCAGGTGGACCAGCAGCTGCTCGGGGGCATTTCGATGCTTTCGGGCTATGTGTCGAAGGTCAAGGCGCAGCGGCGCAACGCGCTGTACTGCATCGCCGGGGACATGCTGCAGGGCTCGCTGATCGACAGCGAATCCAAGGGTATTTCCACCATCGAGATCATGAACATGCTCAGCCCGGATATCGTGTCCCTGGGCAACCACGAGATCGACTACGGCCTGGCCCACCTGCTGTTTCTGGAGCGCTGCGCGAAGTTCCCCATTGTCAACGCGAACCTGTTCATCAAAAACCCCTGCACCCGCCTGTTCAAGTCCCACAAGGTCATGAAAATCGGCGGCATGAAGGTGCTGTTCGTCGGCATCGTCACCCAGGAGGTCATGAGCAGCATCCGGCTGGACAACCTCCTGGGCAGCCTGGTGGACGTGGAGGACGCCGCGCGGGAGGTGGGGCGCATCTGCAACGCCTACCGCAGCGTGGATATCGATTTCACCATCCTGCTCACCCACATCGGCTTCGAGGAGGATAAACGCCTGGCCGCCCTGCTGGACCCCATCTGGGGGGTGGACGTGATCATCGGCGGGCACAGCCACACCATTCTGGAGCGGCCCGAGGTGGTCAACGACATCCTGATCGCCCAGGCGGGCGTGGGCACGAAGCAGATCGGCCATTTCGACATCGTGGTGGATACCGACCGCAACTGCGTCCACAGCTATGACTGGCGGCTGGTCCCCATCGACAGCGCGCATTGCCCACGGGACACCCAGCTGGAAAACACCATCGCGCGTTTCCAGCGACAGGTGGACGAGAAATACGACCATGTGCTGTGCAGGTTCCCCCGCGCGCTCACGCACCCCAGCCGATACCAGGAGACCGAGCTGGGCAACCTGGTCAGCGATGCCCTGCGGGACAGCCTGGGCGCGGACCTGGTGCTGTTCGGCTCCGGCGCGATACGCAAAAACCAGGCCGGCCCGCTGCTGACCCGCGGCGGCCTGATGGAGCTGATGCCCTATGACAGCCGGGTATACCTGCTGAAGATCACCGGGGCGCAGCTGCGCCGCATGCTGGCGCACGTGCTGCGGGACGAAATCCTGGAGGGCGGGCACGGCGAGTTCTACCAGCTTTCCCGGGGCTTCAGGGTGTGCTACGACCGCGCGGCGGGGGCCTTCAGCCGCTTTGACCTGGGCGGCCGCCCGGTGGGGGATGATCAAGTATTGTGCGTAGGGCTACAGGAATATCACTACATGAATTTCGAGCGCTTTTTCGGCCTGCCCCTCACGGCCCTTGCGCAGGGCAAGGGCGTTGTGGCCGCCACCTCGCTGCTGGATGTCCTGGAGGAATACTTTATGGCCGCTAACCACCCCGACGCCCAGGTGGAGGGCCGGCTGGTGGTTGTCTAAAACATCCCCTTGTTCGCCGCAAAGAACGTGGTGCTCTCCATCAGCCCGGGGCCGAAGTGGTCGAAGCCGTAGCCGCCGTGGTCCGAGGCGATGACGATCAGCCAGTCCTCGCCGTACGCTTCCTCCCGCGCCCTCGCCGCCGCGGTCAGCCGGGCGGCCGCCTCTTCGGCCCGCTCCATGGCCTTCCTATAAAAGGAGCTGCGGGCCGAATAGCCCGTGATATGCCCTGCGTGGTCAACGTACTCGAACGTGCCGAACACGGCGTCCTGCCCCTCCTCAATGGCCCCGAGCATGGCGCCCAGTGTGCCCTCATCGTTGTCGCAGTAGAGAAAGACTTCGGGATATACCGCCGCCTCGTCTTTGTATGTATCGGTCAGGTGCGGCTTCCACGAAAACGAGAACGAAACCCGCTGGCCCTGCTCGCGCAGCCGGTACAGTATCGTGCGTGCCCCGGGGGAGAGCGTATCCCCATTTTGGTAGACCCCATGGCGGTCCGCCCACATGCCGGTGAATATGCTCGTCCAGCCGGGGGCGGTGCGTGTGGCCTGCTCCCCCGGCACGGCGCCGCCCGCCTGCCCGAGCCACAGCCCGCCCTGCGCCGCCAGCGCGCCGATGGCGCTGCCGGGCTGCCCCGCCCGCCTGCCCGCCGCCGAGGCCAGCGCGCCGTCGTAGCCGATGAACAACAGCTTTTGACGCGCGCCGTCTTCCATATGCCGCAGCATGGCGTCGTACGCTCTCGTCTGCGGGATGCGCTCCTCCATGGTGTTGCTCCAGCAGCCCTGCGCGTTCACCTCGCTTAAGAATCGCCTGCCGGCCCCCGCGCCGGGCGGGCGTATTCCGATGTGCCCCAGGCCGTAATACAGTAGGGGAATCAATACCGCCAACGCGATCCCCGCCGAAATAATGCGCCGTTTTCTCTTCGATGCGGATTTCATGGTTGTGCTCCTTTGTCCGTGTTGCAATCATGATAGCACATCCGAGGGTAATGCGCAAGCTTGTTCGCATTTTCATCTTGCATTTTCCCCTGCGCTGTGCTACACTATATTTGTAGAATTTTAACCTTAAGGGAGGAGCTAAGCATGAAGCTTCAACAGCCAACAGCGCAATTGTACATCCCGGATGGCGCGCCGGAACCCGCCGCCCTTTCCCGCGTAACCGACCTGTGCATTGGCGCGCACCAGGACGACATCGAGATCATGGCCTACGCGCCGGCCATCCAATGCTACGGCAGCGCGGACAGATGGTTCGCCGGCGTGGTGGTCACCGACGGCGGCGGCTCGCCCCGCAGCGGGATCTACGCCGATTACACCAACGAGGACATGATGCGCGCCCGCGCCGCGGAGCAGAAAACGGCGGCGGACATCGGCAAATACGCCGCGCAGTTCCTGCTGGCCTACCCCAGCGGCGATGTCAAGAACCCGGACAACCCCGTCCTAATCAACGAATTGAGGGACCTCATCCTGGCCTGCGCGCCGGACACCCTCTACACCCACAACCTGGCCGATAAGCACGACACCCACGTGGCGGTCGTGCTCAACGTTATCCGGGCGCTGCGGCTGATCCCCCCGGCGCTGCGCCCGAAAAAGATCGTCTCCATGGAGGTCTGGCGCGGCCTGGACTGGCTATGCGACGGGGACAAGGCCGTCTTTGACACCGGCGCCCACCCCAACGTCGCGGCGGCGCTGCTGGGGGTCTATGACAGCCAGATCGCCGGCGGCAAGCGCTACGACTTGGCCACCGTGGGCCGCCGCCTGGCCAACGCCACCTTCTTCGCCAGCCACGACGTGGACGAGACCGACAGCGCCGCCTTCGGCCTGGACATCACCGGCTTGATCGAACAGGACCTGGACCCCGCTGCGTTCATCAATGGCTATATCGCGCGCTTCCGGGACGAGATCAACGAAAGGATCGCGAAGTTATCATGAAATTTTTAGGCATCGATATCCCCATCAAGAACACCCCCGCCCTGGACCCGGGTTTCATCCCCATGTCCCTGTTTTGTAGGGAATTCCTCAAACAGTCCAACAAGCCCGTTGCCATCGCCGTGGAGCGCAACGGCGGCCTGACCTCCGTCTATGACACCTTCATCACCGGCGCGAACCGGGATGCCGACCGCTATTACGTCGAGCGCACCGTAAAGCAGCTGCTCTGGGCCAGGGGCGGCTTCCGCGTCACCATCTGCGGGGACGACGAGATGGCCGCGTATATCGCGCAGGCCTACAGCGAAACCGGCGCGCGCGCCTTCGACAGCGGCTTCATGGCCCGGGTGTACGAGCGCCCCTTCGAGGTGCTCGCCCTGCCATTGGAGCAAAAGCCCGCCGAAAACCAGCGGGCGGTGCGGGCGGGCGGCAGCCTGCGCGGGTGCCGCATCGGCTTCGACGCCGGCGGCAGCGACCGCAAGGTCTCCGCCGTGATCGATGGCCAGGCCGTCTACAGCGAGGAGGTCGTCTGGCACCCCAAAACCCAGGCCGACCCGGCCTACCACTACAACGGCATCCTCAGCGCCTTCCAAACGGCGGCCTCAAAGATGCCCCGGGTGGACGCCATCGGCGTGAGCTCCGCGGGCATCTATATCGCCAATCGAACGGCGGTGGCCTCCCTGTTCCTCAAGGTCCCCCGGGATTTGTTCGACGCGCAGGTGAAGGATATCTACATCCGCGCCGCGAAAGAGATCGGCGACGTGCCCCTGCGCGTGGTCAACGACGGCGACGTGACCGCCCTGGCCGGCGCCATGGAGCTGGGGGACAACAACGTACTGGGCATCGCCATGGGCACCAGCCAGGCCGGCGGCTATGTGGACGCCGGCGGCGACATCACCGGCTGGCTCAACGAGCTGGCCTTCGCCCCGGTGGACGCCAGCCCCGCCGCCATGGCCGACGAATGGTCGGGGGACATCGGCTGCGGCGTGAAATATTTCTCCCAGGATGCCGTCATCAAGCTGGCCGCCGCCGCGGGCATCGTGTTCGAAGATGGCCTTTCCCCCGGTGATAAATTGACAGTTGTGCAAAGCATGCTTGAGCAAGGCGACACGCGCTGCGTAAAAATCTTTGAGTCCATCGGCTGCTATCTGGGCCACGCGCTGCCGTACTACTGGGACTTCTACGGCTTCAAGTATGTCCTGCTGCTGGGCCGCGTGATGTCCGGCCAGGGTGGCAACATCATCGCGGAAACCGCCAGGCGGGTCCTGGCGCAGGAGTACCCCGCATGCGAATTCCTCGTCCATATCCCGGACGAAAAGAGCCGCCGCGTGGGCCAAAGCGTCGCGGCGGCGAGCCTATAGCCTCTCCGGCCCGCCTTCCAGCCAGTGCCGGTAAAGCTTCTGCCCGCGCCATTCGCCCAGCAGGAAGGCCCGCAGCGTGACCTCGTTGTCAAACCACTCCTCGATGCGCGTCAGCCCGTGGGCCCGCCAGTCGGTCCAGAAGCGGTTCATCTCCTCCGGGTCGATTTCGCCCCGGCGCATCTGTTTATTTTTCATGCGCACCCAGCGGATGGACAGCCGCGCCTTGGCCACCCGGGCATGCCGCAGCGCGTCGCCGGTGACGGCCCCCTCGGCCCGCTCAAAAAAGCCGTCGTAGAGCTCCAGCATTTCGTCGGTCAGATAGGGTTTGTCGCACTCGTTGTTGAAGCCGGTGTGGATGTTGTCCCGCTCCACCTTGCCGGTCAGCGCGTCGATGTACGCCAGGATATGCGGGGCCGCCGCGCCGTAGTAGTATTCGCAGAACTCGCGCTTGTGGGTTTCCAGGTCGCACCCGGCGTCCCACAGCAGCTTGCACAGCAGATACGCCCGCAGCTCATTCAAGTCCGTGCTGCCGCCGCGCGCGCCGCAGGCCTGCTCGAACACGCCCTTGACGCTGTTGCCCACGAAGCTGCGCATATTGGGCTGCAACGCGTGCCAGTTGGCGTGGGGCGCTGGGTAGTGCGCGAACCCGGTGGTGTAGTCCCAGATATACAGCCGGTCGCACACCTTCGCCCACGCCCGCAGGTCCTCCACGAAGCTTGCGTTCTTCTCGCAGCTTTCGAAGCTGTGCGCAAAGCAGCACTCGATGGAGCACAGCCGGATACACACGTTATGCCGCGGGCGCAAATGCTTCGGCGGCTTGCGGCTGTACTGGTACGCCAGGGT
>Ga0123353_10015578_pt1 | contig 11058 bp, 11 predicted proteins | sample TergutLab28metaG_3_FD_92763 | JGI IMG/M metagenome (GOLD analysis project Ga0123353, IMG submission 92763) | Labiotermes labralis P3 segment gut microbial communities from Petit-Saut dam, French Guiana - Lab288 P3 | ecosystem: Host-associated > Arthropoda: Insects > Digestive system > Gut ... | reverse complement strand
TTAACATTAAGAGCATTCAGGGGGTGTTAAATTGAGCAGTGTTTGGCAAAGCAGGCTGTCCCTTTCCATATTCGGTCAGTCTCACGGACCCGCCATTGGCATGACGCTGGACGGTATTCCGGCGGGGGAGCCCATTGACACGGAGCGCCTGCAAGCCTTCTTAAACCGCCGCGCCCCGGGACGCTTCCCTTGGGCGACGCCTCGGAAAGAGTTGGATATACCGGAATTTTTATCCGGTATCGTGAACGGAAAGACATGCGGCGCGCCCATTACCGCCGTCATTCGGAATGAAAACACCCGCCCGGCGGACTACGCGAAGTCGGCGGACGTCCCCCGACCCGGTCACGCGGATTTTACCGCCCATGTGAAACACGGCGGGTTTCAGGACGCGTCCGGCGGCGGGCATTTTTCCGGGCGGCTGACGGCGGCTCTTTGTATTGCCGGCGGCGTTTGCTTGCAGGTTTTAGCAAGGCGCGGCGTCACGGTCGGGGCGCATATCGTGTCGGTTGCCGATGTCTCGGGGAAAACGCTTGACCCGGTCAACGTTGACGAGTTGCTTCTGACCCGGCTTACGGCGATGGATTTCCCCGTACTCACTTCGGACGCCGCCCCCCGTATGATCGAGGCAATCGCGGCGGCAAAGGCGGCGCGGGATTCCGTCGGCGGCGTCATTGAATGCGCCGCTGTCGGTCTGCCTCCCGGTCTCGGGGATCCGCTGTTCGGCGGAATGGAAAACAGGCTCGCCGCCCTGTTGTTTGCGGTTCCCGCCATAAAAGGCGTCGAATTCGGCGCGGGGTTCGAGGCAGCCCGTATGCGCGGAAGCGAGCACAACGACCCGTTTTATTACGACGGAGAGACGGTTAAAACAAGAAGCAACCACCACGGCGGGATATTAGGCGGAATTACCTCCGGGATGCCCTTACTGCTTCGCGTGGCTGTTAAACCGACCCCGTCGGTCGGGAAAGAGCAGGAGAGCATAAGTTTAAGCGGTAAAGCATCAGAGGCATTAACAATAACGGGACGGCACGACCCTTGCGTCGTGCCACGGGCAGTGCCTTGTATAGAGGCGGCTGCCGCCGTTGCTATATTAGACGCGATGATTTAACGCGATGATTTAAAAGGAGAGGGGAACAAGAACATGAGCCAAGACGAATTAAGAGGAAGAATTGACCGGATCGACGACGAACTGCTCCGCCTGTTTGAAGAGCGGATGGAGGTCGTCTCGGAAATCGCCGAGTTCAAGCAAGCAAACGATCTGCCTGTCATGGATCAGCAGCGGGAGGCGGTGAAGCTCGCTTCCATCGCCGAAAAGGTAAGCCCGGAGATCGAGCCCTACGCGCATATTTTGTATGATATGCTGTTCAATCTGAGCCGGAGTCATCAGCGCCATATCATCAAAGGGCATTCTGAGCTGTATCAGGAAATCCAAGAGGCGATCGCGAATACCCCGTCCTTGTTCCCTCAAAAGGCGACGGTAGGGTGCCAGGGCGTGGAAGGCGCTTATTCTCAGATGGCGGTCGAGCGGCTGTTTCAGCGCCCGAGCATTTCGTATTTCAGGACGTTCGAGAGTGTGTTTAAAGCCGTTGAGAACGGGTTTTGCGATTACGGCGTCCTGCCTTTGGAAAACAGCACCGCCGGTTCAGTGAACAAGGTATATGACCTGATGCAAAGCCGGAATTTTAAAATCGTAAAAAGTATACGCCTGAAAGTGAATCATAACCTGGTGGCGAAAAAAGGCGTCAAGCTGGAAGAGATAAAAAATATCTTCTCACACGAACAGGCGATCAGCCAATGCGCCGCTTTCTTGGAACAGTTTGGTCCCGATGTGAATATAACCCGTTGCGAAGACACGGCGGCGGCGGCGCAAGCGGTTGCCGCCTCTGACCGGCGCGACGTGGCGGCGATCGCGTCCCATAACTGCATCGGGCTGTATGACCTTGACTGCCTTGCCAGCGATATCCAGGACAAAAGCAATAATTACACCCGTTTCATCTGCATTTCAAAAAAGCTGGAAATCTATCCCGGCGCAGACCGCACAGGTATCATGCTGGTCGTTCCTCACCGTCCAGGTGCTCTTTACAAGGTGCTTGCGCGGTTTTACTCCTTGGGTATCAACCTAAACAAACTGGAAAGCCGTCCGCTGCCGGACAGGGATTTCGATTTTATGTTCTATTTCGGCTTGGAAACGTCGGTTTATTCCGAAGAATTTGCCAAAATGCTGGACGGTATACATGAAATTTGCGTCGAGTTTAAATATTTAGGCTCTTATTCCGAGGTGATTTAAATGAAGTTCGGCGGTCTGCTCGGCCGGAAGCTTGCTCACAGCTATTCCCCCGCGATCCATGAAGAGCTTGGCGATTATAAGTACAGCCTGTTCGAAGCGGAGCCGGAAGGGCTTGGAGATTTTTTGCAAAACATATCGAAGAGACAAGGCTTCTTGGGGCTTAACGTGACGATCCCGTACAAGCAGACGGTTATTCCGTTTTGCCGGGAATTATCCCCCGCGGCGGCGGCGATCGGCAGTGTGAACACGCTTTTGCCGTTACCGGATGGCGGCTTGTACGGCGACAATACGGACGCCGTTGGCTTTTTGGCAATGGCGCGGGCAAGCGGGATCGAAGTTAAAGGAAAAAAAATCCTGGTGCTGGGCGGCGGCGGCAGCAGCCGGACTGTCTGCCATGTGCTGAAGCAGTCAGGCGCCGGGGAAGTCATTGTTATTTCCCGAAACGGGCAGGACAACTATGACAACCTGCACAAGCACGAAGACGCGGCGGTCATCGTCAACACAACGCCCGTCGGAATGTATCCCGACACGGAAAGCTCGCCTGTAAGCCCGGCGCTTTTCCCGAGCTTGGAAGGGGTGCTGGACTTGGTATATAACCCCGCGAGAACCCGCCTGCTGACGGAGACGGAAGCCCGCGGCGTTACGCGCTTAGGCGGGCTTATCATGCTTGTGGAGCAGGCCGCCGCCGCGTCAGCCCTTTTTACCGGAAAAACACCGGACGCGGAAAAAAAACAAGCCGTTTTAGACCGACTGCACAGCCAAATGCAAAACATAATCCTGATCGGGATGCCCGGATGCGGCAAAAGCATCGTCGGTCAACTGCTGGCGGAAACAACAGACCGCCGGTTTATCGACGCTGACAAGGCGTTGGAGGAAGCTGCCGGACGTTGCATCCCGGAAATTTTCGAAAGCGAGGGCGAAGCCGGCTTCCGCGCGCGGGAAACGGATATACTGCGGCAATGGTGCAAGCAATCCGGCTTGGTGATCGCCACCGGCGGCGGCTGTGTCACCCGGAAAGAGAACCGGTTCCTCTTGCGCCAAAACGGCGTTGTGATTTTTTTGGAAAGGGAACTGTCACTGCTGGAACGGAAAGGACGCCCTCTCTCTCAGGGGGATATGAACGCCATGTATGAAAAGAGATTGCCTTTATACAACAGCTTCGCGGACTTCACCGTACGAAACGACGCGGAGCCGGATATCACCGTTAAAAATTTGCTCCGGCACTGTTGCGGCTTTCCTGAACTTGGATTATACTAATGGTAATAACGACACGCCTGTCACAAATAATTCAACTGTACATACTATATACCTAGGAGGGGTAAGTTTTTCTATTCTTTGTAAGGAGGAACCGGTATGGCAGCTTTTGAATTAAGGCGTGGAGAGGCTCCTGGTGCCGCGGAAGCGGTTGAGTGCGGGTGCGCTCTGCCGAAAAAACTCAAAGAGGAATGTATAATTGCATTCAAGGTATACGATAGCTGTCGCAATCAGCATTGCTTGACGCACGAAGATATCGGCCCGGCGCGGGCGGCTGAATGCGCGCGCATAGGCGACAAGCAATATCAGGAAGGCGACATAATAGACCCGCCGGATAATGCTGGAGGGAATAAAACCCTAAAAAATATAAAAGGAGGCTCCAAAATGTTCAAAAGATTCACTGCAATCGTGGTAGCCGTTGTTATTGCCATGACGCTGCTCCCGGTTTCTGTTTTCGCGGAGGAGGGCGCAAAGCTTACGGTGATCCACATCAACGACCGTCACGGCAGGATGGACGCCGACCCGTTTATCGCGCAGATGGCGCAAGAGCTTAGGGCAGAAGGCAGAAACGTGCTGATCCTCGACGTCGGCGACACACTGCACGGGCAGATGGTCACAAACTTAACAAGGGGCGAGGCTATGGTCGACATTATGAACGCAGTCGGCTACAGCGCAATGGTTCCGGGTAACCATGATTTTAACTTCGGTCAAGACAGGCTTATCGAGTTATCCGCGCTGATGGATTTCCCGCTTTTGGCGGCTAATGTCAAACGCGGCGGCGAGCCGGTGTTTGACGCCTATCATGTGTTTGAATTGGACGGCTTGACGGTTGGCGTGTTCGGACTCGTGTCGCCCGAGACAGTTACGGCAACCGACCCGAGAGGGATCGCCGGGCTTGCGTTTGAAGACCCCGCCGCGACCGCAAGAGAGGTCGTGCCGTTGCTTAAAGCCGCAGGCTGCGATTTCATAATCGCGCTTACGCATCTTGGGCTGGACGAGTCAAGCGCGCCCGCAAACAGAAGCACAGCGCTGGCCGGGATCGAGGGCATAGACCTCATTGTCGACGGTCATAGTCATTCGCTGTTGGAATCCGTGCTGGCGGCAGGGGAAGCAGTGATAGTGCAGGCGGGTTCGTTTACGGGACATATCGGCGTATTTGAATGGGGGGCAGACGGAAGCCCGACCGCAAGAGTCGTTAAGGTTCCCAGTGAAGACGAAGAATCCGAGCTTAAAGCCAACGAGACTATTTTAGCGCTGATAGCCGAGAAGGAAGAGACAATCGAGCCGATACGCAGCGTAGTTGTCGGGTACACCCCGTTTGTTCTGCAAGGCGAAAGAAACGACGTTCGCACAGGGGAAACCAATCTAGCAAACCTCATTGCCGATTCGATGAGACACGCAACCGGCGCAGACGTTGCGTTTACAAATGGCGGCGGCATCAGAGCGAGTATCCCCGCAGGCGACATAACTATGGGTCATGCGCTTACCACTCTGCCGTTCTCGAACCTAATATCTAAGGTCAATTTGTCCGGCGCGGATCTGCTGCTGGCGTTCGAGCATGGCGTAAGCGCTTACCCCGAACCCGCAGGGCTTAAAATTCAGGTCTCGGGCGTTAAGTTCGAGTTTGACCCCGTCGCTGAACCGGGAAGCCGTGTATATAACGTGGTTATGGCGGATGGAAGCGCGCTTGATGTAAATGCGGTCTATAGCGTTGCGACGATGGATTTCATCATCGCCGGGGGCGACGGTTACGCAATGATGGAAAATGGTACGGATAAGACGTATTCCGGCGGCGACGTTGAAACGTTTATCGCATATCTTGCAACCTCACCCGTGATTTCGGATGAAGCCGAGGGCAGAATAAGAGTTGCGGAAAGAGAAATCGTTCCAATGCCTATGCCGACGGTTTCTCCGGTTGAAGAGCCTGAGCCTGCTCCTGTGTCGCCCAGATCGGAACCGCCCGGAGAATATATCGTTCAGCCGGGCGATAATCTTACAAAGATAGCGAATGCGCACGGAACCGCCTGGCGTGCGATATGGGAGCTTAACAGAGCTGCAATATCCGACCCCAACCTTATATTCCCGGGGCAGAAGATAATTCTTCCGGCACCGAGACCTGCTACGTAAAAAGGTGAGTTGCAAATGATGGAAGAAAATGTATTCGATATACGGTTTTTGTGCTTCATGCCGGAAATTGACTTATCAAGTGTAATTGACGCTAAAGACGACATGGAGACCTTATCGGCGAACCTTCAAGCGTTCGCCGATAAGGCGCCGGGGTTTATCTCATTTATGAAAGACCCGATGAACCACAGGGACGCGAACTTGTTCGCGGCCGGGGTTTCAGTGCTGAAGCGCGTGCTGCTGCAAATAGGATGCAAGCGGTTGATGATGGAAGTGGCACAGCTTGAGACTGCCGTACGAAACAGAAGCGTAGAAACGAGGAACAGCCTGATACCTAAGCTTTCGGCAGATTTAGAGAAGCTTTTCCGGCAGATCGTGTTCACTCCGCGCGCGCACTCAGCGGAGGAAACGATCACCGGTACGCTGGAGGCCGCAAACACCGCCGAGGCGCTGCGTAAAAAGGTGATAATGGTAATCGACGACTCAACTCTGTATCTGCACGCCGTGGAACACACGCTTGACGCGTGGTTTGACGTATACACCCTCAGCAAGCCCGAGAATTACGAAGATATCCTCAATAAAGTCATTGTAGACCTGTTTATACTGGACGTCGAGATGCCCGTAATGGACGGCTATCAGGTAATGGACGCGTTAAGAGCGCATCCGGCTTATGAAGAGACGCCTATAGTCTTTTTAACCGGTCACGCCACCCCTGAAAACCTAAAGCTTGCCAAAAGCAAAAACATCAACGGATTTGTGCGCAAGCCGTTTAATGAAGACGTGCTTGTTGATTGCGTGGTCAAAGCCATTGCGAAAGCGAAGCCGAGGGTGTTTGCGCCGTAACCTTGCAGGGAGTGAGCTTATGTTATCAAAAATTCTAAAAACGCTTCCGCTTGTTATGGCGATAGCTATGTTGTTCCCGGCGGCGGCGTATGGCTTTGAGATACCCCAAATCATAAGAGTAGGGCTTGAGACCGGATATTCCAACGCGGAGCGCGTTGATATCTCGAACAGGGAAATATCGCTGGGCTTCGGTACGGACGCCGGGCGCGGACAGCATTCCGTGCTGACCGCGTCGTCGGGGTTTAATGTGCGCGTGTCGGACGGACGCGCTGTTTTATTTGACGGCTCAAATGCCGTTGTTACGTTAGACCCGAACGATAATATCGCGGGCGTGGGCGAGCCAATCAACCTCGGAGAGCGTCAATATCGCGGCGCGATCGAATTTATGGTTGCGGGCTCGCGGATCACGGCGGTAAACTGTTTGACGATCGAGGAATATCTTTACAGCGTTGTGCCGTCTGAAATGCCGTCCACATGGCATATCGAGGCGTTAAAGGCGCAGGCAGTGGCGTCCCGCAGTTATGCGATGACCCGGATAAGGGCACACGCGGCGCAAGGCTATCATCTGTGCGACCGCACGCATTGTCAGGTTTATATCGGCGTGGGCAGAGAGACTGAAAGCACCACAGCCGCGGTCAACGCCACTATGGGCGTTATGGCGTATTTTGACGGATTGCCTATAAACGCCGTCTACTCGTCGAGCAACGGCGGGTCTTCGGAAAATTCGGAAGACGTTTGGAATGAAGCCGTGCCGTACCTGCGTGCGGTCAACGATATATATGAGACGTCCGGCAGGCGCTGGGAGAGAACGTATACATTGCGGCAGATACAAGCGCTGAACGATACGGATATCGGGACGGTGACAAGAGTTTACATAGCGAGGACATCGCCGTTGGGGCGTGTTCAGGAGCTGGTGATCGAAGGGACGGGCGGCACGAGAACATTAACGAAGGAGGCTGTCCGTACGTTTTTCTCGGGTTCGGAGGACGGGATGCTGGAGAGCAAGAACTTCGTTATGCAGGGCGCGGGCGCGGTATCCGCCGAGACGCGGTTGTTTGTCACGGACGCGGTCGGTATAGAGCAATTCCCGCTTACGGATATGTTCGCGTTGTCGGTGGACGGCGAGCTGGCGCGGCTGTCGTCGGCTACGGTGGTCGGCGCCTGGGGCGCGCGGGCGGTTTATGAACCGACGTCCGCGGTAGTTTCCGGCGGAAGCAGTCAGGGTAATTTGGCGGTGTTTACCGGACGCGGCTGGGGGCATGGCGTCGGCATGAGCCAGCACGGGGCGAGGGATATGGCGGAAGCGGGGTTCAATTTTGTGCAAATATTGCGGTATTATTACACGGGCATAGAGGTGGGATAGTTTGCATACAAATGATTTTTGGTTTGAACTGCCCGACGAGCTGATAGCGCAAACGCCCCTTGAAGACAGAAGCGCGTCGCGGCTGCTGATGCTGGGGAAGGACGGCGGTATACGTCATGGCGGGTTTAGGGATATCGTTGATATTTTGAACCCCGGAGACTGTATTGTACTCAATGAGACAAAGGTGATTCCGGCGCGGCTGCGGGGGGTGAGACAGAATGGCGGACAAGTTGAGCTGCTGTTATTACGGCGTTTGGACGACGTCAGATGGGAAACCTTAGCGCGTCCCGGGCGGAAGGTCAAGCCGGGTGATAAGCTGGTGTTCGGCGAATTATCAGCCGAAGCCGAGGGAATAACGGAAGACTGCAACAGGATAATACGCTTTGAATATAACGGGATTTTTGAAGAGATACTCGATAGGCTGGGCGAAACGCCGTTGCCGCCGTATATCCGCGAAAACCTGGCGGACAGCTCGCGCTATCAGACCGTTTATGCCAAGCATGAGGGCTCTGCCGCCGCACCGACCGCAGGACTGCATTTCACCGAAGAGGTGCTTGCCGCGCTTGCCGCGAAGGGTGTTTCCGTTGCGAAAATAACCTTGCATGTCGGGCTGGGCACGTTCAGACCGGTCAAGGTCGAGAATATAGAAGACCATAAGATGCACAGCGAGTTTTATAATATAGAGCCGTCGCAGGCGCAGATAATAAACTCGGCTAAAAATTCCGGCGGACGGATCATTGCGGTGGGCACGACCGTGTGCCGCACCCTTGAAACCTGCGCCGAGGCCGGCGGAAGCATTCGCGCCCGTACGGGATGGACGGATATTTTTATTTATCCGGGATACGATTTTAAAATAATCGACGGGCTTATAACGAATTTCCATCTTCCGGGATCAACGCTTATCATGCTGGTCTCAACGCTTGCCGGGCGTGAGAATGTTTTGCGCGCTTATCGGGAAGCAGTGGAGGAGCGATACAGGTTTTATAGTTTTGGGGATGCGATGCTGATAGTATAAATGAGGTAAAAGTGGTTGCGGATGAATCTGTTAAACCCTTGACAAACCCTCGTAACTCGTATATTATGGATATTTAAATTAAATGAAGGGAAGTCGGATATGCTAATTGATAGAATGTTCATACACACGAAAGTATTTGACAGACTGTGGGGTTCGCTCGGATGCAATGACGATGACCTTTCAGAATTGCAAAAAGCTATATGCGACGACCCGCAAGGTTCCCCGGTAATCAGAGGAACAGGAGGCGTACACAAGATAAGGATTTCGCTGGAAGGTCGCGGAAAGAGCGGCGGAGCGAGGGTCATATATGGAGATTTCCCAGAACACGGTGTTGTTTACTTATTCGCCGCGTACCCGAAGAATGAAAAAGAGGACATCACCGAAGACGAGCGAAAGTTTTTCAAAAAAGCTATGAGTCAAACTGATAAAGATTGGAGGAATCGAAAATGAGTAGAATGGGTGAAGACCTTATGGAAGCAATGCAAGAAATGATGGACCATGCGGCGGGAAAAATTGAATTAAGGAAATCGCGTTACATTCACCCAATAGTTGCCCCTGTGTGCGATACTATCACGGTGGACGAGATAAAAGAGATGCGGAAAACGCTCGGCGTAACGCAGAGTACATTTGCGGTTATTCTTGGCGTTTCTAAAAAGACGGTGGAATCATGGGAAACCGGCAGATACTCCCCAGACGGTGCCGCGAGGCGTTTAATTATGGTAATGCAATCAGACCCGTCTTTCCCCGAAAAATACGGCATTGTGCAGAGATAAGATATGAGTACGGGGGGCGCGCGGGGGTGTTGCGCAAGGACGATCTGCCGCGGGATATATGCGAGCTGCTCGGTTCGACGTCAGGCGAACGGATCGATTTTCTTGTATGCGATATTGTACGATGAACGCTGAGATTTAAAGGGAAATTCAACTTCCGACACAATATGCCGGAAGTTGAAATCGTTATACATAAAGGGGGGACAATATGGAGCAGAAATTGCTTGTAAAAATATTATCAACCATTTATAAAATAAGCTTATTTATCATCATCTGTATTGCCCTATATAAGGAAATATATGCAGATGGCGTTATTGTTAAAGAAGCGTTTTATTATTTTACCATTCAGAGCAACATATTAACTGCGTTTTGCCTTTCGATTTTTATATTTATGCCTTGGAATAGCAGAATAAAATGCTTAGTTCGCGGCATTTCCTTATTGGCTATTACCCTTACCGGCATCGTTTATAACTTTGTGCTTTATAATATTTTTCTTGACTGGGGAACCGTGGGTTATACATTTAGCAGAACGGTTACTCATGTCATAGCGCCATTGGGATTCATACTGGATTGGACTTTTTTTGATAAGCATGGCATGATGAAAATAAAAGATATTTTTATTTGGGTGACTTATCCTACAGCTTATTATTTAATTTCTGTTTATTTAGATTATCACTACAATTTTTCCATATACTTTTTCTTGAATAGTGCCGATGGATATGCCGCTATGTTTAAATGGTTAATTATTCTTTTATGTGTAATGGCTATTGTTAGCTTTCTATTTGTAAAATTAGATAAAGAAACGTGACTCTGTTTTTTTCTGTTTCTTATGTAATGTTATTCATTATGTTTGTTTTTCTCACCCGTAGTTGAGCCAGAGAGGAGCAGTTTCTTAACCATGAATTTTAACCTAATTTCCGATTTCAAACCCACAGGCGACCAGCCGGAAGCTTATGTGCCTTCGTCCGACACATCGATAAATTTTATATAAATCAAACTTGTTGCGATGCCGTGAAAAGACCTGAACACTGCTTGACGTACAGGTCTTTTGTTGATACAATGAATACATCGAACAAATCAACGCTTAGGAGGTCTGTTATGAACGTACCGTTATCGGCTTTGAAAACAAAACCAGCAAAATATTTTGACCTTGCCAACACAACAAATATCATCATTACACGCAGAGGAAAAGCGATAGGGAGTATCGTGGGCAAGCGGTCGGCAAAGATATTGGCTATAGAGTCGCTTATAGGTTCCGCTGATTTTCCGTCCGAATACGAAGACCCGAACTTTGACCCAAATTATGAATCAGCTCGCGAAGCAGATTATAAGGCAAGGGGGTTGATTGAATGAAAGTTGTTGTTGATAACAATGTTGTGATTGATGCCCTTCAATCGCGTCAGCC
>Ga0123353_10015577_pt1 | contig 11059 bp, 6 predicted proteins | sample TergutLab28metaG_3_FD_92763 | JGI IMG/M metagenome (GOLD analysis project Ga0123353, IMG submission 92763) | Labiotermes labralis P3 segment gut microbial communities from Petit-Saut dam, French Guiana - Lab288 P3 | ecosystem: Host-associated > Arthropoda: Insects > Digestive system > Gut ... | reverse complement strand
CGTTTGCCTGAATCCTAAATTTTACATCAATATCTTATTAGATCTTAAAAAATGTAGGAAATCTTAAATTTCTATTTAAAGTATCACTGTATACGTACTAGACAGTAACAAAATTTGAAATCAGTCAGAATACAAAAGTTGTTGGATAAACATGAGACCCTTGCAGCTCCTTTTACATAGCAGCCACTGTATAACTTACTGTTGCTGCTGCGTGTGTCGTAATCCTATAAACACTGGCAACAATATTCTCCAAACGTTCCTATACTCTCTAGACCGACGCCCTTGCGAACAAAATACACAAAACAATGAACGGTACTGAAAGCAATCTCTTTTCAGCACAGGGCTTTCTTATCAAGATGAAGGAAACAAAGGAATAAGTAATTCAAGTATTACTTAGTTTCCTGATGTATAATACTAATCCTATTAAAGTGTTCGGTATTATTAAATTCGGTTATGTCTTAGAGACTAGCTGTGTTTCTACTGGTAAGTAAGTATAAGGACCTGGAGCTGCACGGACAATTGTTTCTCTGAAGTACAAAGTTTATTGTTTCAACATTTTAAATAAATCTTCTATATGATTTGTGAACCCTGGATTATAACTCGCTTTGTTTTATCATAAAATCTACAGTACATCCTTTGCGAAACACTCTAATCCATATCCTCAATACTGTGCGCTCTTACGGCTAGCGTTCTGGAACTCAATGAGGCAGGTTTTGTACGCTTGTTTAAAGAAGTGTAGAGCCATTCAATATGTATCTCAGCCTACTTCTTCCATAAACGATACCGAAAAACTCAATATTTCACGTTCAGAAAAAACACAACTGATATGATTATAAAAAGTTCTGTATATTTTTACGATATGTTTAGACCTATTTGATTGGCCATCATCAGGTGATAGTATAGTGCAAGGTTTTGTTTTCTTTTTTGGCGTGGCAGCCCCCTGTGAGCCATGGCCTCCTAATTCACGAGGTTGCTAGATCACACATAACGACGCACCACAGTCGGTAGGACTCCTCTGGAAGAGTGATCAGCTCATCACAGAGACCTCTACCTGACAACACACAACACTCACAACAAACATCCATGCCCCCGGTGGGATTCGAACCCATAATCTCAGCAGGCGAGCGGCTGCAGACCTACGCCTTAGATCGCGCGGCTACTGGGACCGGCATCAGGCAGTAGTATAGTGTACATAAAAGAGAAAATTATTTCAGGACGATGATGATAGCAAACGGAACAGGCCGAAACATGTCGTTGAAAAACAGAATATGTCCTACATTCTTATAAGCTGTGTTCTTATGAACAAAAAAATTGACTCTAGTTATACAACGCAACGGGATGGCGATACCGAAGAAAGAAAAGGACTCTCATGTCGGAAAGAGTGCGTCATCCTGACATCTTTTGAATAAATGAACAGAATTTTAAGAAATTTCGCAGAAATTTTGTGCCATTGGAAGTAATTTAAACCAGTTATTGATTAAACGAAATGGACATAAAAACTTTGGTCGAAACGGCAAAAGTCTTGCCTAAAATAATGTCCATGTTGGAGCCATGAAGGAATATAGGGGGAGTAGAAATAGAGAACCACTCATTCTTCACTTCGACGACAGATAGGGGTAAGTGGTGAACTTTACGCGCTGGCTACTTTATCCTCGGAAAAGAGCAACGGTACCCATTAAATAAGAGGCTGGATGGACCCTGAACCATTGCGGACGTTTTGGAGAAGGGAAAATCTCTTGAATCTGCCGGAATTCGAAGTCCAAACCTTCCAGTCGGTATCCTAACCACTTCAGTGACTATGCTACACGGCTCACTATATGGAAATGTATCTTCGAAATTGGCAGGCCTAAAAGCAACATAACATCCCTGCAAATTTACTTCAGGTATCAGTTTGACAGCTTTCATAAGTACGTAAACAAGTAAGTATGTAAGTCAGTAAGAAGTTTTCAAACCTGACAACAGAAGCATCATAACTCTGCCATCTATTTGCAGTTACAAAGATCCAACAACTATAACTTCTATAGCATTTGGTTCTATGGCCATGTGCTTACCAATACAGTTCAGAATGCTAACCGAGGTGGTAACGTGAATTCTGCTTTTGGATTATGAACTCCCATTACCCCGCAAGACACAATAGCTGTAGGACTAGCCGTCCGTACATCAGGAAAGCAGAGAGTTCTGCCCTCAGTTATTTGTTGTTTCTAGAACCCAAGATGCAATTTCGTAGCATTCGCTGAATGGTAAAGACCATTCAGCGAATGTTATATAAAGAAACTGGAACTGTTTCCGGGGAAGACAATACGGCATATGAAAACAAAATGTGGATAGACAGTCATGGCAAAATCATGATGGCAAACCGCACATACTAAGTACACATAAAACTGCTCAGGTCAGAACTATTGTCTCGTAATTCTAAATTAAAATCATATGAAACCCTAATAGACCCACAATGACTTATGGGCCGGAGGCTGGGAAAACAACCAAGGAAGAAAGGCAAGCGCTCAGAATGTTTGAACGGAAGGTTGAAAGGAAAATATACGGACCCGTAGAAGAAGGAACGTGGTGGAGAGTATAAACAAACAAGGAGATAAAGAACATATTACAAAGGACAGATATTGTGAAGTTTATAAAATCCCTCCAAGATGGTATGGTAATGTTAAAAGAATGTGACACCAACAAATGCCAGAACAATTTGCAACAGTTACAATGGAAAGGACATAGAAGAGAGGAAGACCACGTGACTGACTGAGAGACGAGGTTGAATTGGAATTAAATATAGTGGAAGTAAAAAGCTGGTAGGCAATGGTCAGAGACCGTTGGGAATGGAGGAAGATTGTCTTGGAAACCAAGGTTCATAACTGACTTGAGGGCCTGAGGAGGAGGAGGAGGAGGAGGAGGAAAAGAAGAAGAAAAAGGAACACAGAAATAAGCTGTGTGGGCACAATGTAAAGTTTCTGTTGTTACATCTGGCGGTATATATGCCTGCAATTTATCGTCTTCGTAAAACGACTTAAGGTCTATAGCAGATCCGCTAAGGCAACCACTAAGCTTTAACACATTAAAGATTAAAATGAAACTAAACCATACTTCAAAATTTAGTTTGTACCGCGCAGTGAACACACTCCGTCTCGGTTATACATAAAAATCAACCAGCTATTGCTGCATAGGGAAATAAGCGTTGTTTGTTCTGAGATCCATACAAAACACACAAATGCCCCCGTGAGCAGAACGTATAACATGCGGATGAAATAGTTTGGTTGTATATGATAAAACCACTAGAATTTAAAGAGTTAAATGATTAAATTCCGTCTCGGAGAGATTCCTATCATGTGCTAGGACTACCCACGTCTCGAGGACCAATCGGTTTGAACGTTAAAACCAACGTGCAAAAAAGGAAAGCTTTTAGAAATGGTAACAGAGTTTCAGAACAAACCGTTCATATTATATATCAGAGATTGGTAACTTTGAAACGTGGCGTCCTGTGAAACCATACGGCGTCGCACCTAAAAACTACTGTCTTCAAATATTTCAAGAAATCTGATTTCTTATAGGAATATAAAATGATCGTGGGCGGTTTCAATACACAAAATATCTGTTTCAGTACGTCATAAGCAAACTGTGAGTGAAAATGTCTTATTTTTTTAAATAACGCCCTGATTTTTGTCGTCATTTGTCTTAATTGGAAACGGCGCTACTATAAAGAAAAGAAAAAGTAAGGAGTGACAGTAATGTTGCCATGGCAACTGATGTGGAGATGGTGATGTGGGAAGAGAATCAACACGCTTGAAGCCCACTGATGTCGAGACCCTACGGACAAAGAGGAGAAACTAGGCAGCTAGAACGTTATTAGATTTTGGCAGGGACGGGACACAAAATGGAAGGAAATATAACTAGATCAAGTCTGATATAAGCTGTAGAGGAAGAGAAAATGAGACTTCGGGTTATTCCAGAAAAAGAGAGAAGAAGGAAAGGTAACTTACTGTGACATCATACAAATTATTACTCATACAGAACACTAGCGACGGAACGGGGAAATGCGAACTAAGTGACCTGGATCAGCGTTGAGTCTTATAATACACAATAGAGAGTATTGATTACTATAATTAGTGAAAATTATATTTGTCTTCTAATATGTAATGTAAAACAAATTATACAATGTAAATTAATTAGTAATAAAACAATAGAAAAAACGTAATCAATTCTGTAGGAGTTCTTGACGTGTACAGTATTTGGAGATCTTAACCTAAACCGTGAATTCGGTATTGTGGCATTTGTTAACAAGAAATGTCAGGGAGACTCCGTAGTGTGAAATGAATACAATTATTTGTAATATCTGTTTGTGCGAGTTAAAAGTAGAATGAATATGGGTATTAATTTGAAATGTCAATGTAATTAAATCAGTCAGAAAAGAGGGCATGGTATGTGGCATATTTGAAAAATATAGTTAATGCATAATATAGGATCAAATAGTCAAACACAAATGTGGAAGTTTTATTAGATAAGTAATAGCATCACCAATAAAAACTACATGTTTCGGCCTACCTAGTGCCCATCATCAGAATCCTGATGATGGCCACTAGGTAGGCCGAAACACGTAGTTTTTATTGGCGATGCTATTACTTGGCTAATAAAACTTCCACAGTTGTGTTTGACTATTTTATATGATTGTAGTACACAACGGAGATGCCCCAAATTAAAATAATAAATGTAATTTTTTATTGTTAACACGGCGGTTGGGTCAGAAATTTCAATGCTGCGAAATCCTTCCGTCTCTGCACCCTCGCCTTTCTGGCTCAGGTAAGCTAAAGGCAAGGTAGGTTTTGGGAATAAAGAAAGTAAGTTTGTGGACAGGGGAGTAACTGAGTACACGCCAGGGGAAAGAAGCTGAGAACTGACTTGCATTTTGTGTTCGGAGATTTGCAGTATAATATGTAAAAGGTAAAACAGTCCCATTACAGGCCTGGAGTGGCCCAGAGGGTTCCAGGAAGTTAAGGTTCCCGGATTTCGTGACAACGGCACAGGATGGTGGTGGGTTGTCAACCTTACGCACCGGCCGCCTTTACCCCCAGGAAATACTCCTGGTACTCATTTCTGTTAGAGGCTGGGTCGACCCCAGGACCGTAGTGCGATCGGTAGGATTTTATGTCAATGGAAAATCCACTGACACCAGCTGGAATCGAACCAGCGACCTTCCGATTTGTAGCAAAGCACCTTAACCACTGTGCTTCCGTGCCTTCCCCCGCAGTCATATAGTAATTGTGTTATGTTGCGGGAGGGCAGCTTTTGGGCGAAAGTTTGAAGTTAATGTTGGGAATGCTGCGTGAAAAGCATGCAATTCAACGTGGAATTTAGTTACCAACACAGCGTTTGCTCTATGACCGAGAAAAACCACCGAAAACCTTGATCGTCTTTGTAGTAAGCTCGACCTCTAGCCAGTAATCCAACGCTCAAGAACACTAACACTATTGACAGTCCCAACATGTGCAGCACAAATGTGTTTTACGTAGTTTTGCGTGGGTGAATAGACACGAACAGCTACATAAACACATTAATACGTTTGTTAAGATGTAGCAACTGCGCACGTATGGGCCTGCCGGTAATACCTCACAAAGAATAAAGACCGAACTCTATAATGAAAGTAAGGAGTTAATGCTGTCTAAAGAAACAATCGCTGTTTGTTTTAAGCGGAGTTCTGCATTTAAACCTGATGGTAATTATAGCTTCCCGTTGGCCTTTTAATACATCACTATTCAGTTAATAAAATGAAAAAAAAAATGATAGGATATGTTTGATTGAAGTGACCTATATTATGGCCTATTGCACACGGGTTTGTTCTGATGACATTAACGGTAGAGTTCTGAGTCAAGGGAATGAACAGCTCTTTGTGTTTCACAGAATGACGCTAATGTATGGTAAAGATGTGGCTTTGTGAAGTCCCTTCCATGACGTAAGTAATGTATGCTAATGTCATCCCGGATTATTAAATTAGATTGCTATTTTTAAAGCTCCAATCACGTGCTAAGCTAAGGGCCAGTGTCAAATTCTCTTTCCATAATTTGCATTTGCATTTATATTTTCGTCAAATTGTTTTATCAGCCTATACATCTCTTTATACTGCAGGATGCAAAGAATTGCAGTGAGGAGCTTCATAATTACGTAGTTAGTGTCGCCAGACGTTATTAGCATGATTCATCAAATGAGATGGGTGGGACAGGTAGAATAAGCGGGAGGATGAGAAATGAAAAAAATCGGTGTTGTCTAAATGTTAAAAAAAAATTTATTTTCATATATATGTGTGTGTATATATATATATATATTTGTGTGTGTGTGTAGTCGGTTTTGCCACACCTACACAGAATTTAATCTCATCTTCCTGTAATATGAACTGCCTATTACAGTCTATAGACCATAAACTACGGCGTCACCAGAATTTAAACAGTCTCTTAATACTTAGCCTGTTTCATGGCCACCAGGGGAAATCTTCCACTGGTTCTGGACAACGATATATTTCACTGTTATCCCCATATCTGTGGTTTATTTTTCATAGTTAACTTACAATATTAAGTGAGCCATGAAAATAATAAACGACGGGTTTGCACTCCCACAGGAGCACCAACACATTCACCTTGACAGCTCCAAATGAAGTAATGAACTACCGGCTACTCTGACGATGTATCTTGAGGCAAGTTACTGGCTCAGTAAATTGTTCTATATTCGACTGTGATTTGTTACTAACACTAATGTAGAAGCTATTTTAATTCATGCGTGCAGAACGTGACCATCTAATCTGTCAGTTTGACAGTCGCCACTAAATCCTAGAAGCTGTAGCGCTTCTTACTTGTAGTTCTATTTAGTAGATGCCCAGTTCGAATCTCGGCCGGGGCACCTATTATCTTGAGAGAAGTGTTCAGTGATTTTCTTCGGTACCTCCACTACCAATCCATCCATATCCTTCCAAGTTATTACTCACTAATCATCGTCTAACTGACGCAAATATTCTGAAGACACTTACACCGTAGTTTGATGAAGCATAATTAAACACGTAACGTCTAGTCAAACCCTGATACAAAGTCTCCCGATATAGCGTCACTTTCTCTTAGCTCCCGCAAGTGCCTGTGAACAGAAATACCCTGTAATACTGTACACATAGCCCTTGTTTAGCGCCTCATATTTTTCTCCCTTTTTGTTGTAATTATCCTAGCCAATATACGCCACTTCTTAACTTACGTCCTCTCATTTTCAGTTTAAATCCCTCTTGCTGGCTGCTCTGAATGTCGCTAAGTATATTGTACGCTTAGCAAGAATCACGAATTTTAACACATATTAACATTTCAGGTCTGTGCGTACCCTCTGCTGTTACGTTGAGCAACACTGCGTTCTACAACACCTGGCATTTATGTGCAGGGTAATTTATAATTTCCTCCGGGACTTCCGACTTCTGTGGTACAGTAGCCGGGATGGTCACGCCGAAGGGGAGCATGTCAACAGAGGGAGAGACACTCCAAGTTTCTGTCCTACCTTACAGGTCCTCGATATGTCCACCCTGCTCTTGGTTGTTGCGCAGCCGAATTCGGAATTTCCGGGGGAACTTACGATTTTTTTTTCCTTTGGCGCTGCGGCCCAACGCGGGCCATGGCCTCCTCATTCTTGAGGTTTCTAGATCACACATAGCGACGCATCACAGTCGGTAGGACTCCTCTGGACGAGTGATCAGCTCGTCGCAGAGACTTCTACCTGACAACACACAACACTCACAACAGACAGACACCCATGCCCCCGGTGGGATTCCGACCCAAGATCTCAGCAGTCGAGCGGCCGCAGACTGGGACCGGCACTTATGAATTACCCTGTATATTGAATGATTATCACAAGAAATTCCGACTATTTCCCTGTGCAACATTAACCGGTTGATCTTTCTAAAGGAAAGGGACTTGTTCTCTCTGAGGTAGGAACAGAAATTTGAACACAATTGAAATGAACTTCAGGCTACCATTCTGCCTTCCTTATTGAAAGAAACAAATATTCACCCCCTAAAGCCATATTTTACTACTACTGGTATCACAAGTAACAGCGGGCGGAGCCAGGGAAACTTCTAATAAAGTACAGCTTCTTCTTCCACACCGGAAATAAAAATATGTCTCACTTCTGTCTTGTCCCTGTCTCTCTTCGTGTACTAAATCTTACGGACGGACTCCGTCAGTCTTCGGACGATATAGCCCCAATACCGCTATGCTGCCTTGTTGTTTGTAATTGTTGTTCTATGCAACGCTTATCTCATAGGATTTGCCGATGTGTTTGCTGGCTGTCAGTCTGTCTACTTACGCTAAAGACTTAATAAGCCCAGCTCCTGCGTTGCTTTGTTTTCATCATAGATCTTATTATAAAACCTCTTTTCCTGTACTGAATAAGTCTAAAAATGCACTGCCTGATTTGCGACTGTCACATGTTGACCGGTTCGCAACCACAGGTGGCCGGTATGCGCACCGGTTGAAATAAATGCAGATTAATATCATAAGACTGCGAAAATGAGAGCATGGGTTAGATATATTCATTCCTGGAAGTAGGAATTTAGAATCCCTCAAGGAGCTTCGGCTTATATCTAATTTCTCTTTGTGTTTCTGTTGATCTGTGTTGGCAGCGGACTTGTGAGGAGACGAACGCCCGTTCAAGGGATACTAGGCTGCCAAATGCCGATTGGCGTGCAGGCAGAGGGCTGGGATCTACAGCCTCTCGCTTGTTCCACTTTGGTTTCACCTCGTATTTTCATATCCGTGTACCGAACATGTACAAGGAGAAGTCATGCTTCCTCTGACGGACAGTAACGCTTTCCAGCTCTGCAGAGTCACCGGAGAAAAGGCGGAAACCCACGAAGATCCGTCTAATGTGTTTTTTTTTGGAGGCTGTTGGTTAGTTTCGAACACCATTAAGAACATTTACACTTTTTTGTACCAAATTTTTAAAAATTTGTGTAGCAGTTTGAGGATTTTACGGCATTGATTAATTATGACACCGAGTAATCTGGAAGATGGCTTTCAAATTTCCAAAGGTTCTGCATTCTATATCTTCAGGGAAGAGTTTTTGGTGTAGGTAGGCTTCACACTTATTATAGGTCACGAAGGCCCTTAGGGTGAGTAGAGGTATAGCTCTACTCTTTCTAGAGCCTCGGCACTAGATGGGGGTGGGAGGTCAGCCCCACGCTCCGACCGCCTCTACCCCCGGGAAAGACCCGGTATCCATTGTACAGGAGGCTGGGTGGGCCCCACGGCCGATCAGGACAGGTACGGAAAATCTCGCCCCCACCGGAATTCGATCCCCGGACCGTCCAGCCCGTAGCCAGGCACTTTACCGACTTAGCTACCCGGCCCACCAGTTTTTGATGTACCCCGGCCAGTGATCACTTAGAAATAGCATGGCCAGGAATTTACGCAAAAATGCGAGTAATTATCCATTCCTGCATGACTGTGTATTTGTTTGATTACGTTAGTTTAGAGTGCTTATACAAAATTTTTATAATATTGAATCGCATAGTTATATCTAAGGCTGGACTTTCTGTAATTTGAACTTTCTCCCAGGATACTGAAGTTGGATGCAGCTGCTTATATCCAGACCGACAACACAGCTCGCTAACTGTGGCAACAGTCACGTTTATGTCCTTTGTTTTATCTGGATCAGGGACGTGAAGGCCATCACCTACTCGGTGTCAATATAATAAAACGAAATACAGTACTAATGTAGGGATATTCTGGTCTACGGGACAGCACCATAGAAAGTGGTTTATGTGACACGAAGAAAGACATTTGAACTGAAAATTATTAACGTGAGCGTAGATAGCTCAGCCAGAGTAGTGACTAAGCGAGGAGCTGGACGAGCAAGTGATCAAATGCGGGCAAGATTTGAGATATTTCACTTCTCCGAAGCGTCAAGACGGTCTGTAAGGTCCAATCTATCCAGTGGGTAACGGAGGTCCTTTCCCTCGGGGTAAAATCAACGAGACGAGATCCTGACCTCTCACTCAACCTCGTGCCGACGCTATGAATGAGTGGCGGTACTCCTCGACTCCCCCCATACGCCTTCCTGATGCGCAATGGGAACAATTTAATTTACTTTAAAAGTTAAAAGCGTGGGGGTACTACTTTGAGAGGTTCCGACGACAGTATCATTCAAAGAGGGTGATTTTGTATCGTACGGAACATAATGAGCAGAACAACTGAAACATGAGTAAAACATTTCTCAGCTCGAAGCCATTCTTATACAGAACATATCGCTCATTTACAACAAGACTGTCACACCTCAAAATTTGGCATTTTTGAATTATTGGTACAGAAAGGAATTTTAGCAGATGCACTTTTAACAGGTATAGTGTCATAATGTAGTTTGCAAAACTCGCCGCTGGAGAGCAGTTGTGTCATCGTTGCACTCATAGAAAATTACAGCACTTCAAAACATTTAGACTTTTCTCCTGAACAATCACAGATTTTGAGTTGTGACACTGTTGTGGCAAATGAGCGATATAATAATACAAAGCAGATACATGTTAAAAATTACTTGTGTCGTGAACCTAGGTATCCCTGTTAGACGCCGTTGAAAAGCAACAAAAAACACGGGTGGCTAGAAAAAACGAAAAACATTTGCGTTAAATAACATGGGTAAAATATTTGTAATTTTCATTTCATAAAATGCCTCAACTCGTTCACAGTCCATAAACACTTACTGGATTCCTCCAGTCCTCCTCAATCTGAGATAAAGACCTTGCGTGCTACATGACCTGCGTGTCGCATTCTTTATCGTTTTGCAATTTCAAGGTGCGTCATCCCCGTTGTGTTTGTTCGAACCTAAGGTAATAATTCCATAAGGATACAGCAGTCATAACACAACTATATTATCTGGTGTATATAAATTATCAGCTACATATTTCGGCCAATGCTGCTATGGCCATCATCAGGTTGGGTACAATTTATAAGAGTAGCTATATAGATATGATATAACACAAAAAATTTGTTAGTGTTAGTATAGGTAAGGGGACGAGATCTCGTTTACACAAAGTCGGCGGGCGTGTGTG
>Ga0123353_10015575_pt1 | contig 11059 bp, 16 predicted proteins | sample TergutLab28metaG_3_FD_92763 | JGI IMG/M metagenome (GOLD analysis project Ga0123353, IMG submission 92763) | Labiotermes labralis P3 segment gut microbial communities from Petit-Saut dam, French Guiana - Lab288 P3 | ecosystem: Host-associated > Arthropoda: Insects > Digestive system > Gut ... | reverse complement strand
TTTTGGCGAAGACGATCGTCTTGCCGCATCCCGTCGGGAGCACGACGAGCGTGGAGACGCGCTCCTCCCACTCGCGGAGTATGGAGGCGATGGCTTCGGTCTGGTATGGGCGGGATTGCATGGAGAAGTTGACGGTTTTCAGTTTTCAGTTGTCAGTTTTCAGTGGTCAGTGGTCGGTCTTGCGCTTGAATTCCTTCGGGACGAAATTTTCGTAGGCAAACTTGGAGAGCAGGCCAGAGCCTTTGCACGTCTTGCACCCTTCGTGGCCTTGGCACATCGGGCAGACGCACCACGGGACGCTCTTGGCGAGTTCCGTCTTGAATCGGTCGGCCTCGACGAGGATGGAGAAATTGACCTCGGTGAACACGGGGTCTTTCGAGTCCTGCGCCAGTTGCACGGCGCGGCGAACCGCCGCGATCTGGTTGGCGAGTTCCTTCAGGGTGTCGCGCCTGTTCCACGCGTCGATGCGTTGGGGAGGGATGGGTATCCCGAAGGGGTCTTTTGGGAGGTCCATGATGCGGATTGATGGCTTTGTTGGCGGCGTGAACGCCGCCCGCGGTACTTCCAAGCCGGGGGGATTCGTGGCGTTTGATGACGGATTGGTGCGTTCGTGCGGACGCATCGGAGGGCTTGATGGCGGTCTGGAGGGGGGCAATGATCGTGTCCTTCCATCTGCGCCAGTTCGTTTTTGAGACTCCGTCCAACTTAAAAAGTTTTTAAGTTGATCCAGTGCCATCGGCTGACTCACACCGCACATTTTTGCCACCGCGCTAGCCGCCGGAACCTCCCCCAAACCCAATGAAATCCTGTTCTCGTACGCCATCTTGACGGCGTGTTGCTTGTCGGCGTTGGTGCGGCGGAGTCCGTGGGCGGAGTTGGCGCCGAGGGCGCATTTGAGGGCGGCGACGCGGTCCCCGTCCTCGACGTGGGCGCGTATCTTTTTCCATCCCATCCTTCGCGCCGCCTCTAGGCGGTGGAAGCCGTCGGCGAGCCAGTAGTCCGTCTTGTCGAAGTACACCGCGATGGGTGGGAACACCGCCCCGCCCTCCGACGCCTCGATGTACTCCTTGATGGTCTCGTTGGAAAGCTCCGCGCGCGTCTGGAGGCCGTGTGTCTTGATGATGGCGATTTCGATGTTCTGCAGTCGTGTCATTTTAAGTTTCCAGTTTTCAGTTTTCAGTTCTCAGTTGCCAGTCTACAGCTTCTAAAAAACTGTAAACCGGCAACTGTAAACTTCTCTTACGCGATGCCGAATTTTTCCTTGACCGCCGCGAGTACCTTGCCCCAATCCTCGGGGTCGAGCGTGGATTGGTTTTTCCCCTGCGGCTTGCCGACGGCGTCGACGAGCATGAACCACTCGTCCTCCTGCCGTTCGCGCGGCCATACGTTGGCGTGGCTGTCGAAGAGGTCCCACGCCTCGTTTAGCGATGATGTGGCGATTGGCTGTTGCGGCGGTGTCGGTGGAGGTGTCGGAGCGGGATTTGCCGTCGCCGTTTGTGGCGGTGTCTCCTGTGCTTTCGGAGCCGCCGTCCGCGACGCCGTCCCTGCGACGGCTCGGAACTTCGAGCCGTATTTCGCCATGATGGACTTCTTGTCCGACGACGGAGGGAGGGCGCGCGAGACTTTTCCCGGGGCGTTAACCCACGCGACCTCGTTGCGCATCTTCCCCTCGTATTCCTTGTTCTCGATGACGAGATCCACCTCGTGGGCGGAGATGTCGTTCTCGACGAACCAGAACGGGTCGGACCCGTCCCATCGCGTGTAGACTTCGCGGAGTTTCGCGATGGCGTTCGCCAGCACGGTGCCGTCCTTCGCCACGAGGCAGTGGGAGGAGCGTATCGTGTCCTCCGTGCCGTCGAACAGATGCTCGATGTAGAGCATGAGCGCCCCGCTTGCCGATTCCTGCACGGATGCGGCGCGCGATGTCGCCCTGTAGATTCCCGGTGATAACAGTTGCATAGTTTTATTCCTTTCAGTGTTCAGTTTTCAGTTGACAGTTTTCAGTTGTCAGTTCTTAGTGATGATTTTTTCCCACGTCTCCGCGAGCGTCGCCACGTCGTCGACGGGGAAAACGTCCTGCGCGGTGCGGCTCTTTGCCATGCAGTGCGGGAGTTCGGTGGTGTAGAGCGTGCGTGTCCCGCTGCCTTTCCCTTTACCCTTCGCCACCTCCACGTCGTAGAGGATGGCTAGCACGTGGTCCGCCCATTCCTTCATGCGGAAGCGCAGGGGGCAGAAGTCCTTGTGCTGGGTGAGGCGCGGCTCGTAGCGTATCCAGTCCTGCCCGAGCGGGTTCGGGACGCTGGCGGACACGTCGTGGCAGATGAGGCACACGTTGCGCCCGGCGCGGGCGTGTGCGTCGAGGTCTGCGAGAAGCAGGCTGAACGTGTCGTAGAGGTGGCGGTAGCCGGACTTGTAGCCGTAGTCTTCGAGGCGCGTCACCTTCTGCCCGTTGTTCTTGATGTTGTCGTACATCCACGCGAGCGCCATTTCTTCAGCTTTCGTTGCGGAGTCGATGACGATGGTCTTCACGTCGTCCCATCCTGCCGAGTTGAGCGTGTCGCGCAGACTCTGCCACGCGTTCGCGCCGGATACGGGCATGACGTTGCCGAGAAGCCCGTGTTTTTCGAGGTTGCCCGAGAGGATGGGCAACGACTCCTCCAAGTCAATAAACGCCACGGGGGAGGGCAGAGCCGCCGCGAATGTCGTCTTGCCGATTCCACCGGGTCCGTACAGGACGATCTTGTGCCCCGCCGCCTTCCCGATGTTCCCGAAGGCGACCTTGCGCCGTTCGGGTTGCTGTTCCGTGCGCGTCGGCGGGAATGTCCGCGTCGGCGTCGGTGTTGGTGTGTTCTTTTCGTTCATGATGATTTTTCCTTTTTTGTGATTTTTTTTGCGGGCGTGAACGCCCTATGCCGGACTTTCAATATAAAATCCATCGGGCGGGTTCGCCGCGTCGATGTCCGCGTTGACGAGGCAGAAGGGTGCGAATTCGCACCCCGCGCACGTCATCGCCGAGCAGTTGCGGATCCACGCGTCCTCCCGCCGCGCAAGCCGTTTCTCGCCCTGGCGCGTCGAAAGAATCATCCGCGACATTTGGAGGCGGTGCGCCTCGAACGCGGCGAGGTCGCCGTCGAGTATCGGCACCTCGCGGCGCGCGAAGTAGAACTCTGGGCGTTCCTTCGTGTCGGCGGCGAGGCGTTCGCCGTATTGCTCGACGGTCTCGTTCTGCTTCTGGCGTATCGCGGGCTTGCGCGTGACGTCGTAGAGGACGGTCGCCACGTCGTGCCCCATGGCGCGGGCGGCGAGGACGTATTGGCATATCTGCGAATTGAAGCGCAGGCGGAGCCAGTAGTCCGAGGAGGGCGATATGTCCTCCCCGGTCGTCTTGTGTTCGACGAGCGCCTTGCGCCCGTCGCTCATCGTGCCGATGCCGTCGATGACACCTGTGGACTCGAACGTGCGCGAACCTTCGAGCGGAAGGCGGAACTCCACCTCCGGCTCCATCGAGGCTATTTCCGTCTCGGCGTCGCCGCGCAGGGCGAAGTATCCGACGGCGAGACCCCGGAGCGTGACGAAGTCCATGTCCGTTATTACTCCCTCTTCCGCGATGGCGAAACCAATCGCGCTATCCATCGCGTACCCGTTCCACCGCGCCTCCATGACGAAATGCCACAGCGACCCGAAGAAGAGCGCGTGGGCCTTCTGGATTGGGCGCAACCCGACCTCATAGCGCAGGAAGTGTTTGCGCGGGCAGGAGAGCAACGCCGCCATGCGCGTGGCGGAGAGTGATTCGAGGTTAGGATTGCTCATCGTCGCCCTCCTCGTCGTCTTCGTCGTCACACTCGTCGTCACTCTCGACGCTTTCGTCATCGTCGTCGTCATCGTATTGCCCGAAGATTGCGAGTTCCTTTTTGAGCTCTTTGGGCGAGTCATAGATTTCCTCGGCGCGTTTCGAGACGGATTTGCCGTCTATTCCGATGAACGCGAGGATTGTTTTAAGCTCGTCGGCGGTTTCTTCTATCACCTCGGACCATTTGCTTTCAAGACTACACGGATCGATGGCGCCGATGAGTCCGTTCGCGAGGAAACCGAATACGTCCGCGCCGAACTTCCCGTGTTTGTCCGCGTAGCCGTTGATTGCGACTTCGAGCGAGTAGAGGTCTATGCCATTCGCGGTGTGCCCTTCGACTCCGAACTGTATCGCCATCGCGAGAATTTTTGCGCCGTTATCCCCTTCGAGGTCGCCGTGGAGAAATTCGTGGATGCGCGCCATCGCGACGATTGCGAACGCCTTGCGGATCTTGCGTTTGCGTTCCGCCTCCTCTTTGGCGGCCTTGCGCTGTTCCTCGGTCATCTCGTCCTGCGTCGAGGCGTCCTTTTTCATCCACACGACGGAGGGCTTGCCGTCGTCGCCGAACTTCAGCATCGGCGTTCCGCCCTTCTCGCCCTCCTCGCATTCGGAGTATCCCCAACGGTTCTCCACCTCCTCGCAGTTGCCGGGGAGGATGCCCTTGTCCATTCCGAAGCTCAGGATTACCGGCACCTTCTCCAGTTTGTGCGCCTTGGCGACCTTTCCGGCGACGGAAGAGATGTACTCCGACATCTGCTCGGCGTAGCAATCCGCGTCGAGGCAGTTCGCCCCGTCCACGTCGTCGAAGAGGTTGGCGTTGGCGTCGGTGCGGTTCGTGCAGGACGCGCACTTGTCTTTGCATTTTTTGCAGGACATGAATGGGGCTTCGGCGAGGTTCTGCATGGCGTTTTTGGCGCATTCTGCGACGTTCGCCGCGTTGTGGTACGGCTTGATCCGTTTGAAGATGCCCTGCTGTTCCTTTTCTTTGAGGCGAGCGACGGCCTCCAGCGTCGCGACGGGGACTTTGCGCCAGTCGAACGCCTTGCCTTCGGGGACGCCGACGTTTATCGCGTCCGCGATGTCGCCGATGAGCTTCGTGAGTTGCGAGCGGCGCATCACCCACGAAACTGTCTTGCCGAGGGTGTAGGCGATGTCCTCGGGCTTCTTTCCGGACTTGAAGAGGCTGGCGACGCTCCTCGCCTCTTCCATGACGGCGAGCTGTTCGCGCTGGAGGTTTTCGGTGGTGATTAGCTCTAGGGCTTTCTGGTCGTCCGCCTCCACGACGGTGGCGGTGATGGTGGGATGTTCGAGGAGTTTGACCGCCTCGAAGCGGCGGCGCCCCGCGAGGAGTTCGTAGCCGCCCGCCTTCAGCTTTCGGACGACGACGGGGTGCATGATCCCGTGCGCCTCGATGGACTGCGCCAGTCCTTCGATGGAGGGGTCGCCCTCCGCGATGCGGCGCGGGTTGTGCGGCGACGGGGTGATGTCGCCGATGTTAATTTGCATGACCGTCCCTGCGGACGGCGTCGCCTTCGCAGGGCGATGCCCTGCGCTATTGCGTCCAATGCTTTCAGCCTTGTTGGATGGATGTCCTTTTTTCTTATTGCTCATTGGTAGTCCTTTTTCGTTTCCTGTTTTCGGAGGGCATCATGCCTTCCGTAAATTCTTGTCCCTTTGCCATCCGCTCGCGCGGTGGGCTTTCTGCGCCTCTGTCGGCGTATATGGTCTGGCTTTCTGGTCTTTGATATAGTCGTGGATAGATTGCAATGTGACCTTCTTGAATCCTGCAGGTGTCGTGACCATTTTGAGGAGCCCTGCGTCGATCATCCTCTGTATTGTCATTGCGCTTTTATACCCCAACATCCGCGCGGCTTCCTTTTGATGCACGAGGCGCACGCAGATTAGTCCATTTCCGTCGAAGTAGGAGGATATCGCCTCCAGTTGCTCAGTGGTGGCGGAATTGATGCGGTCGATGATTTCCTGCTTGGTCATGGCGCCTACCCCTTTCCGATTCTCGCTTCCAGTTCGGCTATGCGCGACTTCATCTTCTCGATTTCGCAAAGTTCCTCGTGGAATTTCGGCATTTCGGGTTTGGCGCGTTCGCCCGTCTTCGCCTCGGTGGTGAACGATTTGGCGACGCCGCCAAAGTATTCCTCGTAACGCTTATTCCCGTCGAGGTCTTCCATGAACTCCCACGGTATCCTCGGCACGTCCATGTACGGGGCATGGATGCGGTGGAAGCGGTTCGCGAGGGCGACGACCACCGGGTGGGTGCTGAACATCCGCAAATCCGCGTCGCCCTCGACCGACATCGCCGCCCTCACCGCGTGGTGGAGCAATTGGTAGACGAGCCGCGCGTCGTACTTCGCCATAATGCTTCCGCATTTGAGCGGGAGGCACGAATAGTCGAGGTTCGCGCGTTCGAGGTTCGCGCGTTCGAGGTTCGCGCCCAAGAGGTTCGCGCGTTCGAGGTTCGCGCCAAAGAGGTTCGCGCCAAAGAGGTTCGCGCCTTCGAGGTTCGCGCCAAAGAGGTTCGCGCCCAAGAGGTTCGCGCCTTCGAGGTCCGCGCCTTCGAGGTTCGCGCCCAAGAGGTTCGCGCCTTTGAGGTTCGCGCGTTCGCCTTCTTTTCCATTCGACTTCACCCACTTCGCGTGGAGTTCCAGCTTTCTCTTGATATCAATTGACAGTTCCATGTTGGTAGTCTCTTTCTTTGGTTTTGGTTTGAAGTTGAGGCAGTGGAATGCCTCGAAAAATTTGTTGATGCGGTCGAATATTCCAAGGTCGCCATACGATGCTTCCTTGCAGTTTGTACATATGCGTTTGAGGCAATGACCTCTTTCATTGATTAAAATACTTCCGTCAAGGTTGTCGCATTTCGTGCAGTCGGTCATTTCGTGGCTCCCTTTGATTTCTTTGCGTCGCGCAGTCGGCTACGCAGTTCGCGATTCGCGTTGCTCTCGTTGATGTACAGAGTCCAGTTATCGTTCTTTGCCTTCTCCGCATCCTTCAGGCGCGACTTGTTCCATTCGAGGTCGGCGGATACGTATTCTTTCTCGTTACGAAGCCTCTCGTTTTCCTGCGTGAGTAGGCGTATCCATTCCCCCGTCATCGCGACGGGGACGGTGACGGAGTTGCCCGCCAGTTCTATTCTGATTCCTGCATCTTGGTCGTTCATCTTCAGTACCCCTTCATTCCCAGCCACTCCGGCAGGATTTGCCGAAGCAGCGTCGTCAATTTGATGTCGTTGTCCTTGGCATACCGCACAAGGCGGCCATGCATCTTTAAGGGGATGCGCGCGCCGAAGTGGACGGTTGGCGTCTTGATGATGGTGCGTTTCTTCTTCATTCGTGGTTTCCTCCGTTGACTCTTTCGTGCCCATTGGTGGCGGCGCCGAACATCAGCACGAACATTCGCAACAACTCGTTTCTGGTTTCGATGCGGTTGTTATCCGTCATCGCATCGATTCGCTTCGATTCAAATGAAATTTTGAACTCGTCATCCTCGCCGAACTTGAATGTCATTTCTGATTTCATGTTTTCCTTTCTGGGTGCTAGCACCCACTTGCTAAAAAAAACTACACGTTTCTTATGGGCGGTGTTAACACCTTTTTGAGCAAAAAATTAACAGCTTCGTTGAATGAAACTTTTTTTTGCTTTGCAGTTTTTTCAATAGCTTTGTATAGCTCAACGCTAATTGCTATTGATGTTTTTTCTTTTTCGTTTTGCTTCATTGCGTTTAACCTCTCGTGTAATCCATTCGTAGTCTTCCGATGTGAGAATAATGTCACGTGTTGCTTCTTCCAAAGAAGAAAGTAATTCGTTTGTTACAGTTCGCCTATTTCGCTTTGCTCGAATTTCTAGCTTCTTTATAAGTTCTAATCGGATTCGTAATCCAACTAGCTTCTTATTTATATCTGGCATGTTGCCCATGATCTCGGTAATCCTTTTTTGGTGTTGAACATGCGACCAATCTAACATAGGTGCTAGCACCTGTCAACCATAAAAAACATTTTTTTTGTGGCAATGCTTTTGTGGGTTTGGTAAGGTGGATGCCTCATTCATGTTGCGGAAGGAATAATTAATGTCCATCATATCAGAAGTGCTTGAACTGGCTGGAAAGGCGAGGAGGATGGCGGTTACCGCCGAGGTCAACGACGTTCTCATTGACATCCAGGGAAAGGTCATCGAGGCGCAGAAGGAACACATAGAGACGCTTGGGAGGTGCCAGAAGGCCGAGGAGGAATTGCAAAGGGCGAGGGACTGGAGAAGGCGATATGTGATCAAGAAAACAAAAGGCGAACATTTCGTCTATGTCCTGAAAAAATCTGAAGCCGATGGCGATGACGCGCACTGGCTATGCCCAAACTGCTCGAACGATGAACGACGATTAACATTGCAGCCTATCAATAGTGCCGTCAAGGGATCGGTGGCTCGGTGCACTCATTGCAAAACGGATTTCTATATGAGCGAAATGGTATGCTTTGCCGAGGATATGGGCTCGAGGCCTCTTAGTTTTTAAATTGAACTGGAAAAGACGTTATGAGCGAAATAGTCAAGCCCTGCCCAAAGTGCAACGCTCAACTGGAGCTGACCAGCGAGCTTGTCGGATGCCTGCTGGAGTGCCCAGCGTGTGGGGTGCAATTTTCAATCGACCCAGTAATAGAACATAACAATAATAAACATAATATATCCGCGATGTCGTGCCCACAATGCAAAATCATGCTAGATGTTCGTGGCAAGCCTGTCGGGGCAAATGTTAGATGTCACGTTTGCAATGTACAATTTATGATGGAAGCGCATGATACAGAAGAATGGACTCCAGAAAAACAGCGCCTATGGCAACTAGATTCCGACCATAGAAAAAAGGCAACGCAACTAAAGAGGGAAAAGCGATATCTTGAAGCGGTAGATGAATTGCTGAAGGCGAGGGAATATGTTAAAGCGCTTGGTAGATACAGCCCTAGTACAAGAATTGCAGAATACATGATGATGGCGGAGAAATATCACGAGGCGGCTGTAGAATGCATAACAATGTACAACGAAGTCGATTTCTCTGGACAGGAGTACCATAAGGGGAAAGATGGAGCAAAGGCTTCCGCCATGTATGTCGCACATGAGGCTTTTAGGAAAATGGGCAATGTGATAATGGGTGCGGCGTTTCTCGCTGGAAGCAAAACGGCAGGAAAGCAAATGGAAATGCACGAGCTTACACGATATAAGAAGCCGACAAAAGAAATCACGTCCGTCCGAGGAATCAAAAAGGCAATGGAGGATTTTTATTTCATTTCAGAAGGCCAAAAAAGGATTGTTGAGAAAATTCTTGTGGAAGCATGGTTCAGTCTCTACAATGCAGACCCAATGAAAATAGCACAGAACGTTGAGCGTGAACTTTCACAGCCGCCAACCATGGAGCCACATGAATGAGCGATTTTCCAAACTCAACGAATCCGTGAAGGAGATGGAGGAGGCGTTGTGAGCCCATCCTACAAACAGGTCCTCAGCAGAGACACGAGGTTCGCGGCGAGCGCGATGACGAGAAAGATCGTGGCGACGAGAAGACTCCTCCGCATCGCCCTGTTGTTCGCCTCTATTTCGGAAATGATTTCTCTTGGAGTTTTCATGCACTATAGCCACGGGGTCAATCAATGAACTATGACAGGGCTATCGCCATCGCGAGCGTCGTCGTCGCGCTGGCGTCCATCTTCCAGAACTGGAGGCAGTCGAGAAGGAACGAGAGGCTCCAGCGCGATCTGGCGGAGAGCCACGAGCGGGAATCCGAACTACGCGAAGGGCGCATCGAGACAAAAATCAGCCGCATCGACACTACTCCGAGGTGGCAATGAAGGAAATTTGCCATATCCTGTCCTTACGTTCTGCAAGTCGTCTCTGTAGGCATACAAGTTAATGTGTTGTACTATGTTATAATATATTATACTATAACACACATGGGGAAAATTGATGTACGCAAGCTGGTATCCGGAAAGTCGCTCTTGAAAATCATGGAGGAAAGCGCCAAAGCGGATAAGGTCTTTTTAAAAAACCTCGAGACAGTGGACGACGAATTTATTAAGCTCCTCGATTCGGTGAATGAACCGAAGAAATCGAAGGCGGCGAAGAGGGCGAAGAATAAAAAAGTGAAGAAAAACGCCAATTAAATTGCACTTTGTTATACTATGTTATACTAAAAAAACTGTACAGTCCGAAAATATTTGCTATAATTACCCCTCATGCAGTGCCACCAGTGCCATTTCAACGGCAAGGGTAGCCCGAGGTGTATAACTTGCAGGGACACCCTGAATCAGCCGTACAACCACGGACAGACGCACGTCTCCGTGGACGCCCCTATCGCGTCGCGCGACGGGCGTAGCCGCACCGTTGGGGAGCGCATCGGGAGTGGCGCCATGGCGGTAATCGACATCCCGCCGTCGTTCAATCCAAACTTGCCGAAGTGTTGCAGGGATGCCGCGCGGAAGGTGTTGGCGACGTTCCTGCAGATGACGGACGAGGACTGCAACCTCGTGCGGCACATGCTCAATGGCGGGACGCTGGAGGGGTACGGAATCAAGTGCGGGATGCCGAAGCAAAGCATCTCGTTCAGGGTCATGTCGATAGCCCGCAAGTACCGCCATTTTTCGTTCCTCACTCAATCCATGAAGGTGCCCAATGAAAAAGATGCCTCTCGCAAAGAAAGCGCAAAGCCCGAAAAACGCCCCTCTTGAAATCCAGATTTCGAGCCTCCGCCCGCACCCGAGGAACTACAAGTCGCATCCCGGGGACCAGTTGCGGCACATCGCCAATTCCATCAGGCGGAACGGGCAGTATCGCAACATCGTCATCTCGGAGGATGATGTGATTCTTGCGGGGCACGGTGTCGTGGAGGCGTTGAAGAGTCTCGGTGTGACGACCGTCTCGGCGATACGCCTTCCTCTCAAATCGGATTCGCCGAACGCCATAAAGATTCTCGCCGCGGACAATGAGGTGGCGCATCTCGCGGAGACGGATGACAGGGCGTTGTCGGAATTGCTGAAGGCGATTAATGAGACGGCGTTGGATGGGCTTTTCGGTACGGGGTTCGACGAGGCGATGCTTTCCAACCTCGTCATGGTGTCGCGCCCGGCGTCGGAGATAGGCGGCATAGACGAGGCGGCGGAATGGGTGGGGATGCCCGAATTCATGCACGGGAAGAAGGCGTTGAAGGTTGTCGTCAATT
>Ga0123353_10015574_pt1 | contig 11060 bp, 8 predicted proteins | sample TergutLab28metaG_3_FD_92763 | JGI IMG/M metagenome (GOLD analysis project Ga0123353, IMG submission 92763) | Labiotermes labralis P3 segment gut microbial communities from Petit-Saut dam, French Guiana - Lab288 P3 | ecosystem: Host-associated > Arthropoda: Insects > Digestive system > Gut ... | reverse complement strand
TATCAGTTCTTTTAGATCCTTTGTGAACAAAACGTTATCTATGCTTATGTAATTTTCGTTGTTTTCATCCACTTCTATGGACACCAAGCCACTGCCGGTAAATGCCCCATTTTCAATCTTCGTCACACTGCTCGGTATGGTGATACTGGCAAGGGAAGGGCAGTCAAAAAATGCCCACTGCTCAATGCTGGTTACGCCTTCCATGATCGTTACGTCGGCAAGGGAAGAGCAGCCGCTAAACGTTAATGGCTTAATGCTCGTTACACCTTGCGGGATCATGATGCTGGTAAGTGATTCGCAACCCCAAAATGCGCTAGATCCAATATACGTAAGGCTTTGCGGTATAGTAACGCTTGAAAGAGCAGAGCATCTGTTAAACGCACCGCCGCCAATGTGCGTTACTCCTTCCGGTATAACAACGCTGGTGAGGAAGGTTCTGTTGGAAAATACATGGTCTTTAATGCGGGTCACGCCATCGGGAACAACCACATTTCTTCCCAAACCACGGTATTCCAGCAAAACACCGTCTTCAATGATAAATTGATCCCTGGTAAAATACACCGCGCACGCCGCGCATATCGCCACAAGCAAAACGGCTATCCCAAACGAAATCAAGCGTTTCTTTTTCATGTTTACATCCATTCATATATTTATTGTTTAAGTATGATATAGCATGTGGAGCCATCGGCGTTTTTCACGCCCATATTTACCACGCTACCGTCGTGTAGCTCGCCGTCAAAGGTGGCATGAACTTTCACCCTTGCTTTGCCAAACTCCGCTCGAACAACGCCATCCCGTCAATCCGTCTTTCACCTCGCACGGTAAGGTCTTGATTTTTCTTGCTCATAGCGTCACTCCTGACAATAGCACCTCGAAGAATAAATCACTACCTTATATTATAGCGGATTATCAAATAAATCAAGTGAGAAAAGAGGGTCGCACCATCGAGGGCCGATCGCATGCAAATTATATTTTACCGACGCCTTTGAGCAAGCCGCCGAGTATATCGAGTTGAATCAGCCGCAAGCAATCGCCATCTCTTAGCGGTTTATTTTGCTAATCGATAAGATGAAGGGCAGGCAACGTTACGCCGCCGATTGTAAATTCGATACATTCGCATGTAATGAGGTCCGTTTCCCCGCCGTCAACCCTTTCTTCGGTCCATTTCAGGCAGGCCCCGGTTTGCTGGTGAAAGCAAAACGACAATGTCACGGAATACCCTTCGTCGCCCGAGCTGTATGTGTAAGCGGGTTGGTTTATTTGATCGTTTTTCTAAAATCGACAAGCGTGTAAACATCATCAAATAATTCATCCGAATCCAGGGAAAAAGTCACCGGGAAGAACTTTAGTTTCCCCATTTGATTTGATTCCGCTATCATGCTCTTAACACGGTCGTCAAGCGGAAGATTCATCGCGTCTGCGCGAGCTTTTGCAGGAACATAGATCGTTACCTTGAAAAACCCATCCCAAACAGAAAGCCAAAATGCAGTGACTTCTTTTTGTCCGCCTTTGACGCCCGTCCATTTGTACAGCCCTTTTCCGAGCCAAACCTTTCCATCATTGTAGTAACGCCACTCCACTTGAATGTTGTGATTTGTCAAGCCCTCAATAAACCGAACATAGGCGGCGTTCGCCGAACCGAGAGCTTCGGATATAACTTCGTTTGTTAGCTCTATAGCGGGGTTGCGCAGCAATTGCTGTTCGCTCATTTCGCTTGTACCTCCAGCTTATACTAAAAAATTACGATCACAGTATTGCACGAAAATGCGAATATCTCGCTCATAGAACAGCACTTAAACAGTAAATTTATAAATACTATTTTTGCTTTCAATGATCTCAGAGCTCACCGAGCCCAAAACAGATCGTTTTGTTATAAAGCTTACGGCAACAGATTTTGAATAGTTTTCTGCATCCTGTAAGGTATCCCATTCATACACTCCCTGGCATAATCCTGTTGCTTCATCAACCATCCAGCATTTTGACCGAAATCCACGAAATCCCATGAAAACCAGCATTGGTATTCGCGAAAACCGCTTGTTTTCCTCCACAGTCATATTTTTGGGTTGGAATCTAATGATGAAAACGGCTTGTGGTTTCGTGTGTTTTTTAATAGTTTGACTAATTATAACATGCCTAAATACTGTGAACTTCTTATCCGTGTCCATTTTGAATTCTTTTCCTATGCTTGGCTTTATATATCTAACTCTTCCGGTAAAATATAGCATAACGGTTCTCAAAAACCCAATAAATGGATTTGTATTCATGGTGATTCTCCTTAGAACCTCGCTTATAAGAGGTTGCTCAAAAGAAAAATAATGCTTTGCTCTGCGTGTCCCCCACAGGCAAGGGTGAAACAACGCGCCGACAGGCGGGGCGGTTCGCACGAAGCGAGTAGATATTTCGACCACAGTATAGCACGAAAATGCGAATATTCCCATACCACGGCGAAACGCCACAAAAACAAAACCATGGCCCTATATTGACATCTTCCCCCGCCGCCGCCGACACCCTGCGCGCCCATTTCACCGACACCGGACTCACCGCCAAGGACTACGACCTGATCGTCACCGGAGATCTGGGCAGCCTGGGCCGGGAGCTGATGCTGGAGCTGATGGAACGCGCCAACATGCCCGTGCCCAAAAAGCGCAGCATGGACTGCGGCATGGCCATATTCGCGCCGGAGCAAGATACGCATTGCGGGGGCAGCGGGTGCGGATGCTCGGCGGCGGTGCTCAACAGCACGCTGATGGCGCGGCTGTCCGCGGGCGAACTAAAGCGCATCCTGTTTATGGCCACGGGCGCGCTGCTCAGCCCCACCAGCAGTTTGCAGGGTGAAACCATACCGGGCATCGCTCACGCGGTTGTATTGGAACACGTTTAAGTGTACAAATTACAGTGTACAGTGTACAAATAGTGGCGAACCATTAACTGTACACTGTAAACTGTACATTGTACACTGATAAGGGAGAGATTTCGTTTATGTGGTTATGGACGTACCTAAAGGTATTCGCAGTCGGCGGCGCGCTTTGCGCCATCGGCCAACTTTTGATCCTGCGCACCAAGCTCACCTCGGCGCGCATACTGGTGGGCTACGTAACGGCCGGGGTCATCCTGGGCGCGGTGGGGCTGTACGGGCCGCTGGTGGACTTCGCCGCCGCCGGGGCCACCGTGCCCCTCACCGGCTTTGGCTACGCGCTGGCCGACGGGGCCATCAAGGCCGTGCACGAGAAGGGCCTGCTGGGCGCCTTTACCGGCGGCACCGCCGCCACGGCGGGGGGCATCGCGGCGGCGGTGCTGTTCGGCTACCTGGTTTCGGTGATATGCAACCCCAAGATGAAGGAGTAAGCACGTGAACCGGCCTGCTTCAAACCCTACTTGATCACCACGGCGCTGTCCTCGCCCACCGCAAAGTAGTCCTTGGCATGCAGGTTTTGAACCAGCGTGCCCTCGGCTTTGAACGTTCCCGGGCATATCACCCTCGCGTAGTAATAGTACAGGTATCCTCTGTCAAATCTCCCGTTGTAATCGTAGAACATGATCTTCTGCCCCTCCACCGTGGCATAGCGATAATGTCCGTAGCCGACACGGCTCTCTCCGTCGATTTTCGCGGAGCCGCTTACATATTCCAGCCCGGACGGCAGGTAATCGGTAACGCAATAGGCGCCGTCTATCGCCTTGGCGGAATAGTCGATCCACAGCTCCACGCGGATCAAGTCCCCCTGCTCAAACACATCGCCGCTCTTCCTCTCGTTTGCCTTGAAATACCGGCGGTTTACGGTTATGTCACGATCGACGCTGCCCATCTCCGTCATCGGGACTTTGTAGGTCGATACCGCGCCGACGTCGCCCGCCACCTCCAGGAGCTGCAATTCGTGTATGCTTTGGGCGGGGATCCTCAGCGTAAAGCTGCGGCCGCCTTTGAGTTCCCTTATGTACTCTTGGCCAAACAACGTGTACGTTATGCTGCCGGTTGTATCGGTTCTCCTTTGGATCTCCCGCTCGATGTAGAACAGTTTTTCGATATTGATCAGGATATCCGTGGTGCGGTTTCTGATGCAATACTGATAGAGCCCTTCCCGCTCCGGCCTTTCAAGCTTGGCGGCCAGGAGGTTCGCCGCGGATGTCGCCTCCAAAATATCGTCCTGATCCACGCCCGTGTTCACGCGGTAATACGGCGCGATCTCCTCCAGGTTCGGCGCGATCCGGCCGTCGTACAGCGCGGCGGCGGTCCCGGTTTCGCCCAGCGCGCAATACCCAAGCGCGAGATATACGGTGTCCTTCACCGACAGGCCGTCCAGCGTCGCATACCCGTCCAAGTCCAAAAGCACGGGCTCCTGCAGCATCGCCAGGCCGTAGAGCGCGCACATCTTGTTGCCGGCGCTCTCCCCCTCGTATATGCCATACAGGTAATTCTTCAGGGCGTTGCGGTTGATCTCGTCTTGAATATACGGCATGAGCTTTACCGTGGTCTCCAGGTCGCTGTCGGCATAGGGCAATATGGCGATTCCGCCGTCGGCCCGCTGATAGAGCTTGGGATCAAAGCGCTCCTTGTTGTTTTGCAAAACCAGGTCGGGGAAGTACTCCGCCAGCAGTTTGTTCGCCTCGCGCCGTACCAGCAGTTTTTCCACCCTGTCCCCGTGCGCGTACCGCATGCCCAGGAGCTGGTACAGGTACTGCCCCCGGCTCCGGTCGGTAAAGGTGATGTGGGTCAGCCCCCCGGCCCCTACGTCGAACACCGTGCCGGATGTCAGGTCGTAATAGGCGGCGGCATCGATCTGGCGATAGGTTTTGAGCACCTGATACGGATGCTTCACCGCGTCGCTCATGCCGTTGCTCACCGTCGCTTTTACGATCAGGGCATGCGCGCCTTCGGTATCCATCTCCCAAAGCGGGATATTCACCCGCTCGAACGAAACGCCCCTCGCCGTGATTTTGCGATCCGGCGCGCTCTCGTCCCACACCTCAAATTCCACCGTTTCGCCGCCGGCCAGGCTCGTGCCGTACGCGTTGACGCCGATCGTGGGCACGTCGCCCGTCAAAAACGTATCGTTGAGCGTGTAATTCAAAAACATCGGATTGGTTACGATGATGTTCTGCACGCCGTTGCCCGCGTACAGATCGTTGCTAACGCCCGACATCGTCAGCCGCCACGAGGTGATGTTATCGGGCAGCTTGAATGTGTACACGGCTTCGCCCCGCTCGTTTGTGCGAAGGGCGCCGAAGAAGGCGGTGTCCTTAAACACTTCCCTTACATAGGTTTCCTCGCCGCCTCCCGTCTCCGCCTCCGCTAACGGCAACGGCGCCGCCGCTACATCATCAAAAGAGCCAAAGCCGTCTGCGCTTTCCAGCCGCCTGTCCAATGACGTCGGCACGTACGTCCGGTGCGTGGAGGTGACATATGTCAGCCCCGAGCTTAGCGTGCGGTACAGCGCGGCCAGCGTGTCCACCCGATAATCCCGAAGCGCGAACAGCGCCTCGTCCACGATGCTGATATTGATGTGCGCTTCCCTTGGGTTCCCGTCCATGTCCTTTGCCGTAACGGTAATGCTGCACATGTCGCCCGGCTTGTAGACGTCCCTGTCGGTAACCGCGGTCAGGGTCAAATCATTGGTTGCGTAGTCAAAGCGGATATGGGCGCTCATGTTGTAGTTTGATTGATAGGTGAATCCGTTAAAGTAATAGGCGCTCACGGTCACGTTGGGGATACTCTCCTGCGAAAACGTGAAGGTATAGGGGTTTTTGCCCGCCTGATAGCTTTGGATTCCACGCTGCATCGTCACAAACAGGAAGTTCCCCCTCGTCACCGGCTCGGTTCCGCGCTTGAGCGTCAGGTTCACTTCCTCGCCGAGGGCGTAGCTCTCCTCTGCGCCGTCCACATAGTAATCGTTTGCGCTGGCGTTGCGATAGTAATTTGAATAATCGCGGCCCACATAGGTGCTCCGCACCATCTTCCGCCCGTTGCCATCGGCGCAGGTTATTTCCACAAAGTAGCTCTCGCCGTCCCTGTTGGGAACGGTAAAATTCCTTGCCGCCGCACCGTCTCCATCGGTCGCGATGTCAAAGCGCTCTATCACCTCTTCCCTGCGCTCATACGTGTACCTCGGCATGGTTTTCTTTTCGATATAGTCGTAATACTCGCCGTTTTCCACCTTTACATAGTAGACCCGGTGCACCGCGGCCGACAGGCGCTTTTCAGCGATAGGCCGGTCCAAGTAATCATGATAATGCTGGGCCGTGCCGTCATTGATCCTGTCCAGCGTGATCGAATGAACCTCGACGGTCAGCGCGGCGTCGGCCCCCGTGCGCTTTGCCTGCGCACTTACATCGATGTCGTTGATGAACGCGCGGACGGACGCGCTTTGGGCCGTCCTCCCCATCTCGGGAAGCGTCGCCTCGGCCGTAAACATCAGCGTTCCTTCGCCTTGGGCGTCGAATTGGGGCACGATCTTTTCCGATATCTCTATTTTTCCGTCGAGATTTGATTTGGCCTCCCCATTGCCGGACGTTACAAACCCGTAGCCCCAAAGCCTATAGGAGATGTCCAGATCGGACACAGGCGTCCCCTCGAAAAACCCCGCCTTGGCGGAAAATGTGACGGTTTCTCCCGCAAACGCCGCTTTTTTGTCCGCGGTCACCTCGATTTTGTAGGGCGGCTTTACGTAGTCCTGCACGGAAAAGTAGGTGCTGCTCAAAGCGACCTCGCCGTGATAGACGGTCAGGCAATAAGAACCGGCATCCAGGTTGGGGAGCTTAATTTCGTCGGCGTACGCGCCGTTCTGAACGGGTACGGTCTGCCGGTGCAGGATATCCCTCTCGCCATAGCGGCGATCTACATAGCCATAGTCGTATTCATAACCGTATCCCTGCGTCAATACAACGGAAACATGCCGGATCTCTTCTTCATTCTTGCGGTCTTGGGCGAATCCGAAAAACGAAACGGTATCGTCACGCTTAAACAACGTGCGATCCAGCTGCAAGGCCGTCCAATACGCTTCATTTTCGTTCCCGGAATAATAGTAGCCGTAGCTGGGCGTGTAGAGCCAAACACAGGTTTTTCCATCCGACCCGGTGACGGTAAACCGCTCGCTTTGATCGGCCGCAAGCGCCCTGTCGATTACGGCAACGCCGCCGGCGTCCGTGGTATAGGTTTTGTCCCTCTTCTGGTCATACACGGTCGCGCCCGCCGCCGCCTTTCCCGTGGCCATGTCGTTTACCCACACAATCGCTTGGTTGCTGGCGGCGATCACCTGCACAGGCAGATCGCTTATTTGCACGATCACCTGGTCGCGGAAGCCGTCCAGCGCCGCGTCTATCAGGTAGAAACCCTGCGACAGGCTATCGGGCAGCGCCAAGCTGTTGCTGTCGGCATCGTACGTGTCCTTTGCGCCAAAGGACATCACCTCGTGCAAGCCCGATGTGCTCAGGAGGTATTCCTCCCTGGCATATCGCGACCAGCGCGGCGCGCCCGTTATTTTTTGCACGGCTTCCACGGCCTGCGCGTCGCTGTTGAATTTGTACACGGTGACGGTGGGATTGGGCAGAAAGATGCCGAAAGCGGACTCCATCCGGAAACCCAGGATGGGCGCCTCGAGGGTGGGCCACTCGGCATATCTGGCGTAAAAGCGGAAGCGGTCGGCACGTTCGGGAGGCTTGTACGCGGGCGCCGGCTCCGTTTCAAACGCAAATACGTAGTCGGCGGCAATTTCTTCGCTCGTTCCCTCCAGCTTGACCCCGGCCTTTAGCGTAACGGTATACACCGTTTTGTAATCGAGGGACTTGGGCACAAACACCGCCGTGCCCTTGTGGTATTCAAATCTGCCCTCCACCTGGGGAGAGATGCTGAAATGGCTGTCGATGGGCGTGTACCCCTCGCTGGAAAACGCGATTTCGATCCCGCTGTTTGTCGGCACGTTTGTGGCCTGATTTCCCGGGAAGCTCGAGGTGACTTGAAATTTTTTGGTGGTTTGGAACGCCCACGTGACGTCGGCCTTCCCCTCGCGCTTGAGCCTAAACAAATACAACGAATTGAAGGACAACGTGGCGGCGGGGGTCACCAAAAATTCCCTCTTGCCCTTTTGCGCCACCTCCGGCGCGGGCTGCCCGTCCATCGAGAGCGCGGCGGCAAGCTCCTCGAGGGCGATTGCCTCGGGGGCCGTCAACACGAACGCGCTTGCAACATCGACCCCCGTTTGGCCGTACAGCGTCGGCACAAGCGTGAATCCGTCCTTCGCGGGCGCGGCGGCCGCATCGAAGGGAACAGCGCCAAGGGGCATCACGAGTACCAACAAAAATAAAATCAGCTTTTTCAAGAATATCCCATCCTTTCATGGCGGTATACCCATTGGACTCCTCCAACGGCCACATTGTTCCATGGGTTGTGCATTGGGTTACGGATCGGTGTAAGGGAACGCCACCAGCTCGCCATCATAACAGGAGTAGATGATTTTATTCCCGGCATCCACCCATGTGGCGCTTTGATCTATCACGACACCCTTTAGCGTGAGCATATGCTCAAAGGAAAGATCGTGCACATTGAACCGGCCAATGGTGCAGTTATCGTCGGCCGTATTCAGGTAATTGGGGACGACGATGTAATACTCGCCCGGCTTGTCGGTAGACTGCAAGGGGCGCTGCTCCGTTTGCGTAAGCGCAATGCCAATAGATGTGTCTACTTGGGTTATTTGCCCGCTATCCGGGTCGGCCAGCGCATACATAACGACATCCGGCTGTTCGTATGAAACAGCTCTGATCAGCAATTTGCCGTCCAAGTATGCGCACGCCGCCAAGGAGTTGGGGAAAGCGCTTAAACGTATCGTTTCTTCAAACGTGTTTAAGTCAACGGAAACGATTAAGGTGTAAACGATGCCCTCTCCCTCTTTAAACTTGGTGCTGATCACTTCGTCTGAGCCGGGGATGACCATGGGCGTTAGATAGGTGCCCGTGTGAACCAATACCGGCTCTTGGTCCATGCTCATGAGCCAAAGCCCTATCGTTTGTTCAGCGTCATTTGCTTCTCCCGAACGCACGATATACTCTTTCCACGTGACTTGCCATGGATGACTGTTCAGCATGCGATGCAGGCCGTGTTCATCATCCAGAAGCCATTGTGGATCATACTGGTGCCAGAAGGAGGGCAGGTAAGGAAAGTCCGCCGCATAATCGCCCACGACGCCATCTAAGAATTCGCGCCAGGCCATGAAAGCGATGTCGCCATCCTCAGCAATCGGCAACATCTCTCCTTTCACAAGAAGATGGATTTTGTCGCCTTCTTTCACGTCGTCCAGTACAAGGACGCGGAAATCGTCGCCTTCTTTCCAGACGTCCACCACATAATGCTCTGTACTTGGAATGAGCACGCGGATATCATTGCCCGCGCCATCCACTTGGTCGGCTGCGGCGGCTGTGCCGGCGGCAAGGGCGCTTGTCGCCAACACCAGCAAGCAAAGTGTCAGGGTACGGCAACAACTTCTTACTTTCATCCTATAACCTCCTCGTTCGATCGTTAAAAAAGTTCACGCAAACCGCTCCATAAAAAAACTGCGTGAACGCTCATGGTAAAAAAGGATGCCGAAGACCGGACTCGAACCGGTACGCCCCGGAGGGCAAGGGATTTTAAGTTCCACGTGTTAGTGAGACTTTAGCGGAAAGTAGCAGTAGCCAGAAGAAACGATTGGAAGGGCAAATCCTGCTGTAGAGCGGGGTTTGCCCTTCTTTTTTTGTCGAAACCTTGAATATATCTTGTTCCTGAGACATCGCGCGATTTCCTCAAAAAGTTCGGAATTTTGCACAAACCGTAGAAAAACAAAAGAAATGGGGTCGGCTTTCCTTCTGCTATTGACAAGATTAGTTTATCAGAAGGAGCGACCAAATGGAAGACAAGAATTACGATTACTATGAAAAACTATTCAGCAACCAGCCTGACGTGTTGGACACAGAAATCGTCAGGCAATTGCTCGGAGGCATCTCAATTACAACTGTCTGGAAAATGATTCGCTTTGGCCACCTCAAACATATTCACTATCGTGATCAGTGCTTTCTTGTTCCAAAGAGCTGGCTGATTGACTACATCATGAGCGATCACTATCAAAACTACAAAAACAAGCTGAGGGGACAGATCAGAGAAGGAGGTTCTTAATCATGGACATTTGCCAGGTAATCGCTGTTGTCAACCAAAAAGGAGGCGTCGGCAAGACCACCACATGCAGCAACCTGGGCATCGGCCTTGCACGGGAGGGCAAAAGGGTTCTCCTTGTGGACGGCGATCCACAAGCATCCCTCACCATCAGCCTAGGCCAACCGCAACCGGATGAACTGCCCATAACCTTGACAGATATTTTGAACAAGGTATTGGACGAGAAGCCTTTGAAGCCGAAGGAAGGTATCCTACGTCACGAAGAAGGCGTTGACCTCATGCCCTCCAGCATTGTGTTATCCGGCCTGGAAGTACAACTTGTCAACGTTATGAACCGCGAGAAAGTCCTGAAGCAGTACATCGACACTATGAAACGGGAGTATGATTATATCCTTATCGACTGTATGCCGTCCTTGGGGATGCTTGCGATTAACGCCCTAACCGCCGCTAGAAGCGTGCTCATCCCTGTACAGGCACAGTATTTGCCAATGAAAGGGCTGGAACAGTTGCTGCAAACCGTAGGCAAAGTGCGGCGGCAACTCAATCCTAAGCTGCGCATCGAAGGCATCCTGCTGACCATGGTGGACAATCGCACGAATTACGCAAGGGAAATAAGCTCCCTGCTTCGGGAGACTTACGCTGGGAAGCTCAAGGTTTTTTCTGCGGATATACCGCACTCAGTCCGTGCCGCTGAAACCAGCGCGGAGGGCAGGAGCATCTATGCGCATGATTCCAAAGGAAAAGTGGCGGAGGCATACCGCATACTCACAAAGGAGGTATTAGACGGTGAAAAGCAGCGCTGCAAACGTAAAGCTGAAAAGCTATGAAGACCTATTTGATTCACAAGATGTAGTAATCTACGATTCCGAGCGGGAAAGCGTGCAGGAGATTCAAGTAACCGAACTGTATCCATTTCGGAACCACCCCT
>Ga0123353_10015573_pt1 | contig 11060 bp, 6 predicted proteins | sample TergutLab28metaG_3_FD_92763 | JGI IMG/M metagenome (GOLD analysis project Ga0123353, IMG submission 92763) | Labiotermes labralis P3 segment gut microbial communities from Petit-Saut dam, French Guiana - Lab288 P3 | ecosystem: Host-associated > Arthropoda: Insects > Digestive system > Gut ... | reverse complement strand
ACCGCTAAAGCCAGCAGACTCATTAAGGCAGCCAATTTTTCATTGCTGCGGTTACGCAGGTACGCGCGTACAAGAAAAAAGCCCATCAGCGATACTATGAGCAGTCCCACAATTCCATACTCGCTCAATATGAGCAGATATTCATTAAAGGGATGCAGCGTATTGTTGGCTAATTGCGCATATTGGCTAACAGGGTTGGCGGTGAAATAACCCGCCTGATAGAGCATATATTTTGCCTGAAAAGCGCCATTTCCATGTCCCAAGATGGGTTTGTCGGCAACCATATCTAACGTGGTTCGCCAAATCAACAATCGTCCGTCGGCAGAATCCTTTTTGAAGAAGTACAAAACCATCGGCAAAGCGATTGTTGCAATAACCAAAGCAACTTTCAATTTTCGTTTTTCAATTTTTGATTTTGAAAGGAGCCAAACCACTGTTGCTACTGCTGCTGCCACCATTCCGGCACGCGAACCGGAGAGGATAATGGCAATCGCCATCAATGCAGCTGCCGTAATTGCTGCATACCTTACATACGGTGTTTTGTTCGTAAAGAAAAGAAAACACAATGGCAATGCACATACCAATGCAGCCGCAAACCCTGCCGGATTGTCGAAACTTCCAGTAACAGCAAAATTGCCGTTCGTGGAAGCTAACACGTCGGCATATTGGAAAATACCCTGCAATGAAAGCGCCAACGCAAAAACGATGATTGTAGCGGATATCAAAGTGGTATCAATTGGTCTGGCAGGAAGTGTTATTTTGCGATTGAATATACTCCATAACATCCCCATGATTCCGATAGCCATCCCCATGTACAGCCATTTCGGAGTTACCTCTGCGTTCACAAAACGTTGTGAGGAAACAAACAGTGTAATGATGCACAATATGCAGCAGGTTAACACTCCGGATATGTATGAACTCATTGCCATTTTATAATATATACAAACTTTTCACTCTGCCGTATTTTTTTTCACGGTAGAAAACAATAATTTCCTGCTTCACTCTTCAGTTCTTTGATGGGATATATACTCCGTATCACAAACTGGAAGGTAGCTGTTTCGCCTTTGGCAACTGCCGCCGTATCAGGCGTTTCCGCAAAAAGCGAATCCTCTGTGAACACCTTTTGCAAGGGGTCTAATTGTGCGCATGTTACGGTTTTATTTACCGAATAACCGCATCCTGCAAACAAGATGGCAGATGTGGCGAAGAACAAAAATACTTTTTTCATTTGAATTAACTATTTGATTATTTTATCATTAAACTTTTTAATAAAGAAACGATTCTTTACATAAAAAACGTACAGTTTTTGTTAAATTGGTTTACACACTTTTAAAGCCTCAAAAATAAGTAGTCAAATAACAGTCAAATAGCCAATATTTTGATTATGTGCAACTTATAAATTATCAATGATGTGATATTTACATGTCAGTCAAATAACAGTCAAATAAAATCTATGCCCAAAATGGGATATATTTTGCGTGTTTTTTTGATACACTTTCCGGATTAAATCCTTTTATGTAGCCGCTATTTACGGTTTCTTTAATTATTCTCGATACCATTGCTGCATTTTCTTCATTAATACCCATTCGCACGCGAAAACTTTGATTGGTCATTTTTTCTCGTTCCATGTATTTGAGACAACAATGCTGATAACAAGCTCGTATTGTTTTATATTGCAATCCTTTAAATTTGGCTAAATCGCGGGCAAACAACAATGCACCAAGATTGGTTATATTCCAATAATCATCCTGCTTTACGATAAACTCCTCATTAACCAACATATCAAGTATTACCTGTTTGCTTCCGGGAAAGCTACGTCTTGTCAGTTGGAAATAACAATCGTAGTCCAACAGCCGTAACACATCATCGTCAGCGACCCTCGTCAATGCAATTTGCTCATGAAACAATAGCCCTTGTGATTCAGAAATTATCTGTTTCACTTCTTGTGGACTCATCTTTACCGTTTGTCCCGCCGAACGATGATAACTGTCAAAAATGGTTTTTCCGCGTAAATAAACAGGTTTTTCCGTTTGTCCGGGAATGTGTACGAATAACAAGTAATTACCGTTGTACTCAATCGTATTATGTTGAATTTGTACAGATTGGGACAAATTGTTCAAAGCGATATTTCCCAATGCCCTGACAATGGTATCCGTTTGTTCTTTTGTAACAGAAAACATGCTCGCATCGTCATTGACACCGAAAACAAGAAAACCACCGTCAGGAAGATTGGAAAATGCGCAAAGATGCTGTGCCAATCTGTCCGATTTGGGAGATAAGCCGCTTTTCCAGTCTATCTCGTTCAATTCGATAGGGATAGAATATAGACTGTCTTTCAGATATTTAATCGCTTTTTCTTTCCAACTCACGATAGAAAATTTTATCCGCAAAGATACTCTTTTTTCGTGTAAACCAATATGTCAAAGAACGTAAACCTGCGTTGAAAGGCGGCATTTTTTGTAATGCCGCCTAACGCAAGGGTTTTAATTATGGAGTATATCCAAAGAAAGTCAACTCACCAAGATAGAACAACTCACTTGCCACACCGGGATTTCGGTGGTGATAATATCTGATGTATTTGACGGGTACGTTCGTTTCGGGCAGAATAGCATGATGCCCTGAAACCCCTCTTTGAGCCTGCAATGCAGCGCTCCATCCGCGCAGGTCTAATCGCTCAAACTCATGGCGTCCTAAAAACACCCAGTCTTCCTTAAAGGTGCCGGCGGGATCATCATTCCACCGCCAATAGTCGGCATCCTTACTTTCATCCATTTCAGCAGCGCCCCATATTTCAACTACAAAGGGATTAAACAAACTTCCAAAAGTAAATTGTCCCTGAGCGCCATGAATAGGATGTACGATCATACGGGTAAGCTTAAGCGGTGATTGAAGGGAAAAAGTGATTGAGGGGTAATTAGTTGGCGCCGTCCAGTTAGCAGATAACCATGCAGATTCAGTAAAGTTACCGGCAATTCCGTCGCTGATTCTTCCAAACGTATTTGCTGCATTGTCTCTGACATCTACCGAAACCCTGCTATCGACATACGGCTTTGCCGCTTCTCTTTCAATCGGCGTGGTTTTGGGTTCAAGCGTCTCATCAACGATGTAATAACCGCTGACTGTGTTCACACGATAACGCAGATTGAGTTTTTGCGTTGCCGGATCGTAGGCGCTGTTCCCCGATTCATCATCAATGATGTCATGGCTCGCTGCGGCATAATATCCGCTAACGCTAACGGATTGATCCCCGTACAGGTTCATGCTAAACGAGGTGTTGGTGGTCCTCGGCGACAATTCTGCCACACGGTTGCAGGAGATAACCCAGTTGCCATCTGCGGTACTCCTCAAATGAAGGTTTTTATCCTGTTTGGCGTACGTAAAGTTGAATGTGGTATTGCTACCCGAATAAACCGTTTCTTCGAAACGCGTACCCGAAGCCATGTAATACACTATTTGCTCTTGCTGTGCAGGGGTTTCAAAAGGGTCAATGAGCCCGTCAGGCGCATATACGGATGAAATATTCAGAACATCGTCAGGATGATTCAACCGGTTACCTACATCAGCCAATGTGGTTTGAGTTGCCGTCTCATCAACATACAGCACAATATTCTCTCCGGAGATACGGTTTTTATATACTATTTTTGTCTGGCATCCCTTATTAGGGGCATCGTTCCATGTGATTCTAACCGTTGACGACTGCGTCACCGGATTGAACCCGGAAGACGAAAAACTGGCAATAGTTCGCGCTTTAAGACCGAGATCAATTGCCCACGTTGTACTGTACGATCTTTCCTGAACTATAGTCGTCAATGAACGCTCGCCGCGTCCGTTCTTATTAATGAGTTCAAAACGGTAGATACCCTCAGATAATGACGTACCATCCATGTTTTTATCAATGATGACGGAATCTTTTTGCACTCCGTCCTGCTTTCGAATGAAGGCTATTTCAATGGAATCCTGACGATTGTTCCAGTAAATCACAGTGGTTTCCAATTTGGGATCCGCATTGGAATACCACGCCAATTTCACTCTTCCCACGCCGGGAAATGATTTCACGCTATCGGTCATACCCAGATAAACCCGTTTGCTCTCATCTGCATACTTTTGATGAATGTCGTTCATCCCGTCGCATGATGCGATCAGGCAGATGCAACATAATACTGTCAAAAACTTTACTAAACTTTTCATATCTTTTTCATTTTTTGATTCTTCATTCTTCATTCTTCATTCTCAATTTCTTGTGAAATCGTATTATCACCCCAGAAACTTAATTCCTGTATCCTCCACCAGTTGCCTGAAACAGGACAACCCATTATATCGCAAAGTGGGAAAAAGCGTATAAACCTTACTGGATCGCACTCGATAGGAAGATCGAATTGATACCCTTCAAGCGCTTTTGCATATATCACATCATCAGTTACTCCGATAAAATCTAAGCGTTCTATCTCATAACGCCCCAGATATACCCAATCGTCCATAAAGGTATGCTCAGGAAGTTCCATATCTTCTTCTCTGGCAGAATTGGGATGTAGCCAATATGAACGGTCGCCTGCCAATTTGGCAGGATCGAGCGTTTTAGCCCCCCACATCTCAAACGACAGGACATTGTAATTTCCATACACAACTACCGTAGCGGAGATATTTGTCATTTGAACAAAGGGCCACATTTGCATACGGCTCAACTTCACTACTTGCCCGAAATCAAACGTAAACGAACTGCCTCTGCTTCCATTTGCAGTATGATAATGCGAATTATTATTAACTCCAATCTGATTGCTCCAAAGTCTCGCTCTTGTAGTGTTGGCATTATATGTACTTACGTTGTCGAATGGTATGGATGTGGTCACATCAGTCCACGGTTTCTCCAGTTCGAATTCGGGGAGCGGGATTCCTTTAAAATAAGCCGTATCCGAAATATTTCCCCATGGATCTTCAAAAGTAAGGGCAAATAATGTTTCAACATTATCAAATCCCCTGAATGGGCGATTATCGTTTTGAAGCGACGAAAAATACATTTCTTTTTCTACCATCTCGCCCTCTTCATAAACCATTAGACGTAACCCCATTTCAGCTTTAGCAATGTTTGTCCACGAAACGTAAATACCTCCGAAACCTGCGATGATATTTGCCGATTTGCGAACCAGACTGACAGGAGATTCCAAAGGTGTAAAATGTATTGGCAACGGGTCAGATTTGATTTCGTTATCATTTACCGTATATAGAGTAGCGCTTACCGGTTCCATTGTATTGAAACCCTCTATGGTCAGCGAATTAACATAGGTCGAAGAACGTTCGGTAAACGGTTTCCCATTTCTCACATATTCTGCCATCACATACAGAATATTCGGATCTGATGGTATGGAATAGGTGATGGTTGCCCCTCCATTAATGGGAGTGACGTTATAGTTCACAATCGGATCCGGCTTTTTGCCATCCGGTTGTTTTTCGTTACAGGCACCCAACAAGCAGATGCAACATAATATCAACATTAAAAACTTTAAATTTTTCATATAAAAGTGATATAAAATGATTTAACTCTTAATTCTTCATTCTTCATTTTTCATTTTTCATTACCATCCCCATGTTTGTACAAGGTTTGGGTTGATTCTCAAATCGGAGTTTCTGATGGGCCACAGATAATCCTTAACCGTAAATTTAGATGCTTCACCCACATTGACCACGGTATAGTATTCTTCTGCTGTTTCGCCCTGGTAATTCCATCCTACCGGCACGTATGTTCTCGAACTTTCGGCTAATTTCCAGCGTCGCATATCCCAAAATCGTTGCCCCTCGAATGCTAATTCTATCAAGCGTTCCCGTTGGATAATTTTTCGCATTTCGTCTTTGTCTGACGGACGATTGGGATACCTCGAATTTTTCCACGAATCAACTACTCCATCCAAACCGACGATGGCTCTCACCTCGTCGATCCACTTGTAAACTTCTCCGTCGGGCGCATCCTTTATTTCATTCAGCGCTTCGCTGTACAAAAGGTAAAGGTCGGCAAGCCTGAGCAACGGAAACCGGTAATCGTAACCCTCATACGGATCGCCTTTTGATTCAAAAGCAATCAGTTTTTTTACATTATACCCTGATCTGTTAAAGGCAGACGTATAATGAGGTTCGCCTTTCCGCAACCTAAGGTACATAGAAAATGAAGCGCCTCCGTTGGTGGTGGTTGACGAGAGTTCATAATACCCTCTATCGAAACCCAGGTTAGCATAAAACCGTGGCTCCCTGTCGAAGTTGAGCGACGCCGTCTGTTGTCCCAATGCTATGTAATGCCCGTTTCCCGCCTCTGGCGTCGAGGTACGGAGTCCATAACGACCGGCATAGTCCCACTCGTTGTCTTCATCGATGGGAATGCCATTATTGGTATAAAACAATTCTGCCATGTTGAAGGAAGCAAAACCCCGTGAAACCGCTAAATCTTGATCTTGACTGTAAAAAAATGGAAACAGTGTCCTCTGCATATCATTAAGATCCCATACGCCACCTGCCCACCATCCGCCTCTGAGCGCAGTACTTGTCCAGATGATCCCTAAATTCCATTTGTCGGTAATTGCTTTGCGGGTGTTCATCGTTAGCGTCAAACTATCGCTCATATTGAATGTTTGGGGCATTGTGGCTTTATTATACTTGTATAATCGATATCCTTCCCCATGACAGACCTCTATCGCTTCTCGTATCGCTTCTGCCGCCTTTTCCCATTTTTCCTTGCTGTAGGTATTCGATACCAACTGCACGTCTCTTTTATCTTTCCAACTTTGATAATCAGGGTTCCCATTGAACAATGGGCTTGCTCCCCATACCAATGCTTTCGCTTTTATTGCCAGAGCAATAGGCTGGGTTATTCTGCCGTTTTCGTCGATAGGGCTATTAATGGTTAGCGGCAAATCGGGCAGCGCTTCATCAATGAGCTCTGCTATATAGGCGACGCATTCGTCCACCGGCTCGCGAAATACCCTCACTTCATCGGGAGTAGCCGACAATGGCTTGTTTTCCTTGATCAGAGGTATCGGTCCGTATAACTGCAACAGGAAAAAGTGATAATATGCCTTCAGAAATTTAACTTCGGCTATCCATCTTCTCCGTTCGAATTCGTTGAGATCCCTCGGCTGATGAATCCCTTCCATGAAAATATTGCAGGTACGGATTGCCTGAAACATATCGGGCCAATAGTGCATGATAGGATTGCTGGTGTTCTGTTCGCCAACGGCAATGCTATAGGCAGGTTCGTAAAACATGCGCGCTTGCGAACCGAATTCAAATTCGTCTCTGTTGGTGAGATAAGCCGGATACGTGAGTAATCGTATTGGGTTGGGCAAATATCGGTAACAGGAAAAAAGCGATTTTTCTGCTGTTGCCTTATTTGAAAAAGCATCATCAATGGTGGGAAGATTGTCGGGTACCACATCCAACCAATTACATGCAGGGATTCCCAAGATGAACAAGATTGCCAAGATTCCCTTAAATCCCTTTATCTTTTTATCTATTTTATCCCTTTTATCTATTTTATCTTTTACTAAATTTTTCATTTTCAAGATGTTTTAAAAGTTAATATTCACTCCGAGGTTATATACTCTTTGTACGGGATATCCCAATCCGTTGCCAGCCATTTCGGGGTCCCACATTTTGAACTTCGACCACACATAAAGATTCACACCGCTCACGTAAATACGCAACATACTCATGCCCGCTTTTTTCGATAACCTTTCCGGAACGGTGTATCCGATTTCGGCGGTTTTCAGGCGAAGAAACGCCCCATTACGTAGCCAGTGTGTACTTGTTTGACTGTTATTATTGACTTCGTATTCTGAAAGTCTGGGCCAAAATGCATACAGATTACGATTTTCCTCCGACCAATGATCGTCAACAATATATTGCAGGAGTCCTCTTTGCATTCCATATACTCTTGTAGCTATATCATCAGGTCTTCTTTCGTACCAATTGACGAACGGGGTGGTATGCTTCGGACTGATAAAGAATGAAGACCGCGCCGACCCCTGAAAAAAACACGATATATCAAATCCATATACGCCAAGTGAAAATCCGGCTCCGTAAATAATTTCGGGCGTAGTGGGATAACCGATGGGGACTACGTCATAATCGTCTATTATTCCATCGTTGTTGATATCGCTGTATTTTATATCTCCTGCACTATAACTTCCGATCTGTCTGGGGGAGTTGTTCACTTCCGCCTGGTCGATAAAGAGTCTTTCGGCAATATATCCATACGGCTGCGATAATTTCTGCCCTTCCCTCGACAGCCATGGCGCATTGGGATAATCAGGCTCTTCGAACCTAATATATTTAGCGGTGGCATACGTAAAGTTACTATTAACCACTAACCAAACATCCTGGGTGAAATTTTTCTGATATTTGATTTCAGCTTCGGCGCCCTTGCCTTGCGCAATGCCCACATTAGCCTGCGGCACGGTAACTAAACCGGTAGTGTTTGGAATATCTGATCGCGTTTGCAGGATATTTTCTCTGCGTTCGGTAAAAAAGTCGGCTAAAATTTCAAAATCCTTAAACAGGCTAATTTCAATACCCAGATTGAACTTTTTGGCAATTTCCCATGTAACTAATTCATTGGCATATCTATTGATAGAAATACCATCGCGCCCATAAGCCAGGTCTGTTCCAAACTGATACCCCCCTGCGTTCATGTTCACCTGCGACAAATAAAAGAAACGGTCGCGCAACCACCCTATCTCATCATTTCCTACCAAACCGTAACTGGATTTGACTTTCAGTCTCGATACCACATTTTGAATACCTTCCATAAACGCTTCGTTGGAGACCATCCAACCTGCTCCAACAGATGGGAAAAAGCCGAAACGGTAATTCTTGGCAAAACGTTCCGAACCGTTGTAACCGAAGTTTCCTTCGATGAAATAACGCGAATCGTATCCGTAAGCCAATCGTCCGGCGGTGGAAATATTCCTCTTGGGCAGCGATTCCTGAATGGAGATAACTTCCGTATTGGTTTCGGTTCTGATAGAACCTACCAGTAAAACATTCAGATCGTGTTTTTCTGCAAAAACCTTGTTGTAACCTATTCGGGCTTCGCCATACATCGAGGTAATCAGACTTTTACTTCCGAAGCCGTAATTCAGATATTCAGTACCGGTTAGCGGATTGAAACAATACAATTTGTAAGAACCGTCGGTGGTAGGCATAGGAGTATAATAGAAAGGAGCGTATGCTCTTGTCAGGTCGTACCACGAATCTCGTTTCAGATTGATGGTTCCTCGGGCAAACAGCCCTTTCAATTTTCCATCAAAGGTATGATCCACCTCCATTTGGGTAAGCATCATGGATCTTTTCGCTTCTTTGTATCCGAAAAGAATCTGCGCTAATGGATTGACGTATCTTCCTACACTTTCTGCCGCGCCAAAAAGTATATGTTTCGTAAACTCGTTGGCTTCGTCTTTGGGATAATAGGGTAAAAATTGTACCGGCGTAGCGTTTCGCGCCATGTGAAAAACATCCGCGCCACCCTGTATGGGTCCCTGCGAATCGTCGAACGTACCGTAAAATCGTACCATCGCTTTGGTTTGGGACGTTAGTTTGATGGATACATTCGACCGTAATTGAAAACGGTTGATGTTGATGTTGTTATTGAACTTGTTTTCTTCGTTTTCTTTAATGATACCGGTATCGTGCTGATAATTGGCAGCCAGGTAATACTGTACGGCTTTCCCGCCTCCTGAAATGTTCATATTGACGCGCTGGTTGAAAGTACGGTCTTTGATCAGGTAATCATACCAATCCACAGAAGGATACTTGATAGGATCGGCGCCCAGTTCGGTGTAATAGATTTTTGCCGATGTATAGGGCAACCTGACCATGGCGTCTCTTGTTCTCACCGCTTCATTATGAAGCCGCATGTAGGTGATGGGGTCAGCCAACTGTACCAATTCCGAATTGGCAGAAGTAGATAATTCTGCTCTGATGTTAATGGAAAGTTGATCGGCTTTTCCCTCTTTGGTGGTTACCAGAATTACTCCGTTGGCGCCTCGTGCTCCGTACAAAGCCGCTGCATTGGCGTCTTTCATCACCGAAAACGAAGAGATGTCATCCGGGTTGACTCTTGCCAGATCATTGGAATTCATTTCAACGCCATCAATCAGGATCAACGGATCTTTCTTCCCGCCGGCGCTAAAACTGGTGATCCCGCGAATGAAAAATTCCGCATTATCCAAACCGGGTTCACCGGAGCGTTGATAAGCAATCACGCCGGATAAACGTCCGGCAAAAGCCGAAGTCATATTGCTTGTCGGAACTTTTAAATCCATAGGGTTAATGGTTGTAATGGAACCTACCACACTTTCTTTCTTTTGCGTTCCAAATGCTACTACAACCACCTCGCTTAATTCGGCAGCCTCTTCTTGCATGGTAACGGCAATGACACGTCGGTTTCCCACCACTACATCCTGCATCCGGTAGCCAATAAACCGGAATTGCAGCACCGATGTGTCGCTCGGCACTGTGATGTTAAATTCGCCATTACCGTCGGTGGATGTGCCCATCGTACTACCTCTGACGATGACGGCAACGCCGGGCAGCAACTCTCCATTGTCGTCGGACACCGTACCGGTGATTCGGATTCCTTGCGCAACCGCTTTTTGCGGCATACTACTGTCAAGCTTTTTCTCCACAAGAATCACATCTTTATCAACAACATGATAACTGATGTTGGTGGACACAAATAGCTGGTTTAAAACAGTAAACACGTCAGCCTGTTTGACTTGAACGCTTACTTTTTGGTTGATATTCACTATGTTACTATTGTAGTAAAACCGAAACTCGGATTGCTGCTCGATGGCATCCAACACTTCCGACACCGTTTTGTCTTTCATGTCGAGTGTCAAGAGTGTTTTTTGCGCATAAGAGTGCGATGCAAATACCACATTCATAGAGAATACGAAAAAAATAATACTTAACTTCACGATTTTTAAAATATTTGTCATATATTTGTTTGTTTTTAAATTGAAAAAAAATTACGGTTTTTTCACGCGGAAGGTACTGATCATATTGTTCCGCGTGTTTTT
>Ga0123353_10015566_pt1 | contig 11062 bp, 8 predicted proteins | sample TergutLab28metaG_3_FD_92763 | JGI IMG/M metagenome (GOLD analysis project Ga0123353, IMG submission 92763) | Labiotermes labralis P3 segment gut microbial communities from Petit-Saut dam, French Guiana - Lab288 P3 | ecosystem: Host-associated > Arthropoda: Insects > Digestive system > Gut ... | reverse complement strand
TGCGGATGCCCCGCCTCTGGGAGAAAATTCTTAAAAATGGCAGGACTCAAGCCCTTACCGGGTGAAGTGAGATAGATGTAGAGATGGATCTTTTGCAAGATGTAGCTGACATGATGAGCAGACAGTTGCCTGGATATGCAACCGCACCAGATCATGCAGCTCAGCTTACACAAGGAGGAGGGTAGGTCATTAGTCACCTGGATTACCAATTAGTCCTGTTTAAATGGAAGATGTCGGGCAAAAGTTCACTGCCCGAGATATGAAAGGAGTATCCTAATGGGCAATAGGATGATAGCCGTTTCTATGGTTCTTTCTCTGGTCATATCTCTGTTTACGCTTGTCATGGCTGCCCCCGCTGCCATAACAGTCGCCGATGCAACCGTTTCTGCTTATGTAACCCAGTTAAATGGCAATACCAACGATCTCCATATCACTATCAAGAGTATCTATGGTGAGTTCTCCAAGACCTTCAACATCAGAAACAATGCCGAAGACACCTATATTCTAGGCGGCGCTAATATCGAAGAACCAGAGTTCACTGTCTATGTGGACACCAAGGGCAACACTCAGATCAGAGCCTGCTATTTCACCCAGTTTCGTCCGGCTAAGGTGGTCAAACTGGTGGAAGGCAGTCTGGGCACTCCCGCTGCCAACGCAATTCTGGGTCTGGATCTCGGCATGTATTATACCGTCAGCGTAGGCGTCACAAATCCCACCACTATGTATGTGGCCAAAGATGGCTCCCTGACTGCAGATCCGGCTGGTCTGGCTTTATTATCTGCCAGTGGAATTACTGGCCTGATCAATGGCGTTACATACAGTGTATCCGGCTCTGTCAGCTATCCACTGACGAGTGGCTTCTTTACTGCGGAGATACTGCAACAGATCGAAGCCATCTGTAACCGTAACCTCTACGCCAGCTTCACCAGCATGGTGGTCAGCGTGGTTAAGAATGGCCAGATACAGTACTTCAACTTCGGCACATCTCAGTCCTCGCGTGATGCAGGTTACGCCGATCCTGCCAGCAGAACCCCTGTGGATGAGCACTCTGTGTATGAAATAGCTTCTCTGTCTAAGCCTTTCGCCTCGCTGCTCCTGGCTTACTTCGATCAACAGGGCTGGCTTAAGATGACCGATCCTATCAGCAAGTACTTCAATATTCCCGATTTTATTGATGCCGATGGAACGCATGTTGCTCCTACCCTGGAAGATCTGGGTGCTCATACTTCCGGTTTGACCAGAATGCCTCGCAACTGGGAACCGAACGGCATTGACAGGGATCCTCAGGCGCCATACGAGTTCTATACCCGAGCCCGTATGGAAGCCGAGTTAGCCAATGTTATCTACGATTATAAACCTGGCACCGTCAACTCCTACTCCAACTTTGGCGTGGGTGTCCTTGGCAATGTTCTGGCGGATGTCTATTATCGCCTGACAGGAGACCAGCGTTACAACGCATCTGTGGAAGGATACCTGAATTCAGGACGCGCCTATAATAATTTGCTTATTGATCTGCTCGGTGCTCCCTTGGGCTTGCTGTCCACCAAAGTAATCAGTGATGACAGCATGCTGGCACGCAAAACTTTGCCCCATAACTCACAAGGAGTGCCTTCGACTGAATGGCATTTTGATGCCATGGCGGGATGTGGAGGCATCAAGAGCACTTCCAGGGATTTAGCTTTGCTGATGGCTCTGCACTGTGGCGACTATATGTCTGATCATCCGCTTTATGCTGCCGTGGCAGAGATCATCAAGCCACGCACCAATCTGGACAATATGGGCAGGTCCTTCAATGCCCTGGGGTGGATGGTGCAACCTAACCGCCCAAGCAGGCTGCCGGCTCCCGCCCTGACACCTACTGGTGTTCGTTATGGCGAGCTGCTGTATCATAGCGGAGCTGTCAATGGCTACAGCACGATGTACATGTGTGTGCCCGAAGCCAATGCCGGCGTCGTCTGCATGTTGAACAACAGCGATCAAAGCGGCCTCGCAGATGGCCTCTGCGCAGAGATACTGGATGTGGTTCTCAGCAGCCCTACCAAAGGCAGCCAGGATAATCTGGTAAAACTCGCGCCAGGCAGTCTGGGAGTAGCCGGAGACAGATGTATTACGAATCTAACTCCCGGTCTGTATTACATGCTCTCGGTCACGACTCCCGGCACATATAAGAATATAACCACTTATCTGTACACGAACGCTGCCGGAATTATTACCGACAATCCCACTGCAGCCGCTCCTCTGAGCGGTACTGTGATAACTCACGCCACCCCCACCGGAGGTATTCGATTGCTCAACGGGCAGACATATCTGGTAACTGCCAGCGCTGAACCTCCTCCCAGCTTCAAGGTGTTCGAGGATGAAGTTTACCGACTGGCAGCTACAACTTACCGCGCGAGCAACATCGCGGGCATGTCCCTGGGTTACTTCAGCCCCTACACTCAGGGCACCATGAGCTTTGGCTATAACGAAACCGACGCAGATAACGTCGGTACAAAGACTGAAATCACAGACAGTACTCTGTTCGAACTGGGCGGAGCAGCCAATACCTTCACAGCCACCCTGTATCAGTTGCTCCTGCAAAGAGGCATCCTGCAGGAGAGTTGGACTCTGGGAACATTCTATCCTGATGCCGCTAAGTATAACGGCTCGGTGTGGCCAACTCTCAGACAGATGGCGACTAATACATCAGGATTGCCCGGTTGGCCTGCCAGTTTCAATTCAATTGGACCTGCCAACTATTCACTGCATGATCTCGAGCAGGATCTGGTAAACCTTACTTACCCCAGGGCTCCGGGAACCCCCGCCTACAGCGACCTTTCCATGGGTCTGCTGACCATGATCATGACAACGGCTTATAATGACTATGCTGGCACAGACTTCAGCTATAATCAGTTGCTGCAGGAGTTGCTTTTCCAACCCCTGGGCATGACCAGCACTGCAGTTCGGGGTGCAGGGTTAAGCAATCCTGTCGCTCTACCTCACACACGTAATGGTGGTCCCGCCAGCTACTACGATTTCGGCTTCCTGGGTGCTCCCATCGAAGTTTACAGCACCTCAGCCGATATGGGCATCTGGTTTGCCGCCCTCACAAATGCGATCAAGAACCCTCAATCCTCTGGAACCATCCTGGGCGCTATGCGTGAAACCCAGAGCTACAGTGGCAATTCTTTATTCAGGCTGGGAGACAATGGAACATATCGCTGGGTGAACTACTGGTCGAATGGCTTCAACATGTCCTTCGTGCTCCACTTTGCATCAGGTGCCGGCTGCGTTATTCTGGGTAACTTCTACGATGATAACTATACTTTCGATCCTCTGGCCAACCGTATAGCCACCAGCGCACTTTCACCTGTAAATATGAACTGGGTCTAAAACGCTAGTTCAGCCAGTGCGTGGTCATTCCACTGGTAAGTGAAGCCTCCTGCAGATGCGGATGATTCATTTGCCTCTTGGGACAGGATGAGGTCGCAGCCTTGGCGGATAGCGAAGCTTTCGAAGTAGCGGTTCTCCATGGGAATCCATTCCTGCTGAAAGCGGGGAAGCAACTCGGGGCTTCGCTTGCCAAGGCGACTCTCCTGCTGGAGGGGATCGATCTCTAAAAAGATGCTCAGGTCGTAAGTTGCATGCAACACCGGATGCATGCTGTAGACTCCTTCGACCACAGTCAGTTTGCCGGGATCGACGCTGATGGGATCCTGCATGGTTAAGCTTGTGCAATCGAAGGGGCGGTAAGCGAAGGGTTCTCCCAGTTCCAGCGGTCGGATAACCTCAGCAGCAAACCGCTCGTAGTCGATGTTTCCCCCTGGTTCAGCCAGCCTCTGGGGGGTACGCTGCTTAGGACGCAGAAAGAAAGCATCGCTGCTGATCAGGTTGCCCTGATAGATCCGTTGCAGAAGTACGCCAAGAGTGGTCTTCCCTGAGGCGCAGGGACCTTCAATAGCGATGGTAACCCTGTTTTTCTCAGCCAGCAGATTATCGATATGCCCTAGCAGAAGGATGAGATTGCTGAACTCTCTGGCGACGACTCGGTAAGCCGGAGCATATATTCGGCGATAGGTATCGCTGTGCCTTAGCGCAGGATATCCAGCCTGGCGATGCTCAGCAAGTGCCTGAACCAGATCGGCTGCGTCGAAAGGCAATGACCCTTCTGCGCAAAGTCTGATCAATGCAGCGCCTTTCGCGTCGAAGGAGGCTATGCTGCCAAGAGAACGATTCGCCGTTAGGAGGAAGATACGGTTAAGAGTCTGCAGTGTTAGATCGCCTCTTAACAGCATCCGCAGATAGACTCTGCTCAGGCCGTTGCCGATCTCCTCGACATCATCTGAAGCAGACAGCTCATGATCCGGAGCTTCCTCCCCATCCGCGGTCTCATCGCCATTAGCTGAAGTGCTTTGTAAACGATCCAGCTCATCTCTGAGGTAGCGCTGGCTGACCTCTGTGTCGCTGATCAGGTGCTCGGCACCAAACTCGTTTTGGTAGAGCAGCTTTAGCAGGTCGCTGATCTCCATGGCGGGATAACGTCCAAGATGCTGCCTGATAGTATTTAAAAAGCCACAACCGTCACGGTCGTGGCTTTTCTTCGCTTCGGTTGGCACTATCCTTCGATCTCTTTGATGGCTTCTTCGGCATCGGCATTGGCGAAAATGACCTTGCCCAGACCGGGAATATAGCGATCAGACATGGCCAGAGCACAGTCGATCAGGCTATTGATATGGTCAGGTGCTGGCTGATTGTCTTCGAAGTCCACACTGGCCTTATAGCGAACTTCACCATCACGGAAATCCATTTCGAAGTTGCCGATGATCAGGCCATAGTTGGCGCGATGCAGGAACTCTGCGGTCTCATGCAGTCTATTGTTGGGGGCTTGCATGGGCAGGATGGCATAGATGCTGAGCGTATTGTGACGCTCGCCAATGCGGGCGATGAAGTCATAACGATTGTTATTGCCACGAAAACCGAAAGAGTAGCTGCGCTCGTCACGCTTCTGGATCTTCCAACCTTCACGGTTAAACAGAGCTTCGATAGCTTGGGCGATGGGATGCATATATTCCTTCTCCTTTCAGATTGCAGGCAAGAAACCTTGCGGTAAAACGGTTACTTGACTATTACTTCCATGAACCCGGAGGAGAATCCTCCTTAATTTTACTGATCTTACTTTGTTCATCTCCTTTACCCTTGAGATATACGGAGATTTTATACCATCAAAGACTCTCATGGGAGGAAGCGCCTGATCTCTTCGCGAACTTCATAGCAAGTGATTATATAGTCTGATAGTGTGTAAGCACAGACCCTGAATCTAAGGGAGCGATATACAGTGCAGCAGGCAGAAGGTGCGGTTCGCCTGGTCGAAGAGTATCGGGGTGGCATCCTGGAGAATACCCATGACGGCTTTATTGCTGTCGTGGATGTGGATGGGCATCTGGTCGGTTCAGCGGGGAATGTGGACGCTATGGTCTTTTATCGATCGGCTTCCAAACCGATCCAGGCTCTGCCTGTATTGGCCTGGGGGCTGGACAAAGAGTTTGGTTTTAGCGATGAAGAGTTGGCGATTATGGCTTCTTCTCATCGCGGCGAACCCTTTCATGTCGCTGCCGTGGAGGGAATCCTGACTAAGATAGGCTGTCGCGAGGCTGATCTCTGCATGCAACCGGTCTATCCAAGCCATGCCGCCAGCCGTGAAGCAGTGATCTGTCAGGGAGGTCCCAAACGTCGCATCTACCATAACTGCTCCGGGAAGCATGCTGCCATGCTGACCATGGCTCGTCATCTCGGTGTCCCTGTCGGCGAGTACTGGCGTAGCGATCACCCAGTGCAGAGGCAGATCCTAAAGGTCATCTCCATGTTTACTGAGGTACCCCTTAAGGAGATCGGGATCGGCGTTGATGGCTGTGGAGTGCCGGTTTTCGCCGTCCCTCTGCGCAATATGGCTCTGGGTGCGATGAAGCTGGCCTGTCCCGACCGCATCGACGATTCGGTCTTTTCTGCTGCGGCTACCTCTCTGGGGGAGATCATCACCCGCTTGCCCCTCTATATCACCGGGACCAATTATATCTGCTCACTGGTGAATATGGACCCCAACCTTATCGCAAAAGGTGGAGCCAGGGGTGTTTACACCATTGGCATGCGCAAGGAGCGCTTAGGCATTGCCTTCAAGGTTCGCGACGGTTCGGAGGAGTCCTGGCCATTGTTAATCAACGAAATCTTCGCTCAACTTGGCTATAAAAACGAAGCCGGACACCAGAGGATGCTGGGGCTAGCCCAGCCGCAGATTACCAACGATAATGATGAAGTAGTAGGGGAATCCAGATGCGTGTTTAGTCTTGGGAACAGGGAATAGGGAATAGGGAACAGGGAACAGGGAACAGGGAACAGGGAATAGGGAGGAACGTTTTTGCGCGTGCGAGTCACGCGGATTTCACAGATTCACACGGATTAGTACGAAGAGTGCCATTAACTCTCCACTCTCAACTCTCCACTTTCAACTCATAGGAGGCCTTCCATGCCAGGTTATTTGCTTGGGATCGATCTCGGTGGGACTAGTATAAAAGCTGCATTACTCGACGAAAAACTGCAGATCCTGCGCAGACACTCTGTCAGGACGCCTCAGGAAGATGCCACGGCGGTGATCCGGAGTATGGCGGATGCTTGCCGGGTGTTGCTGGCTGCGGAGGAGATCACCCTCGAGGATGTCTTCTCTTTGGGCATCGGTGCTCCGGGGATCATCGATAACGATCGGGGTAAGGTAGTCTATGCCAACAATCTGCCTTTCGTGGATGTGGATTTACGGGATCTGATACATGATGAACTTCCCCTGACCATTTATCTGGAGAACGATGCCAATGCCGCAGCCTTAGCCGAAGCCTGGCTGGGAGCAAACCAGGGTATGAAGGACTCCATGGTCATAACCCTGGGCACCGGAGTAGGTGGCGGAGTCATCACCGACGGGCGCATCCTCCACGGCAATCAGTTCGCCGGCGGTGAAGTCGGCCACATGGTGATCGTCGCCGGCGGTGCTCAGTGCAACTGCGGGCGCCGGGGATGCTGGGAGACGTACTCCGCTGCGGCCTCCCTGATGCGCATGGCTCGTGCAGCAGCACAGGATGATCTTACTTCTGCTCTCTGGCAGGCCTGCACTAACGATCTGGAGTTGTTACGGCCCGAGCAGGTCTTCGACCTGGCCTTCAGCGGCGATAAAGCCGCCAGGAGTGTCTATGACCGCTATATCTTCCTGCTAAAACAGGCTGTCGTCAATCTGGTGTCGATTTTCAGACCCCAGCAGATCGCCATCGGCGGAGGTCTGGGTAATCAGAGGGAGCGTCTGACAGAACCACTCCAGGAAGCGGTTGCCCTGGAGAGTTATGCCGGACGTTATGTTAAGCCTACGCGCGTCGTCAGCACACAACTTGGAGCAGATTCCGGTCTGTATGGTGCGGCTCTGCTCGGACGTTATTATCAGGGAGGGATTTCGGTTGCAGGCTAATCAGGTATCGGCGCATTCCAGAGAACACTTACTCAGCCAAACCGGTGAGTATCTGCAGAACGCCTTGGGAGATGCTCCTTTGGCAGCTATAATCTTAGGCTCAGGACTGGGTGAACTTGGGAACCAAATCGAAGACAGGTTGTCCATCCCCTATGAGAAGATTCCCGGTTTTGCTGCAGTTACCGTTCCTGGTCATTCAGGAAGGCTGATCTGTGGCAATCTGGAAGGCAGGAAAGTCGTGGCCATGCAGGGGCGTTTCCATTACTATGAGGGGCATGCCATGGAGACGGTGGTTTATCCGGTGCAAGCCTTCGCCAAGTGGGGCATCCCTAACCTCATCGTCACCAATGCCAGCGGCGGGATCAACCTGACCTTTCAACCCGGCGACCTGATGCTGATTCGTGACCTGGTGAGCCTCTTCTGCCCTTCGCCTTTGCGGGGAGAGAATATGGCTTCACTGGGACCTCGCTTCTTCGATATGACCAAGCCTTTCACCGAAGAGCTGTTGCAACTGGCGCGACAGGTTTCCGCAGAAGAGGGAATCGCCGTGCGGGAAGGTGTGTATGCTTACGCCCAGGGCCCTCACTTCGAGACCCCTGCCGATATTCGCCTCCTGCGCATCCTGGGAGCGGATGCAGTTGGCATGTCCACCGTACCCGAGGTTATCGCTGCACGCCATGCCGGGATGCATATCCTGGGGATCTCCTGTATCACCAACATGGCAGCGGGTGTGACTGGCCAGCAGCTAAACCACGAGGAAGTGCTGGAAACCGGACGCCTGGCAGGAGAAAGGTTTATCAAACTGGTAAGGGGTATTGTAAGCAGGATCAGTGGCTAGTGGCTGGTGGTTAGTGGTTAGTTGCAAAGGAGGATTTCATGTCTATCATTCGCGATATTAGTCTGGCGCCTGCCGGTAAGCAGAAGATCGCCTGGGTCGATTCCTACATGCCTTTGCTCAATCTTCTCGAAAAAGAACTGTACGAGGTACAGCCTTTCAAGGGCAGGCGTGCCACCCTCTCGATCCATCTCGAGGCTAAGACTGCGCGCCTGGTCCTGGCTCTGCATCGCCTGGGAGCCGAGATTCAGGTTACTGGCAGCAATCCGTTATCCACGCAGGACGACGTGGCGGCTGCTTTGGCCGCAGAAGGGATCCCGGTTTTTGCCTGGTATGGGGCTACTTCCGAGGAGTATTTCAGCCACCTGCGCGCCGCTCTGGCCCATGGACCGCAGATCGTCCTCGATGATGGCGCCGACCTGGCTTTCCTGCTGCATACCGAGCTTAAAGAGTTGGCTAAGAAGGTCATCGGTGGCACCGAGGAGACGACCACGGGAGTGCAACGCCTGCGTGCCTTGCATCAGGAGGGTACCCTGCTCTATCCGGTCATCTCGGTTAACGATGCTAAATGCAAGTATCTTTTCGATAATCGCTATGGTACAGGTCAATCCGCCTGGGATGGTATCAACCGCACCACAAATCTGATCGTGGCTGGCAAGGCCGTAGTGATCGCCGGTTACGGCTGGGTGGGGCGGGGTTTGGCCATGCGCGCGGCAGGTCAGGGAGCCAGGGTCATCGTCACCGAGATCGACCCGGTTAAGGCCATCGAAGCACGCATGGACGGCTACGAAGTGATGCCGATGGATTTAGCCGCTTCCCAGGGGGATATTTTTGTCACCTGTACCGGTTGTAAGGATGTCATCATCGGCAGACATTTTAAGCAGATGCGCGATGGAGCTATCCTTTGCAATGCGGGTCATTTCGATGTGGAAGTAAACATTCCCGATCTGGAAGCTCTCGCCGTGGAATGTGTGGAAAGACGGCGCAACATTACTGGCTACCGCCTGGCAGACGGTCGCTGGCTGAATCTCCTCGCCGCCGGCCGCCTGGTGAATCTGGCCAGTGGTGATGGTCATCCTGCCGAGATCATGGATCTCTCCTTCGCCCTGCAACTTCTGTCGGCAGTCTATCTGGTGCAGCAGGAGGGGGCGCTTAAGGTCGGGGTTTACGATGTGCCGGCAGAGATCGATACCCGCATCGCTCGTCTCAAACTGCAGAGCTGGGGAACTTCCGTGGACATCCTGACTGCCGAACAGCAAGCCTATATCAACAGCTGGACATTGTAACATTGGACAATGCAGTAAACGACATACAAGGAGGCACTGCCCTGTGAGACTGCTTATCGAAAACCTTACCCTACTGACCGGCGATTTGGACCAACCACTGTTGCAAGAGATGCATCTTGGTATCGAGGGGGAGCGCATCGCCTTTCTCCTGTCGGCGACAGATCCTGAAGCAGCCAGGCGTTGTGCCGATTTCGCACCCGAACGCATCCTCAGCGGCAGGCATCGTCTGGGTATGCCTGGACTGATCAACACCCATACCCATGTGGGGATGAATCTAATGCGCAATTATGGCAGCGACCTTAATCTACAGGACTGGTTGGAAACCCGCATCTTCCCTACCGAAGCCAAACTCACTGCCGAAGACATCCATTGGGCTTCTATGCTGGAGATGGCTGAGATGATCCTTTGTGGCACTACCGGGTTCGTCGACATGTACTTCTATCCGGAGCAGGGAGCGCAAAACGTTTTGCAAAGCGGTTTGAGGGCCAAGATCAGTCAGAACCTTATCGACCTGCGCTTTACTCCTGGCGGGAAAGAGTATAAAAACATCTTCGCCGAATTTAAGGCTTTTCAGCAGGAGTGGGACCTGCGTGAGAATCGCCTGAGGGTCATGGCTCTGGTCCATTCCACCTACCTTCCACCTTATCAGGCTCTGCAGGAGATGGGGGAGTTCATCCAGGCTAATGATGTAGCCGTGCATACCCATATGCATGAGACTCGCCGTGAGGTGGAGGAGAGCCTGGCGCAATATGGTAAGCGGCCCATAGCCATCGCTGCCGAACTGGGCATCCTGACTTCCAGGACCATCGCCGCGCACTGCGTTCACTTGGATGATAGCGATCGGGCAACTCTGGCTCGCTTGGGAGTCCATGCCGTCCACTGCCCCAGCAGCAATCTGAAGCTGGCCAGTGGCATCATCGACTTGCAGGCCATGCTGGATGCCGGAGTCAGTCTTTCTTTTGGTACCGACGGCGCGTCCAGCAATAATAATCTGAACATGTTCGAAGAGCTGCATCTGGCAGCCATCCTGCAGAAGGGAGCCTGGCTGGATCCTCTGCTGCAGCCGGCAGTGCAGATGGTTCATCTGGCAACGCGCAGCGGAGCTAAAGCCCTGGAGATGGATCCTCTTCTGGGGCAGCTGATCCCCGGAGCACCGGCAGATATAGTTTTGCTCGACACCGATGCTCCCCATTGGGTGCCACTGAACGATCCAGTGGCTGCGGCGGTGTATACGGCTCAGGGCAGCGATGTGGATACGGTGATCGTAGCTGGCAGGATCCTCATGGAGAACAGAGAACTAAAAACCATCGATCTGGAGCAAGCCAAATGGCAAGTGATCAGATCCGCAGAGAGGCTGATAGGCTGACAAGCTGATAGGCATAATATGAAAGGCATATCAACATAACTAGCGTAACAACGAAGCAATGTAGCAATGAAACAATGTAACAATTAAGGAGGACT
>Ga0123353_10015564_pt1 | contig 11062 bp, 8 predicted proteins | sample TergutLab28metaG_3_FD_92763 | JGI IMG/M metagenome (GOLD analysis project Ga0123353, IMG submission 92763) | Labiotermes labralis P3 segment gut microbial communities from Petit-Saut dam, French Guiana - Lab288 P3 | ecosystem: Host-associated > Arthropoda: Insects > Digestive system > Gut ... | reverse complement strand
GATATCATCCCTTTATCCTGCACTACTTTCGACTGGTGGGTTCACTTTTCGGGGGAGGGGGTTCAGTTTCACATTTTGCCAAGAATTTGAGCGTTTCTGCACCGAATTTAGCATAGCAAAACAGCTTTTGCGGAGCGTTGTTCCGATTTCGACGACGCTCTCCGCCAGCGCCCCAAATTTGATCGAAGACGTTTTTTGGCGTATACTATCCGCTCTGCCTACAAAGAACGCACACAAGGCGACGTGGGGCGTCACGTAGCGGAACGAAGCCTTTGGCGCTTTGTGAAGGTTGTGAAAACAAAACTGAATACTCGCCCAGTAACAAAACTTTCAACAAAACCCCATTTTGCGCTTTGTTGAGTTTTTTGTTGAATCGTGCAGATAAAGGTTGTTTTCCCCTTGAGAACTTCTAAGCGATATCATAGAGACATATGATTACAACGGCCCGGGAACATATCCATGGAAGTAACAACGCCGGAAGAGCGCGAAAAGAGCTTCACAGCAATGATGGAAGTAGCACTGGGGATCTTGTGATCGATTACGATTGATAGACGATCGATCGTGTGATACACTAATGCCAAAACAACACCCTCAATAGAACACAATCTCAGGGAGGCAGCTTAATGAAACAACTTAAGGATCGGATTCTTGCGGAAGGACGTATCCTACCGGGGAACATAGTTAAAATCGACGGATTCCTCAATCATCGGGTGGACATGGCGCTTATGAAGGCGATGGCGGGGGAGTTCAGCAAGCTCTTCGATATCAGCCGCTTGACGGCAGTACTGACGGTGGAGGCTTCGGGGATCGCGCTTAGCGCCATATGCGCCGCCGAGTGGGGCATACCGCTGCTTTTTGCTAAAAAGGCAAAATCTGATAACATCGAAGGCGGATTGTACAAAAGTGATATATACTCATATACATACAAGAAAAACGTTACGCTGCTGATGTCCATGCAATGGCTCGGCGCTGATGATAAAGTGCTGATAGTTGACGATTTTCTGGCTAACGGCGAAGCGCTGCGCGGGCTTGTAGACATTGTTGACCAAGCAGGCGCCGAACTGGTGGGTATCGGCGTTGCAGTGGAAAAGGGGTTCCAGCCCGGCGGCAAGCGCCTGAGGGAAGCCGGCTACAACCTGAAATCATTGGCCATCATCGACAAAATAGACGAAACAGGCATAACGCTTCGCGATTAGCCGCCTGTGTACCCTAACCAAGTTTCTTCTTTGCAATAGAAACGATTATATCGGTCGCTTCACGCGGGACATCTCCGCTTTCTGCGATGTAGTTGATAAGCTCGATTACATCTATACCGAACTTTCGGGCGATATACTCGTGCCGTTTGTACACTAATTCTTCGAAATCTCTTTTACAGGCAAGTATGGCCTCGTCGATCCGCCCTAGCTCGCTGTCAAATTCTGCTTCCACATGGTTGGTTTGCATAATAGTAACACCACTTTCGCAACAGCCTCAAATTATCAAATTAACCCCGTTCATGCCGACATCACAGACGGCATAAACAGCGTCAATAGATGCGTCAATTATACCGCCGGGACAAGGGATATAGCAATAATCGTTTGATTGCAACTTATTCTGGCAATCAAACGAAATGCTGTGGAGCTGCTACACTTTTTCTTAGTGCAACAGCTCCATTATGTGTGCGTGACACATTTTATATGTGAGTAAGCCGCGATAAGTAGTCGGAGTTAAGCGCCCGGGTATTCTTCTTCCAGGCTTTTCTTAACTTCACTGAGGAGCTTGGCCGCATTGCCGAAATAGAACTCCTTCATCTGTACTATCACCTCGCCGCTTCCCGGCACCATTTGAAGATCGTCTATGAACTTCAGGCATTCGGGATTGCCGCGTTTGAGCAACGGTTCAACTTTGTTGATGATTGCACGGGCTATGTCGATGTCGTAGACCGGGACTATAGCATCGTGTTGGGCTGCGTCGGGCGCGGGGTCCATGTAAGGCGCGAGTTCGTCAAGCGCTTCGGTTATGTTTAGGCGAAGGGCATTCATTTGTTTCGAAGTCACCCGGTTTTCTCCGCCCTTAAGGGACATCTCAACGTCTGCAGCTGTTTTTTGAAGCGCCGTCATTCCGATATACCCCGCATTGCTCTTTAGCGTATGGACAAGCCTATGCGCCAATGTTATATCTCCGTCTGCGAGGGCGCTCGATATCTCGTAGATCTTTGTCTGATTGCTCGTCACAAAATCCGTTCTGAGCAGGTTTAGCAGTTCAACGTTGCCATTGTTGTCATTTCCGTCTGTATCAAAAGTGGTTGAGCCGACCTGCTTGATGTGCGTTAAGAGGCATTTCCATAACTCTTGCGACGTAAAGGGTTTTCCGACGCAGTTGCTCATCCCCAGCGATTTGTATCTTTCCCTGTCGTCGGTCATAATATTCGCCGTCATCGCTACGATGGGGGTCCCCGTACCCAGTTTCATGATCTTTGAGGTGGCTTCGATCCCATCCATGACCGGCATGTGTATGTCCATGAATATCAAATCAAAAGGTTTTTCCCCTTCGTCTACGCGACGTTGTACGCTTTCAACGCCTTTCCAGCCGTTTTCTACGATTTCCACGTCCAGGCCGACCCTGCTCAAATGATCGAAGATCACTCGCTGATTCATGGGATTGTCCTCACAGACCAGGACGTTTCCTTCAAACATAGGCCGCTCGACTTTATTCAGTTTGTTATTCTCTTCCGGCACATCGGACATGTCGGCGATTTCAAGTGCAAGCGTGAAGCTGGCTGTTGTCCCGACTCCGAGTTCGCTGTCTATCTCAAGCTCGCCGCCCATCAATTCGATCAAGTTTTTCGCGATTGGCAAACCAAGCCCCGAACCGCCGTATTTGCGCGTTGTGCTTATATCTGCCTGCATAAACGGTTCAAATATCCTGGTTTTTTGTTCCTGTGTCAACCCGATGCCGCTGTCGCTGACCGCGAATCGCAGTTTCAGGTGCTTTTCTGTTTCTTCTTCGAGAGTTACCGATAGTTTGACGCCGCCACGATTGGTGAATTTCACGGCGTTGGTAATCAGGTTTTCCAGGACCTGCCTGAGCCTTGTCGGATCGCCGCATACCATTTTATTTATTGCGGCTTCGGTAACGAACTGGAGATCGATATTCTTCTCGATCGCTTTCGCCAAGACGACCGCTTTACAGCGACTGACCAGCTCGCGAAGGTTGAACGGAGTGATTTCCAGCTCCATTTTACCCGATTCGACCTTTGAAAGATCCAGTATATCGTTGATGATACCAAGGAGCCACTGTGAATTCTCAATGATCAGGGTCAAGTAATCCCTTGACTTGTTCGTGAGTTCCTCGTCCATCGCCAGTTCCGAAAAACCAATGATGCTGTTCATCGGAGTCCTGATTTCATGGCTCATGTTTGCCAGGAACGATGATTTTGCCACCGACGCAGCTTCCGCCGCAGCCGCAGTTTCGCGAAGCCGTTCCTGATACTGTATCTTCAACGTCTCGTCCTTTATGGAGTTCAGAAACGCGTGCGTGCCGTCGACCCATTGTATGATTGCCGCCCTGCCCCCGATATATGATCCGGAGACTTCATCATACTGGTTTTCGTAGTCGATCGACGGGTATGAGTCCTTGTCATCCACAAGGCGCGACATTTGGCAGACTGCACAAGGTCCGTCAAGTTTTCTGATCGCTTTGTAACACTTCTGGCCTATGCAAGTTTCTTTGTCCAGGTTATACTCGTCCGCCATTCTCTGGTTTACAAACAGGAGGTTATAATCGAGATCGGTAACAGATACCATAGTGTCCAGATAGTCCATGGCAGCCATCGTTTTCCGCATCATATGTACCGAGTGGGCCAGGGTTTGTATCCCCTGAACTATCTCCCTGTAAGAACCCGCATATTTACTTGTGTCTATCTGATAATCCGAACCCCCTTGAAGCGTGAGGTCGCGCGTCAGAAGGGACAGATCGTCGGTTGTGGATTGCAGTACCTTGACGAGCGAATGGATATCATGGGTCAGTTTGCCTATCTCGTCCGTCGGAACATTTGTTGTATCGATCTCTATGTAGATGTTCCCCTGGGTGACCTCGGAAACGATGTTCACCAGTCGGTCGATCGGCCTGCTCAACCGCGTCACGACGATCGATACCGTCGATATTGCGAGTACGAGCCCTACAAGGCCAATGAGTATGAGGTTTCTGATCATTGTGGATCTTTCCGTGAGCAGATTTGAGATTGGCTGTCCTACGGCGAGTATCGCGTATACATTATCATGGTCGTCGATCAAAGGTATGTAATAAGCGTTATACATTTCGCCGTCGATTTCCGCATAGTTCAGGTGTTCCTTCTTATCGCTCATGATAATAGCCTCAACGGTCGGGTTGAGAGGCGTGCCGAGAATACGTTCGCCGTCATTCTCGACTGTTGTGGCGATCCTGACGTTACCTAAGAAGATCGTAAAGTCCGCCTGATAGTGCTCTTTCAGGTAATCAAGGTTTTTGTTTGTGTCAAGGCGTACCCCTGTCGAGACCACGCCAATTATCGTGCCGTCGGTATCGAAGATCGGCGCGCCGGTACGGACCGACGCTTTTACGACCGTGCCCTCTTCGATACACGTGTACACAGATTTATTCAGGGCTTGCCGGATATTTTCTTGATTCAGTACCGAATCACCCAGTTTCCCGTCATGTGTCCGCGCCAGCACATATCCCATTTCATCGGTCACCGTAAAGAAATCCACGCCATATAGGTTCATAGATTTCAGCGCGCGGATGATTGCGGCCGGATCGCGATTGCGTACAGCGCTGATAACCTCCCGGCTTTCCGACGCTGATATAGCTGCGGTCCTTGATGCAGTTTCACAATCGGATATAAAGAGCTTTACGCCCTCGGCGCTCACATTGAGCATTTCATCAAAGAGTACGCCGGTGTATTCCGAAAACCTTACCGCCGAGAAAGCAATTGTCATAGTGGCCATGACGATCACGATTATTGTCATGGGAATAATTATTTTCCACTTCATAGTCATATGTGTTAACCTCCGATCTCACTCGAGATTTGAGCAAATTCGTCTTCTATACTGCAGAAAACTTCCACCAGCACAGGATCGAAGTGCGTTCCCGCGCCGTCCTTTATGGTTTGTGCCGCTACTTCATGGGTGAAGGCTTCCTTGTATGGGCGCGCCGTGGTCAGGGCGTCGTAAACATCCGCGATGGCCATCAGCCGCCCCTCCAGCGGGATGTCGCTTCCTTTGAGACCCATGGGATATCCCGATCCGTCCCATTTCTCGTGATGTGTGCTTGCGATGAGTAGGGCATGCTCTAAAAATGCGTTTTTATGCGTTTCGCCCATAATTCTCTCTATCGCATCCTCCCCGGCATTCACGTGTGTTTTCATGATTTCAAATTCTTCGTCTGTGAGCTTGTCTGGTTTGTTGAGTATCAGGTCTGATATCGCTATCTTCCCGACGTCGTGAAGTTGCGCCGATTGCAGGAAAAAGTACATGTTCCATCCGGATAGTTCCCTCGCGTATATCTGCTCCTCCATCAACTTGTCGACCAGGGCTTTCAAGTAGAGCCGCGTACGAATGATATGGCCGCCGGTGGAACCGTCGCGGAACTCCACCAGGTCCGCTACCGTGTTCATCACTGCGTTCTGAAGATCAAATACTTCCTCGACTTTTTCACACATCTTCTTTTCCAGATCGCCCGCGTAGTTTAGCACTTCAGCCCGGCTATCCAGCAACTCCTGTGTCTTACGAACGATCAGGAGTTGGTTTTTGACGCGTTTGAGAAGCAACGGACCCGAAACAGGTTTCTTGACATAATCCGCAGCCCCCTTTTCGAATCCCTCGCGCTCGCTTGCGGCGTCTTCGACTCCTGTGACAAGAATCACTGGGATGTCCCTCGTCTTCTCAGTTCCCTTGAGTACGGATAGCACTTCGTACCCGGACATATCAGGCATGAGAACGTCCAGAAGGATGAGGTCGGGGTTAAACTCGTTGGCTCTCTCAATACATTCAAACCCGTTCCTCGCTGTAAAAATGGTATAGTCGGTAGATAAGATGTCGTTCAATACTAAAAGGCTGGATTTGTCGTCGTCCACGACTAACAGGCTGTTTCGTTCTGAAAACCTGCTACTGTTTGCAATGTGCTGCCCGATTTTGATGTCCTCCTGTTGTATATGATGGATCAGCCAGCTTACCAAGGTTTCATGGAGTTTGCGGCTCAACTCCGACGAAGAACCTGTTTCTGTAAACTTGGCTTTTAATGCACCGACTGTTTTTGCAAAATCGCAATGCAGCTTCTTATGGACGTCATATTCCGGAAAACGATATCTGAGCTGCAGTTCTTCTTCATAATAGAAGTGCTGTATCGTATAGGTTTCTAGGAACCTTAGTGTTTCCAGTAGTTTTTCTTTCCCGCTCCCGTTCATGCAAGCATTGTTGAGCACGTACACTATCTTGAAAATCTCTTTATGCTGCATATCGACATGTTCATGCCCGAGTCGATAACTGTCATCCCAGATGATTCCCTGTATTGTTTGATTCATTTTATTACCTTTCGAGGATATCCTTAAACCCTGCTTTGTTTTTAATAAATATTTGGCCCAATCGAGGATCAAAGTGCGTCCCCATTTTTTCTTTTATGATCTTTACCGATTTTTCATGGAGAAGCGCTCTCTTGTATGGGCGGTCGCTGGTTAGTGTGTCGTAAACGTCGATTATCGCCATCAGCCTGCCGGGAAACGGGATCTGTTGGCCTTGAAGCCCCAGGGGATAGCCGGTCCCGTCCCATTTTTCGTGATGGCTGCTTATTATTATCCTGGCATATTGGAGAAATAGGTTTTCCCGCGTGCACTCGCCGATTTTCCCGATGATTTGCATCCCGTTATCGACGTGCTTTTTGACCGATTCATATTCTTCAGGCGTTAACTCGCCTTGCTTCAGCAAGATTTCATCTTTTATAAAAATCTTCCCGATATCATGAAGCTGCGAGGATCGCACAAGCAAGTCTATGTCAAGCGCGGATAAATCTTTGTAATAGACGCCATCCTCCATTAAGCAGCGGATCATAAATCTCAAGTAATCCTGTGTCTTTTCGATGTGCCGGCCTGCGGGATCGCCGCGGTTTTCCGCTAGTTCCGTCACGGTTTCCAGGACTGAGTTTTGTAATTCCAGGCTATCGGAATAGCTTTGGATCTCTTTCTTTTGCGATTCGATGAGCAAATGCATCTCAACGCGTTTTGCCAGCAGTTCCCCTGAGAATGGTTTCGTGAGAAAATCCGTCGCTCCCATGCCCAGTCCTTTTCTCTCGTGTACGGGAGTTCTTCCCGAGGACAGGAGGATAACCGGGATATGTGCTGTTTTCTCGGATTTTTTCAGTGTCTCGATGATTTCATATCCGTCCATGTCTGGCATTGCAATGCCCAGCAGGATCAAATTTGGAATAACGCTATCGAGAAGGAGAAAGAGCGTCTTGCCCGAAGGTACGGTGAGTACATTGTATTTATCGTCCAGTGCGTCCCTGGCTATGGTAAGGCTCGACGACTCATGGTCAGCCATAATGATTGTATTGTATTGCCTGTTCATAAGTCAGCGCTCCGTCCGGCGTCGTTTTGCGCGCAGTTGATTTTCTGGCAATTTTGAGTGTAGACTACTGCGTTACTCAGGTGTCAATATGAATTACGAAATATTGAGCGAATTCTACTATTGGGCGTAAAGCATTGCAATTACAGACGAAGCCCTGTGTCCCAAATTTAACTCCCGCGTTTTCTACTGTAGAAAAAGCGGAAAAAAACTACTGTGCAGCACAGTAGTTGCTATTGAAAAACTGAGGGTTTCGATATATAATCAACAGCGGAAGCAGCGCATGGCGGGCAGTGTAAAGTAATCAATGAAAGACATGAGTGGACAGGAGTCGGGAAAAGGCCCCGCCAAGGGCGAAAGGGGAACTGTTTATGGATGAGGGAAGGGGATTGTTTTCAGTAAATGACTTCGCGAAGTTTTCGCGGACGAGTAAGGATACGCTGCTTTATTACGACAGGATCGGCTTGCTTTCTCCCGCGTCGCGGGGTAAAAACAACTATCGGTATTATTCCCACGGGCAACTGGCGATCGTCAATATGATACGCACATTTCAAGAGTTGGGCATGTCCCTAACGGAGATCAAAGAACTGAAGGATGACAGGACGCCCGAGGAAGTTTTTGAGATGTATGCGCGCCAGGTCGATAAAATCGACAAAAAAATAGAGGGTTGGGTCAGCGCCAGAAAGCTTCTGCTCACGCTGCGCAGTTCCATACGGCATGTTCTGAACGTCAACGAAGAGGTCGTCACCGTGCAGTTTTTACCGGCGGAGGCGATAATCATCGGCGATCTCAACGATTACAGCCGAGGCCGCAACGATTATGACGCGCTGCTCAGTTTCTACTACACCATGAATGAGAAGCACCCCGAGCTGAACTTCAATTATCCCGTGTGGGGCATTTTCTCGGCGGAGCGGATCAAAAGGGGCGATTGGAACTGGCCCGACCGCTTCTACTTCTACAATCCGGAAGGGTACGACAGACGGCCTGCAGCACTGTACGCGATCGGCTATACGCGAGGTGGGTACGGGCAGTGCAGCCAGCTATACGAGCGGATCGTCGAATACATAGATAAGAACGGCTTCGAAATACAAGGCGACGCCTACGAGGAATACCCGCTCAATGAGATTTGTGTCGCCGATAACAGTAACTATCTGATCAGGGTGATGATAGCGGTAAGAGAGGCTGTCCGGCCATAATATAACTAAGGAGTATGCATATGTACATATTACAAAACGCTTTGAAAAATGTTGCGCGCAACAAGGGCAGGAATATCCTGATGGGGGCGATCATCCTCGCAATCATTGTCACCACGGTCATATCCCTCATCATCAATACTGCGTCTGAGGCAATTATTGAAGATTACAAAACGCAGTTCGGCACAAGGGTGTACATTAACCCGGACACTTCAAAAGTTACCGTGTTGTCGGGCAGGGAGTCTGAGCAAATCGTGCCGTTGCGCGATGTTTACGCAGCCCTTGCCGATTCCGACTGCTTGATGAGCGCCGACTTGTCCTGCCAAGTGCCTTCCGTGAGCGATACGCTCATAGGCTTGGGGGAAAGCACCGGCGGCGCGGTACCCATTGCACCCGACGGCGGTTCTGTCGGAAGATTCCCAACAATGAATGTCAAGGGCTATACAAATCCTGAACAGCTTGACGATTTTAAGGAAGGTTTCAGGGGGATAACGTCCGGCGCCTTTCCTGGCGGCAATAACGAGTGCATTATCAGCGATGATTTTGCGGCTTTGAATAATATTGAGGTGGGCGATACTATTTACGTAGCGCAAGGTATGGTCGCCAATAATCCTTTGACGCTGAAAGTCGTGGGCACATACTTTGATTTTACCGCAAATATGTTTGGAGCTACGATAGACGCCCCTGCTGCTATAAATGTGCGAAACGATATTATTACGAACTATGAAACAGCTTTTAACTACGGAAAATCAGACCCCCGTTCGGATACTGCTGCATATACCTTGAAAAACCCTGAACTTTTGTCCGCATTCGAAAGCGAGGCGCGCGACGCAGGACTGTCTTATGATTATAAGGTAACTATAGACGAAGAAGCATATAACAGAATAATCAATCCCGTCCTGGGTATGGCGAAAATATCGCTTACGTTTATGATAGTGGTTTTGATATTGGGCGGTTTGATTTTGGTGCTGCTTGCCACGCTCTCCATACGGGAGCGCAAGTACGAAGTCGGCGTGCTGCGGGCTATGGGCATGAAAAAACGCAAGGTCGCTTTCGGATTGATTTTTGAGAGTTTGGCTATAACAGTGATTTGTCTGGTTATCGGTCTTGGCATCGGCGCTGCAGTCGCCCAGCCGGTATCGGATATGCTGCTGCAAGAGCAGGTAGCCGCCGCCGAACCGGGCGCTAACACCGGTACAGGCATGTTCTACGCCGGGACGCAAACAAATTCAAACGCACAACCACTGACGGACTTGGATGTGAGTTTGAACCTAAGGGTAGTGATGATGATCATTTTAATATCGCTTCTGCTCGTTCTGATTTCAAGCGTGACCGGTATTAGTTTCATTACAAAATACGAACCGATTAAAATACTTATGGAAAGGAATTAGGGACATAGCATGACAAAAGTATTGACGCTAAGCAATGTTTTTTATAAATACGAGGGAGCGAGAAAGAACGTTCTGAAGGGCGTAAGCGCGACATTTGAAGCGGGAAAGGTTTATGCCATCGTGGGTAAATCCGGCTCCGGCAAATCGACCCTTTTATCATTGATCGCGGGACTGGACATTTGCACGGACGGAAAGATCCTGCATGGCGAAACCGATTTGAAAGAGCTTGACAGGGACGAATACCGGGCAAAAGGGATAGGCGTCGTATTTCAAGCCTTTAACCTTATCACAAACTCAACAGCAATTGAGAATATCGTGTTGTCTATGCATATAAGCGAAAGCGACGAAAAGAATAAGAAAGCGTTTGCTTACTCGCTTCTTGAAAAAGTGGGGATCGACCGCGAAACGGCAGGCAGGAAGATACTGAAACTCTCCGGTGGCGAGCAACAACGCATAGGGATCGCGCGGGCTTTGGCGCATAACCCGAGTATCATCATAGCCGACGAGCCCACGGGCAATCTTGATACCGATACGGAAAATGATGTGTTGAAGATATTATCCGATCTCGCCCATGACGAGGGTAAATGCGTTATTATCGTAACCCATTCAAAAAGGGTATCTTCCATAGCAGATGAAATACTAGGCATGAAAGACGGCAGGTTAGCGCCAGTGCGATAAGACAATGGGTCGGTTCATCTGTCTTACGTAAGACAAGCGGACGGTTCATCTGTTCTACGTAAGACAAGCAGACGGTTCATTTGTCTTACGAAAAGCCGAAACTGCCCTATTTGCAAGGCTTGAGGTTGAGTCCCATTTTGGGACTCAACCTAAAACCGGCGCGACGGAATTATGTACCGTCGCGCCGGTTCCGGTTCTGCAATACTATTCATTTATTCCTGGCAGG
>Ga0123353_10015562_pt1 | contig 11063 bp, 11 predicted proteins | sample TergutLab28metaG_3_FD_92763 | JGI IMG/M metagenome (GOLD analysis project Ga0123353, IMG submission 92763) | Labiotermes labralis P3 segment gut microbial communities from Petit-Saut dam, French Guiana - Lab288 P3 | ecosystem: Host-associated > Arthropoda: Insects > Digestive system > Gut ... | reverse complement strand
TATTTTGGTGCGCTTCGTAATTTTATTAAAATGCAAGATGAAGCGAATTGTTTTTTCTTTATTGCAGATTATCACTCGCTTACCACGCATCCTAAAGCATTGGAACTCAATACGTACATCAAAAATGTACTGATAGATTATTTGGCGGCAGGGCTTGATCCTGAAAAATCAGCGCTATATGTACAAAGCGATCTTCCGGAAACCGCAGAATTGTATTTGTTACTCAATATGTTTGCCTATAAAGGAGAACTGGAACGAACTACTTCTTTTAAAGATAAAACCAAAAACGATGAGAAGAAAGACAAAGTAAATGCCGGATTGCTCACCTATCCCGTATTACAAGCCGCTGATATTCTTATTCATAATGCTGACAAAGTGCCTGTAGGAAAAGATCAGGAGCAACATTTGGAAATGACCCGCGATTTTGCGCAACGATTTAATCACATTTATGGGGCTGAATATTTTAAATTACCGGTTGCCTATAATTTTGGTAATGAATTGGTAAAAATCCCCGGTTTGGACGGCTCCACCAAGATGTCAAAATCCGATAATGAAGCCTCTTGTGTGTATCTCTCCGATTCGCCGGAAGTTATCCGTAAAAAAGTGATGAAAGCGGTAAGCGATTCAGGACCTACAGAGTCGCACCAAGAAAAACCGCAAGCTATTGAAAATCTGTTTCAATTGATGAAAGCGGTTTCTGCTCCCGAAACGTTGCAGTTTTTTGAAGAACAGTACAACACTTGCCAAATTCGCTATGGTGATATGAAAAAGCAACTTGCGGAAGATATAATTGCTTTTACAGCACCTATTTATGCGAAGATACTGGAACTGCGAAGCAACAATGACTACCTTAGTAGCGTGGCGCGACAAGGTGCTGAAAAGGCGCGCGAAAGTGCGGCTAAAACAGTTCGTGAAGTACGGGAAATTATTGGGCTTCGGAGTTTGTAGCACATTAAAATTCGGGGGAAGATAAATTAATCTTGTGATGAAGAGATTTTGTTTTACAAGATTTGAAAAGATTTATTATAATTTTGCACCCGATTTACTCAATTATACTGCTTTTACCCAATGAAAAAAATCGCCCTCCTCGCCGGCGGAAACTCCGGAGAATATGAAATCTCGCTGAAAACAGCCGCTAATATTCAAAACCAATTGGATATTACGCAATTTGAAACGTACCTGATTATCGTAAAAGAAAATAATTGGGTTTACACAAATGCAACCGGCGAACGTTTTTATGTGAACAAAGATGATTTCTCATTAACGATTCCTGGCGAACAGATTGTTTTTGATGTGGCGTTTATTGCCATTCACGGCGACCCGGGCGAAAACGGAAAGTTGCAAGCCTACTTCGAAATGCTGCAAATTCCTTATACCGGATGCGACAGCTTCTGTTCGGCACTCACTTTCAACAAATATTTTTGCAATATTGCCGTTGAAAAATGCGGAGTGCCCATTTCGCCATCATTACATTTTTATAAAAATGACACAATATTATATGATGAAATAATTGCTTATTGCGGATTCCCGTGCTTTGTAAAGCCCTGCAATTCAGGTTCAAGTGTCGGTGTTACCAAAGCACATCACCGCGAAGAATTAGTGGCAGCCATAGCCTTAGCTTTTGAAGAAGATGATCAAGTGATGATTGAGCGGTTTGTTCCGGGCAGAGAGCTTACTTGCGGCGTAGCTACCTGGCAAGGCAAAGTGAAAGCGCTTGCCGTTACGGAGGTTAAAAGCAAGAAAGAGTATTACGATTTTGAAGCTAAATATACGCCCGGATTTTTGGAATTGGTAACGCCTGCTGAAATTGATAGAAATGTGGAAGAAAAAGTGAAAAAGTACTCCGAAACTATTTACAAGAAATTGAGATGCAAAGGTGTGGTGCGCATTGACTTCATTCTCAACCTTGAAAATGAGCCTGTCTTTTTAGAAATCAACACCATTCCCGGGCAAACTGCTATGAGCATTATTCCCAAACAATTGGCATACAATAATATTTCCCAGCAGGAGTTTTATACGGGTTTGATTTTAGATTAACTGTTTGCACTTGTTCTAAACCCAATTGGATTGCGAGGTTTTTCCAATTCTTGTTTATATTTAATGTATTCGTCGAATAGTTTAAAAAATGCATCAAAATTCATGTCGTTTCTATCGAATTTTGCATTGGCTTCACGTATGAAGTCATCTAATTTGTGTTCTCTATTTGCATAATTTAAAGCATATTGACGAAGTACAACAAAGGCGCGCATGATTTTAATATTTTCTTGAACTGCCTTTTGAGAACGCAGTACGCCAGATAACATAGCAACACCTTCTTGCGTAAATGCAAAAGGCAAATAACGAATACCTCCTCGTTTTTCTACCTCTAAATCTTCATTTTCTTTTGAGGTGCATTTTTTGCACCTCAAAAATTCCCATTCATTTTCAGCAAGTTCAAACATAAAATCATCGGGGAAGCGTTCAATATTATGCCTTACCGAACGTTTTAGATTTTTTGTTTCTACCTGATATATCTCCGCCAAATCAAAATCAAGCATTATTCGCATGCCTCGTATTTCGTGTATGCGTTGAATTATTGACATTTCAATGGTATTTTCTACTTTCCGGTCTTGTGTTATTATGGTTGTTTCCATGTTTTTATGATTTACTTTATAATTAATAATTAGACCGCGAATATACAATACGAAATGCCGTTTGTCAAGAGGTAATGTTACTTTTTTGAAAAAATAATGTGAGCCACCCCCAACCCCACGCCGGCAGCACCAAGAAAATTTTGCAAAATTTAATGCCTGAAATTTTTTAATTGAATTAGAAAACAATTATTCTATCTTCGCGCTCGAATTAGTAATTAAAATTTTGATTATGATATAAAAAAATGAAGTAGTGCGAGATAGCACAAAAAGACATAAAAAATAGCGTTTTGCTAATTCTTGTTCTGGAAAATTCGACACTTTCTAATATGTACAAGAATAGGTAGGCGTTCGCAAAAATGCGGACTTACTTGTTTGTACATATGGGTTGTCGAATACCTCCAGGGCGGATATCTAAGTCCGCTTTTTTATTTGCCAAAAATTGAAAATTCGACGACGGTTCGACCGCCGCAACATATAAGACAGAATCGTAACTGTTCCCAAAAAAATGCGGAGAGGAGAAGATAACCTTGTATAAAAACGGGCAAGACCTGTGAAGCCGTATCAGAAGGGGAAAAACAAACAAAACCGATGGGTCGATGGTATATAACTGACAACAATTATAATGAGAAAGATTTATATCATGCTAATAGCCTTAATTGGCTTAGGATTTATCGCAAATGCACAAGATGATCCATCACAATTTGTATTGAAGAAAGATTCTAAAATTATGATAAATACATTTGTGTTGACAAAAGGTCAGTCAAAAGCATTATGTAAAACATTAGTGGAGGAATTTAATAAATTAGGATTTTGCTGCGTCTCTAAAATGACAGTAAAAGATGACCCTACGGCAGAGGTTATTATTTTTGTTCACGCCACTCCCGCATCTATTACATTTAACTTTTTTGATAAAGCATTAGATAAGGAAGTTTATAGGAAAACGTATCTTTTTCAGTTAAGTATAAAAGGAGTCGCTAAAAAATTAGTAAAAGAGGTTACTCCTTTTATAGAAAAATAAACAGGCTTGAACTGAAATAGATTTACATTATTGGCGGTCGCTTTTCCACCCGCTACGTGAAGCAAAAAAATATTCAGAATAAAAGCAACATCTCGAAAAAAAAGTGTACTTTCGCAAGCAATTAAAAATGTAGTAATTATGTATAGACCTATTCAGATTGACCGTGAAAATCTTACCATTATGGGAGTTTCATTTCCTGATTTAACGACACTGAATAATACAGCAAGTGCTATTGGCTCAAATATGTATGAGGGATTTCAACCCTCGGTAAGTCATATCACCCTAATTCGCGATTATGTAATGAATAAAATTACTTTTGGACAATTTGTTGAAGCAGCAAAAAATACGATTTATGTCTAAGCAATACCATTATATTGATCCCGATTATACCTACACCGACCCTGAAACTGGTGTGTTGAGAAACTTGGCAAACATTACAGATTCCGACACATTAATAATAATTGAGAGTGGTGCAGTTACAAAACGCATTGCTGACCTACAGGCAAATCCCATCAAAATCAAAAATTCTTCTACCTTACTTGATATTCACAAGTATTTGTTTCAAGACATTTATCTTTGGGCAGGGAAATTACGAACGGTAGAAATCAGTAAGGGAGGAAAGCCTTTTTTTCCATTAAGTCATTTTCACAACGCTTTTAAGTATATTGATTCGTTAATTACGGAATACAGAAAGATAAGCAAAGATGATAAAACACAATTAGCTCGTAAACTCGCTGAGATACTTGACAATATAAACTACTTACACCCATTTCGAGAAGGAAACGGACGTACTCAACGTGAATTTTTGCGATTACTCGCCATAGAAAAAGGATTGCTGCTCAATCTCAACCCACCTGACAACGTTGATATTTATGAACGTTATATGTCTGGGACAGTTAATGGCAATGTGGAACAATTATCTACATTGATATTGGAAACTATTACTGTAACTTCAACAATAAATTACGGATGATAGCGGGCACGAACGCACAACAAGCAGTTTGGCAAGATAGCGGAATTAACACGCTGAAAATGAGGAGCATAATTGAAAGCTGCTACCCCGCCGCAAGTGCTTGTATGCCGCTACCTCGCCAAGCTGCCGGCACGTTAAGCGCCAGTTTTGTGGAAAATTTTCCCGTAAAAAGCAAGAAAGGTAATGTAAAAATTGAGTGCTGAACAGGGCAAAATCATTAAAATCCCCTACCAACAGCCTATCAACGCCATAGGTAAAGGATTTCGGTTATTTTTTGGTTAAGGAAGGAGTTAACAATATCGTAGTTCATGCAGCAGATGTTCCCACCACTCAAAAAGAGCACGCTTTCAAAACGAATAAACGCGATTGTCGTAAAATAGCTCGTGCACTGCTTAACAAAGAGCTGGAAGCATTACATGTTCCATCGGTAAAGACACAGGAAGACAGGAGTTTAGTCAGATTGCGACTGACCTTCCGTAAGGATCTAACCAGACAAAAGAACAGAGTAAAACAAATGCTTAATTTTTACGGCAAGGAGATACCCGAAAGATTTTTAACTTCAACTCATTGGTCGCGTGCCTTTATTCAATGGCTCAAAGAAGTAAAATTTGAAACCGGTTCGGCAGAACAGGCGCTCAAATTATTGATCACTCAAGTGGAACATCTTCGTAACGGCTCTCTTTTTTATTGCTCCAAACTATTTCCATTCACCACAAATTATTATTAGAAAATCATTTCTAAATATCTGATAATCAAATAGTGGTGAAAGCGAGATTTAAGGGGGTGTGTTGAAGTTGGGTGCGAAATCCCAAACAATACTCGTATTGATATTTCCCTAATAACAAAACCCTACCTCTTCCGCAAAGCATTCATCGCATTCCGAAACTGATAATAATACGAACGCGAAACGGTAAAGGCCCTCGAATCTACGTACACCTGGTTCTTCTCTACTTTATCCACAAAATTAAGATTAATGATTGTGGCATTATTGATGCGCACAAGATATTCCGGAGGAAGCTTTTGGGAGGTTTCCTTAATCGTAGATTCATGAAAAAGAAGCTGATTCGTAGAAGTTTCAATAGCAAGTAATTTGTCTTCTTTCGTAATTACCGTGATAATACTAAATTTAATTTTAGTGGTAATTTTTTGATAACGGATGAAAAACGAATCGGGTTCTTTATTCAAAGAAGCTTTAGATGGCTTATAAAGAATAGGAGACTCCGCGGCAATAGGTTCAAATTGAGTGTTGCCGATATCGGATATGACCCGAATGATTTTGTAAATTTTACGAATCAACAAATCGTTGGTAAATTGCGCGGGAATTACATCAAATAAGCCTTTATCCAACCAAAAATGAGGATTTTCTTTCGTAGAAATGACCCCCAAAACAAACGGAGGCTTGTGAATCATTTCTAAAATTTCAATTTCGCCGCTTTTGTAATGAACAAGGTCAAGAATTAATATTTCGGGACGGAAATGGCTCATCCGTTCCAAAAAATCTACACGTTGATTCACAAATCCAAAAAAATGAATAGATTTAAACTTTGACAAACAGTCAATTACCTTTTTTTCAAGGGTTGCGTTTTGAATAAACGCAAAGCACGTTACTGGTTTCATAATATTTTTATTTTAGTTAAACTGCGCGGCAATAATAGAATATTTTTTGAAATGACCCATCAGGAATGAATATTTTTTGCAATAATTTCCTTTTCTTCCGTTTTTTTTATATATTTTTGCGAACCGAATTATTAGTTATGTCAAAAAAAAGGATCTTGTACGTTACTCCTGCCATTTATCCTTATTTACCGGAGAGTTACATTTCGTCTATTTGCAGATTTTTGCCGCAAGGAATTCAAGAAAGAGAAAATGAAATTAGAACGTTTATGCCGAAATACGGCTTAGTAAATGAACGTAAAAACATGTTGCATGAAGTGATCCGGCTGTCCGGACAAAATATCATTCTAGAGGAAGACGACTACCCACTCATTATTAAAGTGGCTTCTTTACAAGCGGTTCGTATGCAGGTTTACTTTATTGACAGCGAAGATTTTTTTAGAAGAAAAGCACTTTTTGTAGATGAAGAGAATCATTTTTTTGAAGACAATGACTCACGTATTCTATTTTATGCGAAAGGGGTGATAGAAACCGTGCGAAAATTGGGTTGGAACCCCGATATTATTCACTGCCACGGCTGGATTAGTTCATTAATCCCTATCTTTATTCGTACCGTTTACAGAGACAATCCCCTTTTCCAAGATGTTAGAATTGTTACCTCTTTATATAATGATAATTTTTCTGAAAAATTCTCTGCTAACTTTTTAAAAAAACTTAAAATGACAGGAATCCCTCGCGAATTTTTAACACATTTTAAAGGAGCGGCAGGATACGATACCATTACAAAAACCGCCCTTGATTTTTCTGATGCCGCAGTGATTGGGCATCCTAATATTACACCCTCACTGAAAAAGTATTTAAAAAAATATGAATACCCTATGATTACACATCCGGATACGGAAGAATATTTAGAATACGTTGATGAATATAACCATTTTTATGAAGAACTTTTGGAGCTTTCGCCGCGCGAATTTTAATTTACGCCCTCTTAATCACATAGCTCTTTTTCTGTTACTCTCCATGACCCTGTTGCTGATTGCCCAGAGTTGCAAGAAAGAGCCGAGTTCTATCGGACTTAACTTAATAAATCGCGATTTGGGTGCTGCTTTTACGGATACAACAACCTTGATTTCCTATTCGGTTTTGGAAGACTCTTTGAATACAACTAATCTTGTATTCAATTTCTTGGGTTATGTTAAAGATCCTGTTTTTGGAACCTCGCACGCCGGCATATATACGCAATTTGTTCCTGCCGCAAATAGTGTTAATTTCGGAGATGCTCCGGAGTTGGATTCCATTGTTTTAACGCTAAGATATACGGGCGGCTTTGCCGGTGATACCTTGGATTCGTTTATCATTAAAGTCTATGAGCTGACAGAAAGTATTTTATCTTCAAAAGCATATTATCAAAATGACTCAATTACTCATAACGGAAATAATATCACCTTCCTATCTTATTTTCGATTATATCCTACTCCAACTACCAGAGTAAGATTAGATACTATATTGGAACCCCATATCCGCATCAGATTAGACAATGACCTGGGGGAACGTTTTCTTAGGAATGCTTCAAGGATGGAAACTGCTGAAGATTTTAAAAACTTTTTTAAAGGGCTATATATTTGCGCTGAACCTTTTCAAAACAACGGTTCCCTTGTCAATTTTACGCTAACAAGCACTTTGTCCGGCATTCAACTTTATTACAAAAATGGCGGTGAGTCAAGGCGTTTCTCGTTTACTATCAAGAATGAGGATGCTGTTAGGTTTAATACCTATCGTCACAATCATGGGATTGGAAAGGATGAATTTGTGGATCAAGTAGTACGCAAAGATACTTTGTTGGGAGAAAAGAAACTTTATGTGCAAGCTATGGGAGGCGTAAAAACAAAAATTACATTTCCCTATTTAAAAACACTGAAAGATAAAAGGATGGTCATCAATAAAGCGGAATTAATAATTACAAACATCGGAGAAGATCTACATTCATATCCGCCTCCCGTCAGATTGGGAGTTTACGGAGTGAATGCGGTGGGAACTAATATTTTTGTACGCGATGATGGTACTACCTATTTTGGAGGAAGTTACGATGCCCAAAAAAAAGAATACAGATTCCGTATTACGAGACATGTTCAGGATATAATTTTGAGAGACCTCCAGCCGTCAATTTATTTAGTCGTAGCAGGAGCAGCAGCAAATGCCAACAGATTGATTTTTAACGGAACTCATCCTACTGATGAAACTTCAAGGCTGAAATTGGAAATCTATTATACAGAATACTAATGAAATAACTACTTTATGTGTGGAATTGTAGCCTATACAGGAAATGCCAAAGCATACTCTTTCTTAATTAACGGGTTAAAAAGATTGGAATACAGAGGATATGACAGCGCCGGTGTGGCGTTGCTTTCAGATGAGCAGATTAATCTTTACAAAAAACAGGGTAAGGTTGCCGATCTTGAAAAATACTGCGCCATAAAAAATGTTACGGCAAATACCGGAATTGCGCATACGCGATGGGCTACACATGGCGAACCTAACGATGAAAATGCCCATCCGCACCTCTCGGAAGATGGGTCGTTAGCCCTGATTCATAATGGAATTGTAGAAAACTACCTGAGTTTAAAAAATGAACTCGTTGAACGTGGCTACATCTTTCAAAGCCACACCGATACGGAAGTGTTGGTGCATCTGATTCAAGATATTAGAAAAATCGAACAAGTGGGGTTAATCGAAGCAGTACAAATAGCATTATCGGTAGTCGTAGGTACTTATGCGTTAGCTATTCTATCAGCAGAACATCCGAAGCAAATTATTGTAGCTAAAAAAGGGAGTCCGCTACTTATCGGACTGGGGAAGAACGAGTTTTTTGTAGCCTCAGACGGGGCTCCTATCGTAGAATATACGCAAAATGTGGTCTATTTGAATGATGAAGAAGTAGCTATACTTCATCCTGACAAAAAGTTGCAGATCACTAATATTCGCAATGAAAAACAACGCCCTTTCGTCCAAAAGCTGGAATTGAAATTAGAACAAATTGAGAAAGGTGGCTTTGAACATTTCATGCTCAAGGAAATCTTTGAGCAACCCAAAGCTATTGTGGACAGCATGCGAGGAAGAATAAACACACGAAAAGACGTGGTTTCGCTCGGCGGGATCATCCAATATGAGAATAAAATGTTGAATGCAAAGCGCTTTATTATTGCTGCTTGCGGAACCTCCTGGCACGCCGGTTTGGTAGGAGAACATATCTTTGAAAGTTTAATCCGTGTTCCCGTAGAAGTGGAATATGCCTCCGAATTTCGATATAGAAATCCTGTTATTAATGAAGATGACGTACTGATTGCCATTTCGCAATCGGGAGAGACTGCGGATACGCTGGCGGCTATAGAATTGGCGAAAAACAAAGGTGCTACCGTAATTGGAATCTGCAATGTAGTAGGTTCAAGTATTGCCCGAAGCACACATGCCGGTTCTTATACCCACGCCGGTCCTGAAATTGGCGTGGCTTCCACCAAAGCCTTTACTGCGCAAGTTACTGTACTCACACTCATGGCATTAAGTTTGGCAAAGAAAAAAGGCACCATTCCACTCTCTTATTATTATCAATTGGTGAATGGTTTGGGTGCAATCCCTGAAAAAATTGAAGCTATTCTTCAAAAAAATGATGAAATAAAAAAAGTAGCACACTATTTTGTTGATAAACACAATGCCATTTATATGGGGCGTGGAGTAAACTTCCCGGTAGCATTGGAAGGCGCATTAAAATTGAAAGAGATCTCTTACATTCATGCTGAAGGATATCCCGCCGCAGAAATGAAACACGGACCTATTGCCCTCATTGACGAAGCGATGCCTGTTGTAGTAATGGCTACAGAACAGGAAACTTATGTGAAAGTAGTGAGCAATATCCAAGAAGTAAAATCCAGAAGAGGAAAAATAATTTCCATTGTTTCCGAAGGTGACGAAGTTGTGAAAAACATGTCGGATTTTTGTATTGAAATACCTAAAACCGAAGAACTCCTGTCTCCTTTAGTGGCATCTGTTCCGCTGCAATTGTTGGCATACCACGTAGCCTTGCTGCGCGGCTGTGATGTGGACAAGCCCCGAAATTTAGCAAAATCGGTCTCTGTAGAATAACAATAGCGAAACAATATGAGCCAAGCACAGCTCAATTAGATGTTTCCGAGATAACAAGAGGCATCTATTTTATTAAAATATCCTCCTTAAAGGGAAATATTGTAAGGAAAATAATAATCAGTAAATAAAACAGTTATGAAAAAACTACTCTTTACATTATTAAGTTTACTACTCTATTTCAGTAGTTTTGCACAATTTTTTCAATCAATTTTTGGAAATGAAACAACACAGTGGATTATGCCAAATTATTATGTTGTTTTTGAGCAAGGAGAGTGGAAGGTGATGGATACAATTTCGATAGTTGGGATAGAAGGTGAATACAAAATTTTGGAATATAAGACCCCAATTAATGGAGGCGAAAATGGGAGCTTTGGAAAAATCAGAGCCAATGAGACCAACTCCAAACTCTATTTTATAGAACAAAATTTTACAACAGAAATATTAATCATGGACTTGGATTTAGTTGTTGGAGACAAATTTGTTTTAATATTCAGGCTTTTCAATCAAGATATTGAGGAAAAGATATTCGTAGATAGTGTTTATGTGTTTGACGGCAAAAAACACGTTCGATTTGATGATAATATAGGAGATGCATTGTCGGGTGAAACAAAAAGAATGTTCATTGAAGGGATAGGACCTAATTGGGGTTTTACTCCTTATGGTCTTTTAGCTTGCAAATATGACGATT
>Ga0123353_10015560_pt1 | contig 11063 bp, 3 predicted proteins | sample TergutLab28metaG_3_FD_92763 | JGI IMG/M metagenome (GOLD analysis project Ga0123353, IMG submission 92763) | Labiotermes labralis P3 segment gut microbial communities from Petit-Saut dam, French Guiana - Lab288 P3 | ecosystem: Host-associated > Arthropoda: Insects > Digestive system > Gut ... | reverse complement strand
TGGTTGTTGGTGTGGGTGGGGGGGGGGGGGGGGGGGAGGATTTAGAGAATTTCTGGCAGTTATCGAAATTTATTTCGACAAATTCGTTCAATATTACTACTAAAGTTGAGTAACATAATGATCAAAACTGATATCAGATGCTTCCTACATCAAACCCGTGTGTTAAAAATAAATATGTGATATGAAGGAAGACATTGAAAATACATACAACGGTTTGCAAATAAATATTAATACCAATTAAAAAAAGTAGCAATTCTTTACCCAGCAAAGCTAAAATGTAAAGAAAAAGTCTGTCTAGGTCCTACAACATTGTATTAAATGGCAATCAACGGAGAATACAGAGAGAAAATTACGTATGTCAGAACGCTGTGACACATGCGCTAGTCAGGATATTGTTACGATAGTCTGAAAGTATTCCTCGAATGGGCGACACTAAGTGCCTACAGAATTATGTGGAGAAACTTATTCAGAAACGGTCACTTAAAAATACAGGAGTACAATACTAAAATGGAATAAGACTGCCACGTTACGAACCGGATTTAACTCATCCAAGACGCTGAATGACTGTTTTTGTCTTAGTAATTGTGATGCAACTTTCTGCTTTTGAGGAAGCGGATGTTATTTTTCAGTAGCCTAGTATTTATGATGATCTACGTTTTAATAATAATAATATATGCAATAACTAACTCCATGGTGCAGAGTCCTTCTTAAGGAGCTAACACTTCTTCAGCGAATCACAGACTTCCCCACATTTTATGAAACCCGAATGTTTATAATAATAATAATAATCTCACTTCCCTGCACATAAGACCGTCCGTGCGTAATGAGTAACTACATTCAACCAGAGGTGAGCCTGTTTGAACGGAACACGACGGATCTACAGGAGTAAACCTCGAAAAAAAAATCCCCTAGTCCAAGGTGTACACTACCATACCGAGGAACTACAGATGCATCTGCGGCGGAGGTTAAGAAACCAAGAATGGTGAACTTCGAGAAGTGGCGACCCTCGGATTCAAGCAGCCTTACTGCGGCAGGCGGGGCTGTACTATAGTGGACAGAAGACATCCCTAGCTGCTCGTGGGACAGCGATTATGATTAGAAAACAAGATAATACACAACCAGGAAAAAGGAAAGAGCAAGGTCCTCTGACAGCACTGAAGAGAATGGTAACCATACCGAGGAAACTCAACATGGAATAAAACCACAAAAACAGTAATTCCAACATAAAGTGTTACTAATTCTAACAGTAACCTACTTCCTCTTCCACGCCATGAAGGAGTATGAGTGGTGTAGAGATACGGCTCCACACTTTCTGAACATCAGGACTAGATGCTATTTCCTATACTATGTCTAGTATATTTATCTTTATATGTACGTACTGCTTCTGACATATTCTGTTCCTCACCAATGAAGATCCCACTCCATGAAAGAAAAAATCTAAGTTTGTGGAGTTAGGGTTTTATAAATTATAACCTGTGACACTTTTACAAACTTCAGATGAAAACTAACTGGTGACCAATAACGTTTCAGAAAATCATTATGTTTTACCGAGTTAAAGGTTGTGTAATACTAGGAAGAGAAATGTATAAAGCAGAGGTTGTGACCTATTATAACGTATCACCCTACAGGAAATTGCCAGGGATCATGAATGTAATTTATCCTTACACAACCTGACATTCTGTCAGGAAGCCATGATAATTCTTGGTAATGACAAAAAAAGTTCCCATGTCAGGATTCTGATTGCCTACCGAATACACGCCAGTAACATAAGTTACAGCATTTGATATGTTCCTTTCAAATAATTTGTAAGTAACGGTGAAAATCTGCTTGTTTGTGCCTACCGTATTTCAAAGAGCCGTCCATTACGATTTCAGAACACGTAGTGTAACCTGTAGCTGTTGCTCGCGGATGAATACATTAGAAAATTTAGAAATGCAGATTCACGTTAAAATGGACTTCTGCAACTAGTATTTTGCATTACTTCATACGGATAAGAATTATGCATTAAACCTGAAGTGCAATACATTTGACTCGAAACGTGTAACTGTCAAACTGCAAATAAACTACGTTGACCTTCACAGCCACAACGATGTTAGGTTGTGTTCAGTTCGTAACTTCCGGAAAGCGCCAAAATCATAGTTAATGTCAAGAAGCTCATTTGGTTTCCAACTATTATCAGTTCAAATTAATTAACGTAAAATCATATGCACCGGCTGAGTAGCAAATTACACTTACTGTGGCAGCGTGGGAAGCCCCTATGTAGCAACCTATGTTGCAGCCTGTAGACCGGCAGCGAACTAGCACACGTCCACCCTCAACGAACGTTACAGAGCCAGTGCCAGGGTTTAGGCGGGAATCAGTGGTATAAGGTACTTACGTCCTCTGAGGGTGCTCGTGTCAATGTCCATGAACTCCAGTGGTGGATTGCAAAAATTAGGTAACATGTGTCTGTTAAAAATCGAAAACAAAGGATGTGATATGTCCAAAAATTTCCCTGGCAATTCTCATAATCGAAATATGCTTTTTAATAAAACAAAATGTCTCAAAGTAATATTTCGATTAACATTGTATTTTAACCTGTTCCGATCGACACACGACTTCTCGTTCTAATGGAAGAAAACACCATTCAGAATATCTGGAAATAAGACACGTGTTATAACCGAGAATTATATAAATTTACTTAAAAACAGCTTGACAATCGCCAACTTTCGTCTGACAGTTTTAGAGTTCCAAATGACAAATTAAGTGGTAGATGGACATTTGGAATACATAAGAAATGCTTACGTAATTCCATCTAGTGAAGAATGTGATAATGTTTACAGACAGTATTGAGACTGGAAATACGATAGCTCAGTCAGTACAGTGATTAGGTCACGGGCTGGCTGTAATGAATAGCTGTAGATTCCTCGTAAGGCCAAGAGGTTTATCTCTTCTTCAGAGTGTTCATACCCACTAAGGGGCCCACCCAGCACCTTCAGAAATATTAGAAAAAATTTTTCATGATTGTGAACAAAAACGAGTAACATTCTTAGCTGACGAGCATTTGGAGATCTGACAACATCCACTTTGTATAGAACCCCCTAGGATGACAAGCTTACTCCTGAAAAGAGATGTATCTATTACTACATTTGAAAATTGATTAGGAAAAACAGAAATGTTTTCTTTCCACAGAAAACACTTTTTTTTCATGATTAAAAATGAAGATTAAAAATAATTTTTAAAAATCTACCCCTATGGCACGTAGATTTTTCTCTTGAACAATATGGTCCTCACCGCAGAGTTGTGCAAGCCTGCTCTTTTATACACTACCAGCAATCCCAAATTATTTTTGTTGTTTGTCTCTGCCGCTCCACACCCATTCCTGGTCAGATTCCTGAAGAAGACATAGCTTAGGATGACACAGCAAAGACTACTAAAGACATGATTGTAGCCTGCCTGTAGGCATCATTCTTTGGTCTCTCATACACACTGGGAAACCTGTGGACATGCCATAAATAGCAAAAAATAGTACTCAGTTTAAAGTTTATGCTAGTCTCTGAAGACAGTGCGGCCCACTCTAACAAGAACAACTTCATAAGGTAAAAGTCAAATGGTGCTTGAACTTCAGGCACGTCTATGTGTTGGACTGCCTCCAAAATAATATTTTATTAAAGGCCTAAACAAATGAAAATCAAATGAGGCTAAGAGTGGGTCACTGAACAGCTGCCCAAGCACCTCCTGAATGAGAAGCAAAACATGCCTCTTACTTTACAGACTTACCTCATACCAAGTGAACATCTGGACAGTTACGCACAGTCGAATAGGATAAAACAGTGGCCTGTAAAAAGTCCTGTGGGCCAACAGAGACACTCTGTTCTTAAAAATCAATTAATTTCATAGTAGTAATGCCTGTCACCCACAAACCAATACCCCTCTTTCCACTGACAATACTACACCTTTCACTTGTGTCTTCGTCTTTGCAGTAGGACTGTACGGAAGGAAGAATATGAGTTTATAGACCAGCTGATTCTAACATGCGCGCGCATGCACACACACACACACACACACACACACGCACGCGCGCGCGAGAGGTTCTAAATCTGAAAATGTGGCAGGATGTATTAAACTTGGAACAAAAGAAAGAATAATTCAATTTCATATTCAAGGTGTGAGGACTGCATACATTTGTTATACTGTCGGTTTTTATTAGTATATTCTACATTACACAAAGCATATGATTGTGTCACATTTATGGGAAACCTCTGAATATGTCCAGCCATGAGATTCCATCACTAAATAATAATAATAATAATAATATGGATAAGTGTATGCATGTATCATAACCAAATGAATCAAAAACACAAGACATAAATGCAAGAATAACATGAAATGCATAATGTATATAACAAGTGGGCCAAGAGTAGGTACACAGTATATAGTTAATTACTGTATATCTACTTTTGGCCCACCCTGTATATTACCACAGGTTTCAAAAAGAATAAACACAAGGCAGTAAGAATAAAAAAAACAGAAGGGGAGCAACAATGCAACAGTTAGGAAGAGAGATTCACATAGCAACAACACTCAACTTTTCCAACTAGCAACTTGTATCTAGTTGCTAGTTATTTGCAAAGTTTGCAGGATTCTTGCACGTACTAAGATCATTCTTCAGAATTTAAACTACTGTTCCTACTTGCATATTACATCTTCTTCAGGCTTCCTGCCTGTTCCCTAATATGACTCTGAGTTTGATAAAAAGCAAAAAAAATTTTAACTTGTAGATATGTATCTTCCCTCTCTCTCATCAGCATAAAAATCTGAGTATTGAAATTTTATAAGATCCTCTCTTGCATTGTCTGAAAGGGGACAAGGGAAATTTGCCACTATGTGTGTTGTGTCAGTGTAAACCCACCCAGAACTCACAAAAACACGGCATCCACTGACTTATTCAACTGCTCAGATTAGAAGAAAAAGTCACCCTCCAAAACACAGAAATAATAGTCTTATTAAGGCATGAAATTTTCAATACCATTATCAATCTAAATACCTTTTTTTGGGGTCTGAAACATAGAAATTACTGCAAAAACCAAGATGAGTACATAATTACAAATACCAAATGAACCTGACTTTAAGATATAAAATATTTAACCATATATAGGTGGCACCCCACGTCCCCGACAATCTTCAATTTTCAGGAAAATATCTACAGACAACTGTAACTTTGGGTGCAAGTATAAAGTGACCCTCCCCCATTTTACAGGTGATGAACTACAAAAAAAAATTGCTGTCATATATTCAAGTAAATATGGTACCTTTCCCCAAACTCACCATTTACATAACCATGATACACCACACAACAGCAGCTTCACAAAGCACAGACCACAGTACCGTGGCTGAACTTCTGACTAGCCTACAGCCTTCAGAAAAGAACAGATATGTATGTTAAACAATGTTTCCAACTTCAGTTAATGGACTGACATACAAAAAAATATACATAGTTGTCCATGTACTGTGCAAAGAAGTAGAATAACAATGAGATTCATGTAGATTAAAATAACTTTACTGCCCCATTCTTGATTCCCTTTCTGAACGCAACAAATTTCAGTGCTACCCTTGTGAGTACAATCCACTTAACACTAGTAAGTCATTCCTGCAGAGTAACGCAATAACCCAACTTGCTGGCATCATTTCACAGAACATACTTTCTTAGAAACATCAATTGTACAAATGCAAAGGGAAGCAACTATTGCTCAACAAACCTGAGCAGGTCAATGTTGCCAAGTTCTCTACTACCTGCCATGGGTGTATGCATGCTCACAGGAAAACAATCTCACAGAAAAAAGTAACTACTCTGGCAGCAAAATGATCAAATACTGCAGTAATAAAAGAACTCTCAATCTTAAAAATATATACTTAGGCTCTATATCCAAATCTTTCAAAAATATCAAGTTGCTTTGTACAATATCATCCACCTTAATCTAACACATGTTTTAAACATTTTCCATTGTCTCATTCTGGTTAAAAACATGTTTCAGAAGCTGACTCAACTTTCTTCACTGGCAAAAAGCTTAAAATCTACTCACCCAAATCTGACCTGATAACAAAGGCAAAGCCAGCTTCTGGCAAATTTTGTTTTTAACCAAAATCAGACAATGGATAATGTCCCATATTCGAGACATACTATCGTCATAAACCTTTTAGAATCATCCACCTGTCTGAAATACCAATATGTATAAATTTTAACTAATTCAACACACAGCTGCAAGGTCACTGAAATTAAACCTTCCCTCATGACAGTAATACTATTCTTTGGAAGAAATCACTAACAGTCGCATGCTATCACTACTGTATTCTGCAGTAAGCAATGTACTTTGATATCTGAGGTTCTCACAGTAGCACTGATGAAGTTTCAAGTCTTCTGTGATATTATGCTAGAGAAAGCTTGTACCATTCAACAAAGTGTACCATCCCAGATGATACGAACATTCGATGTGCTTTGATTGTTAAGTCTTGAGTCTGGTATTTCAAGGAATTGTTCATATGCAGAAGTTTTTTAATACAACAACTAATTAAGGTGAATGGGAGAGTCTACATTCCACTAATCTCAAACCCAATAACCATAACACCGAGTGCTCACAAGAATCGGAGTTATTATCAGTTTTCTCAGAGCTACCCAAAGCCATTTTGCAAAGATCATTACATGGTAACGTGCTCAAATTTCGTAAAAACATTAGGTTTCTCTACACACAGTACTATCAAGCTACGATGATATCACAATATCCCAATACATGTTCAGTTATGAGGCAATGACTCTGTGAGCCTGTCATGGTTCACAATCTGGGACTATCACCATGACACTTTACTGGGGACAACATACAGTTACACAAAGATCTTCAAATTAAGGCCACAAAGATGAGTATAACTGGAGTGTACATCCTTGCTAACACGTGTGGTGAATACTATACTGCCAATGTATGCAATTGGTCTGCATATGTAAAACACCCGATAAGATATAAGAACTAACAGCTGATGTCTTGTTAGCTAATTTTCAAAAGTTGAACAAAAAATATGTATTCCTTACTAAAAAAGAAGGTAATAAGCAGCAATAAAATGGGGTATAAACCAAGTTAATCTAAAATCTCTCAAGAAACAAAAACTTCCTACTTTCATCAGTCTATAGCAAATCACAAAAATGAGTAGAGTAGACATGAGAAAGCAGTCATCATTTATAACAATGTAAATGAATGCTGCGCTCTGAAGCCTGTAAAGACAATTTCCCTTGGCAGTATACATCTTATGAAACACATGCTCTCAGTCTGCATAACTGTAGTTATACTGGATGTTCCTTTTATCATGTCCATCAGCAGAGCAGTTGTCACAGGATGTCCCAGCACATGCAGGGTTCATATGTGATAAGTCTGTTGTGTTCAGGGACATGATAAATGGGCACCTGTAAATTGCAACAGCTCTCAAGTATGAGCTCTGCCATTTCACCATGAGCACAAGAAGCTTGTGATGTATGATACAAACAAGCTCATAAGTTGGATAAAAATATCCGAGCAGAGGTAGCGAACTTGTAGGAGAGGACAACTAATTTTCAAGGCACACATTCTGAAAAATCTTATGCACTATAAAAACTGCCTAGAAACTGCCCAGAATTTGAATAACAATTATCTCTTTTCAGTGATATGCATAAAGTACAGAATTGACATGAAAATAACTGTCTGTATATGAAAAATTTGTTCTGGTCCCACCTTACTGGCAGAGCTGTACCGCAGTCCAGGACCTGCAGTATAAACAATTCATTAGGCAGGTACATGCACCTCTTTCAACAGACCAAGAAAATTCAGTACAAACAAATGACATTCAGTTTGAAGAACTTTTACAATCAAAACAATGCCTAGAACAGTGCTTAAAACAAGCACTTTCGTCCACCTGGCTGAGTACAGCCAGCCACCTAAAATTTGTTTTAGGTCTGTATATTTCATGAATGAAATTATGCTGTTAGCCAGTATTTAGGTTGTTCACAGAGAGGTCACAGAAAAATGTGAACAGTTATTTGCAAACCAGGCAGAACCATCCCTTGTGTTACCTGTCCTTAAGCCCCACTGAAGGCAAAACTAGATACCCCATTAGTTTATATACAATTTATATCCCTTATGTCTTTGCACAGGTTACTGCTGTTTGCAGGTATCCTTGCCTCGTCCTTTCTTGTTTTTCTTCTCAAGTGATGCTGATCGGCGCTGACCCTGTATTGGCATGTATGGTGGCACTGGGCTATCATCATCATCATCATCATCAAACTCTGAAACATAATGTCAATTAATGTCAGGCTACAGAAGACAAGAGGCAGTACCTGGTTGATGGCTTGAGCTATGGCTGTTTTGTCAGTATATAATGTTACATATAACCTAAAACATTTTTGAAGTAAGAATAACATTCAAATAGGAAATCAACGTTTACTGATGTCACTACAATGTGAAGAACTTGAAATAACGATTCAAACTGCATTCAAAAACTCAACCACAACATCTGCACATTGCTTTAACAACTATGGCTGGCATACTGATAACAACAGAGTAAATTTCTTAATACCTCTGGGTGTTCTTCATTTTATCCACAGCAAAAAGAGATGAATTTAGAGAAACAAACAGACCTGCATGTTCTGCCCAATTAAGACAAAACTGTCACCAACAATAAAGTTAAATAATAAGAGAGATACCATTAATACATATTCTGATACAGAACACCTAACCACAGATGGAAGGATATTAAAATGGCTCTTAGACAAACAGGATGGGCTGACTCAGAACAGGGACCAGTGTTTGCCTCTTCAGAACACAAGCAGCAAACTTTCAGTGCCACACCATCTGGAGAATTTCCTAACTAGCTAAGTGGTAATTAGCTTATCAAAAGGATATCACTCCATGTAGTTAGTTCATAAGTTTATTTAATGACACTTATTAATGATGCAGATCATTTTGAAATAAATACAAGGATGATAAAACTATATAAAAAGATTGTGGCCCATTAGAAGGTACTACTCCTGCATGTGCCTGGGCAAACCGTGCACACCAAAGGAACTAAACCTAGAAGCCTACATATTCTGAATGTCAACACAACATTAGTGCCAGGCACAAAAACAACTAATATACGGAATGTATGAGCTGTGAAGCTGGAACTGAAAACTCATAATTACACATTAACTTCTAAATGTACCTGGTTAAATATACAATATACCAAATGAGGAAATACCTATGAAAAACTGAACAAAATAAGGAGAATGAGAGGGCCCAGTGCTGGTCTGCATGAGATGAGTAAGATAAAAATACGTGCTGCTCTCATGAACTGAACCCTGGCTGTCCAGTCCATTACTTAGGCATTATACTACATAGCTATGACAAAAACCTTTACATTGTATTCCTGCTTTCTGCACTATATGCAATTTTACACAGTTTCTGTAAGTTCCAGAGCAATGCAATGTCACAGTTTCTGTGAGTTCTGAGGCAAATTCCCACAAGAAAAATATTCAACTGTAGCATATTTTCCACTTCCTCAACCTGACACCTTACTGAAATCCACACTTCATTTTTCTAGCCCTCAACATCTAATTTTACCTTACTTCTTTGTCATAGCTTCATTCTCAGAATCTTTATTCAAATCACAAAATGCTGCCAAACGTAAGGTTAATGTAACCAATAGAAGCATGTATGTGGTGCTTGCACTGCTGAATACTCTGGTACCTTACACTGTACTGCTTGTCAATCACTGGGCTAGTGTCACGATTTGCATTTAGTGAGTAACTCCTGAACAGTGTCACAGATCAAACTACACTGTAGACTTATGCTTCATTTGAAAGAAAATGGTGAACTAATTTAGGAGTGATAAACATTTCTGTGAAAGTTGAGGCATGCATTGTAACATGTTTCGACTTCCAGTGTTCACAATGAACACAACTGTGAACAACCGTACAGCAGAAAGGCACCCACTGTGGATATTTTACAAAGGAGCAGAAATAACTGAAAAACTAACTGCTGGAGTAACTGGTATGTTCTCTTGCTGCATGGTTCAAGCACGCATATACAAATAGCATGTCCATAGCTGGAACTACTGTCATGGGAGCAGAGCTAACAAAACACTTCCCTATACAGGCCTGGGTAGGACCTTACGGCTGCTTCTAGACAATCGACACATGAAGGTAGTAAGGTGTCAGCCCTATACAATGGCTGCCTTAAGCCCCATGTAACATCCCTGGCACACATTTCTGTTACAGGCTGAGATAAACCCAGCGCAACAGTATGGCTAGAAGGATTAAATCAATAGAAAATCCCAGTGACCCCAACAGGAATTGAATCCGATCTTCGAGCTTGAAGTCAGGTGCCTCAACCAACTGTGCCACTGCATACCCCATCTGGGAACTGGGCCTTGCATACTTTTGCACATTCAGGAGTAGACAACTTTACAGGTTCTAATGGTTGGACCATCACTCTTGCATTCACATTTAAGAGGAGATATAACATTTTCTGTAGAACTCCAGCAGGTGAATGTAGGAGTGTTGGTCCACAAAGAGTGGACTGGGAAAAGAACAAGATGTGGCAAGAAATTAAAGAATATCATCTGAAACTTGTATACTGATGATAAGAGAGGTCTGTTTTTCCATCTACAACCTAATAAAGGTCTCCCTTTCCATTAAGCCTCCTGCCATAGACAAACAAAACCAAAACAGTGGGTTACAAAGCTCTCTGCAAGCAAGGCTGATGGAAATTTCATATTAATTTGAGAGGGTTCCTACTGAAGTATAAACCGGAGGTTCACTGTACTCTGATTCCAGTTCTGGATAAATGTTATAAAATTTAAGAGTCTATAATGCCTGCGAAACCTGTTACATTTCAGCTTTCCGTCATGTGCACACCACCAGTCATCACACTTCCTCACCTGTGGTCCACAAATTTCATGTTACTTTTCCATATTTTCAGCCACTGTAGTACTGGAATTGGTGACCAAAATCAGTCACACACATCTACAATACTTCACAAAATGGTGATATGAAAGAGACAACCAAGTGGCTTACTGTGTGACATGCC
>Ga0123353_10015556_pt1 | contig 11064 bp, 7 predicted proteins | sample TergutLab28metaG_3_FD_92763 | JGI IMG/M metagenome (GOLD analysis project Ga0123353, IMG submission 92763) | Labiotermes labralis P3 segment gut microbial communities from Petit-Saut dam, French Guiana - Lab288 P3 | ecosystem: Host-associated > Arthropoda: Insects > Digestive system > Gut ... | reverse complement strand
GCCTACCGTAAGGACCCCGTTCGTGCCCTGCAGTATCGGGTCGCTCCTGCTGCTTACGACGTCGGCCTTGGCGTCGCGGTGCGTCATCAGGCGGATGTTGTTATCCTCGCGGAATTCGCCGAAAAACCGGTTGGTCGTGGAGTTGGTCTTCATCCAAATCTGGTAGGGAATCGCGCCCCACGACGTTTGGAGCGTCCCCAGGTTTGCGATCACCAGGTAAACGTCCTGCTGCTCTATCTCGCCCGTGCGCGATTTAGTTGTCATCGTGTCCGAATAGCTCGGCCAATGCTCGACGAACCCGCAAATGAATCCGAAGAAATCGTTCCCGTCGCTGTCGCGAAGCGCAACGCGCTCACCCAGCTTATAATCGAGCTTTTCCTTGAAATTAATGGAAAGAAGCAGCCCGTCGGAGCGCGACGCGAGCGCGTTAAGGTAATGGTTTATATGCACCGGGAGAAGGTCGTCACGGTACCAGAGCGTTTCGCCGAACCGGTTCGTATCGACCGCCATAAGCGTCGCGGTTACGGTCGAGCCGCTTTTCCTGACGGTGGTGTTTCGGCGGATCATAACCTTCGCCATCGCGTCGACTTCGTCGAATCCCGTGAACCGTTCGTAGTCGGGCTCGAAGTAGACGAGCTGAAGCGGCCCGTCCGTCCCGCCCGGCCCGCCTCCGCCCATCCCGGGCGGCGGGGTGTTGTCGCGCCAGCGCTCCGCGAAAACCAAGTCGGCGCCAGTCTGGTACATGATCGTGTGGTCGTTGTTGAGGTTGATCGTGCGCGCGGATTTTGCGCTGAATATTCCGACCGCCAGCGTGAACATTAGAAATATCATGATGAACTGCTCTTCGCCCGCGCTCCTGATGACTTTTAAAAGGGAAACGTAAAGCGACGGGGACCAAAACCGTTTTCCGACGATAAATACGAGCCTCACCAAATAGGGGAAGACCCGCAGGCACAAAAGCCCCATCCCGATGATGAATAGCGAAGAGGAAAGGTACAGGAGCGGGTCGACGGACTGCACCTCCGTGTAGCGCGCGAGGCTGTCGCGTTGATTATTGTACGTATAGAAACCGTAGCACGCGACGCCGAAGCAGAGCACGTCGAGGTAGAAGCGCTGCCAGAGCGCCTTCTTGGGCTTGCCCGATTTCGTCCGCTTATAGTCGACGATCGTCACGCGCGAAAACCTCACGACCGGCACGAGCATCATCAAAAACGAAGCGCCCGCCGCTATCCCGGAATAAAGGAACGCGTCCAAGTTGAGCTCGACCTGGAGCGCCGAGCGCTGGACCATTTCGAGGAAACCGTTCGACGAGCCCAGCATCCTGCATATCATCATTCCGAGCGGGATTCCGATCAATATGCTTGCCGCGCCCACGAAGACGCTTTGGAAGAGGTAGATGGAAAATATCTGCCGCCTGCTCGCGCCGCGGCTCTTAAGCACGGATATGTCGTTTTGCTCAAGCGAAAGGATCTGCCTCGAAACCATATATATGTAAAAGGCGAGCATCACGTAAATCGGCACCTGCAGCACCCAAAGAGTCACCGTCAGCTTCTCGGTCCTAAGCGCGTAGCCGTCCAGGGTGTTCATGAAGTTTTCCTTGTAGCTCCAAATATGGTCGGAACGCTCGTTGAAGCGCGTCTTGATTATTTCGTCCGCGGCCTGGTAGCGGGCGACTTCCACCGCCTTCATGCGCGTATAGTCGAGCATTATTATCCATCTCGACTTGATGTTGTACTTGGGGTGGTACTGCTCGATGAAGTGGCCGCCAGTAAGGTGCTCGGAGACGAGGATGTCGTTTCGGAAATTATTGGGGTTGGCGGTCCAGTACAAGTCGTTGTCGTCGAGCGTTTCGTAAATCCCGACGATCTTTATGTAATAGACATAGTCCGGATCGCTGTCGTTCGTCTTGTTCATGTCGTTCGAAGTCACGCTGGTTACGGTCAGGAGCTCGTTTAAAAGAAAATCCTGGCGGATCATCGTGTTCTGGCACGCGATCGCCTCTATTACGTTCCCGTCCACGAGCGAATCGGACGGGAACCGGCCCTGCACGATCTTAAGGTGGTCCCTGTAGCCGTCGTACGAGTTTACGTTGATCGCCCGTGGCCTAACGCGTTCCTCCCTCGGTTCGGTCGGATGACAGTACCAGTTTTCGATAACGATGTTTTGGACGATGTTTGAGAGCGGGATGTCGATGGTATCTAGCACCTCGCCGATTATCACGTCGCGGGTCTGGCGGTATATGTCGAGGATCCTTTCCTCCTTGACGTAGTTAAACGTATAGCTGAGCTCGGCTATCGTCGGATGCGTGTTTTTTTCGATCCTGACGTTTTGCATGTCCTTCTGGAGGATGCGCTGCATCGTCGCCTGCCTGTAAAGCGGCGTGCTCGAGACGATCCCGACGAGCAGGATGTTGCCGACAAACAAGCTCAGCATCATCCATTTGTTTTTCCACATCTTCCTAAGTAAGAACGCTATCAATTTTTACCTCCAAAAACGAAACTCAGCCGCCGCATTGCGTCAGTTGATAACCACCATCTGCCCCGGCTCGAGCCCCGCGAGAATCTGAATGCGCATATCGTACTCAAGCCCGGTCGTCACGTACCTTTTCTTCAGCGTTCCGCTTTCGTCGTAGACGTAGACGAACTGCTTGGTGTCTTCGGGTTGGATCGCGGACCTCGGGACCACGACGACGTTTTTTATCTCGAACGCCGTAGGCCTCCCGTAAAAGCTCCGCGCGTTAAGGTCCTGGAACGTAATCTCAAGCTCGCGTATCTTGTCCCAGAAAGCTTCTTCGTCGACGGGCATCAGGATATAGTTGTAGGTAGTCTCGCGCGTGTTCGTCGCTATCGGGTCGGAAACGACGCGCATTTCGACCGTTATGTCGTAATACGAGTTGTAGGCCTCAAAGACGTCGCCGTAGCGGACGGTGTCAATCGGGCCGCCCTGCGCTACGAACTGCACCGAATCGAAGTCGATTATCGAAAAAATGCGCTGCCAGTTCCGCATCACGGTCCCGACGTTCACGCTCAGTATGTTCGCGACTATCCCGCTAAACGGCGCGCGCAGCTTTTCGCCCTCGAGCTTCTCCTCGATTTCGGCGAGTCTTTTATATAAATCCTCGCGCCTCAGCGCGTCCCTGGATAAAAATTGCCTGTATTCCAGACCCATCCGCTCGATCCGGAGCATGCGCTTTTCCAAATCGGTTTCGCTCATGTCGGCGGTGAATTCGTTCCTGTAGCTGTCCATTCCGAAGAGGCGCTGCTCGTTTTCCGCCGCGAACTGCTGCTCGTACTGCTCGATCTCAAGCAGGAGCCGCTCCCTGTCGGCTTCGAGCGATTCCTGGTCGAAAATGATTTCGGCAATGATGTCGCCTTCCTCGACGTAATCGTAATTGCTCGCGTAGATGCCAAGCAGCCGGCCCTCGTCGTTTTTAAAATACATGTCGCGGTACACCGGGGTGTGCAGCGAGACCCTCATTTCGAACGTACGCGAGATGTCGCCTATCGTCACCTCGGCGAGGGAGTAGTCGGTCGCCTTCCTGTTTTGGCTCGAATTGATGTCGGAGATAAGCCCCGCCTCAATTATCTGTTTTAGCCTTGCCTCGTCGGCCACGGTTTCCGCGCGGCCCGAGCATGACGAAAGAGGCGCGGCGATAAAAAACGCCGAAAGCGCGACGAAGGCAGTTGATTTAAATCTTTTATTTAACAAAAAGTTCGTCCCCCTCGGCGAGACCGTTCTTTATCTCGACGAACACGTCGGTCCGCATTCCGACTTCCACCTGCCGCATCGCCTTCATCCCGTTTTCAAGCACGTAGACGTAGCTTCCGATGTCGGCGTCGGAATAAACCGTGTTTGCCGGGACGCGCAGCACGTTTTCGGCTATGTCGGAATACACGTAAAAGTTGACGTACGCCCCCGGCTTGAGGTTTTCGTCCGGGTTAAGCACCCTGAAACGCGAAGGGGGGGGCAGCCTCAGATTTGAGAAGAACGCGATTTCCTGCGTCGTCAATATTATCCGTTCCATTTCGTATTTGCTTTCGCCGATGTTTCCCCTGATAACGGCGTCGCGGTTCATCAGTAGCTGCGCTACCGAGGAATATTCCACGAAAACGTCCTTTTCGTCGCTTATGTAAACCAACCCCTGGAACGGTGCGACCCAATTCCCCGGGAAGATTTGCGCCGTCCAGGTAATCACTCCGTCGTAGGGCGCGCGCAGTTCGGCCGCGGCGGTCCGCTCGACAAGCTCGTCAAGCTGGAGCAGGGCGTAATGCAGCGTGAGCTCCTGCCTTTCCCTCGCCTGGTCGAGCTGAAGCCAGCGCCGCTCAATCTCGAGCTTTTTCGCCTCCGCTGCTTCCATGTCGTATTCGCTGTACGAGGCTGCCCTGCCTATTAGTTCACTGAGCTCTATTTGCAAAATCGCTATGTCGATTTCGGAAAGCTCGTTATCGATCGCGTTGGATTCTTTCATCCTTTCGATGGAATCGCGCTGCGCCTTGATTTGGTCCTCGATGTACTCGATGTCGAGAACCGCGAGGACCTGCCCCTCGACGACCCTCTGGCCGGTCAAGCACTTGAATTCGCCGAAGCGAAGCGTCGTGTTGCCGTACGAAAGCTTGTCCGAACGGACGCGAACGATCCCTTTGTGCTGGGTAACCCGCTCGATGTCGCCGCGGGTCACGCTTGCGGTGTCGGCCTTGATTCCCTCAGGAATCAGAAGCTCCGGCGCGAAAAGGCGCTGCGACGTGACCGCGCAGCCCGAAATAAGAAAGACTGCGGCAATCAAAAGAAAAAACGCGCTTTTTATCTGCATCGTCCCCTTCGTCATTCGAGAATCACGGTTTCGCCGGGCGACAAGCCCTTGAGGACCTCGATGGTCGTATTGCCCTCGAGCCCGATCTCGATGTCCCTTATGTCCCTCAGCCCGTCGGTCAGGATGTAGACGAAAATCCTGGCGCTCGAACGCTTCACCGCCATGGTCGGCACGTATACGGTATCTTTCGACTCCGCAAGCACCACGCGTATCGTCGCGAAATCGCGCTGGGAGAATATTGAAGCGTCGACGCCGGGTATAATCAGATAGACCGCGTCCTTGTCGTACCTGTCTATCCCGTGTTCAGCGGGGTCAATGACCAGCCCTGTGTACGGTTCGCTTTTTATGGACATGTTGTACTCGCCGCCGAGCTCTAAATACTGGGTGTCGGGGCCGCGCACCATGAACACCGACTGCGTTTGGTCGGCTATGTTGGCGACGCGCTGGTCGGCCGTCGACCTGTCGCCCTCCTGGAACGTGAGCACATACGTCACGACGCCGTTAAGCGGCGAGCGAAGCACCCTGCGTTCGCTTTCGAAGCTCAGGTAATCCCTGTTAATGCGTATAGATTCGATCTCGTTTAAAATCTTTTGGCGCTGTTCTAAATATGAGGCGGTGTCGGCCGCGGTGCCGGACATGGAGGATTGGTTAAATTCCTGCTCGAACCTTTCGTCCAGCTGCTTCAGGTTTAACCTCGCCCACGATTCCTCGCGGTCCGATTTTTCCAGTTCGCGCAGGAAATATTCGCGGTCGAGCTCGGCGATTATATCGTCTACGTTGACTTCGTCGCCTTGCGCCACGAATATGTTTTTAATGTAAACGTCGTTCATCGGGAAAGTTAACTGCATTTCGTTCGTCGGGACGTAGCCGGCGCTGATGTCGCGGTAAAGCATCACGTCGCCCTGGCTCACCATCACCTGGCGGTACGTCGCGGATTCGGGAATGTCTAAAATGGGCGGGGGAAGGACGGGCTCCTCGATCGGAAGGCACGACGCTAGCAATAGGAAAGCCGCCGGCATAAGCCAAAAAAGTCTTTTCATTCATCCCTCCGACGTATTCGGTCGCAAAGCATTTACGTATTATAAACCTGTTACCACATATGTCAATTTTCATTCGCCAATCGCCCGAAAAAATTAAAAGCCCGCTTTCGCGGGCCGGACGGTCGTTAATTTACTTGCCGAATACGGTTTGCGCAAGCTTCATCCGTTCGATTATTTTTACGCCGAACGGGCAGCGCTTTTCGCATTCGCCGCAGCCGGCGCAATCGGACGCCGAAACTTCTTGCTCCCAGTAATGCGCGGCTACGGTGGGCGGCAGCGCCTTGCCGATAGATACGCCCGAAAGATCGACGTACTTGTTTACAAGCGCGATATCAATTCCCGAAGCGCACGGCAGGCAATGGTTGCAATAAAGGCACTGGCCCTCCGCCTTGTACTTCGGGTCGAGCTCGTAAAGGAACGCAAAGTCGGATTCCGCGCTTTCGGGGTCGAACGACGCCGCAAGCCGGACCTGCTCGGCGTTAACGCAGCCGATCAGCGCGCTTGCGACGGCGGGCCGCGTCAACGCGAAATTTATAAGCGGGTTCGGCTTTATCGGCTGGCCGAAAAAAGAGACGTCCTTATAAAACAGCGTCCCTCCTCCGAACGTCTTCATGACCGTAATCGCGGAGCCGTGCTCGACGCAAGCGGCGTAGAGCGCCGCCCGGTCCGGGTGCGTGCCCCTCGTCGCGTGCTTTCTTATTTTCTCGGGCTTGAACAGCTCGTTGATGTCGTCCATCGAAGGGAGCAGATCGAACGCGGGGTTGACGCTAAACATCAATACGTCGACCAATCCGGTTTCGACGGCTTTTTTAGCCACCGCCGGGTTGTGCGAGCTAAGGCCGATCAGGTTTATTTTTCCGCTTTTCTTAAGCTCCCGCGCGTAGTCGATAATTTCCGTCTCAAACACGCTAGCGTAGTCGCTTTCGGTGTCGACGAAGTGAAGCATTCCTATGTCGATGAAGCCGGTTTGCAAACGCTCGAGCAAGTCTTCGAAAAAAAACTTGTTCTCGGCTATGTCGCGGCTCCTGAGGTACTGCCCGTCTTTCCAGGCGGCGCCTATGTGGCCCTGAATGATCCATTTATCGCGCGTTCCGCTTATCGCGCGCCCGATGTCAGTCCTTATTTGCGGCTCCGACATGAATACGTCCATGATGTTGATTCCGCGGGCGCGCGCTTCGCTTATGACCGACTCGACGCTTTGATAATCCTTGTCTTGCAAATGCTCGCAGCCAAGCCCTATTTCACTTACGTCAAGGCCCGACCGGCCCAGCTTCCGATAGCGCATCATTATCCCCTTCAAGCTTCGCGCCGCTTTATTCGAATCCGTCCATCAAATCCTGCATGTCGTACAGACCCGCAGGCTTCCCTTTTATGAACGCCGCCGCCTTAAGCGCGCCCACGGCGAAGACCTCCCGCGAAAGCACCGTGTGCTTGAATTCGATCACCTCGTCATGCCCCGCGAAGACGACCGAATGCTCCCCTACGATCGATCCGCCTCGGATTGAGTGCATTCCGATTTCATTTTTATCGCGCTTCGATTCGCGTCCGGATCGCCCGGCGTTTATTTTCATTTCGCCGTCCAGCGCCTTGTTGGCGGCGTCGGCAAGAAGCAGCGCGGTGCCGCTCGGGGCGTCCTTCTTTTGGTTGTGGTGCCTTTCGACGATTTCGATGTCGAAACCCGAACCGTTAAGCAGCCTCGACGCCCTTCCGAGCATGCTGACGATCAGACCTATGCCAAGCGACATGTTCGGCGAGTAAAACACCGCTATATGCCTTGAGGCGGACTGGATCTCCCTTTTGTCCTGCTCGGTATATCCGGTCGAGCAAATAACGACGGGAAGCGCCTTCTTCAGGCAAAAGCCAAGCAGATCGGAAAGCGCGCCGGGCCCCGTAAAATCCATCACGACGTCCGCGGGCATGTCGCAGTAAGAAAAGCTCGGGTACGTCGGTATCGTCAGCCCGTCGAACGAAATCACGATATCGACGCCCGCCACGATCTCGCATTCCCTGTCGGTTTCGGAAAGCGCGCGCACGACTTTTCCCATCCTGCCCAGGCAGCCGTTCAATATTATCTTAGTCAAGCTTAGCCTACCTTCAATCCGTATTCCGCCATCCGGCGTTTTAACTCGTAAAGCGTATTGTCCTCGACCGACGTGAGCGGCATCCTGCACGGCCCGACGCCGAAGCCCAATAGGTTAAGCGCCGCCTTGATCGGCATCGGGTTAACCTCCGCGAAAATCGCCCTGACCAGCGCGAGGATCCCGAGCTGCATCCTCCGGCTTCCTTCGACGTCGCCGTCCATGAATTTTTGGACGAGTTCGTGCATTTCGCCGGGTATGATGTTCGCCGCGGTCGAAATCACGCCCCTGCCCCCGAGCGACAATATCGGAAGGACGTAATCGTCGTTGCCGGAGTAAATGTCGATGCGTTCGCCGCACAGCTCGGCGATCTCGGCGACTTGCACGATGTTTCCGCTCGCCTCTTTCACGGCCACGATGCTATCGATTTTCGAAAGCTCGGCGAACGTCTTCGGCTCCATGTTCATGCCGGTGCGGACCTGTATGTTGTAAAGGATTATAGGGGCGTCGACTTGGGAGGCGACTTTCGTGAAATGCTCAACCAAACCCCTCTGCGTCGTCTTGTTGTAATACGGGGTCACGTACATGCACGCGTCGGCGCCCGCGCGGACGCATTCGCGCCCGAGCTCGACGCAGTGCCTCGTGTCGTTTCCGCCGGCGCCGGCGATTACGGGGACCCTCCGGCCGCCCATATGCTTTTTGGTTATCTCCGCCGCGGCGCGGACGACTTCGATATGCTCGTCGGTATAAAGCGTGGACGTTTCGCCGGTCGTCCCGCACGAAACGATCGCGTCCGTCCCGCTATCCAATTGGAATTTTATAAGCTTTTCGTAAGCTTCGTAGTTAAATTCGTTCTTTTCGTCGAACGGCGTGCACAACGCCGTCCCCGAACCCGTAAAAATTGCCATGCCACCCCTTCTTCCTAATCCATAAAGTCAAGCAACGGGCCCAGCTGCGAATCGGAAAGCAGGTTGGCGATCATTAGCAGCACGTCGAATTCGTTGATGCTTCCGATCCGGACCGCCTCGCTTTCGTCGAAATCGATCTCGAACTCGTCCGCCGCCAGCGCGACCCTTAAATTGACCGACGCGTCGACGTTTCCCCCGGGCGTCGTCAAGACGAACGAAAGATTCCGAAGGTTTACGTCGAGCTTTTTCCCCGCGTCGTCCGCATAGCAGAAGCCGCCGGCTCCGATTTTGATCTCGTTACCGCCAAATTTTGCCCCGGCTTGAAACGAAAGATTGTCGCCCGCCCGGGCGGATTTGTCCCATCGCTTTTCGATTGAGGCGTCTATCAGCGTCCCGCTGGTATTTTCGTCGACCAACTTGATTTTCATATCCGTGTCGGACGAGGCCGCGTCGTGGAACTTATTTATAAATTCGGCGTAAAGCAAATAGACTTGCGTTCCGTTTGATATTCGCGCGGTCAACTCTATATCGTCGAGGTTCGTTTCTTTTCCGCGAAACGCGGCCCAGCCGGTTAAACCGAACTCGCCCTCCGAAAATTCGGCGCCCGCCTCGAAGTTTATGCTTGAAACCTTGCCCCCTTCGACGTAAAGACGAATTGACACGTCGCCGGCCACGCTTACGCCGTCCAGCATTTCGAATAATCCGTTTATCGCGTCGCCTATCAAATCGTCAGGCAAACCGTCCTCGGGGCCGCCAAGCGGGAAGATTTCGCGCATGAACGCGTTTAACGAATCACCCGGTAAAGTTATAGAATAGACGTCCTTGCCGTCCTCTTTGTCTTCGCGAACGTATTTCGCGCCCTCGTCCAGCCTTAACGCGGCTTGGGCGAGGCTGCGCCTGTCCGCGGGTTCGCTTTTCGGCGCGGAGAACAGGATCATTTTATAATATTCGTAGAACGGGTCCTGGAGGATCGTTCCGCCAATCGGGCCGAAATAATCGCCCAGTATTGAAGCGTCCCATTCGTCGGCTACCCGCCTCGGGTCAACCGTGATATAATTACCGTATGCCTTGGGGACGGAGGCAGCGAACAAATCCTTATCGAAGTAAAGCAGCAGCTCGGCCACCTGCGTAACCGCAAGTTGAAGGCCGAGCGAGGCTTCTATTTGCGATCGCGCCGTATCCCTTCTCGCGGAACCGTTAAGCGTGAAGATTCCGAGCGCCGAAGTTATCTGGGGCTCTAACTCAAACAGGCCGGCTTCCAGTTTGTTGACCGAGAGCGAAAAAGCGCCGTCCCATTTGTTTTGGATTATTTCGGAAAGAAGAGAGATAAGCGTTGTGTCCGGACGCTTAACTTCGGCGTAGGTTTTGGATACCGCAAGCAAGACCTCGAGCTTCGGGTCGCGCTTTCCGAACGGACCGAACCGAACCGCCGCGAAAGCGGCGGCAGCCGCGGCGACTGACAGTATTATGATAACGACGATTTTTTTGCTCATACCGACCACCTTTTTACATACATTAATGATATTGATATAATCACATGATGTCAATTGATGTGAATGGACCGGCCGCGCGCGAAAATGCGCCGCTTCCGGACGAAGCGCTTCGCGTCATAGGCGTGCTTGAGCAAGACGGGCACGGCGCCTACGCGGTCGGGGGATGCGTGCGCGATATGCTGCGGGGCGTTATTCCGAAAGATTTCGACATCGCGACATCGGCGCCGCCCGATCGGGTCAAGACGCTTTTTAGCCGGACCGCGGACACCGGGATCGCGCACGGGACCGTCACCGTTTTAATCGGCGGTCAAGCGTTCGAAGTGACGACGTATAGGACGGACGGCGAATACCTCGACGGTCGGCGGCCCTCGCGGGTGGCATTCTCCGCCAAAATCGAGGACGACTTGTCGCGGCGGGATTTTACGATGAACGCGGTCGCGTACAATCCAAGGACCGGTTTCGTGGACCCTCACGGCGGAATCGCCGATATAAACGGCAAATTGATTAAATGCGTGGGGATTGCGGAAAAAAGGTTCGGCGAGGACGCGCTCAGGATGATGCGGGCGGTCCGCTTCGCCTCGCGGCTGGGCTTCGAAATCGAAAGTGATACGCTTGGCGCGATAAAAAAGCTGTCGCATAAGCTTAGATGCGTGAGCGCCGAGCGGATAAGGGACGAATTGATCGGGACGCTTACGGGGGATTGTCCCGGCGCGCTGATAATGCTTTTCGAAGCGG
>Ga0123353_10015554_pt1 | contig 11065 bp, 6 predicted proteins | sample TergutLab28metaG_3_FD_92763 | JGI IMG/M metagenome (GOLD analysis project Ga0123353, IMG submission 92763) | Labiotermes labralis P3 segment gut microbial communities from Petit-Saut dam, French Guiana - Lab288 P3 | ecosystem: Host-associated > Arthropoda: Insects > Digestive system > Gut ... | reverse complement strand
GGAGACCACTGGGGAGACCTAGGCGTATATGGGTGGATAATATTAGGATGGATCTCCAGGAGGTGGGATGTGGGTATATGGACTGGATTGGGCTGGCCCAGGACAGAGACAGGTAGCGGACCCTTGTGAGTGCGGTAATGAACCTTCGGGTTCCGTAAAATGTGGGGAATTTCTTGACTAGCTGCAAAACAGTTAGCTTCTCAAGAAGGACTCTGCACCATGGAGTAAGTAAGTATAACTATTCTTCAGGCAACAGAATAACGTCGAGTCGTAGACCAGTAAATCTCCTCTTGAGCGTGAAACTTGCAAATCTTACATTAACCTAATTTGCTTGGGATTTTATAGTGCCGTTGTGCCGACTCAGGAATTTTTCTTAATACTTACATCATTTAACTGGGGCACGCACACACCTCTCAACAAACAAATATGAGGTACGTTGCCAACATTTCCTAGTTTCATCAACCAAAGTTTCGTTACAGCACATTCCAGTTTTTACAAAGAGGCCAAATGATTTCCAAATGTTGCGTACATTACAACACTGCCCATTGTGTGTGTGTGTGTATGTGTGTGTGTATATGCACGTGCGTGCGAGCATGCATGCACATGTGTGTGTATGTGTGTGTGTGTGAGAGAGAGAGAGAGAGAGAGAGAGATATGGTTGGTACCAAAAAGGGTTAAAATGTGCTGTACACAGTGGTATGCATTATGGAATACACACATGCTGATGGCAAAGTCAGTAACATACAACATTCACAGAATGGAGCAATTAACCCTAATTGTAATGGCACTTGTGGTGATGGCCAAAGAAGCAACACAGAGTACTGATACGTGAGAAATGCTGTTCTCCTGCATGTGAAAGAAAGACAAAATTGTACCAAGCCATACTCAGAATCTGCTATTTTACATTAAGATTATACAATCAGATCAGCAAATAGCCCTTTAAGCCAAGGCATCACAGGCCTTCAGAGTATTAAAAAAAGCCAATTACATGCTGCCTGCTTAAGAAGGCCTCCCTGATCTGTTACTACAAGAATACTAAACAGTCATCTGACATTCAACAGAAAGTCCATACTTGCCAGTATACAGACTAGCCTGGAGTCAACAATTTTTTGAGGAATTTACAGTCATAGATGGTGGGACCCATTGGGAGATAGCTAGTAAAGGACAGCAGTCTTTACCTGCTTTTAGTATAGGTATCACAGCTACCTCTTGACATTCAGACAGGAAGGAATTCTGATTCAAACTTGTTTCTGCATGCTCAAACGTTTCACAAATGTGACTGATTTACAAAGACGATGGACAGATGTGCACCCCAGCAGCACACGTTCACAGAAACAACTATAAATGTGGCGCTACACTTCTGACAAGTTTGTAATATATCAACAACTAATTTGACTAAGAAACACTGAGGCGGAGTTTTCCTTGTGTAGTTTAGTTTTCTTGTCATTATCATTCTACCAATGCTCCACACACACTCATTCATCTACTACCTAGGCTCCATAATCTTAGCAACTGAGAGTGGTCCTACAAAACACATTTTAAAAAATCAGCAAATAACCAATTATACACAGCAGAGTCATTCACAGTCCTCCCACCTATGCCTCGCTTTGCCAGGTGGTCTCTTCCCTTTGAGTTTTCCAAATAAAATTTTGTAGATATTTTTCCTACTCTCACCAATGTACTTTACAGTCAAATATGAAACTTATGTGTTATGCATAATTAACAGAAGTATGTAAATAACTATTAAAAGTAAAGAAACGTACCTCTTTTTGGTTTAGGAAATGTCGCATGTAAATGGAAAACAACTTTATCTACAAAGTGATTTATCTCAGTATTATCAGCTCCTCGTACGAACACTTCCCAGTCATGTGTAAAACCTTCTGGTGTGGTCTTCGTTCGAATAGTTGCTTCATGCCCAATTTCAAACAAAACCTGCACACACTGCAAAATAAAAATATAGGAATAACTTTTTAACCTACAAAAGAATACATAATGTTCAAAACATAACTACAAAATCCATCACAACACAGTCTCCAGTCTTGTAGCCTTTAATATAATATGTCAACTTTCCAGCTAAAAGATCCAAAGTTTCCACAATGGTAAAGATTCATTCCATGGTCTTCCACATTACAGCAACACACATTCTAGTGCACATACCAACATTTCAGAAGAACACATGTCTGCAAATGCAGGATAGCGATGGCTGAACACATGTCCTGACATGTTGGTACCAACCTAACAGACCACATATTGTCATAGCACAGGGCACAAGAAAATGTATCTGTTCTTCATCTTTCACTTGATGCAGACTGGTTCTGTGGCTCATCTAGCCTCCTACAAAATGTGTACTAGGAACCCCATCTGTAGAAGTAGAGCAGCCAGTGGGGTGAAGGCAAGCATTCATCTGCATCTTGTGCTGAGGTTAAAGAATGCATGAAGCCATACCTCAACTCCCTCATATGCCTACATGGCCATGACTATGACATATTTAACCTACTATTGACATTTACAGTTTTAAACACAAAAAACCTTCTATAGTTCAAGAACATACTCATGGGTACCCTAATTACACTCAGCACAAATGGGAGTAAACTGTTCACCAGTTTGTTGGACAGAAACTAGCATTGGGGGTCTCAAGGCAGAATATAAAGAAGTGCTGGCTCAGTAACCAACACACAACAACGCAGCAGGGTCTTACCAGCACTCAGAGACAAGTTTGAGAACCTCTTCTGGGCCCTAGTCCTACTGCCAAGAATAGGCTACTGTCTTTAATAGGATGCAATCCAGGGTAGCTACTGCCCTTCTTAATGGACATAACACCCTGAGGAGACATCTCTACATAATGGGGCTAAATGACACTCGCTTGTGTGGGAAGAAAGGAGCGAAACCTCACCTCATCTTTTGTGCCAGTGTGAAGTTCTGGCAACACTCAGACATACCCACCTGGGCTCATTTTTCTTGGACCTGAGTGTGTTTAAGTCTAAGTATGAGGGCAGTCTGGAACTTCATTAATGGAACAAGGCTCCCATGACTTGGACACTAGTCTAAGGGGGAAAAAGGGCCTGTTAAAGGCCTACATGCATCACAACCATAACAGGCTTGAACCCATTATTCACTTCATTCCATTCCACCCAAATTACACTAATGACATTAATCCTGGCTTCAATATGACTTATGCAAAGAAAGTTTTTGTTACCATTTTACTACCATTTCAAACAACTGCACCAAGTCTGGTAACACAAGCTTCCTGGATAACACATCTTATACACTCTTACAGTGATCATGAACTTGCAATCACTGTCAACACTGCAAAACCTGCTTCCTTAACGTTTCCATTCATTACAAGAGGATTTTTATGGCATCAAATATGGTGGGTTCATACCATTACTTTATTACCCTCACTTTTAAAAAATGATTTTGCAGTATGTATTTTCCATGTGACTGTACATACATGTACCATAGCCACCACATACACACAACTAGAAAAAATGTGGTCATCTTGTCCTGGACTGGCTCCCAACAATTAGCCAGTTAACTCACAGAACAACCATACCAAAGGGAAAAATCTTTAAGCCTGTATTTTTGGAATTAAGGTTTACTGACTGCAAGAGGAAGACATGCTCCTCTTTATTTTCTGTATGAATTTCACTGATCCCATTGCTGAAATCCCTCACCCACACCTCGTAACCTCTCCTGTTAGTGAGGTCTTAATTTTTTTTCTGTGCCTTTCTTAAATTATATTTTGTGGCTGTTACAACTTCCATTCTTCAGAGTTTAATATGACAGTGTTACACAGTGATGAGGGTATAGTATGGAAAACACCTAGCAACCAAAAATCATGTTTGAAAATCAAGCAACAATGTTCAGCTAACAAATTCCAAGCAAGCATCATGTTTATAAGGATTATAATACCACGAACTAGCCACTGGAAATTTCACTATCTAACCTCATTTACACAATCTCAGAAAATCATACTTAATATTCTACCTACTGACTATAAGGTTACAAAAAGGTACAAATATCTCAGTTAAATTTAAACCCACCGAATATGCCATAGCCCATTCACACGAACACTGAAACAAGCATTCTCGACCTTCTTTGCTTCATTGCTTCAGGAACCACTTTACATTTCAAAGAACTGTCACATTTTTACTACAATAACGTTTATATTATTCATCATTCCCAAATACGCTACTGTTTTAACTTGCTACACAACCAGCTGGGCCAATTCATTGTACAAATTTCACACTATGTTTACATCTTTATACACAGTCTTGACAAACCCATTGCACATCGCTTTTTATTCTCCGTACGACAAACATGCCCAATGGTTTGCTGTCTTGTATAATGCATTCGCAATTTAATCGCACACAACGTATCAGAAATAAAAGTCCACAGGTCTGTCGCGACTTTCAAAGACGAGAATTACTACACAAACCCACTTATCGCGACTAACTATACTCAACTACATGATCTGTGCACTAAGCCTTACGTCCATGCTACCAACCTTTGTAAACCGATTTTCTGTGCGATTCCCTATCCTGTCTTCTCACGGTTCTGAGATGTTTATTAGATTAGCGTTTCCCAACTTCTTGGTGATAAGCGCACACTTGGGTTGTCAGATTTGGAGTCTGCCTACTGAAATTTATTATACATTTATGTTACAGAACAAGAGATGATCTATTACAGAAGAAATAATGAAATATTGTCGCAAGTGGCAAACTTATATACATAGATCGATATTAAATTTCACCGATACTACATTTTTATCACATTTCATGTTCAAGACAATCTTTTTTGTTTACCAAGCCATGTTTGCTAGCGCCGAAATTCTCAAAATACACATACTTCTTCCATTGCATTACGTACAATTGCACGTACAATAGCCATCCTCTAAAGTTTCGGAAAAATTGCTCAACGAAGAAGAAAACAAGCAGACTTGTGGAACACATTCCGCGCACCTAATGTTTGGAGAAGCAGGGAAAAGTTTCACTAATAGAGGGAAATTAAAAGTTTTGAATGTGTAGACGCTGATTATTGTGGCGATTAAAGCGAAGGCGGACTAAACAAATTTGTTTTCGACTAGTAGGAGTTTACCGACATATCGTTCTGTGTAATTTTAACACACAGCTGACTTACTCTGCAATATTTATGTTGTGTACAAATGTATGGTTTGTGAATAATGGCCACCATATACTGAAAATGTTGCTGTTCCTTTCATATGTTTGTCTCAGAACTGCATTGTGCTGAAACTGTACTTAAGAATTATTCTCCATGATATATTTTCGTAGAAATAACGCACATAATTGTTACATCTTTATGTTTTGCGCGTTCCTCGGAAGTTTTATATATTTCGTTAATACTGTGTATTTTATTTCTTTAAACTGTAGCAGACAAAATCTCTGAAATCGAAAAAGTGATGTGTACGTGGATGTTGTTCAACATGTCCGAATGACATCTACTGACTGAAGAAATGCCAATGTAATGGAGATATTTTTGCCTGATCAAACAGAAACAGTGGTTATTTTCACACTTACTGTACACTAGAAGTTTACTTTGGTAGAAAAAGCATACATTGGTTTGGTATAGATAAAAATGAGATACACTCCTAATACCCCTTTAGTGGCTGCCACAGCAGTTAGAGAAGCTGATAAAAATGTAAGTGAAGATCATGAATTATGGTTCTCTTTTTTGTAGCCTGCATTTTATGTTCTTTACCATAACGTTAAATCGATTAACAATTACTTTCAGGATTACATTTTGGAAGCAAGTACAGGACCACCAATTAAATTGACTACTATCAGATATGAACATAATCCATCTGTGCAATTACGGAAACGTTTACCTTTGAAGATGATCATTTCAGAAATGGCTTCAAGAGATATAAATACTGTAGAAACAGAACCACCACATCATTCTGCACATTTACACATAGATGATGCATCCCTTCACACCACTCCTATTCAGAACCGATGTCTTGGCAGGTACTTAAGTTTCCTTGATTATATTAGAAATTTGGTACATAGGTGGAACAGCTTAAATATATGTGTCCCCACAGCCATCATTCAGTGTTTATAGTACTGTTATGGTTTGGCAACAGCAGTACACATTGGCCTGGTTTTACACCTGGTGTTACATACCTTTTTGCTTCAATACCCCATATCAATTTATACCACTTCTTAATTTACGGCATGCTTTATTGTGCAAGGACCAATTCATCAATTTCAGATATCTGTCTGGGTTGCATGGTAGGCCTAACAATAACTATTTCTTAAAAGAATAGCAAGCAATAATTTTAATGCAAGGAAACAAGTATAATAACAAAACATTGTACGACCTAAAACGTTAATGTTACATTTTGGACCATGGAAAAATTAGCCTGTAAGATTCCTCAGGAAGTGTAGATGGGAGGTCATTAGGTATTTAATGTAGTCATGTTTGCAGCATAATTACAGTGCTACTCTTTACTGTACAACAGTGTTGACCATGTTAAAAAACAATCATATGTTTCAAAATAAATTTTGGTTTGGCATAACAAAAATTGCAATTACAGTTTTGTCCAATTTCCTTATAATGCAACAACCAGTTTTGAATACTTTATGCAGATATTGTCCTTCATATTATAATATGTACTGACCAATTATCACGAACCTTGGTTTCAAAATTTGGTATCTTCTCATAAGGCTCATGAAGGGTGTTCTGCCTAAATACTAAGCCTATTCATATTTAGTGCTGCAAGTGTTATTGCAGTTGCTGTACTCAACTGCTAGCACAGCCAGGATGGTGTAAGTGCATTGTCATGATGAACCAACAAATGATCAGTCACTCATTTTCCAGGAAGTTTTGGTGAATTTTTACCCACAGCCACCTTAGAACATCCAAGTAAACACTGCTTATTATCACTTTGGTCTGATGGGACGAATTCATAATTCATAGCCCTATCACAGTTGCAAAAATCATCAATTGCTCTGACTTACTCTCTTGCTCCTTGGAGCAGAGTCCTTCTTTGGAAGCTACCTGGTTCTCAGGTAGACAAGAAATTCCCCACATTTTTTGGAACCTGAAGATTCATTAACGCATTCACAAGTGCCCGCCACCCACCCTTATCCTGAGCCAGATCAATCCAGTCTGTGCCCCCACATCCCACTTCCTGACGATCGATCTTAATATTATCCTCCCATCTACACCTGGGTCTTCCAAGTGGTCTCTTTCCCCCAGGTTTCCCCACCAAATGCTCTGATAATTCCTAAAAATTAGCACGTCCTCTTTGGACATCAATAACGAGATTTCCTGTATGAACACTGTTGTTTTACTTCTGGCTCATATCCATGAACACATATTTTGACCACTGTGAGAACTGTGGACCATATTGAACTTGCTGAAGTTCATGGCATATATGCAGTTAATTTTGATTTTGTTCAACTACAGACAAGGGCATAAATCCAAAACATCTTCATAGATTCCAATAAATATGTTACCAGCTTTTGCAGTTCTTGAATCCTGCCAAAATTTTCATCTGTTGTGCTGGGGTGCTTAGGCATCCACAGTGATCATTTGTCTCTGAATCTTAATATCCATCTGTAACTGTATGCCTTTGTCAAGCATCTCCAACAGATATTTATAACATGAAATGACATATTTATAACCTCATACGTATCGCAGAGGTTTTTTTATCTAGCTTGAAACAAACAATGTGCACTCTTTTTTCTCCCAAGTAGCTTGCATTTAAAAAAATCACAAAAATGTTTTATATATTCTTGTGTGTCTGGTGTAACCACACAGGAAAAATTATGTGCAACAATTTAGTCTATATAACTACCTATCTACTGGTTTATTAAGAGCTCATTTGGCTTTCTCTAATCTGAAAATTTTTTATGTATATGATGTACATGTCTTCATACACTTTTAACAAAAAGAAAAGATGGATATGTAACCGGAATGGATTAGTTGGAATGAAGGTCCCCAGAAAAAAGGTTGTGTAGGATTTTGAAAAATAGCTGGCCAACAATTAGTGAGTTACTCCACTGAATAACAGTTTCTACATTTCAATGTTGGGTATGCACGTATCCATTTAGCAAATGATCCTCTGTACATGAACTTTAATGAAGTAAATACCAATGATAGTTTCATAACTTGTTTATATTTTCAGATATTTTCCAAAAAAATCACTTGCTGATCCTGCAGATGACCACAGGAGTCCCAGTGAACAAACATGCTTTTCAGAGGTTTGCTTTAAAGGCCCTGGTAATGAAGTTTCAAGTTTAGATTGCCAAAAAGTCTTTCCTGAGACATCTCAATTACCAAAAGGAGATGAAATATGTTCTAGGTGTGCAGATGTAAAGAAAGTATGTTCACATAAGTATTACTCCACACCATGTGCCAAGTCACGGTTTAATTGTCTTTATGGAAACAAAGTTCTTAACAAAACTGTTACAAGTGGTGGGCTTACTGGACCACAAACACACCAAACTAAAAGAGGACAATGGCTGAATAATGATGATGAAGTCCCATACACAGAAAAGTACCAAGACAGAAAGAAATTTGATTATCAGAGTCCATCATCAGCCATATTCATGCATTCCAATGTAGACACCAGATATGCCTATCATACTGAAGATGCAAATGATAATGCAAGCCTTCAGCAACACCCATTAGATCATTCTCCAAAAACTGTAGGGTCACCTACATTTATAAAACATGCCCATGAAAGCACTAATGCAACTAATATGTTGGGTTCACCATCATCCACATACTCAAGTGTAAACACATACTCAGATTTGTCTACAGAAGATGAGTATGAACAGGCCAATTATAAAAGAAAATTTGATTCTGAATACACATCAGAAAACCGTTTTTTACATTCTCTAGTACAGTACAAATCAAAACATCACAAGGCAAAGAATGCTATAGCAGATTTATCATACACTGCGAAGTCAAGAAATGTTTCTAATTGGAAGCCAGATTGCAAGTACACTGTAGATGATCTACAGCATATTACTCCAAATATTGACCAAAGTTATTCAACTGAGAATCATTCATCCACATGTGGAAACTGTGATTCAGGTACTTTACATGATGCAGTAGCATCACCAGCAGATCCAATTTGCTGGTATCGAGTGAAGTATACTAGACGGACACAAAGTATTAGAATTTCAACGAAGCTGTCTGGATTGCCAGAATCTGAACCAAGAGACGAAATACCTATTGATTTACAACAAACAGATTGTAGTTCACCATCTGACTGGGATTCTCTTTTACAGAACCATGTAAGAATTGTTTTTTTATTCTACTTATTCTTTCAGGTTGCCAACCACTTCATTAACTTTCACAGCACAGCTGTTATCCACCTGCTTTTATATTTAAAAACTCTTGAATTCTGCATAGACAGTGTATTTACATATACTGTACAATTCTCATAGTCAGTTGCAATTCTTTCTCTAAAAAGCATTAATGCTCTGTAATGGAAGCAATGCGTTTAATAAACAAAAGATAGGAACTTAATTGTTATATTTGAATTCCAGATGAACTGTGTGCTTCAAAGGTCTAGTTTTTCAGCTTCACTATTTGTTTCAGGGACTCAATATAGTGCCATACATATCGAACCCTGAATATGAAAGTCGTGAGCAGCCAACATCAGAGGACTTAGTGTTTACATATAAGTGAAACCAAGCCTAACTATTGGGACATTCAAGAAAGGAAGGTGTATTCTGTGAGTGTAGTTCAATGCTTTTACAATTATTCTGTTCACAGAAAGCAATGCTGATTGATTGATTCATTCTTCACAAGCAGTACAATTTTCTCACATGAAAGATTAATTTTACTTGTCTCTTCAAATTCATTTTTATTTAAAATAAATTTCAAATGATGTCACCACACTACTGTTTCATGTATAAATAAAGAATTTTCAATTAATATGAAATCTGAAGTATAGTTTTTAATCATTTTTACAATACAAAGCTAATGGATCTGAGATAAATATAGTTACCAGGAACTTAATATGGTCTTTTGTCAAGAACTGACCCCTAGCAAGCCAAGTGAAGACATCAGAAAGTGGTTCACCATGGTGAAATTCCACTTCAAACTGAATACAGCAATCCAACTACAATGGACATGTTGCTGAAAACCGCAAACGGCAAAAACCCATGACCAGGGACTTATGGGAAAATCAGGGTCAGAGTAATACTATATAGTAAATACCACAATGGCAAGAAGCTAAGAAATTGATTTCAGATGCCATCATAGCCCTTTCACCAGCAAATCTGCATCTCTCTCTCTGTGTAATTCACCAATATTTGAAATGAGTAACACACATTAAAAACTGTGGATACATTATACAAGACAATGAAGTTATTAAAACTGGATGCAAACAGAAAAATGAGCATATTTGAAATCCACAGATGATAAGGAACAGCTGCCTGTAAAAAACACTTGTAACTAGAGCAGACTTGAACAATTCTAATAAACAGCACTTCTACATGACAGTGTAATCATGACGCTTTTTCATAAATGCATTCACCAAAAAATTTTCAAATCCTTGGAAATAAACTTAATGTATATTCTGAACTACACTGTTTAGACAGAATAATCATATAATTTACTTTCATTATTCATCACAAACAGGCCCCCAGTATTATAAAAATTCAAACTTCATAACTCAATGACTGACACAAAACAGCCCCCCTTGTATAACATACGCGAAACAGTTAATGGCTTCCATGAAATACATAAAAAAAAAACTGATTATGCTCGACAACTTAAGTTTAAGGTTGTTAGCTGAATTTAATATAACATTAATCACTGTTGGGGGTCTCCCTGTTTCTGTACTTACTTACTTACTCCATGGTGCAGAGTCCTTCTTGAGAAGCTAACTGGTTTGCAGCTAGTCAAGAAATTCCCCACATTTTACGGAACCCGAAGGTTCATTACCGCATTCACAAGCGTCCACCACCTATCTCTATCCTGGGCCAGCCCAATGCAGTCCATATACCCACATCCTATCTCCTGAGATCCATCCTAATATTATCCACCCATCTGCGCCTAGGCCTCCCCAGTGGTCTCTTTCCCT
>Ga0123353_10015553_pt1 | contig 11065 bp, 9 predicted proteins | sample TergutLab28metaG_3_FD_92763 | JGI IMG/M metagenome (GOLD analysis project Ga0123353, IMG submission 92763) | Labiotermes labralis P3 segment gut microbial communities from Petit-Saut dam, French Guiana - Lab288 P3 | ecosystem: Host-associated > Arthropoda: Insects > Digestive system > Gut ... | reverse complement strand
GCACGATAGGTCCAAATCATCATCTACGTTCTTCTGCAGCAACACATTTCAGAACATTCAAGGTATTTCTGATCTACCTTCCGAAGTGTTCAGCACCCTACAAAGCCATACTCCAAATGTAGCATTTCAGTAGTGTACGGTGTCATACACAGAAGAATGGAATCCACTTATTACAGTGTTTTATACCTACAAACGGTTTCATATCACTTTAGAATTAATTCGTAAAACACATACATTATGAGTTTCTTACACAATACAAGTCACATATCTCTGTCTGTCTGTCTGTCCAAAAAGAGGTGGATTTTGACAAAACCTCGTATCCATAAATATTGTGCCACTGGTCAATAATCTAAACTCGTACTCTTTAATTACTTGCAGTTGATAATAAGAACACGATAAAAGCAAATTTTATAAGGTTGGTCGTAAAACTAGCGCCAATTCTGAGATGTGGTAATCATAGTAATCATTAGCAATAAACCGCCATTCCTATAGCAGTAAACAATTTACTATAGTAATAATTTTCAAGTTTTTAAGAAAAGCATTTTCATTCCTATGTAGACGTTATGTTATGTCTGGTAGGATTGGTTGCATGTATTTGGTTACATTGTTTGTGCCATGGAAGAGAAATTATAGGAACTGAGAACGTGGTTAATGATGGTACAAATATGGTATTTTGAATAACTGGAAACATTCTGAATTCTACAAGGCAAAAACAGCGTTTGGAAGCTCTATGTAGTGTGTTCCAGTAAGGACTGAATCTTCTATTGTTATTGAAATATCGAGTTGTGTAACACTGAATATCTCTGTTTCTAATCAGGTAATCAGCCCAGTTGTGTCGGCCCTGAATGCTCTTGAAGCTGAAGAACGTGCCATGAAATTCCAGCTCTTGAAGGTACATAACTAAATAAATTTTAAATGAACATTTATACTGTTCTTTGTCCATGTTATCTCTAGTGTGGTACCCACAATGGGTTTCCTCACAGTTCTTGCGAATTATGTTTATTCACTTATTCATGTGCAAATATTCATAGATCTACAAAAGGCCACAAACCACTGGATGTAGAATTTGTCAACATATGTATATAACAAACATATAACGATTCTATATAAAGATAAATATGAAACTAGTTATTGTATACATAACAATGAAATCTCATAAGACACTCATAAATTGCTTCATTAAATAAATTCAACGAACTAAAACAACAAAGTTAGCATTACAAAATTATAGAGCTCAGAAGCCAATACAATTTATTTAATAATATAATGTCTGCTTTACTAAAATTTGAAGAAAGATCCATAATAATCTTAAATAGTTCCATAAACTAAAGCAGTGCATTAAAGTTGTATATAAATTAATCTTCTTATATATTAAGACATGCATAAACACTGTTATGAAATAAATGAAGTTCATATAAACGCCAGTATATCTACCAACTATCAGTTAAATTTTCTTTGTAGTTAAAATTGTGATTGTGGTAAGTTTTGTGTGTTGGCACAATTTATTGCTGGTTGTTCAACACTTAAGTCGGCAGCATTCTTGCCCTATATATCATATTTTAACTGCACGGTTCTATTCTGTAGCCATACTTGTAAGCTGTAATACAACAGTACTGTAGGATTTGAGGTACTAATTACAGTGCAGATTTGTATTGTGGTCTTAATGAGTTATGACACCATGTAGTCTGAGAGATATGTACCAATACTACTCCGAATATGGAGGCCGTATATACTTCTGAAATGTTGCTACCTGCCACACTGCATAGTGTCATAACCCAGAAGGCGAAAGTATGAATAAACAAGGCAAACAATGTAAGTATAACGTAACAATGAGGCGCGTTCCTGCAACCATTGTTGCGGTGAAAGAACAAGATGTATTACATATTAAGAGAGTGTGTTTGTAGACTTTGGTATTCAGCATACAATGCGCATGCGCCGTATTGTAATCTGTGGCCTGCGGCTCTACAATGTTTGTCCAAGTGCAACATTTTCGAGAAAAAAAGTTATTACCCATAAAATGTGTGTTTTTATTTTCAGTGCAGGTTTTGTCTGCAACATTTCCTGTTATAAGAACTGAGCGAGATATGATCACAATGTGTATTGACCTTCATGTAAAGTGTCCGGTATTCTTGTTATGTTTTAATGAAATTTGAATTTTTTTTGACAGAATTTCGAAAAACAAGCAAATATCAAATTTCATGAAAATCCGCCCAGAGAGAGCCGAGTTGTTCCGTGCGGGCGGACGTACAAAAAACCTGTAGGTAATTTAGAATATCTCAGCATGACAACGTTTGTGCCTAGGTAGAGCGGACGGTGGAAGGCTCAACGTACAGTACAGTACATATCGCACCATTCCACCCACCTCCACTTAACGTCGGCGGTGTCTTCTATATACCTGCTGTAATGTATGAGTTGAGATTTGAGTGATTCAGACTGCATTGAATGTCGGGAGGGGCTTGTGCTCAACACTGTCACGCAGTTACCATTCAGGGGGGCAAGTGCCACTGCCGGCAATAACACACTCACTCTTCACTGGCAAAGTAACTTTAATTCTTGTAACCACTACCATTTATTATTAACACATCTGTTTGCCTCCTCGAGCTTGTGGAGGTTCGTGGCTTCGGTGTCAGAATCCGAGAGCATCCAAAATAAGCTTTTATACGGAAAGCCCCGGCTGGTGTAAAAGTCACAATATCTGTCAATATTTACAGTCACACACAACACACACTTTTGCTGTCATTTATTATGTTCTTTTATAATGGTCTGGTGATGACCCATACTCGGTGTCGAAACTAGTGGCCAGGTAATAAATGATCGCAAAAGAATGTGTTGTGTGTGATTTTAAATATTGATAGATAACCAGAACAAAGGTCGGAATATGAAGGCTTCGCGCCGGCCATACTTCGGGGAGAACGTACATATTACTACTGTATCACATTTAGTGCCCCAGTATAAATGCACACATATTCCCAAGACTTCTGAGCTTATTGACAGTAGGTATGGGGTGAAATATAAAACGGCGCGAAATATTTTCTGTGTAGGGTTTACGCCAATAACTGTGACAACTGGCTGTCTGCTATTAAGGCACTGTAATCGGCCAGGGTCCGTAGTTCAAGTCTCGGTCTAGGCAACAAGAAGATGAGGAGATAAATTGGTCGTCCGGCCAGTAGCCAGTTTGAATTGTAAAGGAAAGAGAATTTCTCTATTCAAATTTTGGAACGCGAGGAGGGGTTTTGCAGTTGAAACCTCAAATTGCTCTCCGCACCTAGGACTAGCCGGTTACTGAAAGGGGTAGACGTTAATACACTTCATTTCAATAAAAGGCTTAAATTTGTGATAGTGATAGGTAGCGATGTTCCTAGTTAAAACGATATTTTTGGATGGGCTTGCCTGCAGGATACCTGTTTTCTTGAGAAAGGGAGAGACAATTCATAGCAGGTACACTCAAATGTTAGACTTCATAGAGGAAAGAGGCACGGGAACAAGCAGAGCTGTGAAGATATTGCAACGGCAATTGTGTCTTGGTCAGTCTCAAGTTTACATGTTTGTGCATAAGATCTCAATAAATGAGGAGAGTTTAATAGTATATAATTACGAAAAAGATCAACCACAGCGGCTGCTATCCTTCCATATATTCCTTGGGATGGATTCATGTTTACCGACTGAGTGTACTAAGTATTGTAACCGAGAGTCGGGCAGCTAAAGCGGACGGTTACATCTCATACCTTACAAACAGACTCTACACTCCTGTCCTTGAAAGAATTTGTGTAACCTGCTCTTGTAATTTCCATCTTTCACAGCTAATCTCAATCAAATGTTGTTTTCTTTTAGGAACAAGAGCAGTTAGAGTCTGTTACAGTTTCACCAGTATCAGTAGCATCAGCACCAGGTGTAATTGAAAGCCCTGTTACTAAGACAGAAGTGATTGATCTTGACACCATTAGTCGGGGAAGTTTTCAATCGCTCCGCAACTTCCAGCACAGTTCCTCCTTAGTGACACATGCAGAGAGTGCCGAAGATATGAGCAATATTCGTCAGACACCACAGGCAACCTACAGCACCGGCTCAATCATTGACCTGCGTCTGAATATAGAGGATAATTTGCAGAACAGTATGACTGTGGCCCCCATCCGACACACACGTCACATGAAGCGTCTGGTTGGTACAAAAATTGCAACATCAACTCAGAAAGGAATGTAAGTACCGCAGTAAGCAGTCATAATAAGCTGTACTGTAGAGTTCTGAAAACACTTTACCCAGTCATAGTCTGTACTTGATACAAAAAGGGTTTATGGAGGGGTTTTGTCAGAACAGTGTGCTGTTGAAAGTATTGGATGTTGAAGAGAAGAAATAGGCTAATCCTTTATTTTGTACCTCTTCTTGATTTATGTACGGTTATTGTATTATCTCACCACTATCGTCTGTCACTTCCTGCCAATATTCCAAATCACAGATTGGTTACTGATTAGAAGATAATCACTTAGGATCACGGTAAGCAGGATCTTCTTAGTCATGTCAAGAAGACTTATAAGTCGATAGGACGAGGGCAACTTGGGGTAATTTCCTCACTCAGTATGGAAATCACGCGAGCGTCTTCTCATGATAATGTGAAATATTACTTGAGTACCTGAATTGAACATCTTTGGGAGACATGTTCACTGGCAGTTTGGGGAAGGTGCTTAAGGACCCTCTTCAATATACCCTTCGTGCTCGAGCCTTGCCAAACTTGAGAGCCCTGATGTTCCTAAATTGGGTTCACTTGCAGGAGGATGAATACGTTGGTTTCACCCACCAACCATCCACCCAACTACCCATAAAATCATCCACAAATCCGTCTACACATTCATCCATTCATGATCTGTTCTTTCAAAGCTGGTCCTGGTTCCAGCAATTCAAGCAGAGAGCAGTTACTTGTGTACCACAGATGCAGCAAAATGCTACTGTCTGTATCACGTAATTACTCTCCTTACATCCAACTCATGACCTTGGGTAACACTGCAGGTGAGAGGCAGTGGCAGGGGTAAGGGTAAGTTTTCAGCCCCGAAAACTCTGATCATCATGCTTAGGGAAGAGGGACATTAGTGGATCGTACAATGCAACTGGGACTGCAGGGAATGTGTATAGGAGAGACAGAGGAGGGATAGTCACTGCACCTAGACCATGGATCTACTCTGAAGCCTCTAAGAATTAGACGTCGACTGAACAATATGACGACAAATTGTGCAATAATAGAGGCTAATTGATCATGAGAAAAGGAAAGAAGTTTTTTTCTGTGCTAAGTTGAGTTTTACAAAGTTGATATAAACTTGCAGGCACTTTCGTGAGAACACCCGCACGAAGCAGAAAAGCGATCTGTTTCCTGACACCTTGCATCCCGTGGACAAGCCGAAAGAAGCGCTGCAACAGTCTTTCATACAGCTTGACAGCTCAGAATGGTGGGTACAGCTCTTTGTCTAAGGAGGGTTTCTTTCTGTACCTAAGTTGCGCACATGATCGTCCCTTAAATGCCTCTACTATCAAATGGGAGGGGGAGGGGGCGACAGCAGTTTCCTTCAAAATATTGGTGCCTATGTAGCAGTCTACACGGCATCGTATTGCAGGGAACAGAGTATTAATAACATAAAGCTTGATTGTAATTGTACAAACACAGTGAAATAATGAGTCTAGAGCGGCGATTCTCAAACTGGGCGCCTCGGCGCCCCCAAGAGTGCCGCGGGATATTTCAAAGTATTGTTTTTTCTTTCAATTTGTGTGTATTATTCCCTCAAGCGGCTAATATGTTGCTAGGACAAACAGTCATTAAATTGTTTATACCTAACTGCTTAAAACACGGAAGTGTTAGGTATTTATTTTGGCCTATGGACGCCGTAAAAAATTACCAAGGCACTAAGGGCGCCGTGAATCGAGAAAGTTTGGGAACCCCTGGCATAGAGTATGAAATAGTTCTGCTTGTATGTGACGTTGCGTCTGTGGATTCGGACGTTTCGAGGCAATACACTGTATTCGTCTCCAATCGTCGAAATATTCTCTTGGACATTTCGATCCTTGAAGATGGGGACAGTAGATTGCCTCGAAACAATATAGCTGTAAGACGTATTGCAGACAAGCGATGTATGTAAGCGCTATTTTGCAGGGAAGTAACAATGCAGGGCCTGCAGCTGCTGGTGCGGCTGATGCGCCACCACCCAGAAACAGTCCACACTCAGCTGCATTCAGTTATTGTGGCAGTGGCAAAACAAGTGCGCAACCTGCGCTCGCAAGTCGCTCGTGCTGCGTGCCAGGCAAGCGGGGAGCTGTTCCTGTCGCAGAAGAAGGCGGTGGAGACAGTAAGTGACTCCTGGTTCCTGTGCTTCCGTGAAGTGGCGGTGGGATCTGCAGTGATAGCGGAATACGCGCGCAGGTCTCGCTTTACTCCAGGGTTAAGTTCCTGTAAAACGTCGCGCAAATGGAACACAGAATTCCCATTTCAAACAATGTATTTCCTGGGTTTTACGGGGTTGGCATTCTCATCATAGACAGTGTATGGCTATACCACTATGAAACATACGGACCTGTACAGTATATTGCTGTATTTACTTTAGATGCCGGACTGCTGGCTGTAAGTCAGTATTCGGAAGGTCCTGCGACCGGCCATCTCGACACAGGTTTTTCTTGGTTTCCCTGTGTCTATAAGCAAATGCTGAGATGGTTCCTTAGATTCCAAGTTGTCACTACATGCTTCTAATGTAGCCCTCCGGACTTAAGTTTATTAGTAACCAATTTCATGTTTTGTATACATGTAAAATAAACACTGCCACCGGGTGACAACCCCATTGCAGTTAATAATAATAATAATTGTAAGAAACTTTTTAAACTACAAATAAGACCACCGAGCCTAATCCTGTTGATTACTACATCCTAGGATAGGTGAATAATTCCCAGCCAAAGCTGAGAAGTGAGAAATTCGATGATGATAATGATAATGATGATGATAATATATCATCATTACCTTTATACAGGGTATTTATACTTATATTCCTGAGATAAACTATGTCCCTTGGGAATACAGTGTTACAGCTATTCTGTTGTTACTATTCACGGTGCTTATATCGTTAATTTCAGTGTTAAATCTATTGTGCTTTTACATTAGTACTTTCCGAAGTATGTGTGCAGTGCCCAATATGGCTGTTTTCTGGAGTTCCTTGACTTCATGTCTTCCTGATATGTTGCTCATGTATTTTCTTAATGACTTTGAAATAGTCCCAGTCGCCCCTATTATTACTGGTATCACCTTTGTTTTTACATTCCACATGTGCTATATTTCTATTGCACGGTCTTTATATTTTAGAATCTTCTCGGCTTCCTTTTTAATCACATTTCTGTCTCCTGAGATTGCAATGTCTATAACATACATGTTCCCTTTTCATTATCATGGATTATGATGTCTGGTTTGTTGTTGGGAATAGTTCTGTCAGTTTGTAGTAGTTGATTCCACAATATGGTTACCTTGCCTCCTTGACTTGTTTCTACAGATTTTGGCACATGTTCATACCAGTGTTTTTTGTCCAATTGTACCCCTGTTTCCTTGCATATGTTGAAGTGTAGTTGTGCACTTACTCTATCATGTCTCTTTATATACTGTTCTTTTGCCAGTATTGGGCATGCTGATTTTATGTGGTCTATTGTCTCGTCAAACTGTTGGCAAAGTCTGCACTTGCTCTCCGTCTATGTGCTCAATATTTATTATTATTATTATTATATGCACTGTACGTACAGTATACATACTTTTCTATACAATATGTTTAATGCAATGGAAAAGCAAAAGAATCACATCCATAGTTTTTCGTACGATTCATTCCTCTAACAGTGTGGTAGTCTTGCTACCATTCCTGACTTCGCACTTTCTGTAATTCCATCAACGTTATCACGAATCGTACGTACGCTGCTATGAGCGAATCCAACATTACGCCATTTGTCAAAAATTCGTTCGCCTGTTTGAAGTCGGCTTATTACGTCTAATTTCTCTTCAATACCGATATATTTCGCCGATTTTTCACTTGAACTGCACTAGGTGATGTGGATTTTACCGTTCGCACTCATCTTGGTAGAAAAGCCTACGTTGTTGAAGGAGGAATTACATCAGCCGCGTGATTATATCACCAACGTAATCAATATACACACACGTGACTGATGGCATGACAGTGACGTCACTTCCTGTTAGCCTCTGACAGAAGGTTGCGGCCACAGATCGTGTGCCAAATCGCGTTAAACCCAAAATTATCGCTTAAATTCGAAAAGTTGTGTAAATTTTGAAGTCGCGTTAAAGCGAAATCGCGCAAAATGAGACTTGCCTGTATGAATGAATGTAGTGAAGCCCTTTACTTCCGTATCCATACCCCTACATATCTGTATCATGTGCAAAAGAAATATTTTAGCTTTCATTCACTCCTCAGTAAGACTGGGGTTTAAATTCCAACTACTGCCCTGGATGGAAGGCTTAAAAATGTTTTTACGATCGTACTGTTCACTAAGACCAGTAGCATGTAGTGAATTACAGGTCTGTACACTGCACCGAGGCCAGCATTGAATGGTTCATTAATGTACTTACCAATTTTTAGGATCTGGATGAACTGGCCAGTCCATTATTGCACAGAACAGCTGATACAAACCGGTTCCTGCGAGCTGACAGCAATGCTGCCTTAGACAAGATGATAGAGGTTGTCAGCCCTTCAAGAGCTGTTGCTGTAATAGTAGGAAAGGGTGTAAGGTGAGGTATTTTGAAAAACTCGCAGCTGTTGATTCACTTTCACTTGATGAATTTATTATTACAGACACTTACACACACACACACATATATATATATATATATATATATGTCACAAAGACAGTAGGATCTGGAACAAGTCATAAATACACAATGTTCCCAATTCTTACAGTGTAAAATACGTACTACAAACTGTACACGCTCACCTTATGTACGTTTTGTGCCCTGTCTAGCTCACTATAGTAGGTGAGACTTCTTCGGGATATGGGTGGAGTTCATCAAATCTGATGAAGTTTTATGTTGGTTACATCTGAATTTTTATTTTATCACCACTCTCTTTCTGTTTATGGAGTCCAGTTAATTGATTATGGATTAGGTGGTACATGTATAAATCTGCAAAGACGTCTGTTGATCCATCACCACCACTCCTCAGCTGACATCTGTCCTCCTCACGTATTAATAATGAATCATAGGCAGGTTCTTGAGAGGACAACACCTGATTGTTATGAACTTGGACTTCTTCCTTGATCTATCAGAACATTCCATCCTGGTTAAAGTTCTTACTTGAATGCAATCTTGAACTCCCATTTGTCAGAATGGAAACTTCTTTTGTCACCCTGCATTCAAGGTTTTCTGGTGTCAGGCTCCTGCCCCTGCACCCCACAGTAAATTATGAGAACTTCACTTTGTGCCCTTACATGCTAGGAAGTAGTCAACTTGACCATCATTTCCTTTGTCGGCTACTTGTAGGGCATTTGAAACTTAAAGATTCCTGGAGCAATGACCTTCTGCCCCTCAGTGCAAGTTTCTTGAATGGACCCTTATTTTGCTTTTATAACTTACAGCAAGGACTTGAGATGTAACCACTACACTGGTCCTTATTCTAATGTACATGGATGGCTTTGAACCACCCTTAACTGAGGGCTAGAAATCATTTTGCCTGATAAACAAATGTAAAAACAATGTATAACTACAAAACGTTTTACAACACGATATTGAAAATCATCTTTACACACAAGAAATTGATCTACAGGGTAAAGTGAGCATGCATTGCTTTGAATTTTATGTTGTCATTCTTAAGGATTGTCAGAGTTGTTGTGTAAAATATATGGACTCCTACTGGGGCCCATTCAGCCTCCTATCAAATGGGTACTGGAGGGTTTTTTCACTAGTGTAAAGAAGCTGGGGCATGAAGTTGAACTCTCAACGCCATCTCGTGCCAAAGTTAAGAATGAGGGGAAGTATACCTCCAGTCTCATAGCATGCACACGGATGTATATTCAGTAGTTAATGGAATATATAGGTTTATGTGTAACTATAGCTATCACTGTGTATACACTGTGTGTGTATTTGTATTTGTATGTATGTATGTGCATGTAGGGATGTATTACGTCTTAAAACCTTATTTCTGTAAGTGGGATTGGGTATGCCATTATTTTTTGTCATTACATCATTTATGATTTCATTTATGTTCATGAAATGTAAGTAATTTGGTGGCATTATATTACATTCAGTGGACTCTTGTCCCATAATGGATAATTCAATGTCAATTATAATTAACATGGAATCTTACTTGTAGCAGCAAAAAGGTTCTCACATACTGAACATGTACCAGGGAGCTCATGGTACCTGGTATATGTTTTCCAGGGGCAAAGTGGCCAGGGCAATGAGGCTGACCTCCTATATGAAGTACACAGGGACAACTTTAACTTTCATTGCTGTTTATTACTGCAGTGTGTGTAAGCAGTATATGTATATATATATATATATATATATATATAGATGCATACAGGTGTGCTGGTGTATCTGTTTCCATCCTTGTGTGACTGATTACTTAATTTTTTACCTTTTATATCTAAGAAAGGTAAAGTTGGCCCTGTGAACCCCATGAAGTCACATGGGGTATGTGACCAGAGTCACTCCTCACAGCCAACTTACACATTTTTGAAGAAGAAAAAAAATTTTTAACATTAATAAAATACCTAATGTAAAAAATTTTACACATATTGTTTTTAAAATAGATGGTTTTACATCAATAACAGCCACTAACTGACACAGTAAGGAAGCATATTAACTACTCTCTCATTACTTTTGAGATTCATAAAAATGAAGTGTATGCTTTGTTTGCATGTTTGTCTTTTTTTGAAGTTTGTTTTTGACAGCCTGATACTGATGCTGTAGTAAACCAAAATATGAGTATCGTACTGAAAGTCATGAGCAACAATTTTTTGTAAAGTAACATGCTTTATTATTGACAAACCAAATACACCACCTTAATCTACAGACCTTTCTTTATTTTTCCACATAATCGCCACTTCTTTG
>Ga0123353_10015552_pt1 | contig 11065 bp, 9 predicted proteins | sample TergutLab28metaG_3_FD_92763 | JGI IMG/M metagenome (GOLD analysis project Ga0123353, IMG submission 92763) | Labiotermes labralis P3 segment gut microbial communities from Petit-Saut dam, French Guiana - Lab288 P3 | ecosystem: Host-associated > Arthropoda: Insects > Digestive system > Gut ... | reverse complement strand
TGTAGCGCACAACGAATTCCAGGCCGCTTCCGAAAGCCGTTGCCGGGCGGACGATCATTTCGTTCTTTGCAAGATCAGAGCTGACATAATGCGTGTTAATGCCATGCTTCTTAAGAAGCTCAAAATAATAGACCGTCATTTTGAGCGCGCCCGAACCCACTCCCGCGACAGAACCCACAACAGTATTTCCGCCCGGATCCGATTCGCCTGTTGGATGACCCGTTACCGTATCTTTAAATTTCAGAAGGTAATTGCCGTCAGATAGTTTATAGACATCTTTTGTCTTTCCGTTTTTGATTAGTTCCATAAGTGATAATAACGTAAAACCATGTAGGATACAAGGCCGGGGAATTGACCGTGTGTATTGCGCCGGCATATAATGTGCATTGATATTCGGGAAGTGGGATAGTGGCTAATCCGCCTGGTTTGGGACCAGGATATCGGGGGTTCAAATCCCCCCTTCCCGAATAAATTTTTTATTGGAAAGATATTTATCTGCAAATAAAAAATTTATTAAAGCTAGAGAATTGGGGGATTTGAACCGGAGCGTTTCTGTGGAAATGTTAAGGCGTAAGCCTTGACCGCGTATGCGGCGCAGGACGCGCCGGAAACGTGGAGGCGGGCCGGAGGGAGCAGACAGGATGTCTGCGACCAGAGGCCAAATCCCCCCTTCCCGAATAAATTTTATGGAGTAATAAATGAAAAAATCTGCGATTTTTATAATGGTTTTCGTTTTTATCACTGCCTTTTGTTTTGGTGCAGATCCGGTGGAGGGCTTTTGGATTAGCGTGGATGATAAGACCGGAAAGACTACTGCAGGATGGGAAATCTATACAGTTGGAAATAAACTTTACGGAAAAATTCTTTCTGTTACCGGTCACCCGCAGGATGTAAGAGCCGACAAGTGCAAGGATAGTTACAGGGATTTTCCTGTGTCCGGAAAAGTAAATCAAATGACAGTAGTGGGAACTCCATGGATCTTTGATCTTACTTTGGACAGGGCTGGCGCCGGTAACTGGAGCGGAGGGCAGGTTATTGATCCGGATAACGGCAGTATGTACAAATGTAAAATAATCTTCCGTCCGAGGGATGGAAAGAAGTTCATGACCGATACTCTGGAAATGCGCGGTGAAATAGGTCTGGGTATTGGCCGGAGCCAGTACTGGCGGCAGGCAACAAGGGAAGAGGCGTCGGCCTTGCGCTGACGCAAAGTCTTCATAAGGGATAACACATGGGGAAAACTTCGGTTTTCGTAATGGCATTTATTTTTATTACTACCTTCTGTTTTGGTGCGGATCCCGTGGAGGGTTACTGGTTAAGCATTGATGACAAGAGCGGGAAAGCAACGGGCGGTTGGGAAATCTATGTACAAGGGGATAAACTTTTCGGAAAGGTTCTTTCTATTGCAGATATGCCGCAGGATAAAAAGGCTGTTAAATGCAAGGAGAGTTATAAAGATTTTCCTGTGTCCGGGAAAGTAAATGAGATGTATGTTGTAGGAACTCCGTGGATTTTCGGCCTTACCAAGGACGAGCCGGGCGTCTGGAGCGGAGGGTATGTGCTTGACGCGGATACCGGCAATTTATACAGATGTAAAATGACTTTCCGTGAGCAGGACGGTAAAAAATTCCTGACAGACACTCTGGAGATGCGCGGTCATATCGCCTTCCTTGGTTTGGGCCGAAACCAGTACTGGCGCAAGGTAACAAGGGAAGAGGCGTCGTCTCTGCGCTAGGAGCCTGTCGGACTTGTAGAATTTTGCGGTACAGGCCCGCAAAATTCTGCGATTAATGGGCTCCTCATGGAGTTTGCAGGGTAGAAAATACTCAAAACCTAGCGGTTTTTCGTATTTTCATTCATAATAAGGGCTAAGCCCGACAAACTCCTAGTGCCAGGCTTTTACCGAATTAAGGTATTCAATCACCGCGAGGCCGTCAGCGGCGGTCGAGGCGGGCTGCCTGCCTGGTTCTTTTACGCAGGAAACGGCGTCGGCAATCATGTTGGCGAAGTAGCCGGTGGGGCCTTCAAAGGCCGCGCATTTGCATTTGAGGGAGCGGAATTTATCCGCGTACGGGCTCTCGCCGCTTTCCCATACTTCAAAGACGCGGTTACCTATGCGCAGCCTGCCTTTAGCGCAGGAAAATTCCATTTCAAAAACCAGGTGATCCCTTCCAGCGCCGGCTTCCATGATAACTGGTATGGATGTAAAAGCCGGGGCTTTCCCTCCGTTAGGCGCATCTTTGGTTTTTGGCCGCGTTAAAATTCCTTCCAGCCAGGCAGTACCGCTTGAAGCGTCGGTTTTCGCTCCCCAGCGCTTTCGGTGTTTCAGGCGCAGGCCGGTGAGGAACATTATCACGTCGGCAAGATGTGTACCGTCGTGCCAGAGGGCATTTAGTATTCGTCTGTTTTTCCCCATGTAAAGCACGGCGCGGACACTGAGAAGGGCGCCAAGGTTTCCTTTTGCAAGAATTTCCCTCGCTTTTAAATAATCCGCCGAATAGCGGCGTTCGTGGTTGGTTATTATTACGGGGCCTGACATTCCCCGCTTATCCGTAGCTGCCAGCGCGGTGATTTTGCGGGCTGCGGAAAGTGTGTCCGCCAGGGGCTTTTCGCAGATGATCACCGGCACGCCGCAGTCAGCGGCAAGGCGGCAGTAATGGTAGTGGCTGTCCGGGTGGGTTGCGATGACAAGGATCTGCGGATTTTGGCTGCGGATCATTTCCGCGGCATCCGCATAGACGGGTACTTCCCAGCGTTTGGCGAAAAGCGCGCGCCGTTCTTCCTCTTTGTCGCAGCCGCCAGAAAGGACGCAATCATGGTTAGCGCTGATAGCGCCTGCGTGGGTGCAGGGTTTTTCCCGGCGGCTGTCTTCTTCCAGTATGCTTGCGACTCGGCCCAGGCCGATGATGGCGGCTTTTATCTTATCCATTTTGAACGGTTTTTTTCGCCTTCTTTTTATCATGGCGGCTGTTAAGGAGCGAGTACATCACGGGGATAAGAAAGAGGGTCATAAAGGTACTGACAGTTAGCCCGCCCACGAATGTTTTGCCTATGGGCTGAATGGTATCGGCGCCGGGGCCGGGGAAGAAGGCGATGGGGGTCATTGCCAGGATGGTGCTGAAGCTGGTCATAAGAACAGGGCGCAGGCGGCTGCGGCCCGCTTCAAGGCAGGCTTCATAAACCGAAAGGCCGCGGGCGCGCAGGGTGTTGGTGTATGTGACCAGTATGATGCCTGTGTTTACAACCACGCCGACAAGGGCGATGATGCCGACAGCCGAGAACATGGACATGGCCTGGTTTCCTATTTTGTATATCCAGATAACTCCGATAAAAAGCAGCGGGATACTAAAGAAGATGATAAAAGGATCAACGAAGGATTCAAACTGGCTTGCCATTACGCCAAAAATTAAAAAGACGGCGGTGATTATAATTATAGCAAAACGGCCCTGATACGCGTTGACATCCGCGGCTTCTCCCAGATAGCGGATGTTAACTCCCTCGCGGGTGACGAGGTTATCCTTTACCGTTGTCTCAAGGCGGCGCTGTATGTCCGTCGCCGCGATTCCGCCTGAGAGGCCCCCGGTGATACGTATTACACGTTCCTGTTTTTCACGGCGTATGGACGAAGGCGCCCTGTTTTCCTCTATGCTTGCCACGTTGGAAAGTGAGATTCGGGAGCCGTTCCGGCTCATCACAAAAACGGCGTCAAGATTCGGCATTCCTTCCCGGTCTTCATTACGCAGCATTACCCTCACGTTTAGGAGCCGGTCTCCGCTTGACATGGTGGTGGCGTTATTGCCGTCCATGGCTGTGCGAATCTCCGAGGCGATTGACGACAGCGATACACCTAACGCGGCAGCGCGGTCACGATCAATTTTCACGACAAGCTGCGGCGCGCCTTCGTCTATGTTCACCGCCGGGTTTTCAATTTCCGGGAGAAACCTTGTGATGATGCGGATAATATCATCCGCGGTTTCCATGATGGCGTTATAGTCCCTTGAGCTTACGGCAATCTCAATTGGGGAACTTGAACCCATTGCGCGGCCCGCGCGGAAACTAATCTGCGCGCCGGGTATTGAATTTGTATAGGGAGTTAATTTTCTGATGATGGTATCAGGCGTATCGATCTGCTTAGCGGGAGCGGGAAGGGTAATCTGAACAGTGCCCTGGCTGGTTCCGCTCCGCCTGGCGGTCAGAATTATGTTATTGTAACCCTTGATTTCATTTTTAATCAGCTCTTCAAGCTGGAACAGAACTTTTTCCGTTTCATCAATCGCGGTTCCCTGGGGCAAGGCAACGTTAATGTTCACGTTATCGTCGGTTCTGCTGCGGAAATACATGTTCATTCCAATGTCGGTGAACTGCATCAGGGAGAAAATCAGAAGCGCGGTGACCATGGTTAAAATCAAAAGCCTGTGCGAAAGACAGTAGATAAGGGCTCTTTTGTAACCCTTCTCAATGTTCATGATGAGCTTTTCTATGGCGTCATCGATGACCCGGAGGAAACGTATCCTGAGCGGTTTTTGTTTTCTGGTGTTCAGCTTTAATATTGCGCCCGAGAGGCTGGGCACCAGGGTAACGGCAACCGCAAGAGAACAGATCAAAGAAATTACAACTGTAAAAATCAAATCGTTAAAGAGCTGCCCCATCATCTGGAGATCGTTTTTGTAAATGATAAGGGGGATGAACACGCAAAGGGTTGAGGTCGTTGAAACAATAATGGCATTGAGCATTTCCCGGCTTCCCAGGATGGCGGCAATTTCGGTTTTCGCCCCGCGCTTGCGGTAATTATAGACATTTTCGAGAATAACTATGGACGCGTCAGTGGTCATTCCCATACCCATGATAAGGCCGGTCATGGTCAACAAATTCAATGTAAAGCCGAAGATGGTCATGAACATAATGGTAAGAAAGATCGAAATGGGGATGGACATGCCGATGATCAGGGTTCCCTTGATATTGCGCAGGAAGAAAAAGAGGATGATCATGGCGAGGAGCGCCCCCTGAATCCCGTTCGTGATTACCTGATTCATGGTGGCGGTGATCATGGTGGTGTTATCCGAAAGCACTTCCAGGGTAATACCGCGGGGCAGCTCCGAGTTGATGCCGTCCAGCTCGGCCTTTACCCTGTTGGCAACTTTTACCTGATTGCTGTCAGCCTCACTGGTAACCTGAATAAAAACGCCGCTCTGGCCGTTTACGTAAACCCGCGCCGCGTTGTCATTGTAGCCCAGGCTTATATCGGCGATATCTTCCAGGCGCACCACCTGGGAACGGTTCGCTTGTCCCGGTGATGGAGTGCTGATGGTCTTAACCACCATCCTCTTGATCTGGTCCAGGTTGACAAGTTCTTCCTGGGTCATGATCTGGTATTCCCTTGTGCCGCGCCTCAGATTACCGCCGGATGACACAATGTTTTGTCCGCGCAGGGCGGAAGTAATATCGGCCAGGGTCAGGTTGAAAGCGGCCAGGCGGTTAAGCGCAACCGCCACGCTTACTATTTGAGTGGTTCCGCCCGTTACATCCGCCGAGGCAACACCTTCGATACGTTCAATGCTGGATTGGATTTCATCTTCAGCAAAAAGCCGTAACTGATCCGGCGGATAATTTCCCCTGACGATGAGACGCATGATTGGCATGGCGGACATATCAAAGCGCCGCACAATGGGAGTCTCAACCCCGTCGGGCAGGGAATTGACGAGGCGGTTCACAAGCGTTTGGGCGTCGCTTACGGCCTTATCCATGTCCGTCCCATAGGAGAATTCAAGGTTGATATTGCTCGACTCAAACTGGGAATTGGAAGTCATGTTTACAAGACGCCTTGATCTCGCCAGTGAGCGCTCAAGCCTTTCCGTTACATTCTTTTCTATATCAGCGGGCCCTGCTCCGGGGAAGCGGGTCCAAACCGAGAGAACCGGCCTTGCCGTAGAAGGGAACAGATCTATCGCAAGGTTTGGTATCATGGAAATCGCCATTCCCAGCGCGAGGGAATAAAGCACGACAATTGTTACCGGATGTTTAACCGAATATGAGGCTAGATTCATAAACGCCTCATTCCACTATGCGGATAAGATCGCCGTCTGACAGGAAATTTTGCCCCTGGCTGACAATTATGTCCCCGGCTTCAAGCCCTTCCGTTACTTCGATGAACCTTTCGTTTTCCATTCCAAGGTGGATCTCCCGGCGGTGCGCGATATTTTTATCGTCAACGGCAAAGACAATCCAGGAACCGTATGTGTTGATCACGGCGCTGCGCGGAATCACCGGTACGTCCCGGCGTGTGTTGGTAACAAGGCTGACGGTGGCGAACATCCCCGCCTTGATCCGTGAATCAATGGTTCCGTTATTGATAAAACGCAGGCGTATGCGCAATGTTCTGCTAGACGGATCCAGCACGGGGCTGACTTCATCAACCGCGGCTTCAAAAATTTCCCCGGGGAAAGCTTCCAGTGAAACCTGCGCGCCCAGCCCCCTCCGCGCCGCGTTGCTGAACCGCTCCGGCACAAAGGTTTCTATCATCAGCCTGGAAAGATCGCCGACCACATAAACCGCTGTCTGGGTTGAAACAGTATCGCCAACGCGGACAGGCGTCGAAAGAATTGTGCCGCTTATGGTAGATGTTACGGGACTTTCCGAATAAACCTGCCCCGGCCGCGAAGGATCAACCATTGCGACTACCGCGCCTGTGCTTACCCTGTCGCCCACCTGATAAAGAGTATCTGTGACTTTTCCAGCGATAGTGGGGAAGATGGAAACCTGGTTCACCGCGAGCACATCGCCGTTGATCATCACGCTGTTTTCTATTGTGTCCCGCACGACCGGCGTTACGCGCACCGCTGTCGCGCTGCGGCTCTGGCTGCCGCCGCCCTGGCCGGCAGGTCTTTGCCCTCCGCCTTGTCCGCCGCCGCCTTGCTGCCCCGCGCCCTGCTGACCCGCCGCGGGTGCGGTTGGCGCTGTTACCGGCGCTGTTGCCTGCGCAGGCCGGTTTCGTTCTATGTATGTCCGGACACTAAAGCCCGCGAGTATCAGGATAATAACAATGATGACCAGCGTTACTATTGTGCCGGTTTTTATTTTTTTCACATCATACCCCTTATTAGTGTTTTCCAATCAACATTGAGCGCCGCGGCGAGATCCAAAAGCAAGGACTTATAGGATAGTTCCCCCTGAATAAGCTGCTGCCTTGCGTCGGAAAGTTTGTTGCGGGTGTCCTCCAGATCGCGGAATTCAACCAGGCCTTTTCTGAAGCCTTCGTCAGAAGCTTCAACAGTACTCTCTGCCACTTCCACCCGCAGCCTGGCGATCTCAAGGCTCGCCCAGGTATTGTGCAGGTTAGATATAATAGAACGGATTTGCGTTTTTGCCTGGTTTTCTGTGTTCTGTAAATCCAGGCGGGCTTTTTCAACTTCCGCGTTTGCGGCTCTGATATTCTGGTTCTGCCGCGTGCCCGGTATCCACGAATCAATCGGGATCCTCAAGGTCAGAGACCCCGAAAGATTTTCGGAAAAGGGCCCTTTTATTTTCGAATCTCCCTTCCATTGAGTGCCAAGTTCGAGTGTGGGCGATCTGGAATTCAGGGATGTAACATTTTTCGACAGTTCAAGCCTTTCTATGGTCTGGCGCTGGCTTATCACGTCCGGCCTTTTCGGCAGGTATTCCAGAATGAGCTGCTCGGGATCGGAAAGCACTGGCGCGATCTCAATGCTTCCATCCAGAATGATGTCCGTTCCGGTATCAATACCCAGGAGAGCAAGAAATTCGCTCAGGGCGTTTTGATAATTTCCGCGCGCGCTGATCAGGTTATACCTGGCAGTCTCGACACTGAGGCGGGAGTTAAGCAGATTTAATTCGCTTAACTGGCCGGTGCGCCGCGCTATACTGTCCTGGCCCAGCTTATGCTCGGCGAGAATCAGGCTCTCTTCCAGGTAGGCGATGTTCTCTTTTCTTGCGATGAGGGATAAAAAACTTTTAATCACCTGAATTTCAAGCTGTTTTCCCGCGTTTTCATAAGAGAGCAGCTGGGATCGATAAGCCAGCTCTATACGCTTCATTGATGAATTGAGGGAAGGGTTCAGGGAAAGTGAAATGCCAAAGTTAATTGAATAAGCAACGGCTTCGTCATTGTAGGAAAAACCGGGATCTGTAAGAAGCGGCGTACTAGGCAGGAAGGTCAGCCCCGCGTTAAGGCTGAAATTCGGAAATATTTCCGACCATAGGCGGTTCGCGGAATACTCTGTCTGGGCAAGATCGATGGCGCTCTTTTTCAGGTTAAGGCTCTGATCCAGCGCCAGCTTAACCGCCTCGTCCAGGGAGAGCGTAATAGCTTCCGCGTTGGCTGTGAACGTGAGCATGGGAATAAATAGAAGAATTAAAACCCAGTTCCGTTTCATATCCCTACTATACAATTAAGTGTAATTTTTTACTATGTATATTAAACATAGACTAAAGAAGGAAGTAACAGGAAAGAAGTGAAGTATATTAACAAATTGGAGATTTTTAATTGACTGTCAGTGGAATATTGTCTATAATTAACGTAAGGAAATTATTGCATGAGAAATGTCAGCTTTTTTGTAGTGGTTTGTTTTTTGCTTTTATGCCCGGCTTTCCTCCACGCTCAAACAGCGGCGGAGCTGGAAGAAATTCTTAACGTCCCTTCTGTCAGCTATGGCCAGGCAGCTCAATTTGTTGTGGGCGCGGTTGATGGTTATGCGGGGAGCTATGCCTTTAATCAGGCCGCGGAGCGGGGTTGGCTGCCAAAGGGCGCCGAGTGGGATGATTCCGTTACAATGGGAGGCCTTTCCTTCCTTATAATGAGGGCTTTTGATATTAAAGGCGGCATGATGTACACCATACTCCCGGGACCGCGTTACGCGTTCAGGTCGATGGTTGCCCGTTCCCTTATACAGGGGAATTCGGATCCTTCCATGAGTGTAAGCGGCGAGCGCTTCCTACAAATACTGGGGAATGTTCTCAGCTTTGCGGGAGGTGAATGATGAAACGTATCGCGCTTGTATTCGCATTGATCTTCCTTTCCGCCGGCATTGCCTTCTCCGCGGATTTCGGCCTTTTGTTCGATCAAAAATTTGAAGCGTGGAATGACGAGGCGAAAAACACTTCGTACTCGTATAGTCCTTCCTTTACTCCGTGGTTTTCGTGGAACGGGAGTCAGGGGCTTTCACTTTATTTTTCCGGCCTTGTCTCCATGCAGTATAACAATTCAGATGACGGCATAGACGCGAACGACGGCTGGGGCGAGCCTGTCATGGTGCCTGAGCTTTCACGTTTCAGTTTGAGCTACCGTTACGGCCAGCTATTTGCAGTTGATGCCGGCCGCATCTTTTACAGTGACGCGATGGGCATGGTGGCGTCAGGCCTTTTTGACGGCATTCAGCTTAGAATAGGCGGCCTAAGCCTTGGCGCGTTTTACACCGGCCTGCTTTACAAAGATACTGCCAAGATAATGATGACAGGCTCCGACGCCGCCGACGCGGGTTTCTGGGATTGGGATAATGTTGATTTGTATTTCGCTTCGAAGCGGGCATTGTTTTCCTTACGCTACGACAAGCCGCTTTTGGAATATCATAATTTTACATTTGAAGCATTGGCGCAATTCGACTTAAACAACGCTGAAGATAAACTCAACTCGCAGTACTGCCTGATGCAGATGGAATTTTTAGCTTCCAGGGTAAGCATTAGCCTTGGCGGGCTTTTTGAGGCAATGCAAAATAAAGACGGGGATTTTACAGCCGGCGTTGGGGCTCTCGCGAGCATAAGGATGGAAGTTCCCGGCAGCCTTAACGATTCATTTAAACTGAGCGGTATATTTGGCTCCGGTGAATGGAACGATATCTTTACAGGCTTTACGCCTGTAAGTTCAGCAGGCCAGGGGAATATTTTCTCCAGCCCTCTCATGGGTCTTTGGGTTGCCAAAGCTTCTTATGACGCAAGGCTGATATCATCACTGTTTGCGGAAGTATCGTTCAGTGTCTTTGGAAGGGCTTACGATGATCCGGCCGCGGACAGCATGCTGCACGGCTACGAAGTGTGGGCTTCGCTCGGCTGGCAGCCTATGGATGATATCCGCGTTAATTTCGGCGGCGGTGCATATATTCCGTCTGACGACGCTGACACTTTGTGGAAAATCAGCGCCGGACTTTCCCTGTCATTTTAAGGAGGGGTTATAAAAATGAAACGTATAACGGTTTTGACGCTGGTTTTTATCGGCATTCTTTTTGGCGCGGCTCTTGCTTTTGCCCAGAGCCCTCAGGCCCTGATCTGGGAAATGACCGGAACAGTGGAGCTTAAAGCCAGCGGATCGGGCAGCTGGATTCCCGCAAGGGCAGGTGACCGCATAGAAAGGTCAACTGTAATATCAACCGGCTTTAAGAGCACGGCACTGCTTGCCGTGGGGAGTTCGACCATAGTGGTGCGGCCCCTCACACGGCTTAGCCTTGAAGAGCTCATGAGCCAGAGCGGCACAGAGACAATAAACATTGGCCTTAGTACCGGAAGGGTACGTGTGGAAGTAAAGCCGCCTGCCGGAAGCAGGGCAGATTTTACCGTACAAACCCCGTCCGCAACCGCTTCTGTACGCGGAACAGTATTTGATGTTGATCCTGTAAACATCCATGTTATAGAAGGAAAAGTACGATACGCATCCGGCTCCGGCAAGGGACGTTCTGTCCAGGTAGGCGCCGGCCAAAACTCGCAAATAGATGATTCTGGCGGCGTAGTACCCCCCTCCAAAAAAGCGGAATCTGACCGCAGCCTCCCGGCCCTTCCCGGCCAGGGCTCCAAAACAGACACAGGCGGCGCCGTATCACTTCCCCAAAACCTGGATGGTACCCTCGTAATCGGCGATATCATTATCACCGCCAAAGAATAGAAGGAGGCGAATATGAAAACAATAAATTCAACCATTAAATTAACCATAAAAATTTTAACAGCCCTCCTTTTAACCGGAGCGCTGTTCTTTTCCTGTACCCTGGCAAGCCAGGACGACTACGGAACCCTGGTCATAAGATTGCCGGGAGAAGTAGAGGATGGGAGGACAGCGTATAAAGCC
>Ga0123353_10015551_pt1 | contig 11066 bp, 10 predicted proteins | sample TergutLab28metaG_3_FD_92763 | JGI IMG/M metagenome (GOLD analysis project Ga0123353, IMG submission 92763) | Labiotermes labralis P3 segment gut microbial communities from Petit-Saut dam, French Guiana - Lab288 P3 | ecosystem: Host-associated > Arthropoda: Insects > Digestive system > Gut ... | reverse complement strand
TTCCTTCACGCCGGCGCCGGGGTGCCAATCGAGCCCTTCGCGCCACAGCATCTTGAATTCGCGCCCCAGGGCCTCAATGCCATAGCGAAACGGCAATTCCGCGTCGTTGTAAGCGAGCATGATATCCACGTTGCCACCGTCCCATTCGGCGGTATTCCACGCAAAGCGGAACGCGCCGCCGCAGGCCACGATGGCGTAGGCGTAATCCAGCTCGTCTCCAAGGTAATCCGATACCGCCTTCAGGCACACCGGGAACGGCGTAATGCCGCCGAACGCCCCGTAGGACGCCTTCGGTACGCCGCGCAATATCTTCTCGCCGCCCATATGCGTCCCCCTAAATATCCAGCCCGTACGCGTTTCCCAGGTGCGCGCGCATCTTATCATGCTCCTTGCCCTGCTTGCCCAGCAGGGCGAACATGAAGTTCTTGTAGTCCTCCACGCCCTTCTGGTTGAAGGGGTTGACGCCGATCATGTAGCCGGAGATGGCGCAGGCCTTCTCGAAGAAGTAGATCAGCCAGCCGATGTTGTAGGCGTCACGCCGCGGCAGGGAGAGCACCAGGCTCGGGCACTTGCCCTTGGCGTGGGCCAGCGCGGTGGCCTTGAATGCTGTGCGGTTGACCTCGAACAGGGTCTTGCCCGCGAGGTAGTTCAGGCCGTCGCCGTCGCCGGGCTCCGTTCCCATGGCGATGCCGTTGGCTTCCTTTTCAAAGCTCAGCACTGTTTCGAACAATATGCGCCTGCCCTGCTGGATATACTGGCCCAGGGAATGCAAATCCGTGGTGAAGGTCACGGCCCCGGGGAACAGCCCCCGCCCGCGCTTGCCCTCGCTCTCGCCGAACAGCTGCTTGTACCACTCGCCAAAGAGCACCATACTTGGCTCGTAACTGGCGAACAGCTCCACGGCTTTTCGCCTGTGCTTGTAGTAGTAGTAGCGCAGCGCGGCGTAGTCGTCGCAGGCGTTTTCGCCGAAGGCTTCGCCCGGATTTTCATAGGCCGCCTGGGCCCCGGCCGCACCGGCCATGAGCTCGTCCACATCGATGCCCGCGCAGGCGATGGGCAGCAGCCCCACCGCCGAAAGCACGGAATACCGCCCGCCCATATCCGTGGGAACAACAAAAGTTGGCCAGCCGTTTTCGCGGGCCTCCTCCAGCAGCGTGCCTTTATTCGCGTCCGTGGTAACGTAGATGCGCTTGTTGATTTCGCCCGCGTCGCCGTTCCACTTTGCCGCAAGCCTGGCTTTAAAGTAACGGAAGGCCACGGCGCACTCCAGGGTCTTGCCGGACTTGGAGATCACGTTGATATAGAAGTCCCTGCCCTCGATGAGCCTGTCCAGGTCCGCGAAATCCGATTCGCTCAGGGTGTTGCCCGTAAAGTAGATCGCGGGCGTATCTTTTCGCGTCTCGTTGTAGTACCGCGAGGTCACCGCCTCGATCACGGCCCGCGCCCCCAGGTACGACCCGCCGATGCCTATCACCAGCAGCACATCGGCATTGGTTCTGATTACCTCCGCCGCCGCCTTGATGCGCCCGTACTCCTCCGTTTGCGGGTACGCCGCCGGGAACCGCAGCCAGCCGCGCATGCCCGCGCCCTGACCCGTGCCGTTTTCCAGGTCCATGTGCGCCTGCCTCGCCTGCACGCGCAGCCGCGCGGCCTGCGCGCCTTCGGGCAGCTGCCCGCCCGTGTAGTCCGTCAAAAGCTTCAATGCCATTTTCTTCAATCCCCCCTTGTTCTCACCTAAAGCGGCCCGCAGGCCGCTTTTATCATCCTGAGATTATATTGTACCGCATTTTCGGGAGGAATGCAAGGGTTCTTTGGAAAGTTCTTCAGCAATTTTGCGGCAGGCCGGCAAAAATCGCCAATCGCCCTGCTGCCGAAGCGGTGCTTTTTTATGCTAATAGGCCACTTCATCCGGCACTGCCGGCGCGGGCCCCCGCGCCTTCCTGGTAAAAAACGCCAGTCGCAGGTATTTGTCCGAACCCATGTAGGTCCTCACGCGCACGGATTTCGCGTAATAAAGCGTATACAGGCCCAGACCGGCAGGCACCATCGCAAGAGAGAGTATGTCTTTTGCCAGGCCATAGGCAAAGGAGGTATTTCCCGGGTAACCATATACCAAATGAAGCGCTATGGTCATTGCCATGCTCAGTGCGGAGCCGATGTAAATCAGTTGCCAGGTGCGCACAAAACGCGGGTCGCGCCGGATAATCATGACGGCATAGGTTACCTGGATGACTGTCGAGTAAATCAGGCACAGCTGCTTTACCAGCCGCAGCCAGAACTCGCCTGTCTGATAGGTGGACCAGGCAAACCAAAAGCTGGTGGCGCTGAACTGGGTGATAATATTGAAGAACAAAACAATCGGCGCCATGACCACAAAGAATTTCAGGAGCCCGCCCAGCTTCTGATAGGGGTGGGGATAGGGGACGTAATAGTACATAGTTTATTCCTTACTTCATCCGGAAACGCGGGTTCCGGCGTTATTTTCATCCGGCACGGCAGGTATCGGCGTGGCCTTCCTGGTAAATACCGCCAACCGCAGGTATTCGTCCGACCCCATGTAGGTCCTCACCCGCACGGATTTTCTAAGATACAGCGTCAACAGGAACAGGAGAAGCAAGCCCGGCAGGAAGGCGAAAATATCGTTTGTCAGGCCGATGGCAAAGGCGGTGTTGTAGGCGGACGCGGCCCGTTCCGGAAAGCCGTATCTCAGATGTATCACCAACTGCGCCAACGGACGTATGAATTGGCCGATAAACATCAGCTGCCAGGTGCGCGCAAAGCGCTGGTCGCGCCGAAAGAGCATGACGGCATACGTCACCCGCAGGGCCGCCTCGTAGAGCAGGCACATCTGGATCAACAGCTGCAGCCAGAACATCGCCCCCTCATAGGCGGAAAAGGACCGCAAAAACCCGGTCCGCGAGAACAACAGGTCGACCACCGTGGACAGCGCGGCGAGAAATGCAAATATGATAAAGACCAGCAGCCACCCGCCCAGTTTCCGATACTTATGCGCGTATTCGCTCATTTAAGATTCCCCCTCCTCCAATTGATCAGCTTTTTGATTCGCCTTCTTCAAGGCGCGCCTGGTGAACAACGCCAGCCGCAGGTATTCGTCCGAACCCATATACGTGCGCACCCGCACGGATCTGGTATAGTAAAGCATGGCGAAAAGATAGTTCAGCAAAAAACCCGCCGCCTGCAGGGCCAGGGCCAAATCGCCCGACGGCTCGAAGCCGTAGATCAGGCCGCCCGCCAGCTGCAGCAGAAGGTTGACGGCGACCAGGGCAAAGGCCAGCTGGCGCGTACGCAGGAAGGCCGGATCGCGCTGCACGATCCCGATGGCGATGAACACGTAGATCATGATCAGCACCATGGAGACGACCTCGCCGGCCAGCAGCAGGACCCCCTGCGCGCCGAAGTACATCTCCCACCTGCGCAGGATATCCAGCGCGCCTCCCTCGAGGAATTGAAAAGCCACGCCGGCTACCTGCAGAAAAAACAGGACCACGATGCACAGCAGCCACCCGCCCAGCTTTTCGTAGCGTTTTGGTTTTGGGGTTTTATTGGACATATTGTGTCTCCCTTCGTATGTATAACTTGTAGCAGCGCCCTCAATTCTGTATAATCCTCTCCACTACCAGCCTGCGGAACTCCGGCGTAAGCAGAGAGAAGTACACCGAAAACCCCGTGATGCGCACGATCAGGTCGGGGTACTTCTCCGGGTGCTCGTAGGCGTCCAGGATTTTCGCGCCGTCCAGGATGTTGATATTCACCAGCGAACCGCCCAGGTCGTTGCAGTAGGTCATCAGCCAGCTGGTGATATTGGCTATGCCCTCCTCGCCTTTCGCCAGCACTGGATCGATCTCCAGCTGGATGGGGGCAGTATTGCCCCAGGCGGGTTGCACGCCGGCCACGGCAACGCCCATGGCGGTCAGCGCGCCGGACTCCCTGAAGCCGGGCTCGGGGTTGGCCCCGTGGGTGACGGGCGCGCCCTTTTTGCGCCCGCAGGGGGTGGCCATCACAGCCGCGCCCATGCCGATGGTGTTCGCCCAGCTGAACAGCCCCGGGATCATGTTGAAGCCCATGGGCGAGTTACTCTTCTTGGTGTGGTAGTTCAGCCGCGCGACGATCTCTTTGGCGTATTCGTCCGCCCTCGTACCGCCGAAGCCGTAGCGTGGGGTGTTCTTCATGTAAAGCCGCATGTCCTCGCGGCCCTCCCAGTCCTCCCGCAGAGCGGAAAGCAAATCCTCCCAGGCCATGACCCCCTCGTCCTCTATGGCGCGCTCCATGCTGGCAAAGCTGTCCGCCACGGTGCCCAGGGCCACGAAATCGATGCAGAAGTTGTAGTGGTCCACGCCGCCGCCGGCCACGTCGGTCGCCCGCTCGATGGGCCCGTGGCACATAAAGTTCAGCGCCATCTCGGGCCGCATGAACCGGGCGAACCGGTAGTGCATGTCGACGGTCTTCTTGATGGTGTCGATGGCGATGTCCAGATGCTTGTCGAACAGCTGCCACATGCGGTCTACGCTGTAATCGCCCTCGTCCTCAAATTCTTTCAGCGCCCATTCGAACACCTTGGCCATGTTGATCTTTACAACGTCGTTGAGGGTGTATTCCGTGCCGGGCAGGGCGCACCAGTTGCAGCCCACTTTTACACGCGTTCTGGCGACTTCCGCGGAGTAGCCGTTCTTCATGAAGCCCTCGACCATCACCCTGTCGCCGAGATAGCTGGGGTTACCGCACTTGTCCTCGAAAAGATATTGCACGCTTTTACGCACGAAGTCTCTATTGATATTCTCATGGATGCGCAAACAAATAGCGGCCGGGATTTTGATCCAATGGCAGGCCTCTATGGTCATCCAGGAGATCTCGTTGGTGCGGTCGGAACCATCGGGCCAGGTGCCGCCGATCTCGTAGTACTGCGTGTCTTTTAGGAGCAGGCAGGCGATATGATAGATGGCCTCGTCCTCTGTAATCCTCCCGGCGGCCAAATCGTTGCGATAAAAATCGGTCAGTAAGTCCTCCATGGCCCCGCCCGCGCCCGAGCCGTTGAACATGCTCGACTGCACCAGGAAGTACGTCAGGAACTGGCAGGCCTCAAGAAATGTTTCCGGTGGGTCGTTCATAAGCTTGAAGCTTACCTGCGCCATGCGCTCCAGGTTGGCCTTGAGGTCAGGGTCCTCCTGGGCCTCGGCGGCGGCCTGCGCTGCCTGCGCGTTGTGTTTGATCCACTGTTGGATTCCCAGCAGCACCAACTCCTCCCCCTGGAGGAACTCCAGCTTTTCAGGGTCTTCTTTATGGACTTCCATGTACTGCCGGATTTTCGCGAGTATCCCGCCGAAGCCCAATTGAAAACCGATGTTCTTCACGTCGTGGTGGAAATGGTGCGAACCCCCCAGCCCCGAGTTCAGGTTATACTTGCTATGCAGCGCGCGTAAAGCCGCAAGCTCCGGCGGGTTGAACTCCGGCTCGGGACGCCAGCCACCCCAGCCGCGCCACTCCAGCTTGTCGAAATACGCCCCGGCCAGGGAGCAGTAGGGGTCGACATAGGGCGGGGTGTTGTCCAGAAAGCGATAGAAATTCTCACTCCAACCCATGGGCCCGAATACGCCGCTGGGGTGGTTGTATTCCATTTCGAAGCTGTAGCCCTCGGGCGGGGTCACCCAGCCCTTGTCGTCGGTATCGAAAAAACCGCGGCGGTGCTCGTAGGCCTTCTGCTTCTTTTGTGTCATCGCGACCTTCTGTTCGCGCAGCAGGTTCGTCTTTTCGCGGTAGGTCATCATCCGTTCTTCCTCCATTTTTGTTGAAGTACTTTAAAATATCATACGATATTTTTGGCGGATTTGCAAGCGTTTTTATGTAAATTTATTTCGTTTTATTTCGTTGGCCAGTATAAGCCCCGCGCCGGAAACAATCCGGCGCGGGGCTGGGGTTGTCTTCCACTCAGAGACTATAGGGGCGGTGCGCCACAAAGGCCATAGGGGAGGTGTGCGCGGTGAGGATTAGTCGCGATAACGCGGCTTCTTATCTTCGTCGTTGTGCTCGCACTCGCAGTCGTCCTTACGGCACTCACAGTCAATATTTCCGCAGAAGGGGGTGAGTTTCATCTTGGGCTCGATGATCGCGTCGATGTGCCTGAAGGGGATAAAGACAATCCGGCTGCACTTATCGATAAGCTCAACGCCCTCGTCGCATACCATAAGCACAATGCCGCAAATCCGAACATCCTCGGTTATAATCTCAACCGGCTGGCCCTTGAAACGGTCAAACAGCCTCTCCAGTGAACATCCATACTTGCGCTCTTCCATTTTGGTTCTCCTTCGTCGTTTTATATTATTTTTCGAGCCGGATCCATGCTCAATACAGTATATGGGAGCATGTACATTTTGTTCATGGAAAATCTTAAGGTGACAAATCACGCTGCCACCTCATAGTATGTATCAGTACATGAATAGAAGGTTCCATTATGTTCGATCCCGTATCCATGAAATATGTTCGATATGCCCCCATCACGCAAGCGCCTCCGGCGCAGGAACCCAAACCCTCCCCCTGCCACGGCTGCGTGGATCTATTCGGTCTTCTCCACTACAGGAAATGGTGGGAGCGCAACGAAGTGGATCTCTCGGTCTGCGGCTCGCTGGTTTCCGGCACGCCCATATTCATCGAGGAGAACACGCTGCGTGTGGTCAACAGCAAATACAGCTACTTCATCCCGCTGGAAAAAATCGATTACATCCGCACGACCGATGGTCTGTGCTCCGGGTTTCAGTTGTCGGAGTGAAATAATTTGTCATAATATGGTTGCAAACCCCGATACAATGTGATATAATACCCATGGTGTTGCGGCCTGCCTGGGTGTAGGTGGCGCTCCTCCTGGAAGTGGAAGCAATTCTACGAAGGGAGGTGAGGTGTATGCTAGAATATTTGCTTGCAATCGCATTCGTGCTGATCTGCTTGGCGGTCGTTTTACATATTGCCAATAAAAAGCGCTAACCGCCCCCCGTCGACCAAACGTGAGCGGTTAGCCATCTTCGTATAAAAGCGGAGGGACGCTGCCAATCCGGCAATGCCATGATCAGCACCCCCCGCGGCACACCTCTATTATACTCCGTATAGGGGCCTCTGTCAAGGGGGATTTTATTTTTGCGCCACTATTTCCCCGAACTCTTTCGCCTGCTCCAGGCTCACCTGCGCATCATGCATGGCATACTCCATCCCGCACCGCGCCCACTTGGGTTTGCCGTATTCGTGGTACCGCAGCACCTCCACGGGGAATTTCCCCAGAGTCCGGAACAGCGCGGCGAACGCGGCGGCGTCCTCCCGCGAGGCGTTCACCCCACCGATGAGCGGGATGCGCACCAATAGATTCACATTGGCATCCACAGCTTTTTTTATATTGATCAGCACCTGTTCGTTGCCCTGCCCCGTCCATTTCCGGTGCAGGGCGCTGTTGTGGTGCTTGCAGTCCAATATGAGCAAATCGGCCAGGGGGAACAGCGCGGGCAGATCCGGGTGGGCGGCGTTGCTCTCCACGCAGGTGTGGACTCCCCCTTCCTTCAGCCCTGCCAGGGCCTCCCGCAGCGCTTCGAACTGGCAGGCGGGCTCGCCTCCGGTGAAGGTCACGCCGCCCCCGGCGATATACAGCGGCCCGGCCCGCAGCGCCTCTTTTATAATGTCTGCGATAGGCACCCCCGGCCCATCCGGCGGGAGGAAGCACTCCGGGTTGGCGCACCACGGGCAACGGAAATTGCAGCCCCGCAGGTGGTAGACCAGGCGGTTGCCCGGCCCGTCCACCGCGAAGCTGAATCCTTTTTTGAAAATATGCATCGCTGTAGGGGCGGCATTCTTGCCGCCCGAAACTCCATAAACGCCGCCCGCATTGCCCATATCATTCATAAATAAAACTTCTGAGCTTCTCCGCGTTTTGCTGCACGTTCAGCGTGATTGCCGAGGAGCCCTGCTTGGTGGCGTAGCTCCACGTGCCCTTGGCCGGCACCGTGAACTCCTCCATGGCGTAGCCCAGCAGCAGCGGCGCCATGGAAACCAGGTTGGCCATCTGCGCCTGGGACATGTCCGTGCGGACATCGGACAGCGCGCCGCCCATCAGGCCAGCCAGGCGCAGTGGATTCTTTTTGCAGGCCTTCACCAGGCTTTCCAGGAACCTGCGCTGGCGCTGCGTGCGCTGAAAATCGTCGTCGAGCTTGCGGATGCGGCAGAAGATCAGCGCCTGTTCGCCGTTGAGCTTCACCGCGCCGTCGCGTTCCATCTGGCGGCGCATCTCCTCCCGGCCGATCTGTTTGCCCAGGCGCGTTTTTTTGCAGAGGAAATCGGCCTCTTTATCGGTGATTGGCACGGCCACTTTGCCCAGCGCGTCCACGACCTTCTCGAACACATCGAAGTTGAACAGGACGTAGTGGTCCACGCGCACATTGAAGTTCCCGCTGACGGCGCGCATCACCGCGGCCGGGCCGCCCTTCTGGTGTATCGCCGTATTGAGCTTGCCCGATTTCCCGTTGGGCAACTGCAGCCAGCTGTCGCGCAGGAAGGAGGTCAGCTTCAGCTTGCGGTGCACGCGGTCCACGCTCAGCAGCAGCATGGTATCCGTGCGGCCGCCCTCCTCGGTGTCCACGCCCAGCAGGAGGATGTTCGTCACGCGCGTGGTGCCCGTCACAGCGAACAGCGCGGCGCGGTCCGCGTCGGACAGCGGCTGCGAATCCACTTTGCCCGCCATGGCGTACGCGAAGGCGTAGCCGCCCACGCCGAACAAGATAACAAGCGCGAGCAGGGCCACCAGCACGCGCCGGAAGGGATGCCTGGCCTTCATTTTCTTCGCCTTCGGTTCCTTTTTTGCACGGGCGGGGGCTGCGGAACGCCGCGGAGGCGGATCGACCTGCGGCTCCTCCTGCAGGGCCTGGTCCGCGGCGTCCGTCATCGCGGGGGACCAGGGGTTGCGCATGAGCGTGGGATTCCCCTGGCTCACCGGCTCCGGCGCGGGCCACTGGGCGCGCTTGGCCTCGTTTTCGCTCTGCGCCTTTTCCGTCCAGCGCCGGATTGTCGTCAGCAGATCCTCGTCCGCCTCATCGATATACAGATTGTCCTCGTTATTGTCCGCCATTTTTTCGGCACCTCCATACGTCATCACAGGAATATTATAACACAAAACCCGCAAAGAGGCAAGCGGGTTTTTGACCGTTTCCGGTTAAATTGTTGACTTATTTTTTATGATAGTGTAAACTATTAGCCAGCTATATGGAAGGAGCGCCGCCATGAACCATCTTCTCACCCGCTGGGGCAAGGTCCTGGACCGCACCGCCCCCCTGCCGGAATACCCCCGCCCGCAGTTTCAGCGCGCGGACTGGCTCAACCTCAACGGCGTATGGGACTACGCCATCTACAGGCAAGACGCGTCATTCGAGGGATGGCAGGGCGAAATCGTGGTGCCCTTCTCGCCCGAGGCGCAGCTGTCCGGGGTGGGCCAAACTCTCCGGCCAGACGAAACGCTGTACTACCGGCGGGAATTTACGCTTGCAAAAGAATTTCTCAAACACACCACCCTGCTGCATTTCGGCGCGGTGGACCACGCGTGCAGGGTCTGGATCAACGGTCAGGAGGCCGGCGCGCACGTGGGCGGCTTCACGCCCTTCACGATCGATATCTCGGCCTGCGTTCACGAAGGCGCAAACGAGCTGCGCGTCGAGGTCACCGACCCGACGGATACCTCCTGGGCCAGCCGGGGCAAGCAATCCGGCAAGCCCGGGGGCATCTGGTACAGCGCGCAGTCGGGCATCTGGCAGACGGTATGGCTGGAAAGCCTGCCCGAACGCCATCTCGCCCGCGCGCGCATGGAGCCGGACATCGACGCCGGCGTGGTCAAAATCACGCCCAGCGATGACTGCACGGCCATCTTTCAGGAGGAACGCTTCGAGCTCAGGGCAAATGAGACGGCCAAGATTCCCGTGCAGGACATGCGCCTGTGGAGCCCGGAGGACCCCTGGCTCTACGATATTTCGTTCGAGTGCGGCGAGGATTTCGTCCAGAGCTGCTTCGGCATGCGCAAGTTCTCACTGGGGAAAGACGCACAGGGAATCCCGCGGCTGATGCTCAACAACGTGCCGTACTTCCACAACGGCCTGCTGGACCAGGGCTACTGGCCTGACGGCCTGCTCACTCCGCCCTCCGATGAGGCCCTGCTGTATGACATCAAAATGTGCAAGGCGCTGGGCTTCAACATGCTGCGCAAGCACATCAAGATCGAGCCCCTGCGGTGGTACTACCACTGCGACAAAGAGGGCATGCTCGTCTGGCAGGACATGGTCAACGGCGGATCGAAATATAGTTTTGGTACGATCGGCGTCCTGCCATTCCTGGGTATATGCCTGAATGACGGCCCGAAAAACTATAAACGCTTTGCGCGTGAAAACGAAGAAGGCCGCAAGCAGTATTACGGGGAGCTCGGCTGCATGCTGGAACACCTGGAAAACTGCGTGAGCCTGGCCATGTGGGTGCCCTTCAACGAGGGCTGGGGGCAGTTCGACGCCAACAGGGCAGTCGATTATATTCGTAAGCGCGATACGTCGCGGACCATCGACCACGCCAGCGGCTGGCACGACCAGGGCGGCGGCGACTGTGTCAGCCCGCACATCTACTTCACCAGATTGAAGGCTCCGGCGCGGCGCAAATGGAAGAACCGTGCCTTCGTGCTGTCGGAGTTCGGCGGCTACTCCCACGCGGTGGAGGGCCACGTGTGGAACCCCGGCAAAGTCTTCGGCTACAGGATTTACAAGTCGCTTGACACGTTGCAGGCAGCCTGCGCCAAGCTTTTCGCGAAGCATTTGAAGCCCCTGATACCCAAGGGCCTGAGCGCCGCCGTGTATACGCAGGTCAGCGACGTGGAGGACGAGGTCAACGGGCTGATGACCTACGACCGGGAAATTGTGAAAATAGAACACGTGAATCTAATCTTCCGCTTGCTAAAGCGCCGAACCCATGGTAGAATATGCAGGGTGATGAAATGGATCCATTGAGCGAGCTGCAAAAGTGCATGTTCGAGGTAGAAGAAGCGTCGG
>Ga0123353_10015550_pt1 | contig 11066 bp, 10 predicted proteins | sample TergutLab28metaG_3_FD_92763 | JGI IMG/M metagenome (GOLD analysis project Ga0123353, IMG submission 92763) | Labiotermes labralis P3 segment gut microbial communities from Petit-Saut dam, French Guiana - Lab288 P3 | ecosystem: Host-associated > Arthropoda: Insects > Digestive system > Gut ... | reverse complement strand
GGGTTGGCCTCCAGCACGTATACCTTGCCGTGGTGGATGGCGTACTGGATGTTCATCAGCCCCACCACGCCCAGCTCCCCGGCGATGCGGCGGGTGTAGTCCCGGATGGTCTCGGTCTGCTGCGGGGTAATGTTGATGGTGGGAATCACACAGGCCGAATCGCCCGAATGAATGCCCGCGTATTCGATGTGCTCCATCACCGTGGGCACGTAGGCGTGGCCGCCGTGCGCCAGGGCGTCCGCCTCACACTCGATGGCGTTGTCCAAAAAGCGGTCGATGAGAATGGGCGCCTCGTCGCTGATATACTGCGCGTTGACACGGATGTATTTTTTCAGCTGCGCGTCGTCGAACACGATCTCCATCGCGCGCCCGCCCAGGACGTAGGAAGGTCGCACCATCACCGGGTAGCCGATGCCGCCCGCCACGCCCACGGCCTGCTCGTAGTTGCGCGCCATCCCGGATTCCGGCATGGGGATTTCCATCTGGTCCATCATCTTGCGGAACAGGTCCCGGTCCTCCGCCAGGGCGATGACCTCGGGCGTGGTGCCCAGGATGGGTACGCCCGCCTTCTTCAGCTCCATGGCGATGTTCAGCGGCGTCTGCCCGCCGAACTGCACGATGATCCCCAGGGGGTTTTCATTTTCGCAGATGGACAGCACATCCTCCACGGTCAGGGGCTCGAAGTAGAGCTTGTCGGAGGTGTCGTAGTCCGTGGAAACCGTTTCGGGGTTGCAGTTGACCATGATGGTCTCATAGCCCAACTCCCGCAGGGCGAAAGCCGTGTGCACGCAGCAGTAGTCGAACTCGATGCCCTGCCCGATGCGATTCGGCCCGCCGCCCAGGATAATGACTTTTTCTCGATTGCTCTTATCTTTCGCAATCCCGCCTGCTTCTCTTGATGCGGCCAACTCCGGCCCCAGCTTGCCCAGGCCGTTGTAGGTGGAGTAAAAGTATTCCGCGTCCGCGCCGCTGACCGGCACCACGTCCCACTCCTGCTTGATGCCCAGGACCTTACGGTGCAGCCGGATGTACTCCTCCGGCACCTCCAGAAGCTTCGAGAGGTACTTGTCGGCAAAGCCGTCCTTCTTCGCACGGATCAACAGCCCGTCGGGGAGCACCCTCTTCCTGTAGGTGAGGATCTCATTTTCCAGATCCACTAGCTCCTTCATCTGCTCCAGGAAATAGTGCTTGATCTTGGTGATGTCATAAATCTGCTCCACGCTCACGCCACCCCGTAGGGCTTCATAAATCGCGAAATATCGCTCGCTGTTGGGGGTGGCGATCAAAGCCATTAATTCATCGGCGCGAAGCGAATGAAAATTTTTAGCGAAGCCCAGGCCGCTGCGGCCAATCTCCAGGGAGCGCACCGCTTTTTGGAACGCTTCTTTAAACGTGCGGCCTATGCTCATCACCTCGCCCACCGCGCGCATCTGCGTGCCCAGCTTGTCCTCGATACCGGGGAATTTTTCGAAGGCCCAGCGGGCGAACTTCAGTACGATGTAGTCCCCATAGGGCTCGTAATCGGCCAGGTTACCGCCGCGCCAGTAGGGGATCTCGTCCAAGGTGAGCCCCGCGGCCAGCAGGGAGGACACATAGGCGATGGGAAAACCCGTGGCCTTCGACGCCAGCGCCGAGGACCGGGAGGTCCGCGGGTTGATCTCGATGATGATGATACGGCCGGTCGCGGGATCGTGAGCCATCTGCACGTTCGCACCGCCGATGATGCCGATCTCCGAAATGATACGGAAGGCGATGTCACGCAGGCGCGCCTGTAAATCCTCGCTGATGGTGAGCATGGGCGCGGAGCAGAACGAGTCCCCGGTGTGCACGCCCATGGGGTCGATGTTCTCTATCATGCAGATGGCGATCAGCTGGTCCTTCGCGTCGCGGACCACCTCGACCTCCAGTTCTTCCCAGCCCAGCACGCTCTCCTCCACGAGCACCTGCCCGATCATCGAGGCCTGTATGCCCCTGGCGACAACAACACGCAGCTCCTCCTTGTTGTACACGATGCCGCCGCCTGTGCCGCCCATCGTATAGGCCGGACGGATCACGCAGGGATAGCCCAACTCGCCGGCGATCCGCTCCGCCTGCTCTACCGAGAGGGCCTCCGCGCTGCGGGCCATCTCGATGCCCAGCTTATCCATGGTCTTCTTGAACTCGATGCGGTCCTCGCCGCGCTCGATGGCCTCCAGGTTCACGCCAATGACCTTCACGCCGTATTGGTCCAGCACGCCGGCCTTGTTCAGCTCCAGGCTCAGGTTCAGGCCGGTCTGGCCGCCGAGGTTCGGCAGCAGGGCGTCGGGCCGCTCCTTGGCGATGATATCAGTCAGCCGCGTGACGTTCAGCGGCTCGATATAGGTCACGTCGGCCACCACGGGGTCCGTCATGATGGTGGCGGGGTTGGAGTTGACCAGGATGACCCGGTATCCCAGGCTGCGCAATGCCTTGCATGCCTGGGTCCCCGAGTAGTCGAACTCGCAGGCCTGCCCGATGACGATGGGCCCCGACCCGATAATCATGACTGTATGGATGTCTGTTCTTTTCGGCATGTTCTAAATCCCCCCATATTATAGTAACCAATGAATAGCGCGCATGGTAGGGACGGCGTCCTCGACGTCCCAAGCAAAAAGAAAAAAGTTTTTTTAGGTCCAGGGACGTCCGGAGGCCGTTCCCTACAGACCGCGCTGACCTTATCACAGATTGACGCTAATCCCGCGTGCGCGCAAAAATTCCTTCACCTGGGGCACCGTGACCTCCCCGAAGTGGAACAGGGTGGCCGCCAGCACCGCCGAAGCGCCCCCTTGCGCAACGGCCTCGTAGAAATGCTCCAGTTTGCCCGCGCCGCTTGAGGCGATCACCGGGACGTTGACCTGGCTGCTCACCGCGCGCAGCAGCGCCAGGTCGTAGCCGGTCATTGCGCCGTCGGTGTCCAGGCTGTTGATGAGCAGCTCTCCCGCGCCGCGCGCCACGGCGTCAACGACGAACTCGACGGCGTCAATACCGGTGGCGATGCGCCCCCCGTTGATGTAGACTTCCCAGCTACTGTCAGAGGTTCGCTTTGCGTCCACTGTACCAACAATGCGCTGGCTGCCGAAGCGCGCAGCCGCTTCATTGATGAGTTCGGGCCGCCTGATGGACGGGGAGGTCATACCCACCTTGGCGGCGCCCGCCTCCAGCAGCCGCTCCACGTCCTCCACCGAGCGCACGCCGCCCGCCACCGCCAGGGGAATCGAGATTGCCCCGGTGATTTTCTTCACGATGCCGATGGTTGTGCCGCGGCCCTCGTGGCTGGCCATGATGTCCAACAGGCACAACTCGTCCGCCCCGGCCTGCTCATAGGCCACGGCGCACTCGACGGGATCGCCCGCGTCGCGCAGATTCACGAAATTGACGCCTGTTACAATGCGGCCGTCCTTGATATCCAGCGCCGGGATGACACGTATGGTTGACATAATGTATATCTCCTTTGTTGATTATTGCCTATTCCACGCCGTTCCAGCAGTAGGTGCACAGCTTGCAGCTGTCTATGCCAACGCAGCCGGGCAGGTTGTCCAGGGAAAGGTATTCCAGTGTGGTCATATTTAGCATCCTGCCGATTTCTTCCACCATATTTCGATATCGTCTCGATTCGAACCGCGCATACTCGGCGATATGCTCGATGCCCCTATCGCCCTCAAGTGTCCGGATCGCCTGGCGCGCGATGAGCTCGTCCTCAGATTTCGAGCGCGTGAAACGCAGGTATTTGCAGCTGAAGAGCAGAGGCGGGCAGCCAGGGCGCACGTGCAGTTCTTTCGCGCCGCAGGCATAGAGGAAGTCCGTCAGCGCGCGGAATTGCGTGCCGCGCACGATGGAATCCTCCACGAACAGCAGTTTCTTTCCTTCAATGAGCGAATGGATGGGCACCAGCTTCATGCGGGCGATGAGGTCCCGCAGGCGCTGGTCCGGGGGGGTGAAGCTGCGCGGCCAGGTGGGCGTGTATTTGATCAGCGGCCGTGCGAAGGGGACGCCCGACCGGTTGGCGTAACCGATGGCGTGGGCCGTGCCCGAATCCGGGACGCCCGCCACATAGTTGATGTCAAGGCCAATGCCATCGGCCTGGCGCCTGTCCTGGTCGGCAAGGGCGCGGCCGCAGCAATAGCGCGTGCCCTCCACGTTCGCGCCCTCGTAGGCGGAGGTGGGGTAGCCGTAATAGACCCACAAAAAGGTGCACATGCGCATCTCGGTCCCCGGGGCCGCCACGGGAGTGACCTTGTCCGCCGTAACGAACACCACCTCGCCCGGGCCGAGCTCGTAGCAGGCCTGATAGCCCAGGTTGATGTACGCGAAGGACTCGAAGCTCACGCAGTGGCCGTCCTCTTTTTGACCGACGGAAAGCGGCGTGCGGCCCAGCCTGTCCCGGGCGGCGTAGATGCCGCCCTCCGCGCACACCAGCATGGTGACAGAACCCTCTACCACGCTTTGGGCGTAGGCGATGCCCTCCGCCACGCTGCCGCGCCTGCATATGAGGGAGGCCACAAGCTCCGTCTCATTGATGCGCCCGCCGCTGAGCTCCGAAAAATACGCGTTGTCGCCGGAGACCAGCCGCTGAGCGAGCTCCTCCTTGTTGTTGATGCGCCCCACCGTCACAACGGCGAAGGTGCCGATCCTGGAGTGCAGGATGATCGGTTGGGGGTCGCTGTCGCTGATACAGCCGATGCCGGTTTTTCCCGGCATCTCGTGTAGGTCGCCCTCGAACTTTGAGCGGAAGGGCGAATTCTCGATGTTGTGGATCGCGCGGGTGAAGTGCCGCCCGTCGAAGACGGCCATGCCGCCGCGCCTTGTACCCAGGTGCGAATGGTAATCCGTGCCAAAGAACAAATCCGTTACGCACTCGTTTTCCGAGCATACACCGAATACGCCGCCCATATCTTTCCCCCCAATCAAAAAAGGCGCTCGTCACATGATACACCGCAAACACAACCAAAAGCCGGATCTAACGCCTATTCCCTCTCTAAAGCCTTGCCAAAATCTGCGCAAAGCCATATATCAAAGCTTTCGCTTGGTTTTTTGGAGACTTTATGGGTCGGGAATAGGTTGAAACCGATTCGGGCTTGTCCTTTGCATCATCTGACGAACGTCTTCTTTAATTATACCCCGCGGCCCTCCCGTTGTCAACGGTTATTTACGGCCGGGGCGCACTATTGACTAAGCGCATAGTTTTTTTAAGGGAATACCCAGAGGTTTTGTTCATACCGTCCCTATACCGGATATACGCCGTAGGGCAGCAGCGCGGGGTCGTATTTGTAATAGAAACCCCATTGGAACGGGTCGTAGTTCGCGATTTGGCTTTCGGTCATCATGAAGCCCCCGCCCGGGGCCGGATGGAGCAGCGGCGTGGGGTCAACGTGGTACCAATCCCCGCCTATATTCAAAAGCAGCCAGAAGTGCTCCGTGCGCGCCAGGACGCGCTCCAGCCCGATGGTTTCGATCCCCGCCTGCTCGAACAACACCTTCGCCAAGGCGTAAAAGGTATAGCAATCCCCCTGCCGCAGCGTAATGCCCCGATACGCGCCGTCGAGGACGCCGTCCCTTTCTCCGGTGGCGCTATAGGTTATATTCGTTCGGATCCAATCGAAAATGGCCCGGGCTTTTTCTTCGTCGCCCATCTCCTCATGGAGCAGCTGCTCCAGCACCGGTATCGTCAGTTCGGCCACGGCCTCCTGCGTTGCCCCGCTGACCACTACGCGGGTGGTGTTTCTGGTCACCCGCCCCGAGGTGCTCGCGGCGATATAAACCACCTCGTACGCGCCGGGGATATCCGTGCTGCCCCGCGAGCTGTCGACGGTCAGCGTCGCCTGGCCCGCGCTATCGGTGACGGTGACGCCCGCGCGGTAGGCCACCGCTCCATATCTGCCGACATGGATTTCCCGCACGCCATGGATTGTTGGGGGAGGTATGGGAAGCGCCGTGGTCCCTGTGGCCGCGCTTTCAACAGCGGCGGCCGTTTCCACCGGCCCTGCCACCGTTGCCTGCGCCGCGATGATCGCCTGGTCGATATCGCCGCCTGTCGGTTTGCTGCCAAACGAGGCAAGCACAAACGCGAGGACAAGGGCAAACATGGCCGCCGTTTTCATGATCGCCGTTTTTATTCGTCTGGGCTTCAAGTCCATGCGCCTTCTCTTTTGTGATTTGCCCTACCTGAACCACAGCGCTATCCTGCGCAGCACTGCCAGGAATCCGCCGAGGTCGATGAAATACCAGGGCACGGGATTCCGCTTCGGCATGCCATCGTACGCGAGCAGGAAGGGTTGCGTATACAGCACGCCGCCCTCGCCGAACAGTTCCGCACGCACATAAGCGCCCAGACCTTCGCAGTCCGCCAGAATGATGGAGTCCCCCGTGGCGACCACCTTGCCATCGGAGATCCAATGTACGGCCAAGGCGTTTTCGGCTTCAAGCGTGATCACGCCTGCGCTTACCGTGATGTCCGTGATCATGGGTTCGTCTGCCCCCCGGTCGGCGCTCCATGCGTTGCCCAGCGGGAGTCCTGTCTCTTGCGCCCATTGCCTCAGCTCGTCGGGGTTCTTGATATCGTGGGCGGCGGCGAAGAACGCGCCCGCTTGCAGGCAGGCCTTCAAGTTCGTTTCATTGTTTGCCGGCATGAGCGCCCAGAGGAAGCCGGTGTCCACGCCGCCCAGGCTGTGGGTGTCGCTGGTGGCCAGGCCGAAGACATTGCGGCCCGCCGGGGCGAGGTTTATCAGCAGTTTGTCCCACAGCTTGCGGTCGTTGCGGGTTTCGCCGTCCGTCTTTGAATTGATGTCGATCCCCAGCAACGCCGGGTATTTCTCCAGCAACCGCTGGATTTTATAGATGTAATAGTTGCCCATGAAGCCCTCGTAGGCGTCTTTGGGCGCTTTTTTGTCCTGGTTCGTGTAACGCCCCACGTGGTTGAGCACACACAGGCCGCCCGCCTTGTTCGCTTCGCGCACCGGGGTCTCGTAGTCGCCGGTGCCGCCCAGCAGGCCGTGGCCCACATCCGCGAAGAAGCTGTTCACGTGGGCGTTGTTGAGGGAGGTCGGGTTCTGCTCGATGCCAAAGGGCACGCGCAGCATGCCCCGCCCGCACCGGTCCGCGCCGGTGGAGATCGCCTGCCAGCGCGCCTGCGTGAGGGGCGTGGACGGCTCGCCGCTCTTGGTCAGGTTGAGCGCGGTCTGGATCAGCCAGGCGCTGTTGAGATCGGTCCAGCCGCGGTCCACCGTGCCATGGTCCGTCATGGCCAGGAAGTCATAGTCCAGTTCGTAGTGGCGCTCCACCATCTCGGAAAAATTCGTGCCGCCGTCGGAAAGGGTGGAGTGCGTGTGCAGGTTACCGCGGCAGGGCACGTCAGTCCCCCAGTCCACCCCGGCGTAGGGATTTGTGATGGCAAAGCCGGCAGCGGCGGACGCGCCAGGGCCGAAGCAGGCCAATAACAGGAAAGCCGCCATGGCCGCGGCAAAGAGCCGGTAAAAACGCTTCATGGGTATGATCCATCCTTATCAAATTTTTTGCGAAGCACAAAATTTAGGAGTTTGAAGAATAGCACAGTCATAAACGCCTGAGCGTCATTTTCAAGCTTTGCTCCTTCACGCTTTGTATTTTCATTGCTATTCTAATATAGCACATATTCAGCTCTGAATCAAGCTGTTTTTTGCACGTACGCCCCCACGGTTCGAGCGTTTTTTTGCCGTGGACATGCTATATTCATCTAGTAATGTCAAGAGAGGAGGCCAACCCATGCCCGTGCGACTGCACTACGAAAAATGCCGGCTGACGGCCCATTTGAGCGGGGAGATCGACCACCACAGCGCGACCGCCCTGCGCAGTCAGATCGACCAGTCCCTGGTGAAGCTGCGCCCGCCCATCCTCGCGCTGGACTTCAACGAAGTCTCCTTCATGGATAGCTCCGCGGTGGGCCTGGTGATGGGGCGCTATAAGCAGCTCAACGCCTACGGCGGCGAGATGGAGGTGGTGAACCTGTCCCCCGTCGCGTACCGCATGATGCAGCTTTCGGGGCTGCAGGCCCTGGCAAAGCTCAAGGAGAAAGAAAAGGAGCTGACCTATACATGAAACATACCCTTGTCAACCAGATGAAGCTGGAAATCGAGAGCCGTTCGGTGAACGAGGGCTTCGCCCGGGCGGCGGCGGCGGCCTTCGCGGCCCAGCTGGATCCCACCGTGGAGGAGCTCACCGACATCAAGACCGCCGTGAGCGAGGCCGTGACCAACTGCATCGTCCACGCCTACCCGGACACCTGCGGTAGAATTACCCTGTGGGCGCGCGTCTACGACAACGGTCTGATCCGAATTTTGGTGAAGGACCAGGGCTGCGGCATCGTCGACATCGCCAAGGCGCGCCAGCCGCTGTACTCCTCCCTGGGCGAGGAGCGCGCGGGCCTGGGCTTCGCCGTGATGGAGAGCTTCATGGACAAACTCAGCGTGCGCTCGCGGGTGGGCACCGGCGCCAACGCGGCGGGCGGTACCACCGTCACGCTGGAAAAACAGATCAAGGGCAGGGCGCAATGATTGCCACGTCCGTAACAATTGAAAAGCGCAACGCCTTTGTTGAGGAGAACATGGGTCTGGTCTACGTCTGCGCCAGGAGATTTTGCGGGCGCGGATGGGAATTTGATGACCTGGTGCAGGCGGGCTGCGTAGGGCTCATCAAGGCCGCCGACGCCTTCGACCCCGGGCGTGGCCTGGCCTTTTCCACCTACGCCGTGCCGGTGATTCTGGGTGAGATCAAGCGCCTGTTCCGCGAGGGCGGCGCGGTAAAGGTTGGCCGCACCACCAAGGAGAAGGCCCGCGATCTGCTGCGACTACAGGAGGCCCTCGCGGCGTCCCTGGGGCGCGAGCCATCTGTCGCCGAGCTGGCGGCGCGGGCGGGCATGGAGCCCAGTGAGGCGGCCATGCTGCTGGGCGCGGGCCTGCCGGTGCTGTCCCTCACCGCCGGGCCCGAGGGCGAACAGGGGCAGGAGTGGGACCTGCCTGTGGAATCCCCAGCGCAGGGTATCGCGGACAAAATCGCCCTGGGGCAGGTCCTCGATAGCCTGGAGGAGCCCGAGCGCCGCCTGGTGGAGTGCCGCTACTTCAAGTCCATGACCCAAAGCCGCACCGCCGAGCTGCTGGGGATGACGCAGGTGCAGGTTTCGCGCAAGGAAAAGGCCATCCTCGCAAAGCTGAGAGGATGGCTGGTGTAAGCATTATTTGTTGGAATCTCCCGAAAAGCATTGACATCCCAAGTATTCCCTGTTACAATAAGTAACGGTAGTGTTGCCTATGCGGTAGGCGGTTAAATCCCGCCCCCGAAAGGGGGGGTGCAGATGGAATACTTAGTGATATTGGTAGTGATACTGATCGTTGCTACGGGCTATATCAACGCATCAAAGAAATAACCGCCCCTTAAGCTTCCCGGCTCGGGCGGTTATTCTATAACCAAACACATGGGGGCTAACCGTCTATACGGTGGCACTACCCCTGTTTTTATTATAGCACCACATGCTTGCTTTGTCAATACTTTTAAAAACAAAGCAGGGAGCCGTCTGGCCCCCTGCTTTGTTTTGCCCATCTTATACCAATCCGCTGCAAGAAGCATTGCGCATCATGCTGCACAAAAAATCATATATCATAATTTTTTGTTTGCATTCTGCTATGCTTCTAATTGCGGATTCGTATTAGAACAGATTGCCGAAAAAGCCGGTGACCTTGTCCCATATGCCGCCCAGATCCAGTCCACCGGTGAGCCAGCCGCCGAATACGCTGGCGATCAATGGGATGAGAACGATGTTAATCAAGGTCGTTACGCCCATTACCAAACCTACCATAGCCATCTCCTTTCGCCGTAGTAAGCGGCGCGTCCGCTTTCGTATGCGGCGCTTGCCCGCTTCCATTGGCATTGTAGCACAAGGCCGGCCCGTTTTGCAATGTCAGTCGGGGCGGGAAATGTCGTAAAATGGACATTCGGTATTCATACTGTCCATTGGCGGCGTTGCTATTTTCATTTGGGCATGCTATAATAAACAGGATGTATGATTGCTGCCAAAGTGTCGGCTTGCGAACAGGGTGAAAGGAGACAGGCAATGCGAAAGGATATGCGGGAAAGCCGTAAAACGCAGTATACCAGGCAGGCGCTGGAGGACGGCCTGATCGAGCTGATGAAGTCAAAACCCTTCGAGAAGATCACCGTGACGGAACTGTGCGCCCACACCGACATCAACCGCTCCACGTTCTATATGCACTACGAGGACATCTACGCGCTGCTGTGCTCCATTGAGGAGGAGGTGCTGGCGTGGCAGCGCCAGGGGACGGACGATTTGGATGGAAGGCTGTTGGAGGGCCGGGAATCCACCGTGCATTCCCTGGAACTTCTGTTTGCGTATTTTGTGGAAAACAGCAGGTATCTGCAGGTGCTGATGAGCGAGCACGGCGACATCTATTTCCAGAAGCGCTTTTTTGAGGCCGCCTACCGGATGAGCAACCCCTCCGGTTCGCGCAGTCCCAGGAAAATACCGCTGACGGAGGACCCGTCCTATGTGTTCCTGGTCAGCGGCGGCGTGGGGCTGATCCAGTATTGGCTGAAAAACGGGTTGAAGGAATCCCCGCGGGAGATCGCGGAGATCATCTATGATATGGGATTGCGAATTAGAAAGTAATATCATATATCAGAATTTTTATTTGCATTATGCTGTGCTTCTAATTGCGGATTCGTATAACGCTATTTCAAAATTCGTTCACAAATCGACGCTATTCGAAAAGCTGCTGTTTTCGCGGCAGTTTTTAAAATACTGAGCTTGCAAACCGAATCTCGCATGGGGTATACTGCGATTGGAGACGGGCCTCGCCCGTTTATCATACGCGGGAGGTTTTTCCTATGAAACGCACACTGGCAGTCATCCTGGCAATGCTCATGCTCCTTGGCATGCTTGCAATCGGTGCAAGCGCGGCCGATGCGCCCAAACCCCCCGTTCGCCCCTTCCTGCCTGAGCCAGCAAATCATGAAGGCGCTGCTGTTCCTGCCGAACCTGATTTCCCCCGGCTGGGCCGACGGCG
>Ga0123353_10015549_pt1 | contig 11066 bp, 9 predicted proteins | sample TergutLab28metaG_3_FD_92763 | JGI IMG/M metagenome (GOLD analysis project Ga0123353, IMG submission 92763) | Labiotermes labralis P3 segment gut microbial communities from Petit-Saut dam, French Guiana - Lab288 P3 | ecosystem: Host-associated > Arthropoda: Insects > Digestive system > Gut ... | reverse complement strand
TCAAACACCCTCAGCTTCCTTTCCTCCCTCAATGTCAGCGACCAAGTTTCACACCCATATAAAACAACAGGCAAAATTATAGTTCTATATATCTTGATCTTTAAATTTTTGGATAGCAACCTGGAAGACAAAAGATTCTGCATCGAAAGATAGCAAGCATTTCCTGACCTCAATCTGCTCTTATTTTCTTCCGGAATAGAATTTTGATATGTTAAATTTGTTCCCAAATATTTAAACCCTTCCACCCTCTCGAAAGTACTATTATCATTCCTCACACTGTGATTTCGTCCTGTATTCTGATCTCGAGACATGACCATGTACTTAGTTTTATCAGCACTTGCTTCCAGTCCAGTCTCCCTAGTAGCAGCTACTAAAGCTTCTTCGTTTTCCTTTAGAGTATGTATAGTTCCTCCCAGTATATTAACATCGTCGGCATTCTACGTACAAAATGTTACCAACATCCTCTTGTCAAATTTAATTTCATATGCGAATGTTATTATTGGGGATCATCAATGTGGATGTGGACGCAACAGGTCAACTAATTATCCCATATTCTGCGTTCGTGACATACGTGAGAAAAAAATGGGAATACAATGAAGCAGTGCATCAGCTATTTATAGACTCAAGAAAGCTTATGATTCAGTTAGGCGGGAGGTTTTTTATATCCTCATTGAGATTTTTATCCCCATGAAATTGGTAGGGTTAATAAAAATGTATCTGAATGAAACCTACAGCAGAGGCCGGGTAGGCAAGCATTTGTCTGACAGGTTTCCAATTAAGAATGCTTTGAAACAAGGAGATGCTTTGTCGCCATTGCTTTTAAACTTTGCTTTAGAAAACGCCATTAGGATGGTTCAGGTAAAACAGTATGGTTTGAAATTAAACAGAACACATAAGCTTTTGGTTAATGTTGATGACGTTAATACAATGGGTGGAAGCGTAAGATCTACACAGAAAAACATAGACGCTTTAGTAGTTGCTAGTAAGGAGACTGGACTAGAAGTAAATGCTGACAAAACTAAATACATGGTCATATCTCGAGATCAGAATGCAGGAAGATATCAATACATAAAGAATGACAATACTTCCTCTGAAAGGGTGGAAAAATTCAAATATTTGTGAACAAACCTAGCGAAACAAAATTCTATTCAGGATGAAAATAAGAACAGATTGAAGTCAGGGAATGCTTGCTATCATACGGTGCAGAGTCTTTTGTCTTCCAGTTTGCTATCAAACAATATTAAGATTAAAATACACAGAACTATACTTCTGACTGTTGCTTTGTATGGGTGTGAAATTTGATAGCTCACATTGAGGGAGGGACATAGGCTAAGGGTGTCTGACAATAGGGTGTTAAGGAGAATTTTAGGGCCTAAGAGGGAAGAGGTGACAGTGGAGTGGAGGAAACTGCATAATGATGAGCTTAATGATCTGTACTCCTCACCAAATATTTTTCGGGTGATCAAATAGAGAAGAATGAGAGAAGCGGGGCATGTAGCGCGTATGGGGGAGTGGAGAAGTGTATACAGAGTTTTGGTGGGAAAGCCAGAGGGAAGGAGACCACTTGGAAGACGCAGGCGTAGATGGGAGGATAATATTAAGATGGAGCTTCAGGAAGTGGGATGTGGGGGTATGGACTGGATCGATCTGGCTCGGGATAGGGACAGGTGACGAGTACTTGTGAATACGGTAATGAATCTTCGGGTTCCATAAAATGCGGGGAACTTCTTGACTGAGGACCGGTTATCTTATCAAGAAGGACTCTGCTCCTTGGAGTGAGTAGGTAAGTAAGTGAGTAAGTAAGTAAGTGAGTAAATAATTAAGTAGGTGATTAAATACTTGTGTAAAAGAGTCAATTAGTAAAGCATAGACATTTCTTTGTAGAGTAGTTGTGTACAGAGTAAATGGAATCTTGGTACGCACTATCTCCGAGGCAGTAATTAACGAAAGTTGACACGGTCCCCAGAATTACACAGTGAAAGATACTGCGAGTTTCGATATAGGGCTAAAAGACCGATGTTTCAAAAACCAATACGTCTGTGTGTTTATGCCTGTCACAGTCGAATCCCTATTTCATGTTCTTAATAGATATTTATATATTTGGGCTAAGGGCCGCAATAGTGTGTTCGGTACAGCGACTCGCTATGATTTGGAAGGTTGGAGATTTGAAACGCGGTGCAGGCGAGATTTTTCTCACCCCTCCGGAACGGCCCGAAGCCCCACCCAGTGAGCTGTTCAGAGGGTACACGGTCTCTTTCCCAGGGTTAAAGAGCTCGGCGTGTGAAGTTAACTACCCAACATTAATTACAGCTGAGATTAAAGAAAGAGTATGGCTATACATCTACTCCCTATCTGAGTCGTCGTGGCCTCTTTTAGGGAGAATTTTATGTTTTTTACTTTATATATAATTTGATTACAAATATAACAACTCCAAATAAAAGCAGCCATAAATGAATATTTGTTATTTATTGAAAAGAAACGAGAATGTTGGTGAAATTCGCAATCCATGCAGTTTTATATAATACGATGATGTTTAATCACAAGGACCTTTGTTTCGATCTGTCCAGACAAATGCTGGAGCAATTTACGAATAATGGAGACAGGTTAATAGTCCATAACATACATCGCAATCATTAAAAAATAAAAATTATGACCATTAGAAAATTAAAAAAAAAACGGCATAACATTCCATGGCACGTCCTCAGGTCAAGAACGAAAGATACAGCCTTAAGATCTGGAGCATAGCTGCAGTCAAAAAGTGGCGGACAGCCGACAAAGGGTCGTCCCACAGCTTGGGTTGTTGTGGGATGCCCTAACACTTCTCAGTTTGCAAAACCTAGCATGCCATGAACTGTTACACGGAGTGTTTGTCTTGGACGGATGCATCAGAACGACCTGAGAAATGGAAAATGGGAAAGAGATTTGGAACTCGAAGCGGATGGAGTAGCAAGGCAAATAAAACGCGTGCAAAATTGTGATCGGCAGACTTAATAGGATGAGACAACCTGGAAAACTTAGGAGTAGTTATGAGGTAGATATTAAAAGAAGCTTTAAAATAATAAAATCGGAAAATGAGGACTGAATTCTTCATACAAAGGACAGGGAAAAATGACAAGCATTAGCTTCTGAAAAAGTACTGTTTCAGCGAATTCATTTTGATGTTTTGCTGACCGTGCATCTCAGTATAATCTTAGTAATTGACCTACTTAATGTACAAATTATTGTTTTAAAATAATCTTATTATATACCTCTACATGTTTCGAGCACATAGTGCTCGAAACATGTAGAGGCATATAATAAACTCATTATAAAACAAGAGTTTGTGCATCAAGTTGGTTAATTACTAAGATCAGTGAATTCAGTTCGTTAGTTGTTTTGTCTGTTTGTTTGACAATGTGAATTGTTTGGCGTTGAAAAACTGTTGGACAGGGAATGTCTTCACATGCAAAATATCACCGGCCACTTTTTATATGCTGTATTTCGCCCAACCCAACATGTCAAGTAATATTTTATAGTTTCGCAATTCTATCATTATGAGGCATTCAAACTCATAAATTTCTCTTTGGTGAGGTTGGGTCGAGGTCAGTATCAAATATATTTTCACCAGCACCACCAGTTCTGCGTTATGCGATCGTCATTTCAGCGTCGTAAATCAAGAGCCATGGGTTTATAACCATGCAGACGACACTGTTGCTGCAGTCCAGCAAGTTTACGGTTGTCAGTTAAATTTGGCTGCGGTAGAGGCTCGGTTTTGTGCAGTTTCACTTCGTAAACCTCCAGGGTGTACTGGTGCAATGATCGGTAAATCCACGACCGACGCTTCGAGGTGTGACAGCAAGTCATCGGACAATGTCGCAGCCTACACAGTCCTACAGTAGAATACAGCGGCCTCAGACACAGTCGCAAACTCAGGACTGTTAATTATCGCTAATGTGTACTTCGTTCACGACGACTATAAGTGGAAGCAAATACGAACCAGGCAGACAGCAACAAAACACTGCCCTTGAAATTCTTCTAAACTGAGTAAAGGCGTACAGTGAAAACAATCGCTTAGCTACTCATGTAATTCTACAGCTTATACTGAAACAAAAGTTTCATTATGGTGTCCACACGGAGGGAAAGAGATTAACTGTTGCAACCTTCCGATTATATTGACCGGGGCATCTTCTTATGCCGCTCTCGAGTCCATATGCACCAAGCTGGGTGAGAGATTGCCAGAAATCCAAGAGCCAACTCTCGAATTCTAAGTGGGAAAATTACGGCCAGCCAAAAATTTCAGTCACCAGTAGCGGCCATGATCTCCAGCCAATTTAACCCAGGTCATATCCTCAAACCCCACTTTCCTAAGGTTAATTACAAAAATATACACCATATCACACTCTGACCACAAAAAGACTTTTCCAAAACCCCATTTTTCTACTAGTATTTTGTGTGTAGGGGTACGCGGTGGCTCAGTTGATTGAGGCACTGCGCTACAAGCCGGAAGGTCGCGGGTTCGATTCCCGATGGTTTCTTTGGAATTTATCATTGACATACTCTTTCCGGCCGCACTATGGCCCTGGGGTCGACTCAGCCTCTAATAGAAATGAGTACCAGGAATTTCCTGGGGGGTAAGGCGGCCGGTGCATAGGGCTGACAACCTTACCACTTTCATGCGCTGACTGTCTTGAAATCTGGGAGCCCCAACCTCCTGGAACCCTATGGGCCTGTCCAGGTCTGTAATGGGATTGCTTTCCCTCGTTTTGTGTGTGTACTTCCTTGAGATCTTCGCTCTTCTGGGACGTTAAGCAGCATCAATTGGTAGTCAGTTATAGAAGTTTCGATAGAGCCTAATCTTTCCCATCTGTAGGGGCGAAGCAATCCAAGGCTGTTTGACACTTGAAGATGGAAGCGATAGGTTGCCCCGAAATGTCGGTAACCAAATATCAATCTACGTTGCGTAATATCCCAGAAGAGAGAAGACATCATTTACACAGCGGCGGAAGCCTGAAATGGCGCATGTACTTCCTTTCTCCTCTCCTAGCCAAAATCATTGTCCTTTTGAACATATCAACTTAATTTAGCAGTATTAATAACACTGGGGGTTCTGTATGACTTATGAAGTTCCTGATTATGTAATTACATACTAAGAGACGTTGTGAGATTCAGTCAGTACGAAAGGTCACTTAGCTAGTTGACCCACAACAAGAGATGACAATAAGATCGCTTACTTTCTTGAACTGAGTGGAAGACGGGGCGGTTGTACTCACAAAGAGACGGAAAGCAAATATTCCACTTTCTAGTTTCACATATATCGTAAGTACATAGCTACTTTGATATATCACACTGAACTTCGATTTGTATATAAGCCACAAAGGTTAACCACAGGAATTCCAACTCTTGATGCGATGATGAGCGTATGAAGGAGCTGTTTCCTTCCACGTATTCGCTGCTGCTTGGAAACCAAAGATGACCCCAGTTTATTGCGTCCCCGACACAAGACCACACGCACCAAGCCACAGACAGAATGAAAAAGCAGAAGTGTGGATAGTATTTGGTACTAGATATATACGAAGCGTCAGCCAACTCAGTTTTCCCATATTTCACTTTTAATCCCAAAACTAAGATCATCTTATTTTTAGCGTTGCCATTAGCAGTCTACAACATTGTAGTAATAATATTCCGTGATCATTTGATGAAAGGACAGCGGGTCTATTAGTTTCACAGAACATAACATAGCAAAATAACACAACCGAAAAACATAAACATAAAACCACTTTCGGAAAATTATAACGGATCGCAGACAGGGTTTCTAAATTGTGGACAAAATTCGACTTAATGAGAATAGGGCTTTACTACTTACTTTGTGAATACTGGGAAGGAGCTTCCGCTTACAAAAATGAAAAAGAATATATTGTCTACGTCAAGACCATCAAGGACAAGTATATTCAGTTTTCTGTCTTCTTTGCATAGTTAGAACTACATGATCCTAACAAGCGTATAATTTCACATCTTCAAAGGAGCAGACTAAGAAATGTGATAGTCCTCCAGTTAATATAGAAATTCTCCGAATTTAAGGAGTGACAATTTTCGTTATGACGTAAAAAATAATCGGCCACTGTGCCACATCAATCCATTTCACAGTCCCATACATTATTTATTTACGATCCAAATTAATAATATCCTGCTTTTGCTCTAATATCTTAAAGTGTATGCTTTTTTTTTAGTTCCGCGCAAAACAATTTAATGAATATGTAAATGTCCTATACTTTCTACATGTCAAGCCGATTGCTTTCTTGACTTGAAAGTATTTGGCGAAGGGTAGAGACAGATAATCAAATACCTTCGCTCTTCTACTAATTTCTGTTCTCAACGTTCTTTTTTATATAGTAAGCAGCACTTCGATTATTTGTGGAGAGAAATTTCATTTGTAACTGTTTTTCCGCAACGCTTGAGCTTCAAATATTTGCACTTTGAGGAGAATATTTTGTCACGCACTGTCGTGACAAGACATAAACTTCGCATTGCTACGTGTTCTTTTTTGGGCCAAACTCCATATTCGTTTCAAATATCCTTTCTGTGTTATACGAGACTTCTTTCAAATATTTCACATCATCCGAGTCGAGTATATCTTACGTGATCCATTCATCGTACTTCATTTTCGTGGACGCCAGAAGTTAAACTTCTCGATCCGGACCAAATTGTAAACCCCAAACAAACTACTTATGAAAAAAATTCTAAGCTATAAAAATGAATGGGAGAGTACTTAAAATAGGAAATGAAACCCTTAAAATTTGTATTTTCCACCACTTATTATGGTGATGGGGCGAATGTATGTTATGGAAGGAAAACGAAATGCATGCAATATTTTATTTAGTAAATCACATGGAAAGAGGCCTCTTAGTTTAGTAATGTGCATGGGGCAGATTGCAGGACAGTGTAAATGTCAAAATAATCAGACCGCAGATGTGACATGTTTCAAGTTCAGATATAATATAATATTAAAACTTATTAGCTTTTAGAAACCTCAAGTTTCGATATCAACTATGAAAACGTGCCCACGAATCGATGACAAATACAACAGTAGATTTGTTTACAAAAATAAGCAAACGTAGCACGGTATATGTAGAGTTACTTTGTACGGAGAAACATATCTCTCCACACAAGTCCTGAATATGGTTGGAACTCAAAATGCCGAAAGTAACTTTGAAAAATTAAGGTTTCGCAATTGGAATATTCAAATGCGTATGTTTCTTCTTTAGCCCACCTGTATATGAACGCTATGCCGGTACCAAACAGAGAGGATTTTCAGGAATAACTTTAAATCCCACTTTTCTACTGAAAATATTTCTAGTTGTACGCATTCATTACAATCACCAACGTCGTAATACTTAATTTTGTAAAAAAAAATTGTTACAAGTATAAATTCAATAATACGTGCCTACTTTCATTTTGCCGGATATAACTGCAAAGTTTCGCACAGTCGCCATATAACAGTGTGTAAATTTTAAATGGAAAAAACAACTTCACATAAAACGAGCGTGTATGCTAATAATATATTTTCGTACCAAAATTTACTTGCCTGTGTCGAAGATTCCGATCTATCATCATGTAACCGAAGGTTGAAGAAAACTTTCACACAGCCGGCATATCGCTACTTCACGTTCTACAGAACCCTAACACACAAAAGGATACATACTCGTAATTCTCCAAGACTTATTCCCATACACAATTTCATGATACAGAAATGGGCGTGTGTTGTTTCTCGCACCGCTTAGGTTTAGGTATCTGCTGTCTTTTTATTACTGACAGAGGGAAATTAGAAATTTATGGCATTGCTACAGCCGCCAATAGAATGACTTACGTAACAAGTTTTGTGAAAATTGTTCCATGGATATAAAAGCTGAAAAAAAGAGAGAGGCTCCCACAGAGCAAGGTGATCTACTGTAGCCCAATCTTCATTCTTCTTAGGAAGGAGAGCAGGAAAAAAATAGTAGCAGGGCAGTGACTGGGTGTCACTGTACACCCTTAGACTCTACACACTAGTACTGGCTGTCAGTGAATATGCACTTTGCATTGCCTTCTTGCTTGACAATCTGATGAGTGTGAAAGACACAAAAGGTGCAACGAAAGAAAGTGCAAAAGATGGGCTGTCAACAATCAGAAACATTACGGACTTAACAGGTAATATTTCTATGTAGTTTCACATTAATATCAAAACAGTTATAATCCAGTAAACAAATTCAATACACCTCTGAATTAAAACCGGTGTCAATATAAAACAAGTACTTCTAGAAGCAAGAACGAAAGCGAAGGAAAGATACACGTTACGGTGACAGTAAGAGATATTCTCACAAGAACGGGATTTATTACAGGCCGAATGGCACACGTCACAAACAGCGGAATCAAATGTAACAGTCCAATGCACTCATCTCGTAACTTCACACCAGAATTGAGAGAAAACAAATCCAAATAGCATCATAAGATAGCAAACAGCTGCAGTTTTGTTCACAAATAAAAACTCTGGTGTGGCAGCATCTACCCATCTCCCCCCCTCCCCCCCCCCCAAAAAAAACCCGCGTCTACCAATCTACGATAAACTAGGTTGTTGTGCAAAACTTCAATAACAAAACTTCTACTATCGGCATTTGCGTGCATTCCTGAGGGACCAAAATAATGCAGAGTGGTGTTCAATAAGAAAAGCGTTGTCGTGGTCACATCCAAGCACAAATCTGTCGACACAATAAAACACAACACTACCGCCACCTTCATATACGAAATAGTAAGTCTTCCGGCTTAAAGGATGCGTATGTGAAATGTTTATTCGGGGAACGCATAAAAATAACTCTTTCCGAAATGGTGAAGGCTCTTGCTAACAACCAAAAAACCTGGTTAATTCTGAACTGTGTTTTTACAACAGCCGGACCATTGGTAATGAGACCTGCGGAATTCAGTTCTTGGATAAAGATTAAGATCTTGGGTTGCAAAGTAAATATTCCCTCCAAACGTGCATAGTCGATTTGAATACAACTTCTAGTCCATTGTTATAACTGTTGAAACTAGCACGGCGCTCCAATAAAGCTTTTAGCAACATTACCTGTTAGAAGGCCTCGAAATTAGTACAGGGTTGTCTATTGTGTGTAGCTTACGGCAGGGCAAGCAATCACAAGTGGAAACCAGGCTTTCGTTGCAATGCTGAGGTTTTATGCTTAGACAATGGGGTGCACTCCGAAAAGTTGGTAACACACATAAGATTACGCGGCATCATAATTCACGGTACCAGAATATGTATTACACAAATCAGAATAGGCGTGCATAATTTTATACACAGAAAAACTGAGATTTCCACAGAAATATAGCAAACATTCAAGCAAAAAAGTGTTTTTCCTACTTATATTAGTAAAGTCCAACATGACAAGCAGGGAAAGGTATCAGAAAAACTCTCTTTTTTCCTGGCTGTTGTAAGGAATGATAAGTTTCTCAAATTTGTGACATCATCATAAAGATCCTTAAAAGCAGGAGTATAAGGACTGTTACCTTCCAGAGAGTAATTCTGCGTGCATAATTAGAAACATCTATAATTTAATTCTACATTAAAAACAAAAAATAAGAATTAGAAAATCCCCCATAATGTTCACTACAGTTATCTTCAGCAGGATCTCAAGATAGACAATTGTATTACACATACTGGTATAGGCCTTTAGACAGCAACATACAGGAAATAAAAGTTTCCAAATTCTTGTACATGTTACGACAAACGTGGCGAAACGTGAACTTTAAAATGGGAACTGTTTACAGAGATATGGACGCTGTCGACTGTTCAGCGTCACTGTCACCCTGCCCTGCTCTATGGCGGACAGGGGGAAGACAGGTGGACCTAGTCGCTTACTCCTGTCTGGAAATGCGCAAGAAGGAAAATGTTGCCATAAAATTCAGGCCACAGGCCTTATCAGTAGATCTAAATGTCACAAATGTTGTGTCTCGAGAAACGTCTACGAATGTTTTCCAACTCAATCGTGTTAACTGCACACCGATCGGTTCATCGCATTGTGTTTAATATAAAAAAAAATTACTAATGAAAAACCGGCAACACCAATATTTATTACTTTTTCAGTTTTAATAAACAGCTTTACTGACTTTTCCATTAGTAGCGCGCATGTTCCTGGCTCAGAAGTTCCGACACTGAGCCTCGAAGTCGGCACGTAAAGTATATGGGAGGACTGTTATATAAAAGCATCTCTACCAGTTCACTTTTACTACAGTTTAGCACCGTGCAGTTGATTTCTAAATGCAGAGAAAGCAGATACCTTATCAGTTTGGTGTTAAGTGAAATGAAAGGCTTAACCATTGAGAGTCCGTAGGCTGCTGTATCCAGCTTTCTGCGTGTCAATTCCACGCTGCTCCTGTTCATTTATGTGGATAATATCAGCGATTAAGACCGCCTGTAATTTACATTGCGAATTTATATTGCGACACGTAACTGAGTATCACGATTCCTCGCCGACGTTTCATGAAACTCACGAGTACTGTACAATATCCCGCAACATAAACAAGATGGGACCGCCGTTCGGGGTAACGGACTGTTGAGGTCGTGCATTGCATTAGTTCGTCCATGGCTCTTAATTTATTGCTTATATACCACGTACATTATTCGTAATCTTCCAGATACACTACAATCACATTCTCTAGCAAAATAAAATAGATACACCTTCTACGCTTTGCGTTAGAAATAAATTAGGTACAAACGGTTATTAAAGAAAACCAAATGAAATTAACGCAAAACTACAAGAGCATTTATTTTTTGTATAAATGCGAATTTTTGTAACGCTCAGCCAAAGGAAGAGTAGAGGCCGAGAGTGTCTGAGACTAAACTTTTGACGGGAATAATTGGGCACAACAAAGGCGAAAATTACCGAACACTTTAAAAGAGTGATTACTAAGCACAGTAACAGGTTAAAACTTTGAATTTTGCCGACATACGTTGTATTTGTGCATTTCGTATGATTGCTAAAGTATATAGCGATTATTTCCCCATAAATAATTGACCGGTTGGAGGGGAAGTGTGTGTGTGGGGTGGGGGGTGGGGG